>Ga0224495_10001903_pt1 | contig 14157 bp, 16 predicted proteins | sample SF_Jul11_sed_USG_FD_168128 | JGI IMG/M metagenome (GOLD analysis project Ga0224495, IMG submission 168128) | Sediment microbial communities from San Francisco Bay, California, United States - SF_Jul11_sed_USGS_4_1 | ecosystem: Environmental > Aquatic > Marine > Sediment | place: USA: California... | reverse complement strand
CGCGCAAACTGCCTCTTTTACACTGCAGTACGGTACAAATATAAAAACGTTTAAGAAATCCAGCGTTTCACTCGGACGCGAAGACGGTGTAGACTTTGTGATAAAGCATCCCAGTGTGCAGAAAAAACACGCGGAGCTATACGCTTCGGGTGACCGATACGGTATCCGTGACCTCACCGGTACCCGTGAAATCTACCTCAATCGGCGTGTTATAAGTGCAGATACTCTTTTGAACGACAACGATATTTTGATGTTGGGCGATCAAGGGCCTCAACTACGTCACCTTGGGGGGGGGCGATTTGTCGAGGTATTAGAACAAACTACCAAAGAAGAAATAACACTTTCGACTCCCCCCACAGAAATTGAAACACATCGCGCCTTCCAGGATGATAGCGCTGGCAAGGGCGGATTTTTCAAGAATCTTTTTAAAAAATAAGACCGCGCGTATAGCGAATACAAGGACGGGCAAGCAGTCAATGTGCTGGGGGCGAACATACCATCCTTCTGCTGACACCCGTCTAAGGTTTACACGCGTGGAATGTGGCCTTGGAGTAAAAAATGTTACGGCATATCGGACGGTATGAAATCGGGGAAATTCTGGGCAAAGGTGCGATGGCGATTGTTTACGCCGCCCACGACCCCAAAATTGATCGCACCATCGCCATCAAGGTTCTGAAACCGGAACGCTGTGTGGATGAGGAATATCGCACGCGGTTTGTGCGCGAGGCGCGCGCGGCGGGCGTACTTTCACACCCGAACATCGTGACGATCTATGACGTCGGCGAAGTGGAAGACGTCCCCTACATGGCGATGGAACTGCTGGCCGGAGAACCGCTCGACGAGGTCATGAAGGGCACAAAGTTCAGCTTGAGCCAAGTATTAAAAATCACCATACAAGTCGTTGAAGCCCTCAATTACGCGCATAGCAAGGGTATCGTGCACCGCGATGTCAAACCCAGCAATATTATTTGCGTCAACAACTCGCTGACTGTAAAGATCACCGACTTTGGAATCGCCCACCTCGCGGGCGGTGACGCAACCCACCAAACGCAGATGGGCGAGGTATTGGGCACGCCTCAATACATGTCGCCGGAACAAGTGCTCGGTAAACAGGTGGATGCGCGTGCAGACCTCTTTTCTGTGGGCGTCATCATGTACCAGATGTTGACGGGTGAAAAACCGTTCAAGGGTGAAACGCTCGCCACGTTGCTGTTTCAAATCGCGACCGAAGATCCTATGGATGTCGGGCAACTCGATCCCAATATCCCCAAGTCGGTTCGCCATATCGTAGACAAATTGCTAAAAAAACAACCTGACAAACGTTATCAAAACGGTCAAGAACTGTTGCATGCACTTAAAAATGTTTTAGACGATATCGAACGCGGCCACACCAGCGAGTCATCACGCCTTGTCCCCTTACGTTATCGCTGGGCCGCAATGATGGCGGGTATTGTGGCGGCGGTGATGATCGTCAGCGGTACATTTTTGTATCAAAAGCAGTACCGCGCATTGATGGAACAGGTATTGAGCTTCGGCAGTTCGTTAGTCAAGTTTGCCTCAGTGGAAAGTGCCGAGGCCATGCTCAGCCAGGATTGGACCCAGATTGAATTATTCGTAAAGGACGCGGTTGAAAGACAAGAATTCGCCTACCTTACCGTCATTGACCACCAAGGTATCGTGCGCGGGAGCAATGACAGTAAATTGCTAGGCAAACCCGCCGTTGCACTCAGCAATCAACCGACAATTTCGCACCTTACCGGGGTTGATGTGCGAGACGTGCAGGTGGAAGGCATTGGTTCTGTTCTGGATTTTGACGCCCCCATTCTATTCCAAACGCGTGAAATCGGTCGCATACATTTAGGTCTACCTAAAACGCCGCTTAATGACGTTGCCAGGCTAACCATCATAGTGCTTATCGTGCTATTGTTTTCGACGATCGCTGCGGTCGCGGTTGTCGCATTCTTTTTCGGAAAAAATCTTGGGAAGCCCATAGAACAATTGCTTAAAGGTCTGCGCGAAATCGCTGACGGCAATTTTTCGTATCGGATAGGCGCAACGCGCAAAGATGAGTTTGGGATACTCATCACCCAATTTGATAAACTCGCCGATAATCTACAAAAACGCAATGAAACGCGCTGAGTTGAAACCACGCTTGTTTCAATTGGCAAGTGTGCTACTGGTACTCAGCGCGTGCGCGTCGCCCTTGCCCAAGGCACCCCCGCTGTTCGTGAATTCGATGAAGACCTCTGTCCTCGCCACCAACCAACGGTTTGTCGTGGTGCGCACAGGGGAAAATGAAACATTTTCGTCGCTCGCTCAAACTTATCTGGGAAGCGCGGATCGTGGAGAGGAAATCGCTGATTTTAATCAAATGACCGCCCTGTCCAGCGGGCAGGTGGTCGCGATTCCACAATACCGAACGCGCATTCCTGGACTGTCGCGACAAGGCGTGCAAACCATCCCTATACTTTGTTACCACCGTTTCGGAAACGGTGGCGGTAAGATGTCTGTAAGCGCCGAAGCGTTTGCCGCGCAACTCGCCTATTTGCGCCAGAATCACTACACGGTCGTAGCGCTGGACAACCTGTTGGAGTTTCTGGAGGGTAAACGTACCCTTCCAGATCGTTCAGTTGTGATCACCATAGACGACGGCTACCGCTCAACCTTTGAAATAGCGTACCCGCTATTGAAAAAATTTGCATTTCCCGCAACCGTTTTTTTGTACACGGATTTCGTCGGTGCAAGTGACGCCCTTTCATGGCCGCAGATGAAAGAGATGGTGGATTCTGGTTTTATTCTTATCCAACCGCATACAAAAACCCACACTAACCTTGCGGTACAATACGCACATGAGACGCCTGAGGCCTATCTAAAGCGTATAGAAAGTGAGATAGACCAATCTGGCGATCTGATATCGCAGCGCCTGGGTGTAAAATCGTCGATATTCGCTTACCCCTACGGCGATACCAATGAAAAAGTTGTGCAGCTATTGCAACGCAACCACTATGCACTGGCGGTGACCGTTCAAGCAGGCACCAACACACCTTTTGCGCCCCCTTATATGCTAAAACGCACCATGGTTTATGGCGATCAAGATATTCAGGAATTTTCCAAGGCATTGGTCATATTTCGAGAATTCAGCAGTAACTAGACATAGGCTGTAGATGAACACACCGTTGACACTGCTAATGGCCCGACTAAGCCCGTCTTGGCGCCTAACGTACCTGCTAGGCGCCACCTTTGCACTCGTTGCATTTGCCTCGGGGTGTGCAAATTTACGCCACACCATAAATTTTAAAAAAGCGAATAACGCGCAGGTGTTATCAGACGACGGCGCGGAAAGGGCATTCATCGCGCGCGCAACCGAGGCGAAAGCGAAAGGGGAACACGCGCTCGCGCTCGCGAACTGGGAGATTGCAGCCCTGTTAAGGCCCAACAATGATCAGATTCAACATGCGTTACGTGATGCTCGCCATTTAATTATCAACCAAACTGAATTCTATTTAAAGGAAGCCAATCAAGCGCAACATGACGGCAAATATGACGTGGCTGAAGTCGCCTTATTGAATATATTGCGCTACGATCCTGAACACAGTGAGGCGCATCGCCGATTGCGGCATTTGGAACTAACGCAGGCTAAAAATCTTGAAGTAGCCAAACTTGAAAGGACGCGCCGCTTTTACCTTGGCCCGAATGGCGGCGTCCCGACAAGCACGCCTATGATGGGCGCTGAAAATCCACATCAGTTGGGTATCGAACTCTTTGAGCAAGGAAAATTTGATGAGGCGATTGGCGAATTCAAGGCACAGTTACAGCGTCATCCCAGGGATCGCAACACTAAACACTATATCGCACAAAGCTACTTGATGCTTGCCGAAGAGCAAGAAAAAGACGGCAGCCATGAAAAGGCCTTAAAAAGTTATGCGTTAGCCAAACAATATGGCGCATTGGATTCCAGTAGCTATGAAAAACGCTCTGAAGGCGTCAAGCAGAAACTCGCCGACAACTATTATAACCAGGGGCTTACCGCATTTCGCGATGATATCAACAATGCCGTCAGATTGCTGGAAATGGCGCTAAAATTCAACCCATCTCACGCGGCTGCGGCGTTAAAACTAAAACAAGCAAGGACAATGCAAAAAAATCTACTCCGCTTCGCCAATTGATAGCATTCTTGTCCTATTTATTAATCCGGTATCGAAATATATTGACTTACCCCTCTCCCCTAAGAGGGCACAAGCCCCGCGAAGGTGGAGGGAATTTTTTCAGACTTATTACGATGCCGGGTTAATAAATGCGGGCGGTGCTTAACTGCTTTCCCAAAAGGGGAAGAATAGCATCTCAAATAAAAAAGATAATCGCGACAACTACGCCTTTTGTCGCATGTGCGGAAATAACAAAACATCGCGTATTGACGGAGAATCCGTCAACAACATCGCCAAACGATCTATGCCGATGCCCTCACCGGCGGTGGGCGGCATCCCATGTTCCAGCGCGATAATATATTCCTCATCAAAAAACATCGCCTCTTCATCACCAGCCTCTTTCTCTTCCACTTGCTTACGAAAGCGCTCGGCCTGGTCTTCGTAGTCATTCAACTCCGAAAAACCGTTCGCGATCTCACGACCCGCAACGAAAAATTCAAAGCGATCCGTCACAAACGGATCGTGGTCGTTGCGCCGCGCCAACGGTGAAACTTCAGTGGGATATGCGGTGATAAAGGTGGGATTTATCAGGCGGTGTTCAACCGTTTTTTCAAAGATTTCTATTTGCACCTTGCCTAAGCCGTAGTGCGGCTTCAAAGGAATTCCGAGTTTTTCCGCCAATGCGCGCGCCTCAGCAATGCTCTCCAACTGTGTAGCAACAACGCCGGGGTTGAAATGGAGTATCGACTCTTTTACCGTCATACGCGCAAAAGGACTGCCAAAATCCAAACTTTCCCCTTGATAAGTAAACACCGAATTACCTACGACATGCTGCGCAAGACCACGCAACATTTTTTCAGTGGTGTCCATCAGGTCGCGGTAGTCCGCGTAGGCCTGGTAGAATTCCAACATCGTGAATTCCGGATTGTGGCGCGTGGACACGCCCTCATTACGAAAATTGCGATTGATTTCATACACCCGCTCAAACCCCCCGACGACAAGGCGTTTCAAATAGAGCTCAGGTGCAATGCGTAAAAACAATTCCATGCCTAAGGCGTGATGATGCGTGCGAAACGGCCGCGCCGTAGCACCGCCGGGTATCGTTTGCATCATCGGCGTTTCCACCTCGATAAACCCATCGTCATTCAAAAAATTACGGATGTAGGACACGATTTGTGAACGCATACGGAAGGTGCGACGCACATCCTCGTTGGTAATCAAGTCCAAATAGCGGCGACGATAACGCATTTCTTGGTCGGACAACCCGTGAAACTTACTCGGCAACGGTCGCACGGCCTTCGTCAGCAGACGCACATTGTCGGCCTTGACGGAAAGCTCGCCGGAATTGGTGCGATACATCACACCTTCTACCCCGATAATATCCCCCAAGTCCCATTTCTTGAAAATTTCATACGTCCCTTCCGGCAGTCCATCACGCGTAATATAGGCCTGCATTTGTCCAGACATGTCTTGAATATGGGCGAAACTCGCCTTACCCATCACGCGACGCGTCATCATACGGCCAGCAATGGCTACACGTATGGGGTGGGCCTGTAACGCGGCGGCATCATGTGCCGCATATTCCGCATGCAATTCGCCACTCATTACGTTGCGTCGAAAGTCGTTTGGAAACGCCAAACCTTCTTCACGCAATTGCGCCAATTTAGCACGACGTTGCGCAATGAATTCATTTTCATCCACTTCAGAAATTTGATCTGCCGGTTCTTGCGTTTTAGACATAACTGCGCCCGTGAATACCTTATAATCCGCTTTTTAAACTGGCCTCGATAAACTGATCGAGGTCACCATCCAACACGGCCTGGGTATTGGCGGTTTCCACCCCCGTGCGCAAATCCTTGATACGCGATTGATCCAACACATAAGATCGAATCTGACTGCCCCAGCCGATTTCCAATTTCGTGTCTTCCAACGCCTGCTTTTCCACGCTGCGCTTTTGCAATTCCAATTCGTACAACTTGGCCTTCAACTGTTTCATCGCTGATGAGCGATTCTTGTGCTGAGAACGATCGCTTTGACATTGCACAACGATGCCCGTAGGCACATGCGTTATGCGGATTGCCGAGTCGGTGCGATTGACGTGCTGCCCGCCCGCACCTGACGCACGATAAGTGTCGACGCGCAAGTCCGCCGGATTGATATCGATGTTGAAATCTTCATCCACTTCAGGTGAAACAAAGACCGATGCGAACGATGTATGGCGACGATTGCCGGAATCAAAAGGAGATTTGCGTACCAGACGATGGACACCGGATTCCGTACGCAACCAGCCGTAGGCATAAGGGCCTTGTATATGTATAGTCGCGCTTTTAATGCCCGCGACCTCTCCCGCCGAGGCCTCGATCAACTCCGCGGCAAACCCACGTTTTTCACACCACCGCAAATACATGCGCAACAAAATTTCAGCCCAATCTTGGGCCTCGGTGCCGCCAGAACCCGATTGGATGTCCAAATAACAGTTGTTGGGGTCCATTTCACCGGCAAACATACGGCGAAACTCAAGGTCCATGACCAATTTCTCGACGTCGTCCACATCGACGACGACCGCACGCACTGTCGCCTCATCATCTTCAGCGGCGGCAAGATCGAGGAGATCGTGCGCATCGGTCAGGCGGGCGGTGATACCCTGAATATTGTTTACAATGGCCTCAAGTTGGGCACGTTCTTTACCTAAGGCTTGGGCACGCTCAGGATTGTCCCATACGTTTTGGGCCGCCAGTTCCCGGCTTACCTCGACTAAGCGTTCTGCCTTGACGTCGAAGTCAAAGATACCCCCTCAGAGACGCGACGCGGCCCTGTAGATCTTTGACCTTACTGTAGATCGGATTGAGTTCCAAGGTTTACCCAGCCTGCGCAAAGCGGTCTATCATACACTAACACGCAGACAAGGAAAACGCCTCAGCCGAAACGTTGGGGATCTATTCTTCAAAAGAACGTTTAACGCGGGTAATCACCTGGCGATCCCGACGATTAGGACGTCGATACGGGTGGATGTTGGTCGCGGTGTATAACCGTTCTTCGCGCTGTTTATCACGCACTTCACGGCTTTCCTGGGTTTCTTCATACAATGCGTTGGCGGCAGTTGCGGGGCCACGCCGACCGGTCAATGACTTCACCACGACAACACGTTGGCCGCTGCCCAAGGTGATCGCGATGGTCTCCGCAAGCACTACCGGCTTACCGGGTTTTACACGATGACCATTAACATGCACTTTCCCGCCACGAATCGCCTCGGCGGCCAATGCTCGGGTCTTGAAAAAACGCGCTGCCCACAACCACTTGTCTAAACGTACCAATTGTTTATCTTTAGACTTAGGAATTTCCATAAAAGCCGCAAATTCGTCTTCAGACAGCTCTACCTCATCGATTTCGCTATCTTCATCCAATACGTCTAAATCCTCACTCATGGCGCGAAGTCCTATCATTTAACTCGGATTCGTTTATCATAGTTCAGCAACACCGCTATGGCAACCATCTTTGGCTTTTTGCACTCACTTAGTGGAATAGACGCTGCTTTTCGCGTGTATTGGTAAGCCCAATCTAACCGGTTGGTCGCCAAAAAGCGACATTGCGGAACATCAGCTTTCGTTAAGACGCTATCCATTTTACAATGGCTCCATCGCAGTTAAACGTAGTTTGCTGCAATGGGTTGACCTAAAGGGTAGCAGATGGCAATAGAAATCGAACGTAAATATCTCATACTTAACGAAGACTGGCGCGCGTCGGTCACGCACGCCGCGCAGTACCGCCAGGGTTACCTCACCCAATCCGGCCCGGCATCCGTTCGGGTACGTATTGAGGGCCGTCGCGCCTTTATTAATATCAAAAGTGCGACTTTGGGCATTTCCCGCACCGAGTTTGAATACGAAATCCCACTGTTGGACGCTGACCATTTGTTATCCCACCTTTGTATAGGCCCAACGATAGAAAAAACCCGCTATTTCGTCCCGTTCGGCGGGAAAACTTGGGAAATCGACGTATTTTCAGGCGAGAACGCCGGCCTAGTCATCGCTGAAGTGGAGTTGTCAGATGCGCAAGAAGCGATTGCACTTCCGCCTTGGGCGGGGGCCGAAGTGTCGGATGATCCACGCTATTACAATGTAAGCTTGGTTCAACATCCCTATTGCAGTTGGCAACGATGAGATTACCTCCACCGCGCCAAAACCGCCCGCAGATCACAGCCTGCGCACACTGCAAGTTATTTTTTTCACTACGATTTTTACGCGAACAATTAAAGTTTTGCGATCCCTTACCGCTACCGTATGAACACCCTGTACGTAGACAGTGTGGTACGGAGGCAGAGCGGCGCAACGTTGGAATTGCGTGGCATAGTGGAATCGCTACTGCGAGATTGACCGTATGAATATGCGTAACCCTGTAGGACGATGGCTATTAATTGACATTTCGCGGCAAATTCTCGAGTTGCATGACGATCAAACGCTCATCGCGCAATACTCGGTATCCACCGCCCTAAACGGCCCGGGTGAACGCGCTCAAAGCGGTTGCACGCCACGTGGCGCACATATCGTACGCGCAAAGATCGGTGGCGGCCAACCTTTGGGCGCGGTGTTCATAGGCCGTAGACCGACGGGGGAAGTATATAGCACCGCATTGCGTGCCTCGCAACCGCAGCGCGATTGGATTTTAACGCGAATCTTATGGCTATCAGGCACACAACCGGGGTTCAATCGTCTTGGCAATGTCGATACTATGCGCAGATACATATACATCCACGGTACGCCCGATGAAGAGCCGATGGGCGAGCCGCGGTCGCACGGTTGCGTGCGCATGCGCAATTCGGACATTATGGAATTATTCGATAAGATACCCGTTGGCACCCCCGTGCGCATTGTCACTACACTCACCGAGACTTAAACGCCATGACGGATGAACTCGACACCAGTTTGAGTTCACAACTACGTCAGTTACAAACACTGGTGGAACTCTCGGGCGTAATAAATTCATCGTTGGATATCTCTGACGTGCGTAGACGCGCCATTGAAGCTGCCACGCTGTTAACCAATGCCTCGGCCGCGAGCCTGTTATTTATCGACGAAGAAACCGGCGGTCTGTATTTTGACGTGGCCCTGGGTGATCGCGGCGAAATGGTAAAAAATGTACAAGTCCCGCGCGGTCAAGGTGTCGCCGGTTGGGTGGTAGACCAAAAAATCCCCGTCATAATTAATGATGCCCAGCATGATCCACGGGTATATAAAGGTGCTGATAAAAAAAGCGGCTTCGTAACACGCAACATGCTGTGTGTACCGGTGGTGACTAAAACGCGCTTAATAGGCGTGTTGCAGGCGATCAATAAACGCACCGGCGACTTTACCGCCGCAGACCAAAGTTTGTTGGTGGCATTGGCCAATCAAATCGCGGTTGCGATGGAAAATGTACGCCTATACGATGAAGTGAAAGACAATTTTTATTCGGTTGTCCACGTGCTCGGCGAAGCCACCGAAAAACGCGATCCGTTCACCAACGGACATGCCAAGCGCGTCGCGAATTTCTGCATGGTGATTGGCCGCATGATGGGACTGTCGCGCAAAGAATTATTGACCCTAAAGTTAGGTTCGATCCTGCACGACGTGGGCATGATAGGAATCAGCGATGCCGTCATACAAAAACGCAATCGCCTATCCCCTGGTGAATATCAAATCGTCATGCGGCACGTTACTTATGGCCAAGAAATCCTTGAACATGTAAAAATGTTACGCGATATCATCCCGATAATTCGTTACCACCATGAGTTCTACAACGGAACGGGATTTCTAGGAAAACGTGGTGAACAAATCCCGCTGCTCGCGCGCATCGTCGCGCTCGCCGACGCGTTGGACGCGATGCGCCATGAGCGCCCTTATCGTCAACGCCTGACGCCAAAAAAAATTGTCGCCGAAGTCGAAGCACTCAGCGGCACACAGTTTGACCCTGATATCGTCGATGTCTTTTTGAGAAGCACACTCGTGGCCGATTTCAATATCGATTGAATTCCCTCACCCCGCACGTTTCGGGTATACTCCTCCCAACGTGAGTGAGGGGTTGAGATGCAAAAACATATCGTACGTAGAACACCGAATCCGCTCGCAAGTGAACTGCCCGCTCAACTTCATCCGGTATTGCGCCGTGTATTGAGTCTACGTGGCGTCTGCCAAACTCACGAGCTTGATTTAGGTCTAGAGCAACTTCTGCCTCACACCTTACTGAAAGGTATGTCCGCCGCCAGCGCACTGCTCGCGACCGCCGTGATGGCGCAGAAAAAGCTACTGGTTGTCGGCGATTTCGACGCTGACGGCGCCACCAGCTCGGCATTGGCCGTCGCTGCATTGCGCGCGCTGGGCGCTCACCATGTCGATTTTTTAGTCCCCAATCGGTTCACCTTTGGATATGGACTCACCCCTGAGATCGTCGAAGTCGCCGCCAGCTATCATCCTGACCTGTTAATTACCGTTGATAATGGCATTTCCAGCCTGGATGGCGTGGCCGCCGCCAAGGCCAGGGGTATGCAAGTGCTGATCACGGATCACCACTTACCTGGCGCGGTTTTACCCGCCGCCGATGCGATCGTAAACCCCAACCAACCTGGCGATGTGTTTCCTAGCAAATCGCTGGCGGGCGTCGGTGTAATATTTTACGTGCTTTTGGGGTTGCGCGCAGAATTACGCGCACGTGGGTGGTTTACGCAAATCAACCTACCGGAACCCAATCTCGCGCGTTTTCTGGATTTAGTCGCGCTTGGGACGGTCGCTGACGTCGTGCCGTTGGATCGTAACAATCGTATTCTGGTGCATCAAGGCTTGCGTAGAATCCGCGCCGGGCATTGCACACCCGGCATCACCGCCCTGATCCAAGTTGCGGGTCGCGTGCGTGAACGCCTCACCACCTCCGACCTCGCCTTCGCCTTAGGGCCGCGCCTGAATGCGGCGGGCCGTATGGAAGACATGTCGCTAGGCATCGCCTGTCTGCTTGCCGAACAAGACGCGCCGGCACTACGCATGGCGGAACAACTGGATGGACTGAATCAAGAACGCAAATTTGTAGAAGACGAAATGAAAATGCAGGCAATGTCTGCACTGCAACGCGTCGAATTCGCGGGCAACGACGGTATGCCGTTTGGGTTGGTGGTGTATGATGCACACTGGCACCCAGGCGTCATCGGCATTCTGGCATCGCGCGTGAAAGATAAATACCATCGCCCGGTGATCGCATTTGCCGACGCGAATGAATCCGAAATAAAGGGTTCGGCGCGTTCCATCGAAGGGGTGCATATACGCGACGTGCTGGATGCCGTAGCCGCGGCACACCCCGGCATATTGAAAAAATTCGGTGGCCATGCGATGGCCGCCGGGATGACGCTGGCGCGCGAACACCTGGACGAATTTAGAATGGCGTTTGATATGCAAATTCGAAAACTCGTGTCCAGCGACCACCTGCGCGGCCTGATTTTAAGCGATGGAGAGTTGACCGCCGACGAGATTTCGTTAGAAACCGCCGATGTACTACGCAACGGCATGCCTTGGGGACAGGGGTTTCCCGAACCGCAATTCGATGGCAAATTCACGGTGGTGGATCAACGCATAATGGCGGAAAAGCACCTAAAACTGAGTCTCACCTCACCCGGTCTGGCACGCCCCCTAGAGGCCGTAGCCTTTTCGTTCGCCGATCGTTTGGGTATGACGTCTCCGCCTCAGATCGGTGATAATCTGCACATCGCCTATAAATTGGAACCTAATCACTTTAGAGGCGAGACGCGTTTACAACTGATGCTTGAATATGCGTTGCATGCCGCCTAATTTTCAACCGAGAATTTACTTTCGACCGTTGTGATTGCCCTAATGGTTTGAATCGAATACTCATGCAAGGGTCAAGTTGGGCTGGGCTGAATTTCCATTGGTTGAAAATCACAGTCTATAAAATCGCGTTCCTTCGGAAAATGCACGCAACCAGCGAGAGCCCAATACACAAAAAGGCGGCAAATTACCAAGAAGCTAATCTATCCCATTATTTAATCCTTTTACCATCTTGTTCGTGCTAGAGAGATTGCAACAATGCGAATTTATATTTCTTTTCAATATCGCCCTGAAAGACCTTCCACGTTTCGCGGGCCCTTTCAAATGGCCCAATATCTGAATCGCAGTATGCTCGCAAGGCGCGATAGATTACCAAGTCTTCATACAATCGCTCAGCATCGACCTCTGTGTCGACTCGCGAGGACACATTAGCTATATGGCCACAGTTGTCCATTACGCGCCATACAGTTAGACTTCCCAACGAGACTGGATAGGGTAATCGTACACATTTCAGAGCCTTATCAAACGCGTCTTTACATGGCTTAGACAGCTTATCCATCGGCGGCCTCCCTTCATGTCTTTTCCTATGCTCGTTCGACCAACGATTTCACGACCTGATCCGCGCCTATGAGCGGAATCACTCTGAGCAACACGTCCTCGAATACGCCAGATTCCGCCGTCGCCGCTTTTTTTACCTTGCGCGCTCGCCAATCCAGTGTTGTTACTAAATTGGACGCCACGACACAAGGGCTATCCAGATTGTTGACGGGCACTTCCGTCGGCGCATGGTGTATGCTGGTGCTGATCGGGCAGCAAATAAGGAGTCCAGTGGCCTTGTTATATGCCTTGCCGGAGAGCACCAGGGCGGGTCGGTATTTGCCGATCTCCTTGCCTTTGGTCGGGTCGAAGTCCAGCCACACAATGTCGTTGCGGTCAGGCACGTAGCCAGCCATGCCTATTCCCCTTTCTCGCTCGCCAAGGGGATCGGCAATTCATCTGCGTGCGCCTTCGCGGGCGTGAGACCTCTCACCAGTTCCGCCTCGGTAAACGGGAGGCTGAGGTGGTTGCGCCGTTTTACCGCAGGCTTAACGAACAGCCCTTGGTCGGTGATTTCAATCTCCACCTTGGATCCTTTTGATAAATGAGCCAATTCCCCCATAGGCCGGGTTATCCGCAAGCCCAGGCTATTACCCCATAGCTGAATAGTGCCTTCAAATATCGCTTTCTTTGCTGAGACCATGACAACTCCTTCGCAACTGTTATAACGTTGTGTATACGACTAAGTATATACATTGTTATAACGGAGTCAATAGCGACGCCATAAAAACTGCGAACTGGTTTGCGCTCGCTGCCGCTATATACTTTCAATCTGGTCCTTTTCCTATGGCACCTTCATCCCCGTAATTTCAAGCGCCGCCTGGTCAAAGGTATATACAGCTTCAATTTCTTCGCCCAGTTCCTTGGCACACGCCTGGGCCTTGTATACGATCAGCGCGTCCGCGAAATCAACTGTCTTATTGCCATTTGCGGTTTTGACCGAACGCGCCGCCGCGTATTCGTTCAAGGCGGACCATACTGCCTGTTGATCTTCGAAAATGACATTCGGTTCCTCCAACAAACTCGCCACAACAGCAATGATGTCGTCCCGTTGTGCGTTGTAGCGTTTGCCGCGCAAAGTCCTAATCGTTTCTACCAAAACCACATCGGTTATCAAAACGCGCTGTTCCATTTCAAACAGCTTTCTCGCCCTGGCCACTTGCCGGTCGTCATCGCCCAATAACCGTCGTAATACAATATTGGTATCAACGGCGATCACGCGGCGTTTCTCTTACCCTTGGTGGTGCGCCGTTTGGCTACCGCGTCCTGTAGCGAATCGTCGTCCGAGTAACGCTTGTCAGCCTTCAGGTGCTTCAGCACCCCTGCGCTCGCACCCTTTACCTTCTTAAGCACCGTTATCCGGCCATTGTGCTCAACCAGGTCCAGGTCATCCCCTGGGTTGACGCCCAGGCGGTCGCACAATTCTTTCGGTAAGGTAATCTGACGCTTAGGGCTTAATACAGGCATGGCGCACCATCTTTACTATGTACTAATAGAAAAGAAACGCCATTCTTTACTTTTTGTCAACGGTAAAGACATCGACGTTCCATTCTTTTTAAGAGCGTCCCATTATCTGCCCTAGCGCAATGTATAGTGCTCCACGAATGTCC
>Ga0224495_10001902_pt1 | contig 14160 bp, 14 predicted proteins | sample SF_Jul11_sed_USG_FD_168128 | JGI IMG/M metagenome (GOLD analysis project Ga0224495, IMG submission 168128) | Sediment microbial communities from San Francisco Bay, California, United States - SF_Jul11_sed_USGS_4_1 | ecosystem: Environmental > Aquatic > Marine > Sediment | place: USA: California... | reverse complement strand
GAACGTTCATGTCGAGCGTGGACCCGAGAGCGCGACTCATCTCGTATAGGGTGGCGAGTTCGAGGACCTTCTTGGTCAGGGATTCACTTCTCTCCCTCAGGGAGTCCGTCATTTGGTTGAACGTCGCACCCAACTCGGCCACTTCGTTCGCACCAGAGACCCCGATGCTGGTCGAGAAGTCGCCGCTTGCGATGCGGCGAGCACCGGCGGTGAGCTCGACCAGCGGGTCCGACACACGGCGCGCAACCCACCCGCCGAGACCGACGAGCGCCAGAACCGCGAACACTGACCACATCGTGATGAGATTCGTCGTGGTTCTCGCCGTCTGCATCGTGAAACCCTGATTGAGGACTGTCACGATGTACGCGTAGCTGCCCTCGACCGGATCGTCGGCAAGCTTCACGACCTGCGCGCGCACCGAATGCTGGCTGTCGGCGATCCTCACGGTCCCGATGCCCGGGGAGTCCGGCTCGGCCGCGTTCAGGGCACTCCTGACTTCCGGTGACGGGTCGTGCAATGCCGTCCAGAGTTCCTCCGATGACTCCGGGGGCGCGTCTTCACGCGGTTCCACAGATGCACCGATGGGTTCCAACTGCGGATCGTAGATTGCCACGCCGTCGACGCCGCTCGCAGCCATCTCTTCAACGAAGTGGTCGTTGATGACCCAGGAGAGAACGAGGATGTAGACGTCTCCACCCACCTCGGCTTGCACGGGCTGCAACATCGTCATCGTGGTCCGGCCTTCGATATCCATGAAGGTCGGATGTCCCATGTGGAGAGACGTGTACGAGAGGTACTCTTCGCCAAGCACCTTCTGGCCCCGTGCAACCCCGGAGAACCCAGTAGTCGTCAACACGCGTCCGTCGCCGTCCAACAACATCATGTTGTCGAAGCCGAGCGTTATGTTGCTCTGGACGATGATGCCTGCAGCCTTGGCGACATCGCCGGTTGCGAGCGCGTCCTTCAGGCGGCTGTCTTCGGCAGCGAACTCGGCGACCTGGGCCATGTCCGCCGACCGGACCTCGATCCTGCTCTCAACGTTGTCGGTCGTAGCTTCGGCGACCTGAGCGATCCACTTGTCGGTGAGATTCGACAGGAAGTACACGGCGACGATCGTAGCGATCACGCCCACCACCAATGAAGCCACGACGAGTGGCATGACTATCTGGCTGTAGAGATGCTTGCCGAAGATACGTCGCATCATTCACCTGAGTCAGGCAGGGCGGGAGCGAACCCGCGTTGGCGCATCAACGCCCTCGCATCATCTGTCTGCGTCCACTCGATGAAGTCCTTGATCTCACTGCTTGCCGAGGATGCAGCGACTATGCCGAGCGGCCTGACAACCTTGAAGGAGCCGTTCTCGATGTTCTCGACGCTCGCCTCAACGCCGTCGAGCGTCAGGTAGCTTACCGGCACGTCATCGGAGAGCCCGAACCCTAGGGAGAAGTAGCCGATGGCTCCAGGCGACTTCTTGAGACCGTCCACCATGTCCGGTTCGTAGAAGAGGTTGACGGCCCTGTCGCTCACGATCAGGTCGGGACCGAGAACGTGTTGTCGCAGGATGATCTTGGCGGACTCGTCCTCGTTGCGGTCGAGGATGATGATCGTCGAATCCGAACCGCCTAGTTCCTGCCAATTGGAGTACTTGCCCTCGTATATCTCACGCACCTGCTGGGACGTGAGCCCGTCGATCGTCACGCTCGGATGCACGGCGATCACGAGCCCGTCGCTTGACAGCTGGCGGTAGTCGAGCCCGAGTTCCCGCTCGTCATCGTTGAGCTCGCGCGAGACCGCACCGATCTCCAGATCGCCGTTGGCGACGCCCCGAATTCCGCCACCGCTGTGCAATCCCGGCAGGAAGACGAATTCGATGTCGGGGTGATCGGACTGATACTCCTCGGTCAGAATCCTCATCAGCGGCAGGCAAGTTCCGGATCCGGAGATGCGAATGCGCTCGGTCGGCAGTGTCTCCGACTGCGCGTTGCCATCCTGATCGCACGCCGAGACAGCAAGCGCGACCGCAAGAGCGACCGCGAGCGCCAGGATGACGAGTGAAAGGTGCGAACGGAATCGTCTCAACGTCGGTCCTCTCTCGCGAGCACGAAGGACGCCAATGACGCACTCATTCTATCACCGCAAAGGGCCCGGACGGCGGTCCGAGCCCTTCTAGAGACTGCCGCGCAACAGGCGGTGACGGTCTATTCGACGCCACAGCGGTGCTTGATGTACTCCCAGTAGTCGTCGACGTCCGCCTGTATCTCCGCCAGCAGATCCGAGTTCTCCGGTGCGAACAGGTGCTTGAAGCGGCCCTGCGGCTTGAGGAAATCCTCGATGGGCTTGCGACCGGCCTTGACCAGACCCTTGCTGGAAGTGCTCATCTTCCACTCGCCGTTCTCGACCTCGAACAGCGGCCAGTAGCCGGTCTGCACGCCAAGCTTCGCGATCTCGATCGACTTGTTGTAGGCGCTTCGCCAACCGCGCGGGCACGTTGCGAGCACGTTGATGAAGGCCGGTCCTTCGGCTGCGAAGGCCTTCTCGGCCTTTGTCGCGAGGTCCTTCCAGTGGCTGATGGAACCCTGAGCGGCGTAGGCCACGTTGTGCGCGGCGATGATGGACGTAAGGTCCTTGCGCTTCTGTTGCTTGCCGGCCTGTGCCGCGCCAACCTCAGAGGTCGTCGCCCAGGCCCCCTTCGGGGTGGCCGAAGAGCGCTGTATTCCCGTGTTCATGTACGCACCGTTGTCGTAGCACACGTAGACCATGTCGTGACCGCGCTCCATGGCTCCCGACAGTGACTGCAAGCCTATGTCGTACGTGCCGCCGTCGCCGCCCACTGCCATGAACTTGATCTTCTTGTCTGCAGGGATCTTCCCCGCTCGCTTGAGAGCCTTGAAAGCGGCTTCGACGCCGGACACCGTGGCGGCCGAGTTCTCGAACGCGTTGTGGACGTAGCCGATCCGCCACGATGTGTAGGGATAGATGGTCGTTGAAACCTCCAAACAGCCCGTGGCACATCCGACGACGAGCGGGTCGGTGCCCGCGCCAAGCATGATCTGGCGCATCGCTATGGAGGCTCCGCACCCGGCACACAACCGGTGGCCGCCGGCGAGGCGGTCTTCGCGATGGGTGAGTTCTTTCAGCGTTGCCATGATCGCTCCCTCCTATCGGGCACCGAGGTAGACGAGCCCGCTCGGAGAGGCCGAGCCGGACACGATGTCGGACAGGTCCGAGTACACCTGACGGATCAGCTCCAGACGAACGTCGCTTCCGCCAAGGCCGTAGATGTAGTTCACGACAGGCATGCGAGTCTCGAGGTCGTAGAGAGCACTGCGAGTCTCGAGGTAGAGCGGTCCGCCTTCAGCGCCGAAGGATTCGGCACGATCGAGTACGGCGACTGCCTTCGCGTCCTTGAGAGCCGCGACGAGTTCGGCTTGCGGGAACGGTCGGAAACAGCGAACCTTCACTACCCCGGCCTTCACGCCCTGCGCACGCATCTCCTTGGCCACGTGCCTCGCGTTTCCGGCCGTCGAGCCGATGACCACGATGGCAAGGTCCGCGTCGTCCATCATGTCGGACTCTACAAGCCCGAAGGGGCGACCCGACAGCTCGGAGAAAGCCGCGCCGACCCGCTCGACGACGCCTTTCGAGCGATCGATGGCGAGACGTTGGGCCTTCTTGAACTCGAAGAACGGGCCTCCGAGCCCTGCGAAGCAGCCGTGGCTCACCGGACTATCCGTATCGAGCAGCGCGTTTGCCGGCTCGTACTCGCCGACGAAGTCGGCAACGGTCTCGTCGTCGAACAGTTCTATGCGATCGATGGAGTGCGTCGTGATGAAGCCGTCGAGACAAGTCATCGCAGGAAGCAGGACCTCAGGGTCTTCGGCAACCTTGAGACAGATGATCGTGTTGTCGTATGCCTCCTGGGCGGTTTCGGCAAACAGGATCACCCAGCCGGTGTCCCGCGCACCCATGGCGTCGCCGTGGTCGCAGTGGATGTTGATGGGAGCCGAGAGTGCACGGTTCGCGTTCGCCATGACGATCGGCAGGCGCATGCCGGAAGCGATGTGGAGCTCCTCCCACATGAGCGCCAGTCCCTGGCTCGCCGTTGCAGTCATGACGCGAGCGCCGGCTGCTGAAGCGCCGATGCACGCGCTCATCGCCGAGTGCTCGGACTCAACGGTGACGTACTCGGTGTGCACCCTGCCTTGCGCGACGAACTTCGCGTACTCCTCGACAATGGTCGTCTGCGGCGTGATCGGGTACGCGGCGACCACGTCGGGCTTGCACTGGCGCATCGCTTCGGCGACGACCAGGTTGCCGGTGGTGGCAACGGTCTTGACCTCAGCCATGACTACTTCACCTCCGGCAGTTCGCAGCCTTCGGGCACCATCGTGATCGCTTCGACCGGACACTCGTTGGCGCAAACGCCGCACCCCTTGCAGTGATCGAGGTCCAGCCAGTCTTCGGCGATCTTCTCGTCGGCGACGCGAATCGCGGAATCCGGACAGTCGATCCAGCAGATGAGGCAGTCCGTGCACGTCTCGATGTTGCGGAACGGGCGATCGCTGCGCCAGCCACCGGTGCGGTAGTACTGCGAGTTCCCCGCTTCGGGAATCACGGCGCCGAGCGGGAAGTCCTCGGTCTTCCACGAGTCCATCGAAGAGATGTCCCACTTCATGCCACGGTCACCTCCTCGTGTGCGCGATCGACGGCGGCGAAGTTCGCGTCGATCATCTCTTGTCCGAACTTCTTGCTCAGGTTCTTCGCAAGCAGCCCCTTGAAGATGTCGAGGTCGATTAGACCCGTGACCTTCGCGAACGCCCCGACGATCGGGGTGTTCGGGATGTCGCGCTTGATGGTGTCGAGCGCGATACCTGAAGCGTCGACGCATGCCACCTTGACCGATTCAGGCAAGCCGAGCCGTTGCTTGACTTGCTCAGGAGGCGTGCATGTGTTGAGGATCACCACGCCATCGGCGACGATGCCCTCTGTGACGTCGATGACGTCCAGAAGCGTATCGTCCAGCACGATGACGACACTCGGGTTCTCGATGTTGCAGTGGATGTCGATCGGTTGATCGCTGATCCGCGTGAACGCCTTGATCGGAGCGCCCATCCGCTCGGGGCCGTACTCAGGCATCGCCTGCATGTACTGGTCCGCGGAAAGTGCGGTCTCTGCAACGACTTTTGCTGCGGTGACCGCGCCCTGACCGGCGCGCGCGTGCCAACGAATCTCCGTTAGCTGCTGCATGTAACTCTCCCCTTTCATGCTCGCCGCGAGGACGGACGGCGGGAACCTCACAAGTGCCCGGCGCCCGCGGGCAGGTCACACTAGGATAGCGTGGCCTCGGCAGGTGGCACAGTAGGCGCTGTTGGCGGCGGTAGACGGATAGTATCCATCGGTGAACGGTAGCAAGATTCTGGAAACCGTCAACTACATCTCCCGCCGTGCCTCCAAGGCCCTCCCGAGCGTCACTTCGTCAGCGTACTCAAGGTCTCCTCCGACCGGCAGCCCGGAAGCGATGCGCGTGACACGCACTCCGAGGGGCTGGAGCAGCCGCGCGATGTAGAGCGCGGTCGTCTCTCCCTCGACGTTGGGATTCGTGGCCAAGACCACCTCCGAGATGCCACCCTCGCCTACCCGGTCGACGAGTTCTCGGACGCGGAGCTGCTCGGGACCGATCCCGTCGATGGGCGAGATCGCGCCCTCAAGGACGTGGTAGATGCCACGGTACTCGCCAGTTCGCTCGATCGCCACGATGTCTCGCGGCTCCTCCACGACGCATAGCATCGACTCGTCGCGCTCGGGGTCGGAGCAGATGTGGCACAGCTCTTCTTCGGCGAAGTTGAAACAGCGCGAGCAGAAGCGGATGCTGCGCTTCACGTCGACGATGGCGTCGGCCAGCCGTGTCGCCGACTCCTCGTCGGTCCGCAAGAGGTAGTAGGTGATGCGCTGGGCGGACTTGGGTCCGATACCCGGCAGCCGCTCCAACTCCTCGAGCAGGCGCGCGATAGCAGGCGCGTAGCGCATGCCCTACATCAGTCCTGGGATACCGAGCCCGCCCGTGACGGCGCCCATCTTGCGATTCGCTAGGTCCTGCGCCTGTCGCATGGCCTCGTTCACGGCCGCGGCGACCATGTCCTCGAGCATGCCCGCGTCATCCGCGTCTATCGCGGCTGGGTCGATAGCGACTTTCTCGACCTGCATGTCACCGGTCATCACGACCTTCACCATGCCACCGCCGACCGAGGACTCGACCCGCTCCTCTTTGAGTTCCTCTTGCACGCGCGCCATCTCGGCCTGCATCTTCTGAGCCTGCTGGAGCATCTTGTTCATGTTGGGCTTCACTCGTCGATCCTTTCTTCGGGAGTGTCGTGCTTGTGCTCGGCGACTTTCTCCGCGCCGAGTTCGTTGATGAGAAGGTGCTCGATGTCGTCAGGAGTCGTATCCCCGCTCGCGGCCGAAGCCGCTTCCTCGCGGGTCTCCGTCTCGTCGGCAACCGTCGCCGGCGGCACATCGGTGCGCCGTAGTTCGGTCTGCGCGGTTTCCCGACGAACCGGCCCGCGCCCCAGTTGTTGCCGAAACGGAGGCGGGGAGCCGAGAACGGTCGCGAGCGCGCTGCGCAGCAGTTGAGCGGTGGACGCCTCCTGCGCCTTCTGCATGCTGAAACGCTGATCGAGCGGGAACTCGACTACGAGCGTTACTCCGTCCCCGTCGACGTCGACTTCCGTCCCGTCAAAGAGCGAGGCGCGCGCGGCCTTCTGCTTCTTGATCTCCGCCAGCACAGCAGGCCAGGCGCGTTTCACGGCAGCCCGATCGAGCGGACCGCGCGCTGGTGCCTCGATGACTGTCGGTTCCTCGCGCGCCGGCTTGGGCGCCTCCGCGCCCGGCTTCTCTCCTGCCGATGCCGCGGCCGAGTCGGCCGACTCCACCTGCTTCGCGGCTTTCGCGGCTTCGGCGGCCTTGACAGACTTGGCGGGCTTCGCGGTCGGGCGCTTCGCATCCGCTGAGGTCGCAGCCGCAGGCGGCGTGGCCAGGTCTCCGGTACGCACCGCGCTCTCCAGCGCAGAGACCCTCTCCGCCAGCGCCTCCAGCGTCAGGTCGGCCTCCGGACGCGCCATGCGTGTCAGCGCGACCTCGAGGGTGATGCGGGAATCCGAAGCCCATCTGATCTGAGACCCCAGGTCGCCCAGCAAGTCCAATATGCGCGCCAGCCGATCCGCGCCGAAAAGCGCAGCCTGGCTCGACAGGCGAGCGAGGTGCTCCTGCGTGGCGTCGACGATGCCGGTGGGATCGCCGACGGAGGCGGTCACGAACAGGTCGCGCATGTGCCCCGTGAGGTCGCGCACGAACTCGGTCAGGTCGTTGCCCGACTCCACGAGACGCTCCACGAACCGGAAGCATCCCGCGATGTCGCGCTGCGCGATCAGGTCCGCCAACTCCACGAGTAGGCCCGTGTCGACCTCGCCGAGAAGCCCCTCCACGTCGTCGAGCGCGATCTGCTTCCCCGTGAAGGTCGAGAGCTGCTCGAGCGTAGCGATGGCGTCCCGCATCCCGCCCATGGCGTGCTTCGCCACAAGGGTCAGCGCGCCTTCGGCTACCTGGATTTCCTCCTGCTTGCAGATGAGGGCAAGTCGCCCCACGAGGTCCTCGATGCCGATGCGGTGGAAGTCGAAGCGCTGGCAGCGCGAGTGGATCGTCTCGGGCACCTTCTGCGGATGCGTCGTGCACAGCACGAACACGGTCTGTGAAGGCGGCTCCTCGATGCTCTTGAGCAGCGCGTTGAACGCCCCGGTCGAGAGCATGTGGACCTCGTCGATGATGTAGACCTTGTAGCCGCCGCGCGTCGCCGGATACATCAGGCGGCCGATGATCTCCTCGCGCACGTTGTCGACACCGGTTCGTGAAGCAGCGTCGAGCTCGTAGACGTCCGGATGTCGGCCTTCGGCGATGTCGATGCACTCGTCGCAGGTGATGTCCGGCTCAGGCGTTGGCCCCTTCTCGCAGTTCAGCGCCTTGGCCAGGATGCGTGCGGTCGTGGTCTTGCCCGTGCCGCGCGGGCCCGTGAAGAGGTAGGCGTGCGCGACAGCACCTTCGGCCACCGCGTTGCGCAGCGTGCGCGTGATGTGCGTCTGGCCGACGACGTCCTCGAACGTCTGCGGACGGTACTTGCGGTACAGCGACTGATGAGCCACGCGGAATGAGCCCCTCTGGGAGGTCGCGACAGGTAGGTCTACGCGAGAAGTATAGCGGGTCGGTGTGACGGTATCCCTCGCGCGCGACCGCCCCCGAGCGGACCCCGGACGCCCGGCAGAGACCGCTTATGGCTGCTTCCTCCCGGACCTGACCAGGTTCACGGCATACCGCCGTCCGGAGCCCGATCGAGGGCGATGCGCAAGGACACAGTATAGCGCGGTCGGACCACACGCGCGCGGATGGGTCATAGCGCCGCTCAGTGGGAACACTCTTCTTTAGACACCGGAGCCGCATAGGCCAGGTTGGCTCCGGTTTCTGGCTCTCGAAACTAACCGCAAGGAAGGGGGCCGAGAGCATGGTTGCCCTCGACCGAGAGGCTGTCGTCGACCTCGCACGTCACTTCGGATGGCCGTCGGTCTCCATGTACCTCCCGACTCACAGAGTGCGCACCCAGACAACCCAGGACCTCATCCGGTTCAAGAACCTCCTCAAGTCTGCTGGCGAAGAACTGCTCGCCGGCGGGATACGCGCGGCAGACGCCGCCGCCATTCTGGAGCCCGCTCGAGCCCTGCTCGACGATTCGGCGTTCTGGAAGCACCTCGGCGACGGGCTCGCTACGTTCATCGGACCGGACACGTTCGAAGCGTTCGTAATCGACTCACCCATGCTAGAGAGAGTGTTCGTCGGCGACCGCTTCTTGATTCGCCCGCTCCTGCCGGCACTGCACGGCAACGAGCACTTCTACGTGCTTGCGTTGAGCAAGAACCGAGTGCGCCTGCTCAGCGGTACGAGAAGCGGCGTCGAGGAGATGAGTTTGGTGGACGCCCCCACGAGCCTGGCCGAGGCGTTGCGCTACGACGACTACGAGCGCCAGGTGCAGTTCCACACCCGCACGCCGGCTGCGGCTGCCGGCAGAGGACAGCGGTCGGCAGTGTTTCACGGCCACGGCGGCCTCCCGGACGTGAACAAGGACAACCTCTTGCGCTACTTCCGCGCCGTCGACAAGGGCATCCACGACCTGCTGCGTGACGACACAGCGCCGCTGCTGCTCGCCGGAGTCGACTATCTTCTGCCGCTCTACCGCGAGGCGAACAGCTACGCGCATCTCGCCGACGAGGCTATGCCCGGCAATCCCGACGAGCTGACACCGATCGAGCTGCACGCCGAAGCGGTCAGGGTGCTGGAGCCCCACTTCCGTCACGCGTTCGAGACGCACCTCGCCGAGCTCGACAGGCTCGCGGGCACAGACCTCTATTCGGCAGATCTGGGCAGAATCGTTGGTGCCGCACACGAAGGCCGCGTGAAGGTGCTGTTCGTTCCGGAACACAGAACTGACTGGGGGATCTTCGACCCCGCGAGCGGAGCCATCGAGCTCCACGACGAGCGTCTGCCGGGTGACCGGGATCTTGCCGATCTGGCTGCCGCCGAGACGCTGCTCCACGGCGGCATCGTGCACACACTGGCCGCCGAAGAAGCTCAGTCGGCCGCTATCCTGCGCTACTGACGCCGAAGAAGCACGTGACCCGAAGGCTGTCGGTCGGTCACAATGCTTCGCATGGAACCACGCACACGCAAAGTGCTGCTGCGAAGCGGACTCGTCGTTGTTTCGCTGCTACTTCTCGCCGTGCTCGGCTTTGTGTGGTGGGCTCTCACGCCCCTCGGCCCGTCGGAAGAGGCCCTGGAAGCTCTGAAGACGGACGAGCTCGTGCGGGTCGAAGAGCAACCCGAGGGCATCGTGTTCACGTCGACCGACGGCACGTCGACGGTCGGGTTCGTCTTCTACCCCGGGGGGCGAGTCGACGTGCGCTCGTACGCGCCGCTCGCGCGCGAGATAGCCGAGCGCGGCTATCTGGTCGTTCTCGTGCCGATGAGACTCAACCTCGCGGTCTTGAGCCCGAACCGTGCCGATTCGGCCATCGAGGCTCATCCCGAGATCGTCTCTTGGGTGGTTGGCGGGCATTCACTCGGCGGCGCAATGGCTGCGCGCTATGCGGCCGACAACATCGAGCACATCGACGGCCTGATTCTCCTCGGCGCCTATCCGCCGAATGGCTCCGACCTGAGCCAGTCGGGCATAGCGGTGACCTCCGTGGTCGGAACGCGCGACGGCGTACTAGATCAAGACACGTTCTTGGAGGCCTCGAGACTGCTCCCGGCGAACACCGCATACGTCTCGATCGAAGGAGGCAACCACGCCCAGTTCGGCTCCTATGGAGACCAGCCGGGCGACATGAGCGCGTCGATCATGCCGGACGACCAGCGCTGGGATACCGTCATCGCGATCACCGAAACGATGCTGCCGCTGCGCATCAAGGCTCAGTAGGCCCTTCCGTGCGCTTGGGACGCATTGGCACGAAAGCGTTGACTCGCGCCTTGTAGGATTCGAACTCCGGGTCGCCTTCGTACTTGCGCTCCAGCATCGGGATTCCCGTGACCTTCGTGAGGAGAAACGTGATGGCCAACGGTCCCAGGATCGCCCAGGGGCCGTAGGGTGTGGAGAGCGAGACCAGCCACAGGCCCCACCAAACGAGCGTCTCGCCGAAGTAGTTTGGGTGTCGCGACCAAGCCCACAGCCCCTGCTGGAGGAACTTCGTCTTGCGGACGCGCCGCCGCCTGAATCTTTCGAGCTGGGCATCGGCCGTCGCCTCGATGAAGACGCCCGCTACCGCGACGGTGATCCCAAGGAAGTCCAGGACAGAAAGTTCGCTCGGCGAAGACGCGCCCACCGCGATAACGGGCAATGAGATCACCACCATGAAGGCGCCCTGCAGCATGAACACCTGGATGTACGTCCTCAGTACGAAGAAGCGGCGCCACCGGCGTCTCAGCTCGACGTACCGGAAGTCCTCTCCACGCCTGCGATTCCGGCGGTTGATGTGCAGGGCCAGGCGAATCCCCCAGAAAGCCACGATGAAGGCGACGAGCAGCGTCCGAGAACCCTCCGTGCGCGCCGCGAAGAAGGCCGCGATCGCGGCGAAGCCCAGACCCCATGCTGTATCCACGACATCGTCCCGGCGCTCGACGATCGCCACGACGAACCATGTCGTCATGTACACCCACACCCCGGCGGCCACGATAGCCGCCGCTGTCATGAAATCGCTCACGCGCCGTTCTCCTCTTTGCGGCCCTGCCAACGTAGATACCCGTAGACAGCCTGAGACACGAGGCCAGCTCGTCCGGCGATGAGAGTCGCCGTGAGGGGCATATACGCAGAAGGTGCCCCGACCGACGTGTGAGGTGCAAGTATGGTCAAACTCGTTGAGCTCTACCTAATCTCGACGGTCACGTTCTTCGCCATCGACTTCGTCTGGCTCTCGACGATGACGTCCCGCTTCTATCAGACACATCTCGACGACCTGCTGCTGGAGAAGCCGAATCTGCCCATTGCCGCAGCCTTCTACCTGCTCTACGTCATCGGCGTGCTCGTTCTCGCTGCGCTCCCTGCACACGAGAAAGGCCAGGTGGCGGTCGCCATCTGGCGAGGCGCCGTCTTCGGGCTGCTAGCATACGGCACGTACGATCTCACGAACCTCAGCACCCTGAAGGGATGGTCGTGGCAGGTATCGGTCGTAGACATGATCTGGGGAGCTGTCATCACCGGCACCGTCGCGACCGTCGCCTACTACGCCGCCCGGTGGCTCGACGTCTGATCCGCCCATGCGACTGACCGTCTTCGGCGCGTCGGGCGCAACCGGACGCGAGATCGTGAGCCAGGCTCTTGGTCACGGTCACGACGTCGTCGCATTCGTCCGGGATCCTTCCGGCTTCGACATCACCGACGAGCGACTCCGAATCGCGAAAGGAGACGTTCTCGACCCTGTGACGGTCGACGCCGCCGTGCGCGGTAGCGTCGCCGTACTCTCGGCCATCGGTTCCAGGCGCGGACGCGAGTCCACGCGCGTCTATTCGGATGGAACACACAACATCATCGAGGCGATGGGCCGCTATGCAGTCATGCGGTTGGTTTGCGTGACCGCTGCGGGCGTGGGTACACGCGACGACCCCAACCTGCCCTTCTTGTACCGGCGCCTGCTGATGAGCGTGGTGCTACGGGGCGTCTACGAGGACATGGAGCGCATGGAGGACGAGGTCATGCTGTCCGACCTGAACTGGACCATCGTGCGTCCAGCGGGGCTTGCCGACGATCCTGCCACCGGAGAGTATCGCGTCGCCGAAGGAAGAAGCCTGCCGAAGGGATCGCGGATATCTCGGGCAGACCTCGCGGGCTTCATGCTCAAGTGCGCCGAAACCGACCTGTTCTCGCGCAAAGGCGTCGCCATCGCACACTGAGCACGGCCGCCGGGAACCGCTGAGGTTCGCGCTACGAGCGCTGAGCGGGACGGCTTACCCGGCCCGGGTCGCCAGAAGCGTCACGTGATCGCGGTATATCTCGGCCACTCCCGGTCCGACCGGGACGGCGCCTTCTTCTCCCGCGCGATCCCAACGCAGCACGAAAGCCGATGTCTGCACGAGTAGCGGTCCGTGCGAAGGGTACACGGAGATGAGGCTGCCCTCGTCGTGTACGGGCTCCCGTCGCCTAAGGATGATGCGGTCGAGCCCCTCTTCGGCTATCTGGACGCCGAGAGGCGTGACGATTTCGAGCATAAGTCCGCTCACACTATCGCCGCCCCTTCTTCGATCTCGTTGCAGGCCGCAGCCATCTCTTCGTCCTTCGCGCCGAGACGTTCGGCCTTCTCGAGAACCTCGTCGATGCCTCCCACCATGTAGAACGCCTGCTCGGGAACGTTGTCGTGCACGCCATCGCAGATTTCCTTGAATCCGCGCAGCGTCTCTTCCACCGGCACGTACCGGCCGGGGATGCCCGTGAACTGCTCGGCTACGAAGAAGGGTTGCGAGAGGAACTTCTGCAGGCGACGCGCCCTCGTCACGACGATCTTGTCCTCCTCGGAGAGTTCCTCTACGCCGAGGATGGCGATGAGGTCCTGCAGCGCTCCGTAGCGCTGCAGGAACGCCTTGGTCCGACGGGCCACGTCGACGTGCTCCTTGCCCACTGCCCAAGGCTCGAGGATCTGCGAGGTCGAGTGCAGCGGGTCTACGGAGGGATAGATGCCCTGCTCGACGATCTTTCGAGACAACACCACGGTAGCGTCCAGGTGCGAGAACACCGCAGCCGGCCCGGGGTCGGCGAGGTCGTCGGCGGGCACGTAGACGGCCTGTACGCTCGTGATCGCGCCGTCCTGAGTGGACGCGATGCGTTCCTCGAGTGCGCCTACCTCGGAGAACAGCGTCGGCTGATAGCCCACCTCGGATGGGATGCGCGCCCGCAAGAGCGAGACCTCGAGACCTGCCTGCACGTAGCGGTAGATGTTGTCGAAGAACAACAGGACGTCCTGTTTCTCTTCGTCGCGGAAGTATTCTGCTTCCGTAAGAGCCGAGTACGCCACGCGGAACCGGGCCCCTGGCGGTTCGTTCATCTGGCCGAAGAAGAGCACCGCGCGCTCGATGACGCCGGTTTCCTTCATTTCCAGCCACAGGTCGTTGCCCTCACGGGTGCGCTCGCCGATACCGCCGAACACGCTGACGCCTTTGTGTTCGAGACCGACGTTCCGGATGAGCTCCATGATCACGACCGTCTTGCCGACGCCCGCTCCCCCGAACAGTGCGACCTTCCCGCCCCGCGGGAAGGGGGTCAGGAGATCCAAGGCCTTCAGTCCGGTCTCGAAGACTTCCGGGTACGTCTTGAGCTGCGCGTACGGTATCGGGGGCCTATGAATGGAGACTTCCTTCAGCGCCTGCACCACTCCGCCGTCGTCGATCGGCTCGCCCAGGGCGTTCATCATGCGTCCCCTGACGCCCGGCCCCACCGGCACGCTGATCGGCGCATAGGTGTCGAAGACCCTCTCGCCTCTCGGCATGCCGTCGGTGGAATCGAGTGCGACCGTTCGCACGATTCCTTCGCCGAGCAGCTGGACCGCCTCCAGAGGGATTCCACGCTTCCGGTGTCCG
>Ga0224495_10001901_pt1 | contig 14163 bp, 12 predicted proteins | sample SF_Jul11_sed_USG_FD_168128 | JGI IMG/M metagenome (GOLD analysis project Ga0224495, IMG submission 168128) | Sediment microbial communities from San Francisco Bay, California, United States - SF_Jul11_sed_USGS_4_1 | ecosystem: Environmental > Aquatic > Marine > Sediment | place: USA: California... | reverse complement strand
ACCAGGCAGGGTCTTGATGCTTCGACTGCGCGGGGCTCGTACGCGTGGAGAAACCGGCGGCGACGGTCTACCGGGGGTGGGGAATTTTCGATGACCCGAACTGGGGATCGTTGGATGCCCCGTGACAGTACACAGAGCCCGCACAGACGATGGGGACTCGATCTCCTGGATCTTGCCCGCCATGTGAACGCCCGCAGATACATGATCATGACGACGGTGCCAACCAGCTCACCCATGACGAGCAGCGGCACCGGCTCGATCAAGCAGGTTTCTTCCCCCCGATCGAGACCCTCTCCACAACCAGAAGCGGCAAGATCCGTTGCGGCGTGCACGGCGCAACGCGCCGTTCCCCATGGCGAATCTCCACCACGGCGCGCGATCTTGTCGATGATGGGCCGGTAGAACAAGGCCTTGCCGAAACAGGTCAGCACTTCCACAAGTGGACTGCCACCCGCCAAGACCAGGGTCACGATGTGGGGCAATTGCACGGGGTGATGCGGAACCAGCACGGTTCAAGAATCGCCACCCGGAGCAGCTAGCGATCCTGCGTCGGCGTGTGGTCTTGCACACGAACATGATCGAATCGATCAGCACTTGCGTCGGCGTCGGCAAGTGCGTAACATCCCCCTTCATGCTGACGAATGTCAGTGCGGCTTCCATCCCCAATCGCCTCAGATGTCCTGGACAAGTGCTTCGCAGACAGACAACGTATTGGACGGTTGAGACAGTACTGGGCGAACAGTGGCGCATCCATTTCCTTGGCAAGGTTGAGTTCAGCTTCACTCAATCGTCCTACTCAATTCTTGATCTAGTAGATAGCCACCCACTTTTGGCTCAATATACCGAACCATGGCTTGAGCTATGTTTTCATGGCGCACCAAAGGAGCCGGACACCGTCACCTCAGCAGTGGCTGCAGCTATTGCAGAAGCAACCAGTGGCTGGCGTCGGCTGGAAGACTACGCAAACCCTGCCGCCCATCTTTCGAGCGGTTACGGTTCGTTAATGCGGGCTCCGCAAACCGTTATTCAGGCAGTTGAAGCAGTACTCACAAGAAGCGGAGTAGAAACTAACACCATTGCAGGCTTCAGGCCGAAGCACTCGTATGGTGTTTTCCTTTTGGATAAATCATACGTTGTCGCCGATGGATTTCGTTTTGAGCACCTAGAAGCCAACAAGTAGGTCTGGATTCGAAGTGTGGCAAATGAATATACGATTGGTCGACATGGGGGCTCGGCGAGCAAGAAGGTCGCCCGATTGACTCAAGAATTGCGCGCATGGAGCGACCACGTCGTTCTCCACCAGTGAAATTATAAATGATAGACGTGGGGGTTCCGCGAGCACCTGGATCAACCGGGCCGCCCTTGTCCCATCTTACTCTCCGTCCCCTTCCACAACCGTTCAATGTTCCCCTTGTGCTTCACCACGATCAACCCGGTCACGATGAGCGAAAACAGGATGAACGGGCCAGTGGGTCGAACGAGCGCGGCGATGATTGGGAAGAGTCCGAAGGCGGTCAACGCGCCGCCGGAAGAGTAGCGCCAGAGGGCCACGGCTCCGATCCATGCGAGAAGAAGAAACAACCCGATCAGCGGTGCCACGCCGAGAACAGAGCCGAGCGCCGTCGCCACCCCCTTGCCGCCCTTGAATCTGAGAAACGGCGAAAAGAGATGTCCGAGAAACGGCGCAAGCGCGATCAGCAGAATGGCCCCCTCTGTTTCATACCATTGTGTCGCGACGTACCCCATCACCCACCCCTTGCCCATGTCGCCGATCAGGGTCAGGATGCCGGCTGTCTTGCCGGACACGCGCAACACATTCGTGAAGCCGACATTCTTGCTGCCGACCGTGCGTGGATCCGGGAGTCCCATCGCCTTGGAGATCACGACGCCGAACGGCACCCCGCCCAAGAGATAGCCGGCTAGCACAAACAGGCCTGTCAATCCTGGTAGATCCATCACGTCCTTCTATGTCACCACTCCCACGCCGGCGGGAGCTTCGAACGCTATAGAAACGTCTCCGGATGCGCGAACAACTCGATCATCAGGCGATTGAGATTGGGCCAATCTCGATGACTGCCGGCTCCCTCACAGTAGAGCGTCGCGCCGCCGGATGCGCATCCTTGATACGCAATACACCCGCCTTCCACCTTCTTTGTCTTTGCCGTATCGCACCGATTGCAACCTGCCCACCAGGCTGCCGTCTGAGCGCCCCAACCGGGAAAGAGACTGTCCTTTGCACCGTGCATCACCATGACCGGAATGGGCCCCGGACATTGATAAGCCTCCAAGTCCTTGCCGGTCCATCCGGCGGCGCTCGGCGCAATGGCAGCCGGCAGCTTCTTCGTCTTATCAAGCACAGCCAGTGCCAGTGAAGCCGTACCGCCATCCGAATGGCCGGTCACAAACACCCGTTTCTCGTCGATGCACCACTTCTTCGCAACTGAACCTGGAATTGTTCCAAGCTGTTCGACAGCAGGAATGCCGAGCGGCTTGTGATCCGCGTACAGCACCACGAATCCGGCGGCAGTGGCAGTGGGCGTGAGACCGGTCATGCGCTCCGACGCGAGACCGCTCTGGCCGGCCGCGGCATAGACCATCAACAACGGATGAGCGATCGTGGCGTCGTAATTGGACGGTGTACGAACGTGATAACGAAGACCTTCAGCGGAAACTTCCCCGTCGCTTGCGCCTGCCCGGCCGACTCGCGCACCCGTCTCACAGCGGGTAGCCGCCGGAGCGCTCGAATAGGCATAGGCTTCTATTTGCGGAGGCGTGCCGCTCTCAGTACAGGCAGCAAGAGTGACTAGAAGACTGAGCCAGACAAAGGGATGAATTACGAAAGTGACGTTGCACACAACGGTGAGGTCGAACCGGTTCGTTCTCAGAAGCCCTTGGCGACCACCTGTCTCCAAAAACTCCACACATACTGCCCGCCGGAAACATATCCAAGCACCAAGGACAGATACAGCGTGGCGGTGCCGGCCAGGTGCATATTGCCGAGTTCCGCCAGCCCGGTTCCTTCCAAAATGAGCAGCACGATCGCAATCACTTGTAGTGCCATCTTGTACTTGCCCGTGACCTCCGCTGCGATAATCAAGCGTTCACCGGCGGCGATGGCGCGGATGCCGGTGACGGCCAATTCCCGCGCAATGATGAGCAGCGCCACCAAGGCGGTGACACGGTCGATGTTGACGAGCAAGATCAGCGCCGACAGCACCAGCAGCTTGTCGGCAAGCGGATCGAGCAATTTTCCGAGCTTCGTCACCTGACCGGTGCGCCGGGCGATATACCCATCCAGCAGGTCCGTCACCGCCGCCACGGTGAAAATCATGGCGGCGAGCAGCGACCGATCCGGCGTCGGCGCGATAAAGACGATGACGAAGACCGGAATCAGGAGAATCCGAACGACCGTCAGAAAATTGGGCAGATTGACTGAATCGTGCCCGATTTCTTTCCAGGTTTCCACTACACGATTCATATCACTGGATTCCGTCGTTCGTGAAGCATGGTTCGTATCTCGTTATGCGCGCGGCGCCGCAACCGTGTGACCGTATCGACGGCGCATTCCGTCAGACAATTCCATTTTTCAGCAAATCATGCAGGTGGACCACGCCCACGATGTTCCTGTCGCCTTCCGTGACGACGAGCGTCGTGACCGAAAACCGCTCCATCATTTCCACCGCTTTCGCCGCCAGATCGTCCGGCCCGATGGTCTTGGGATCCCGCGAGGCGAGATCGCCGGCCGTCGCGTTGACCAAATCCGTCCCGCGCTGGATAAACCGCCGCAAATCGCCGTCCGTAATCACGCCAAGCAGCGCGCCTCCCTGATCGACCACCGTCGTCATGCCGAGCTTCTTCGCCGTCATTTCAAGCATCGCCGCCATGCCCCCGACAGAGCTTTGGACGTTCGGAACCTCTGGTCCGGCATGCATCACATCCCTCACCTTCACCAACAACCGGCGTCCCAATGTGCCGCCCGGATGGAACCGGGCAAAATCCTCTTCCTTGAATTCACGCTTCCGCAACAAGGCCACCGCCAGCGCATCGCCAAGAGCCAGTGTAGCCGTGGTGCTTGCGGTCGGCGCCAGTCCCATCGGACAGGCCTCCTCCTCCACCGACACATCCAATGCGACGTCGCAGTGCTTGGCCAAGGTGGAATCCATCCGTCCTGTGAGACCGATCACCGGAATGCTCATGCGCTCCACATAGGGAAGCAATTGGAGCAGCTCCTGGGTCTCGCCGCTGTTGGAGATAGCGATCAAGGCATCGCGGCGGGCCAGCATGCCGAGGTCGCCATGCACACCTTCAGCCGGATGGAGGAAAAACGATGAGGTGCCGGTGCTGGCCAGCGTGGCGGCGATCTTCTGGCCGATCAAGCCGGATTTGCCCATGCCGGATACGACGACCTTTCCCTTGCAACGGGCCAATACATCCACCGCCTTGACAAAATTATTGTCCAACCGGTCGATGAGTGCCTGGACGGCGCGGGCTTCGATGGCAAGCACACGTTTTCCTTCGTCAAGACTCCCCTGGCCTTTGACGGGCTTGGCAGTCGGTTGCGCAGCTGGTTTTACAGTCTCGGCTTTGTCGCGTTGCATATGCGTAAGACCCGTTCCAACAGAGATTTCAATTGATGCAAAGGTACCATGTTCGGCCCGTCAGACAAAGCCTCATCTGGATTTGGATGCACTTCCATGAAGAAACCATCCACGCCGACGCCGGCCGCGGCGCAGGCCAACGGTTCGACAAACTCCCGTTGCCCACTGGACTTCGTGCCTCCTCCGCCGGGCAACTGCACGCTATGCGTCGCGTCGAACACGACGGGATAGCCGAAGCTCCGCATGATGGGAAAGGACCGCATATCCACGATTAAATTGTTATAGCCGAACGACGAGCCTCGCTCAGTCAAGAGAATGCGCCGGCTGCCGCACTCCTCCACCTTCTTCACTGCATTTCCCATCTCAATCGGCGATAGGAACTGCCCCTTCTTCACGTTCACCACCTTGCCGGTATTCGCCGCGGCGATCAGCAAGTCCGTCTGCCGGCACAAGAACGCGGGGATTTGGAGCACATCCACGACCTTTCCTGCCTCTGTCGCCTGTTCTTCCGTATGGACGTCGGTCAAGATGGGACATCCGACATGATCCCGCACTTTCTTGAGTACGGCCATCCCCTTCTCGATGCCTGGACCTCGAAATGACGTGATGGATGTCCGGTTGGCCTTGTCGAACGACGCTTTGAAGATATAGGGAATGCCCAACGACTGTGCGATCTCGGCAATGCGGCCTGCCGTCTCCATGACCAATTGTTCGCTTTCGATCACACAGGGACCGGCGATCAGAAATGGCGGCTGCCCCTGGCCGGCCTTGAAGGAACCGATGTCGACAAGATGTGCCATGATTTTCCGTTTTGTTTCACAGGAGATACTCAAACCGGCTCTGCATTCTCACCCGCCCAACCCTGAGGGCGCCGAGACGCCCTCTTATCCCAAACGAAGGCCGAGAACGCCGTTGAAAGTCGGTTTCAACATCTCACGTCACTGGCCCAGCTTTTTCCGCAACGCCGCGCCGACGAATCCACTGAACAGCGGATGCGGCCTATGTGGACGGGACCTATATTCCGGATGAAACTGGGTGCCTAAGAACCAGGGATGATCCTTCAATTCGACGATTTCGACCAATCGTCCGTCCGGAGACAGCCCGGACAGGACCAGGCCTTTGGCCGTTAGCTGCTCACGATATGCATTATTGAATTCGTAGCGATGCCGGTGACGTTCGCGGACTTCGGCCACCCCATACATCTTCTGCGCAAGCAAACCCTCGCCGAGCCTGCAGAGATAGGACCCCAGACGCATCGTACCGCCTTTGCCGTTGACTCCCTGTTGATCGGACATCAAGTGGATGACTGGATGGGGCGACTGCTCGTCGAACTCCGAACTGTTGGCGCCGACCAATCCCACCACATTGCGCGCAAACTCAATCACCGCGCACTGCATGCCCAGACAGAGTCCGAGAAACGGGGTCTGCCGCTCACGCGCATACCGGATCGTCGCAATCTTACCTTCAATGCCACGCGCGCCGAACCCGCCGGGAATCAAGATGCCATCGGCCTCGCGCAGAATCCGTTCCGTGCCTTGCCGTTCGATGTCTTCGGACTCGATCCAACTGATATTGACCTTGGTTTCGTGATCAAGTCCTCCGTGCACCAGAGCCTCGCCAAGACTCTTGTAACATTCCTTGAGCCCGGCGTACTTCCCCACCAACGCCACCAAGATTTCATGCTTGGGCCGCTTGATTTTTTGCACCATCGCGTCCCACTCACGCAAATTCGGCTGCCCGGTTTCCAAATGCAGCTGCCGGATGATCAGTTCATCCAACCCTTCCTTTCGAAAGACGATCGGCACTTCGTAAATCGTATCGACGTCTTTGGCGGTGATGACAGCATCCTTTTCCACATTGCAAAACATGGCGATTTTGCCCTTGAGTTCAGGCGGCAGATAGCGGTCGGTGCGGCACAAGAGGATATTCGGCTGAATGCCGATCTCGCGCAGTTTATTGACCGAATGTTGCGTCGGCTTGGTCTTCAACTCGCCGGCGGCGCCGATGTATGGCACCAATGTGAGGTGGACGTACAAGACATTGTCGCGCCCGACATCGTAGGGCAATTGTCTGATGGCTTCGAGGAAGGGCAGGCTTTCGATGTCGCCTACCGTGCCGCCGATCTCGACGATCGTGACGTCCATGCCCTTTGAAATGCGCATGATCGCCTGCTTGATCTCGTCCGTCACATGGGGCACCACCTGCACGGTTGCACCCAGATAATCGCCGCGCCGCTCTTTGGTGATAACGGAATGATAAATCCGGCCCGTCGTATAATTGCTTTCCTTCGTCAACGACAGCGACGTAAACCGCTCATAATGCCCCAGGTCGAGGTCGGTCTCGGCCCCGTCGTCCGTCACGTAGACCTCGCCGTGCTGATAGGGGTTCATCGTGCCAGGATCCACGTTGATATAGGGATCCAGCTTGAGAAACGTGATCTTCAAGCCGCGGCTTTCGAGAAGATTCCCGATAGACGCCGAGGCCAGTCCCTTGCCCAACGACGACACGACTCCGCCCGTCACAAAAATAAATTTGCTCATGGCTGCCTCCACCGCCGGAGATCGGACCACTCCGATCCGCATGGCGCCTTCATCGGAGCGACGCGACCCCTTTGAGTTCCATCTCGCGCTTGACAACGTCGTAATGCTGTAACTTCTCGGCGACCTCCGGCACATCCTCCGGTTGATCGACCCGCAACGATGCGTGTGTGGTTTCCCAGACCCTGACAGGTATGCCGTGATCCAATGCGCGAAGCTGTTCGAGTTTCTCGGCATCTTCCAAATGGCTGGTCGGCAACGCCGTATACTTCAGCAGGATCTCTTTCGTGTACATATAGAGGCCCAGATGGATGTAGTGCAGCCCGCCGACAGCTCTGTGGTTGGGATCGTCTCGAACCAGCGGAATCGGCGCCCTGGAAAAGTAGAGCGCGTAGCCGCGGGAGTCCGTTACCACTTTGACCACACCAGGATTGTGCAGATCCTCCGTCGAATCCATCACCCGTTTCAATGTCCCCATCTGGGCGCCGCTCTGAATGAACGGCTCGATGAGATCGGCCAGTAATGCGGGATTCAGCGGAATTTCGTCACCCTGCAGATCCACGAACAAATCGCCCGCGAACATGCGCGCCACCGCCGCTACCCGGTCGGTGCCTGTTCGATAATCCCCGGTCACCATGACGACACGCCCCCCGAACTGCTCGACCGCCTGCTTGATGCGATCGTCGTCGGTCGCCACCAACACATCCGAGACGGCCCGGCACGCAACGGCCTGTTCGTACACGTGCTGGATCATCGGCTTGCCGTTGAGCGTGACCAACGGCTTCCCCGGAAAACGGGACGAGCCATATCGCGCCGGAATGACGACGGTCACGGGACGAGCGGGCTTACTCATTTCCCAGCGCCTCCATCAGTTGCTTGGGAGAAACGGTTGCCGTTCCCACCATGCCGACCACGATCCCGGCCGCATGATTCGCCAATATCGCACCCTGTTTGATGCTTGCGCCGGTCGAAAGCGCCAGCGCCAACGTTCCAATGACCGTGTCGCCCGCGCCGGTGACATCGTATACCTGTCTGGCTTGCGTCGGCAGATGCCAGGAGACCCCGTCGCGTTCATACAGACTCATGCCCTTTTCACCGCGCGTGATGAGCACCGACTGGCATCCCAGCCGCTGGCGGATCATGGCGCCGGCTTCATTGATCGTTTGATCATCGTCGCCGTGCAAACCGGACGCCTGGGTCGCTTCCAGATGATTCGGCGTCATCACCGTGACACCTTTGTAGTATCCAAAATGTTCGACCTTCGGATCGACGATGACCGGAACCTTTCGCAATGCCGCCAACCTGGTAATGTCGGACATCAACGACGCCGATACGACACCCTTGGCATAGTCGGAGACCACCACACACGACAGCTCCCGCAGCCGCGATTCGACGTACTGAACGATTCGACGCTGGAGCGACGCTTTCAGCTCGGTTCGCCCCTCGATATCGTATCGGACAATCTGCTGATTATGCGCAATCACCCGACTTTTTCTCGTCGTAGGACGATCGTGGTCGATGACCACCCCGCCGCGCCCGGACCGCTTCGTGCCGAGTTCCTTCATCAAGAGCCGTCCGCTTTCATCCGCGCCGATCACACCACAGAGATCGACCTTCCCGCCCAACGCCAAAATATTGTTGAACACGTTGGCGGCGCCGCCGAGCCGCAGCGACTCGGACTCGACATGTACCACGGGCACCGGCGCTTCCGGCGAAATACGGCTCACCCTTCCCATCACATAATGGTCCAGAATCAAATCTCCGACGACAAGGACGGACGCCTGTGGAAACCGCTGGATATACTGCCGCAGCGCCTGAGGCGTCGGCGATTGATTCCGGCTGTTCGGCTCGCCCGCCGCGCTGGAAGACTTCGCGCCTGCTTTCATTGAATTCCTTTGCCGAATCGATCCCATCGGACCCACTCCGTCCAATTGCCCTGCCCGTTCCACGACCAATAAATCCGAAAGGCTTTGCCTCGGATTTTCTCTTCCCGCACATACCCCCAGAACCGGCTATCGAGACTCTGATCCCGATTGTCACCCATCACGAAATACGATCCTTCGGGAACCGTGACCGGTCCGAAATTATCCCGCGAGTTGATCGTGCCGTCGATAATGCCGGGATCGATGCGCTGTGTAAACGCCTTGTCGTCGAGGGGCTGCCCGTTGACCAGCACGACTTTGTTGAGCACCTGCACCGTATCGCCGGGCGTCCCGACGATGCGCTTGATGAAATCTTTTTCTTCGTCTTCAGGAAAGCGGAATACGATGACATCCCCGCGCTGCGGTTTTCCAAACTCGATCACCGTTGTGGACGTATAGCAATTGACCGGCGGCACGTTCCATTGAAGCGTGCAGTCGGCGGGCCACTGGAACCCATACGACAACTTGCTCACTAAAATATGGTCGCCGATCAGCAAGGTCGGAATCATCGAGCCGGATGGAATCTTGAACGCCTGCACCACGAATACCCGAATCGCAAAGGCCAGCACAATGGCCACGATGATGGCTTCCGCATATTCCCGAAAGATCGACTTCAGCCCGGCCTGGTCGGCCTTTCGTTCGGACACCGTAGCCCCGGACACCGGCGCCTGCGGCCCTCCGGCAGGAGAACCGGACATCTTGTCGGCATCGGTCCGGTTCGGATCGGCGCTCATTCATCACCGACTTTCAAAATTGCCAGGAAGGCTTCTTGCGGCACCTCGACGCTCCCGACGGCTTTCATGCGTTTCTTGCCTTCCTTCTGCTTTTCGAGCAATTTCCGTTTCCGCGAAATATCGCCGCCGTAACACTTTGCCAGGACGTTCTTCTTCATGGCCCCGATCGTTTCGCGCGCGACGATCTTGCTCCCGATCGCCGCTTGAATGGCAATCTCATACATCTGCCGGGGGATGAGTTCCTTCATTTTCTCCGCAAGCTGGCGCCCGCGCTGCACAGACCGATCTTTATGGGTGATGAAGGACAAGGCGTCGACCGCTTCCCCGTTCAAGAGAATGTCGAGCCGCACGAGCTCGGAATTCCGATAGCCGAGCAGCTCATAATCCAGCGACGCATAGCCCTGGGTGCGGGATTTCAGCTTATCGTAAAAATCGAGAATGACTTCGTTCAGCGGCAGCTCGTAACTGATCATCACACGCGTCGGATCGAGAAATTGCATGCTCCGCTGAATCCCGCGCCGCTCCTGGCAGAGCTGGAGAATCGCGCCCATGTACCGCTCCGGCGTGATGATCGAGGCCAGAATGAACGGCTCCTCGAAGGACTCGATGCTGCTGGGAGGCGGCAGTTGCGATGGATTATTGACCTCCAGCACCTCGCCTTTGGTCGTCAACAGGCGATAGACCACCGTCGGCGCGGTCGTCAGCAGCGTCAGGTTATACTCACGCTCGAGCCGCTCTTGGATGATCTCCATATGGAGCAATCCCAAGAAGCCGCACCGGAAACCGAATCCAAGCGCCAGCGACGTCTCAGGCTCATAGACGAACGACGAGTCGTTCAACCGAAGCTTGACCAACGCATCCCGCAGATCTTCATACCGGGCCGTGTCGGTGGGATAGAGGCCGCAGAAGACCAGGGGCTTCACTTCCTTGTAGCCGGGGAAGGGCGCGCTGGTCGGCGTCAACGCATCCGTGAGGGTATCGCCGATTTTCACATCCGCGACTTCCCGCATATTGGCGCAGAGATATCCGACTTCGCCGGTGAGGAGCTCGGTCTTTTTAGTCCGTTTGGGCGTGAATTGGCCGACCTCCATGACCTCGAACGTCCGATCGTTCGACATGACCTTAATCTTCATCCCGGGGCGAATCGATCCATCCACCAGTCTCGTCAGCACGATCACGCCCTGATAATTGTCGAACCAGGAGTCGAAAATGAGCGCCTTGAGCGGCGCCTGGGGGTTGCCGGACGGCGGGGGAATCCGCGCGATGACTGCCTCCAACACCTCCGGCACACCCTTGCCGTCCTTGGCGCTGATCGGCATGGCATCGGTGGCATCGAGCTGCAGCACCTCCGAAATCGAGTGCTTCGTCCCCTCGACATCCGCGCTCGCCAAATCGATCTTATTGATGACGGGTATAATGGAGAGGTTATTGGACATCGCCAGGTTCACATTGGCAATGGTCTGGGCCTGGACCCCCTGGGTGGCATCAACCAACAAGAGCGCCCCCTCGCAGGCCGCAAGGCTGCGCGAGACTTCATACGTGAAGTCGACGTGCCCCGGCGTATCGATCAAATGCAAGGCGTAGGTCTTCCCGTCTTTGGCCTTATACCGGATCGCCACTGCATGGGCCTTGATCGTAATGCCACGTTCTCGTTCGAGATCCATGGCATCAAGGATCTGTTCTTTGGCCTCTCGAGCAGTGACTGCGCCAGTAGCTTCTAAGAACCGGTCAGCGAGGGTTGATTTGCCGTGATCGATATGGGCGATAATTGAGAAATTGCGTATAAGACTTTGCAAATCCTAGCTCATTTCAGAAAAAAATCGCTTCATTATAGTAACTGCCTCCCAGGTTGTCAAAGACATCGCCCCCGCACGGCGCGAAGAGCGTATAGCAAATGGCGTATGGCACAAACGGGAAAAAGAGCTTATGGCTGATGGCATGTAGCACGGGCGAAAACGAGCCGACGATGATATGGCATTTCAGTCGAATCTCGTGCTATAGACCATACGCTATACGCTCCCCCTGCAACCCTTCACCGTGGCACGCACACCCTCAACCCGACAACTGATCGAATGGGATCACCGATACCTGTGGCACCCGTTCACCCAAATGCGGGAATGGGAGCAGGAGGAGCCCCTCATTATCGAACGTGGCAAAGGCTCCTACCTCATCGACAGCGAAGGCAAGAAGTATCTCGACGGCACCTCCTCCATCTGGGTCAATCTGCACGGCCATCGGCATCCGGCCCTCGACCGGGCTCTCAAGAAGCAGATCGATACGATCGCACATTCATCGCTGTTTGGGATTTCCAATCCACCGGCAATTGAACTCGCGCGAGCCTTGATCAAGATCGTACCCAAAGGATTGACGCGGGTATTTTATTCCGACGATGGATCCACCGCGGTCGAAATCGCCCTCAAAATGGCTGTCCAATACTGGCAGCTCCGACGGCCCGAAGCCGGCCCCAAGAATACCTTTCTGCATCTGAAGCTGGCCTACCATGGCGATACAGTCGGCGCCGTCAGCGTGGGCAACATCGACCTCTTCCACGGGCGATTCAAGTCGCTACTCTTTCCCACAGCCGAAGCTGATCCTCCCTATTGCTACCGTTGCCCACTCAATCTGACCTACCCTTCTTGCCAGATGGCCTGCATCGATCCGATTGAGCAAATCCTCAAGGAACGCCACCGTGAATTGGCTGGCTTCATCATTGAGCCCCTTGTGCAAGCAGCGGCAGGCATGCTGACCTCCCCTCCTGGCTATCTGAAGCGAGTCCGCGAACTCTGCACGAAATATAACGTCCTTTTGATCGCCGATGAAGTCGCCACGGGATTCGGCCGAACCGGGAAAATGTTCGCCTGCCACCATGAGGGGATCACGCCGGACTTGATGGCGATCAGCAAAGGGTTAACGGGCGGCTACATGCCGCTGGCCGCGACGCTCACCACTGACGAAATTTACCAGGCCTTTCTCGGCACATACGCAGACTTCAAAACCTTCTTCCACGGTCACAGCTATACCGGCAATCCACTCGGTTGCGCCGTGGCGCTGGCCAACATTGACATCTTTCAGAAAGAAAAGACGCTCGCCAAACTGCAACCTAAGATTAAGACGATGGCGCGACTGCTTCAGCCACTCAGGCAATCACCCCATGTGGGCGAGATCCGGCAGCAGGGACTCATCGTGGCGATCGAGTTGGTGGAGGATCAGGAGACGAAGAAACCCTATCCGCTCGAAGCACGTGTCGGCCACAAAGTCGCCATGGAGGCGCGCAGCCGAGGACTCTTGCTGCGCCCCATCGGCAATGTCATGATCCTCATGCCGCCCCTCAGCACGTCACTTCCGGAACTCAGACGGATGGTCGAGATTCTGAGAAAAGCCATCGAAGCCGTTACCCTGCTCCCGGCAGCCGACTGACATTCAAGTTCATACGACCGGCGATAGGAGACAAGAGGTGCTGGTCTAAGACGGCATTGGGGTCAGGCGTGAGTTTTGACTTATTACAAAGGCATGATCCATTTCGTGGGACGTGGCGGCCCAATCTACTTCGTCATTCGCAAATCGTCACTCGTCGGAATCATCCAACACACACCACCCAACATTGAACATTCCTCCTTCATCAAACAAATGCTGGATGCAGAGAGCGGAAGATTGAAGCGTTACATGTGCTTCGTCAAGACCGTACAGCCTTCGCGCTACGCGGCTTGGCGTAGGCGGTGATCTAAACACACCAACTCATGTCCGGAGGCCTGTCCATTTGCCCACGCGATGGCTGCGGCCAATGGCATCGCATCTACGACTCGGAGCGGATGCAAGAGCAGGACGCGCCACGCCTGTTTTCGCACGACAACCCTTGGCTCGATTTCCGTCCATGCCGCCATTAGCGCATGCAACAGGGTTCGTGCTTGCGTCTCGTCTCCCGGAGTGAGTGCTTCTTCATGCCGTAATCGAGCCAATGCGAATAACACTCCACTTCCCAACCCTCATTTTCCTACCTCATGAGATTTGAGTGAAGTTACGAAGCTATGAATGGAATTCGGCATGAGCTGGGGGAAAATGGAAATTGTATCTTGTGCTGGGCGAAAAGCGAGCACTTGCCCATGCGCCTCATAGCTAAGATGCCGCTATCGTGCTGCGACGGGCTGGATTACTTGCTATGATGCAAGGTGCGCCACAATAGAGGTGTCCGCCTATGACCGCGCATTCACGGGATTGGACGGAACATGAAGGTCTACGAGCACAGCGACGCCGACTCTCTACAGCCCCGATCGCACCCCTGGATCGACGCCGAATCCAATCCAGCATATCGGTATTACGATTTCAAAACACAGCCGGAGCTCATCCGGTCATCCTTGGAAGATCTGCAGCAGTG
>Ga0224495_10001900_pt1 | contig 14166 bp, 6 predicted proteins | sample SF_Jul11_sed_USG_FD_168128 | JGI IMG/M metagenome (GOLD analysis project Ga0224495, IMG submission 168128) | Sediment microbial communities from San Francisco Bay, California, United States - SF_Jul11_sed_USGS_4_1 | ecosystem: Environmental > Aquatic > Marine > Sediment | place: USA: California... | reverse complement strand
TCAGGCCGGTCATCCACCCAGAGGATCCGCTTTTGATCAGGGGAATCGATCAGCGCGCGCGCGTATTGTTCGGCCTGAGCCTGATTCACGTCTTGAGCCCCGCGGGCCTTAGCAGCCTCTGTGACCTTCGCGGAAAATTCCTTCACGATACGGTCGAGGAGCGGATCGGACAACACCTTTCTAAGGGGAATATGACCAAGTCCGCTCTCAAACCTCGCCATGTCGTCAGAGGTCATCCTCCGAGAAAAACTCGGACCATCCTCGGAAGCTGCTGCCGGAGCCATTGACGGAGGCGGCGATGCTGGCATCTCGCTCCATTTGCTTCGAATCTGTTCCACTGTGCGCCGAATGCCCTTAGCCACATCCGTCCAAGCTTCATCCAGATTCGGCCAGGAGGTCACAGGCCTCAGGTCCGTCGGCAAGCCCTGCAACGCCGCAAACGGCGCATCTGTAATATCGACGGCACGAAGCATGACTGGAACCACACTCGCTTCCCCGCGCTCGTGCCGCTTTATGGCCACATCCAGCTCATGGCTCCAGATATAGTCCGAGTTGATGAAATCCTTGCTGACCAGGAGCAGCACAAGATCCGCCGTCTCCAACTGCGTATTAATCTCGCCATCCCACTTCTGCCCGTGGGTGAGGCACCGGTCATGCCACGGCCTGATCACGCCACGGCGCTCCATGATCTTCAGGTGTCCCGCGAGTTCGTCCCGCAGCGCCTCGTCCTCATGGGCATAACTGTAAAACAGATCGACCGGTTCCATTCGCACTCCATCTAAGAATCATGCACTTCTGGCTTTGAAACCCGCTATCTGAACTCTTCCCATTCTCCGTCACAAATCCGGGCTCAAAAACCTTTTCTCCTCGATTATCCTTTCCCACGACGCTTTGGCCGACGCAGTTTTTCCTCTCGGACGGAATTCTTTTGCGCAGGCTGTGTCGCCGATGCCTTTGGATTAAGGGGTCCTTGGTCTCCCTGCTTCGCTTCACTCTCGGAAGGTTTCGGAGTCCAGTCAGAATCTCGCAATCTGTGTTCGATATAGTCGAGTGATTCAATGATCGGCGTGACAATCTTTGGGTCTTGACCGGGTAGTTTATTGAAGATGGTTCTCACAAATTGCATTTGCGTCAAGGCTGAATCTCGCTCTCGTTGGGTTGCCCCAGATTCAGCAAACGCGGATCTGTATTTTCCCACCAAGTTGTCCCGATCTTGGGGCAGGGAATGGTTCAGGAATGATCGAATGAGTGCGATATCCGGGATCGCAAATGCATCCCGCGCGCTATGCGTCGCGTAGAATCGCTGTTGCCCCAGAGACTCGCATTTCGACAGCAACGATTCGTTTCCGAGCCCATCTTTCCCTAAAAGGGCCTCTACCACCAGCATATTGATGATCGGATAGGGATCTGCCACTCCCTCAGATTGCTGGCGAGTTGCCGCTTTGCGGTAATAGTCAGCCGACTTTCCCAGGTGGCCTTTCACCTTGTCGGGATCGCTCTCAAGCTGCGAGAGTTTCTTATGCGCGCTCCCCATGATATTCAGGCGCTCCGATGTTTCGGCTAGATGAACTAGATGCTCGCCTTTTTTGATGCCCTCTTCGATCATGAGCTTGTTGCTGTTTTTCTCTCCGAGCCGCACAGTGAGATTAATCCATTGCTCAATCGCGCGGAACGTTGCGGAACTTGAGGAGTCTTCGGTTTCGGCAGCTAACCGGTAATGTTCGATGGCATCCTTGAACAAGCCGTATTCGCTGTAGGCTCCTCCAAGTTGCTCTTGGAGGGTCCCCTGTTTCAGCCAATCCGACGCGCAGTCTTGTTCGATTTTGACGAGCTCTTTCCGCAGTGCAGACGGATCTGACGGCTCGTCTTTGAGGGACAGCCCATCGAGCTTGATGTGGACTTCCTCGACGGCAACGGGAACTTCATCTGAAACTGCGCTGTATACGCGCGAGGTTGGATCCAGGCAAAAATCCGGGTCTCCGTATGCCTGATAGGCGCCCCACGTGTTGGATTCAGGAAATCTGGACCAGGTCTGTCGCCTGGCTTCCGCCAGGGCTTGGCCAAAGGAATGGTTCTCAAGGAGTTGCTTGTAGAACGCTTGCGCAAAACAGAGTGCGGCATCGTCGCGAACGGGCCATCCGGCCGCCACGACCGCGCGCACGCCTTTCCTGATCAATTCGCGCGAAATGCTGGCGGCCATCTTGTTATAGGCCGTCCCACCGATTTGTCCGAGGTAGCAACAGTTGAGAAACACGAGTTCGGGGATCGGATCCAGCATCGCGATCTCCGCGGCGGTGAGAAAAAGGCCGCCGTCGAGTACGACGCCGGCTTTCGCCCCGGACGTCTCGCTGTCTGCCTCGTTGTAATAGCCGTGTCCGGCGATATGAATGATGCGATAGGGTTGGGCAAAGAGTTGATTCAACACCTCAAGGGCGCCGAGGCGCTGACTGGAGTGGTTGACTCTATACCGAGGTTTCAACAGCGAGGCGACGAGTTCCGCTTCTTTTCTGGCGCCAGGAAGCTCCGGATAGTTGGAGGGGGTGAGGGGGTCTCCAACCACATAGGCACTTTTCGAGGTGGTGTCTCGCGTACGTCTGTCGTAGTCGATGGTTTCAAGCTGTCGAATCATGCGCATGCGAACACAGAGGGGCTGGTCCGTATCGATCATCAGCTCCCAGGGATAGTTGGCCGTCACGTCGTCGAGGATGAAGACCACGCGATCTTGGTTGAGAAGGCTGTCCTTGAGGTCGGGTGGAATCAATAATTGGAACAGCGTCTTAGCCATATCCTGCTTGAACGCCGGTTGCTTGATGGATCGTTGAATCAGTTGGGCGATCAGTTCAGGTTGGTTCTCCTGCACGGTGACTTCAGCCCTTGCTCTGTCTGACAGAGCAAGATACCGGAGCTTGGAGGGCCGGCGGGGCGCTGGCTCACCATCTCTGAATCCCAACTCGAGAAGAGCATTCCACACCTGGGGATCTTTCTCCTTATCTTCTTGCAACATGATGCGGAGGCGGTTCTTCAAAACCTCCGGCAAGCTCAAGGCTGCAGGAGAAGGAACGTTGGGGACCGCCGTGATGGTCCAACGGCGCCAGTACCCACGGTTGCTCGTCGGAACCAGCCGAGTCTGACCGTCTTTGCCCTTTATCAATCGAGGTTCTACCTCAATCTCCGTCTGGAGTTCACGTTGGATGCGCTTGGCCACGCGGTGCACAGACTTTGCCGCATCGACCGCCACATCGAGATAGAGTTCGACGAACTGGATGTGCGTCACCCGAGGCAACGGGTGGTTTTGTTTCTTGAGGGAAGGATTTGCGAGGGCGCGATTGGCCAAGACCACACCACGCACAATGGCATTGACCGAATCCTCCACGGCGATGTTGGCGGAGGTATTGGAACCGATCAGCAAGCTGTTGATCGTGAGTCCGGATGATCCCATCGATGGTTCCGCCGAGCCGCTTGATTGGTTGATCTGCAGGCAATACTCCATCACTCCCTGATGCACGGCTTGTGTGAGTGCCGAGGGCGTCAATTCACCCCACTTGCCGAGTCCGATGACAATCGCGCCGTGCTGCACACCCAAGGATTTCTGGATGGCATTGGGCTGAGCCAGCACGACGGCAACGGTACCCGGTCGTCCCGGATAACGGCCCAAGTGGTAGCGTTGGGACAAGGCGCCTCCAACAAGCCGGTCCACAATCCCCTCCGCTCCGGCAATGGTATCCCCCTCGTAGTGACTCATCATGATGGGATGGTTGGTGTGATTGAGATCTCCGTGCAGCACGGATACGCGAAGTTTGTCAGAGGTCCGGACTTGGAGGGACTTCCGTTTCTTGCCGAGAAGACCGGCCTCCAAGTCGGATGCCGTGGGATAGAGGACCGGCTCAGATTCATACTCGAAGATCGCGGCGCCGCCTCGATCGGCACTCAGCGGCGATGTGGAGAGGCGAGTGGTCACGCCTTCCTCGAGCAATTCGCGATAGGCCGAAAATGCAGGCTGGTGATCCGCCAAGTCGCCATGCTCGGCATCGACATACCACACCGGAATGTCGGGGAGGAGACCTGCCTTGTATGTCACGCGTCCATCGCCTTCTGCGGTGGCTTGGAAGAGCAGGCGACCGTCCACGACCTTCAATCCGCACACAGTTTTAGGTGCCCACCCAGCCACATAGCGAATACGATCGGCGTGGGGGATATTTTCTGGAAGATCGTGGAGGGCACTCTTTGCGGACGTGAGAAGCTGCGCCTTGATCTGAACTTTCGAGTCCGTGACCGGTCGTAGCCCTGCCCAGGTGTCAGCCAAAAAGTATCTCCAATTGTCGTTGTCATCCTTTTCTTGGGGCAAGAGTTCGAGCGCCCCCTGATAGGCCGCCACAATGTCCACGATTTCGCTCGTGGTGTGATCGAGATCGAGTAAGGCAAGTTGCCTGATCGTCTTGGCCATGCCGGCCAACGATTCCACCATATCGTAGGATCCGCGGTTGGGCGTCCCCAGCATGATAAATCGGGCCCCCTTCCGCTCACACAACGTCCTCCAGAGTTCCGGGTTGTCATGGATAAAGCGGCGAACCACCAGACCACCCATACTATGCGCGAGGAATCGGATCGGCTCACGGGTCCGATCCACAACCTTCTTCACCTCGACGGCAAGTTTGGATGCGGCTTGTTTGATCGACTGGCGCCAATCGTAGCCGAACGGAATGACTTCATGGGAATCTGCCAGATAGTCGCACAACGCCCGGTAGTAGGAGCTGACAAGTCCGGTGACAGTGACATTCGACGCACCAGGCGCACCTATGGCGATTTTGTCGATATGGCCCCGGAGAAGGTTCCAGTAGTTCAACCAGACATCCTCGCCATCAGCCTCCAATTCCGAGCCCATGATTCCAGGAAGCACGAACACAACCGGCTGGCTGATCCCGGATCTTGTTTGAATGGAGCGCAACATCGGAACCGGCTCCGCCTTAGCTTCTTCGAGTGACCGAAATTCCGTGGGCCACTGGTTCTCGAGGTTCGTTATCGACTGAGCCAACAAATGGCGCGTGCGCGCATTCCGGAAATACCGAAAATGGGAGACATCGGCCCCTTGGTCGAAGATGTAGCGAGAGACTGAGCCGCGAGCGACCCCATGGAACATCGAATTGGTATTGACGACCAAATCATTATCTTGATTGTCATAGATAAATGTGTCGGTGATGAACACCCCCAGCCGCTTGAACCAGCTCCCACCTTCAATGTCCCCGGCAATCACCCCAAGATCGCCGGCAGCCGCAATGTCTGGATGATTGAGCAAGGCAACGAGCGGTGCTTGAGGAACCATGGCTTCGAGGCCTGGAAGCCGTGACGGATCCCATCGGCCCTTGGCCACTTCGAGCGTGATGCGCTTGATGACCTGATAGAGCGGGGACTGACCGACGACGGGAATCAATCCGATGAGGCTGGTCAACACAGAGAGGAATCGATCCAAATTTTCTGACGCCAGCAACGTGCCCTGGGTGGGGCACGCCACGCGGACAAGCCGTGTGATGCGAAACTTTTTCTCCCGGAGGACTTTTGCGAGCTCTCCCAACTGCTTGCGGTCATGTTCGTCTGCCTGGGTCGATTGACTGCCTTTTCGTGTGAACCGATTGATATGCTCTGACGACAGCTCTCGGAGACACAGTAAGTCCGCAACCTGTCCCCCTCGTGAATGTGACACCAGCGAGAGTTGCGCTCCGTCCGGAAGTGCCTTGGCCAACATCAACGCATTGTCGATCGGGCTCTGACTCATCGTGCGATGTTCAAAGGCAAAAATCTCATCCTTAAAGGTTTGTGCGAGCGCTTGCCACTCAGAGAAGGCGTCACCTGTGTGCAGTGCCCCAAAGCTGCCTGCCGTATTGGAAGCTGTGCCATGGATGAAGAGGAGAAGAGGCTTACCCGAGGAAATCGTTCCGGGGGATATCAGAGCTGGTTCAGATTCGGTCGACCTTTTCACCCAACGATAGAGTCCCTCTTGAGGATCAAGTTTCTTCTCAATGAGCCAGATGATGAGTTTGGTCGCAAGCCACGGCCCCAGCGCACTGAACTGTGTAAACCCGTATGGTCGAAGCCAATCCGGCCATTGAGCGGGATCCTCAGCCTCATCCCAGATCCCGTCACGTTTCAGTCGCAAGACTCGCAACGCACCGGTTACAAGATCCGACACGCCTCCTCTGCTCGAAATTCGAGGGCCAAGAACCGGGTCAATGTCCAGTTCCTCAATATTTCGCACCTCAGGCTTCAACCGGCATTGCCGATCTCGATAAGCCGCCACCGACGTCCACATCGACACGCCGTCCTCAAGGACGAACTCGATGAGGTCGTCGTCTTCGGCATCAAGAGAAACAGAAGGAGGTGTCTCGCCACGAGCTGGCGGGCGAGCGTCGAACGCACCAAGCACTTCCACCGTATCCAGCAGATGCGTATCGTCCGGAACCTTTCGTCCAGAGAGAGACTCTCCACGAACCGTGGCGCTCGCTTCTTCTGTCGAGATCGCTCGGCCGGCAATTCGAAGTTGGATACTCATGAGAACTCCTCTGCGGATGGCATAAGAGGTGAAGGCCACGGCGGCTATCAGGCCGTCGTGGCGCTCGTTGCTCTAACTGAGAAACGGTCGATCGAACGCCGTGCGCTGCCCTTCGAGCTGCGGCACTTGATCGAAATCGTTCTTCTTCAGTTTTCCGGTGGTTCGTTGGTGCAACTCACGATAAGTCAACTTACCCTTGGTCTCTTTAATCGACTGGACCAGGTAATAGGTCAAGGCGCCATTAAATGTTCCGCCGATCTTCGCGTCAGCGGACGTCTGCGTATCGCGGCAGCCGGTGATCAATAATTCCGGGATATCGGCGTGGACAATATCGCTCTTTCTCTTCCGCCCACGGGGAGCCTTTCCCAGTTGGCTGCGAAGGGTCCCGCGCAGTGCTCTACCCGATTCGGTCGCCATCAGATCCAACGGACAGGGGAGGAACCGTTCTTTGATGGGCGCATCCGGCGGAGAGATGGCGCGAGTGTTTGTGCCTGAGTGGCAGCAGTCCATAATGACCGTGAGACTCACCCCCGATCGCAGTGAATCGAAGGTCGTACGAAGCCAGTCATCGCGTAGCGGATCGTTCCAATCGAGATTGGTCGGGCAGAGGATTTCGTCCCGATGGTCCGCTTCGTCCCCGTTGTCGTCAGGCACGTTCGCCCCATGCCCCGAATAGTGCAGAAACAGGACGTCGCCCTTCTTCCCGCTCGCAATCAATTTCTGAATTGCCGACTGCATGGCCTTCTTCGTTGCCTGCAGATCGGTCAGGGTCGTAATATCTTTGGCTGAGAATCCAGAGTAGGTGGTGAGCGCCTGCTGGAGATTCTTAACATCGTTGACGCAACCCCGAAGGTCCGCTCCAGGAACCCGATACTTATTGATACCGATAAGCACGGCTCGCTTTGCCATATCGAAATCCTTTCCTGCTATGATTTAACTCACGCGTTTGCGGCAATCTTGGCCACAACCGTAGCTGCCCTGTGACACCTTATTTTTGGCTGACTCAAGCCCTTTCATAGCTGCGTGATTCGATTCCGGACGCCAGCAACCAGCCCTTCGAGATGTACGGCACACACCACGGCGGCAAGAAAATGATGATGCCGGATATCAGGCATACGAAAAACCAAGTACCAGAGCTCAAAAGGGTGTTGAACAACTACGTTGACGCGTCAGCAAGGCAAAAGCACGGGAACACTCGAACCCCCTCGAGCTAGCCCACAGAATCAAGGCTCCCTTCCGCTGAAACGCTATTGATCATAGTAATGCTGACGCACGTCAGCCTGCCACTTCAGAAACACAGAAGAGAGTTGTCTCTTATCAGCATCGGACGATATGGCCATAGGCATGTCGTACAGAAATACATCGGACACACCCAAATCGAATATGCCTCCGGTGATCCCCGGCTCCTTAAAGACAAGGAGTGGGAGTCCGGCAGAAAATAACACGCCCGCCTCAAGCTGATTCCATTCAGTAGGGCATTTGATCAGCTCCGTGACCTCCTTCTGCTTCGAAGTACCATATTTCCGGACACCCTGTTGGACTCGCAATTGCTCAAATCCAAGAATCACCCCTCCAGAACAGTGTCGGGCAAGAACTGCGACTTCTCGGAGGGGAAATTGAGTGGCAAAATCTGATACTCCTATGGCGCGAGGCTCAAGATCCAACCCGTCCAGCACATCAAGAATGAGCTGCTTTGATGCCTGCTGCGCGTCTGATAGCGTCGTAGGAGAAGATACAAACACGGGTATCTTCATGCTGTGACCTCCTTCTTCATCCTGATGTCCGTTGAATATGATCGATCATCGCCAAAGCTAGACAATACGATCTACAAGCTCAAATAGCCTCCCCCTTTTACGAGCGGGGACCTCCCGCTGAATTAGACTACCCCTTTGATACTAAAAGTCTCTACTGTCGATCCATATGACTTTTCCGGTTCTGCGATTCACTTCTTCATACATGTGCGACAAGACGCCAGGACCATCACTACTAACGCCATTCCACAAACAGATGAACCAAACTTTGTCGATGCCATAGGACAAGGCCGTATGGAGCAGCCAGAGGTTGCAGCGTTCGTAGGGATCGACGCCTTTAGGCAGCGGGCCCAAACATTCCGGGGCTGTACGAATGCCGGAGCTGGTGGTGGGGGGCGTGGTGAACTTGGATTTGGCGGCGAGGTATCGCTCTCGCCAAGCTTCGCTGTAACAGACCACCGATCTTTGAATAAACTCCGGCTCATTGAACGACTGCAACCACTGCACCTTCACCCCTCGCTGCTGACAGGCCTCCGTAAAAAGCAAATCCCCCCACAGGCGCCTTGTGTGAGGGCCAAGTCCTCCGAACCGGCCCCCAACTTCTGCAAGGCCTCCTCAATCCGCTGGGCGGCAATCGATTCCTTCGTCGCTGGAAAGCGCGGAGTGGGCCTCGTCAGTGAATCAATCATGTGACCGCTGAAGAGCAAGACCTGTCGCGGCTGCCAGCGATCGTTCGGCTTCGTGAGTCTTTGCAACGCTCGGTCAAAGACCGCGATCCCGGCCTCCACATTTTCCAGCCGGTAGCCCATGTCCTTGAGCAACTGCAACTGCGCCCGACAGGAATTCAGAGCGAACCAATCCTTGTCGTTCTTGGCGATGAACTCCTTATAGGCGCCCTTGGTGGTATCCGGTGTTCCGACCAGCACTTCCAGATTACCCAGCGTCGCCTTGGCGAAAAAGGCCTGGTTGGGATCGGCTTCCATCTCAGCCGCGAATCGCACAGCTCCAGCCACCATCGCCATCTCCTTCTCATACCGCGGATCCTTAGTGAGATGCTGATACAAATGCATGAGGGTCAAGGCGTTGATGCCGGAGTAGTAATTACCAGGATTGCGACGATAGCCGGTAACATAGCTCTCAATCGCTGCTCGCAGCAACGCGTCTTCGTACGCGGCATCGTCCCGCATTTGTTCCGGCGTGCGGTCAGGCTGGTACCATGCGGCCACCCAAGCGTCTTTGTCGACACGCCCAAGCAAGGCCCACGTTTCGGCATCGTTCGGGAAGTACTCCAGCACCGTGCGATAATGTGCCCGCGCGCGATCCAACGAATGACCCGGCTTGCCCGCCAAAGCCAGCCGCTGGAGACACATGCCTTGCTCTCGTAACCCTCGCAGATTGTTCGGTTCAATGGCGAGGCCCTGCTCAAGCTGCTCCAAGCCAAAGTTGAAATGCTCCGCCTTGCGCAACGTCTCCCCGGCTTTGATCCAAGCCTCAGCGCGAAAGGCCGCGATCGGCGCCTCGTCCGCAAGTACCAGCACATCCCCGATCTGGCCGGTCTTTCTGGCCAACGTGATCCGATTTTCCCACGCATCGTACTGACTCCAGAATTCCTGCACATCACCGATACGGAGTGACTTCCAATCAGGTTCTTGGAGATTGGGCATCAAGTCGTAGACCGGGCTTACCTTGCGGCCATGCCACGATTCCATCGTGGCCTTCACCATCTCAGCCAGATTCTTCTTATCCTGTTCGATGGTCGCAGGGTCCGGCCCACAATCCTTGATGGAGTAGCGCAGCTTCCGGTCCGTGTAGAGATCGAAGGCTGTTGGTACTTGTCCACCGCTGATAAGGACGACGCCGCGCGCGCGCAACGCATGCCGCACACCGAGTTCGTACCAGACATTGGGATTGTCGATCGTCAGATCCGCAACGACCAGGTCAGCGATGAGCAACTCCTGGAACATGTCCGTGCGAATGTCCCCGGCACGCACCTCCTTATCCGCCCGGAAGACATCCAACCCCGCCGCTTCGAGCGCGGGCTTGATCAGTTCGTCATAGACACGATTGAAATCGATCTCGTTGCCCTGGCTATCTTTCTTCACGCTAAACGGCATGGCGACAAAGGCATGGGGTTTCATACGAAGCCCTCCGTCATAATTGATCCATTTTTACAAATACACGACAAGGATGTCTGATCAAGAACGCACCTCTGGTGGACGCCATCGGGTCTCACTGATCTTGGCCCATCCGTAACTCGGCTGCACAAGCCAGCACGGCGCGAACGGGTGGCACGGCGGCTTTGAATACAGTCTGAATCGCGGGGTCCTTGATCCTCGCGAGGCGTGCATTGACCAAGGCCTCAGCCTTCTGCAAAGCCTGCAGTGCCTCGGTCTGCTCCGCCTGTGCACCCCGCTTGAGGATCTGATAGTGGTTCAGGTAGGCACGTTCAATGTCCTCGACTGTATTGATGTGTTCTAGACCCTCGATTGCCTGTCGTGACAAACGCCTGGCCTCGCCATCCCGATTCAAATGCAGGCAGGCCAACGCCATGCCGGACAGATCCATCATTTCGTAGCCCTTGCTACCCAGCTGGTGTCGAATCGACCTGGCATACCGAAATGCTTTAAGAGCTCTCCGTGCCTGCCCCCGCTCTAACAATACATACCCCAGGTTATTGGCCGTCAGTCCCCGAATGTAGGGCTGATTGAGCTTCTTGTTGATGCGGTCGGCGTTCCGATAACAACGTAGCGCCTTTTCCAGCTCCCCCCGCCACCAATACACTGTTCCCAAGCTGTTGAGACATTTCCCCAAGCCCTTTTCGTCCTGAAAGCGGAGGTAGAGCTGTTCGCCGGCCCGCAGTTTCTCAAGAGCGTTATCATGTAAACCCAGACTGCGGTAAATGATGCCCAGATGGTTAAGGGCCTCCGCCTCGCTGCTGGCATCACGGACGTCCTGATACAGCGCAATTGAATCAAGAAGATGCTGTCTTGCAGCCTCATCATCCTGTAAATGCCAGTAGCACATACCTATGACTGAATGCGCGCGAGCCAGGCCTTCCTGGTTACCGGAGGCCTGAAAGCTCTCAATAGCCTTACAGGCGTAGTCGATTGCCAGCTTGAATTGATCGGTGTGGCGCAGACACCAGCCGATGTTTAAGTTCGCGTATCCTAACGTGTTATCATCATGGCGAGCGCCAGCCAGCTGCAGAGCCTTTTGCAAATAGTGAATGGCAGGGCGGTACAGTCCCATGTGCTGGAAGAGCTGGCCAAGCCCGTTCGCGGCGTCATAGGTGATCTCGATATCGGCGTTTGCTCCTGCCAGTTTGTCGAAGGACATCGCACATCGATTCTCCAGTCTGGATGGGGCAAATAACTTCCAGTACTGCGCCAAGTCGAACAGACGATGCTGCTTGCTTGCATAGGCGATAAACTCGGCGTCCGTCACGCACCGTTCCAGTTTGTCCCAATCCTCGGCGGCCTGTAGATGCCGCGGCAAATGGCACTTCGAATAGGCTGATAGCACTCGCACGCTCTGCTCAAACTGCGCCCATCCATCCTGCGCGAGCATTTGGTGCCCATCAAAGGGGTTGACGCTGTATGGCGCGCTCCTAGCCTCATCAGTCAACCAACTGTGGAGCGCCTGGTGGTACAGGTGGACTCGTCCGGCGCAAATCATAAGCAACGCGCCGAACTCATTCAGACGGTCTTGCATCTTTGACGCCGATACGCCTAGTACGCGCGCCATGTCCACCACCCTCAACGGTTCACAGGCCGAAAGGATCAGGGCCAGACAGGGGCCATACAATTCGCGATATCGATCAGGATCATGAGGATGATGGAAGCGCAATTGGAAGTCATTGTAGTAGGCCGCGCCCAACCCTGGAGGGAAGGCGTCCAGCGCATCTATGGGCAGACGACCATCAGCGAGTTCCTCCCTCAACTTCTCGAGGTACAGCCAGTTTCCTTCACTGATGGCCACGAGACGCTCGTGCACGGTCTGGGACAGCTCGCCCTGAGGAAACAGCGGCGCAATGTACTGGTGGATGTATGCGCTGACATCTTTCAGGTTGTCCGCCGAAGCAGGTGACAGAGGAAACGGGGTCCACTTCTGAAGTGGCACACTGACCGCCGACGAGGACTCGCTCGTCAGCACGAAACGCAGCCATCGCGGAAGACGTACAATCGCACGGCCCAGCAAGTTGGCTACAGGATTGACACCATCTACTGTCGCAGCATCCAACCCATCGATCAGGATGACCACCGGCTTGTCAGGGATGGGAATGCTGTGCACCACTTGGATAATCAGCCGTTCGAAGAGAGCCTCGGCTGAATTATCCTGACAAAACGCTTCGATATCGCCCATCGCACTCAAGTGCGAAAAGACATCTGGCGATTGTGTGGACAGCTGCCATGCAATGGAACGCACCAGCTGGCGAGGATCTGTCTCGCTTTTCTCGGCGTACCAGCAAACATGGAGCGCACTTATCTCCGGCTGATGCTCGGACAGCCAGGCCGCGATAGCGGACTTGCCACTGCCTGGGGCCCCCGTGATCCAGAACACCTGCGGCCCATTCGGGTCAGCCAGCCATGTGTCAATCACACGCCATAGCCATTGTCTGCCCATGAATCGTGGCAGGTGGTACCGCAGTTCCCCCTCATACCACGTTGGGTTGAGGGCCCGCCTCAGACGTCCTTCCTCGCCTTCCTGAGTGAAAGACAGACGTTCGAGGGCGTTGCATAATTGCTGGAACTTCTGTTCATAGGTGCCCGGATGCAGATCAATCGGTACGCATCCCCGCATGTCCAACCGTTGCAGACGACAGATGGACAGAGGCGGCTCAACCGAGACCACCATGACGGGAATCACCGGCACATGCCTGTCCAGGGCGCGTTCCAACTCATTGAGGCAATACCCGCCGGGACGCCGAACCGAATGAGGCGTCATCAGAAGGAGCAGCCGCCCCGCATGGACATCCTGCGCGATGGCCTCCAGACCATTTTCGATGAGCTGCTCCCAGTCATGCCCCACATGCAGGTCTATATCGTCGAACCAGACTTCGTACCCTCTTTTGTCCTTCAGATCATGAACGAGCTGCTCGGCCAGGGATTTGAACTCATCGTGCCCATAACTCAGGAAGATGCGCAGCTTCTGCCGTAGCGGCGCCGAACCGCAACCTGTCTCTCCCGCCGGTGTGCGAGTCTCCGCCGTACCTTCCTGGTGATCAGCCATGCGACATCGCTCCTTCATCCCCTGGTTCGTCCCAGGTCGTTTGGGCTTTGGCTTGCAACGAACAGGGCAACCTCCATGTCGAGAAGGTGATCGTCTGAATCAGACTCCGGCGCCGACGTCCACGTTCGAATCGACCAGCGCCGGCTTGATCAACTCGTCATAGACACGATTGAAATCAATCTCGTTGCCCTGACTATCTTTCTTCACGCTAAACGGCATGGCGACAAAAGCATGGGGTTTCATGCAATAGTCCTCTTTTCGGCCATTGAAGATCGGAGCAATTTCGCCATCGGACCGCCGCAAATACCGTAACTTCCTCGGCCTGTTTCTGTTACCCAGAATGGGTGCAAGAGACTCCGATTGATTATCTGCGTTGGATCACCCCGCGAGAATCGTCGAGTAATTCCCTACCCATGCGCGATGACCGCCCCGGACGACGGGTCATTGTGCGCCATCCCTCCTGATTGCCCCCTTGCTTTTACCGACTCATGCACCAAATCTCCGGGGTTGATCGTTCTCTGCGGATCTTTGATCGGGTCAAAATTCTTGGAAATGGGAGCATCCGGCTTACACATGGCCTCATGCTCCTTTAACTTGGCTTCGACTACTGGAAGACCCACTTCCTTGGCCCGCCGTAGCATC
>Ga0224495_10001899_pt1 | contig 14174 bp, 10 predicted proteins | sample SF_Jul11_sed_USG_FD_168128 | JGI IMG/M metagenome (GOLD analysis project Ga0224495, IMG submission 168128) | Sediment microbial communities from San Francisco Bay, California, United States - SF_Jul11_sed_USGS_4_1 | ecosystem: Environmental > Aquatic > Marine > Sediment | place: USA: California... | reverse complement strand
GTTCCTTTGATGGCCGGCGTTTTGCCTGCTCGAAGTTCTGTCGGAGTGCTGCTGGGTATCCTGATATTGGCGGATTTGTTTGCGGCAGGCTACCATCGGCATAACGCCAGGTGGCGTCATATACTCGGCCTGCTCCCACCCGCCTTTGCCGGCATCGTGGCAGGCTACTTCGGTTTGAAAGTTGTCGACGATAAGCTGCTTAAACCGATTATTGGCGGGATAGTGCTGGTTATGCTGGGCATCAATTACTGGCGCACAAGGACCCAAGGCAAAGATCAGCAGATTCCAACACAATGGTGGTTTGCAGCCGGGCTTGGTTTCATGGCCGGAATTACGACTATGATGGCCAATGCGGCCGGGCCGATAATGATTATTTACCTGCTGGCTATGAAGCTGCCAAAAATCGAATTTGTGGGGACAGGGGCGTGGTTTTTCTTCGTTATTAACTGGCTCAAGGTGCCCTTCAGCGCAAAGCTGAATTTGATGACCGCGGCCTCCGTGAAACTTGATTTAATGATGCTGCCGTTTATTGGGCTTGGGGCGGTGATTGGGATATTTTTTCTGAAACGTATCCCGCAAAAAGCATTCAATGCAGTTGTGCAGATTTTAGCCGCTGCAGCCGCCATCAAGCTCCTGTTTTAATTGAAAAACTCGCAAATAACGCTCGTAAAAACTTAGTCTAAAACAATTGTTGAAATAATTTGACTTTGAGGCGAAAATGGCGAAATCCTAAACCCGGAATAGCTGGGAGATATTAGCATTCTAAGGGATTATCAGATGAACCTTGTATATATCGATGAATCAGGAAATACAGGACTGAACCTGAAGGATTCTCACCAACCTGTATTTCTTTTGGCTGCGATGATTTTACCCGAATCAAAATGGTTTTCATTAGAAGAACTTTTTCTCAATACTGCGAGGAAGTATTTCGGAGATCCACTACCCACCCCTTTTGAAATCCAGGCAAAAGACCTCAAAAGCGGGCGTGGTGTATTTAAAAACCTAACGCTTGCAAAGCAGTTATCTTTTCGTGACGACATGCTAAAGCTGCTATTAGACAATAAAATCGCAGTCATTTACATGCGAATTATCAAAAGCAAATTCGCAGCATTTTGTGATGAACAATATGGGCCGGGTATAAAGGTAAATCCTTATATAATGGCACTGCCTTTTGTATGTATGGAAGTAGATCATTATCTCCAGCAATCTGGAAGCGATCAGTTAGGTATGTTTATTTTTGATGAACAGAAAGAAACTTTGGATGATGCCGAACGTTCGTTGCGAACTCTTCGGTTGGATTCCAGGTCGATTCTCAAAACGACCAATATTATTGAGAAGGGCTTCTTTATTGATTCTTCCAAGAGCTTTGCTTTGCAACTTGTGGATATAGCGGCGTATTATATTCGTAAATATGAAGAAAATGAATTGGGTCTGCGAGTGAGTGACATTGACAAACAAACTTTTGATAAAATAACAAAGCTTGCATCAATAAGTATTGGTTCAAATGTTGGTGATATACTCGAATAGGTCAAAAAACATTATATAAAATAAAAATAGCGGCTGCCCCCGAAGGGAGGGTCGCCCAACAGGCGGCCACTAACAGTCGCTATATAAATTATCGCTCAAAGATCACAATAAGTCAATGAAAAAATTTGATTTTTTTGGAATTTTCCATGGCTACAGGAATGGAAGACCGATTTGCCAAAGCTCAGGAACGGATGCTCAGCCGGGACCTGAAGGGCCGTGATATTGTCGACCCGGACGTGCTGAGAGTGATGAGTGAAATTCGGCGAGAAGAATTTGTGCCCCAGTCATACGAGTCGCAGGCCTATGCCGACGGCCCGCTGCCTATCGGGATGGGCCAAACCATTTCCCAGCCTTATATTGTTGCCCTGATGACCCAGGAGCTGCATCTCAACCGCGATTGCACGGTCCTGGAGATTGGCACGGGCAGCGGATATCAGACCGCCGTCCTGAGCAGGCTGGTAAAAAAAGTCCATACGATAGAAAGATTCGGCCAGCTATCGGAATCAGCCCAGGCGACTTTGGGCAGATTGGGCATTGATAATGTTGAATTCTGTGTTGACGACGGCAGTCGCGGCTGGCCCATGCAAAAGTGGGACGACAAGTTAGAGCGTATGGTCGAATGGCAACCATGTTTTGACAGGATTATGATTACCGCAGCCGTGCCTAAGATACCCGAGCCCGTTATAGAGCAGCTTGCCGAGGGCGGTTTGATTATCGCACCGATAGGTCCGCCGGGGGTCCAGGAGCTTATCGTTGCCGAAAAAAAAGCCGAACACATGACCAAAAGATTCGTCTGCGACGTCCGCTTCGTTAAACTGCTCGGCGAATACGGCTTCGAGCAATAGCACAATGCCACTCCTGCGCAAGCAGGAGTCCATACAAATGATAAAGGAATGGATTCCCGCTTTCGCGGGAATGACATAAAGAAGCGGGAATATTGTAATAATTACCACCTGATATTTTGTTATTCCAAAGTAACTGATTTATGTTATCTTATGTCCATGGATGGACATAAAGTAACCCCGGATGTCAGCAAAGAATCACGAAACAGGCTCGATTTGTTGATGCCGGTGCAGTACCTTAAAGGTGTAGGGCCGGCACGGGCCAGGGCCTTTGCGGATCTGGGGGTAAATACGGTTGCAGATTTGCTGGAGTATTATCCGCGGGACTGGAATTTTGCGCCCGGGCCGATAAAGATAGATCAAATGCAGCCCGAACAAACCGTTACTATCATCGGCCTTCTCGAATCAACAGATTACCAGAGCTATCGGAGGCAACCGATATTTGAAGCCGTAATCAGCGATGATACGGGGGTGTGCAGGATTATATGGTTTCACGGCGGGTATCTCCGTGACCAATTAAAGCCGGGCCAGGTAATAATGGCCTCGGGCAAGGCCGGTTTATACAAGCACCAGTTGCAAATGACCAATCCGAAATTTTTGGTGCTCGATGAGAGCAGCTCAGGACCGGATGAGTATTTCAGCGGCGGTGTATATCCGGCCTGCAGCAAACTATCCAGCAGACAAATCAAAAAGATAATCGGACGCGTTCGTGACGCGGTTGATGAGCTTGTGCCGGAGTTTTATGATAAAGAGTTTCGGGCTAGGGCGAATCTGGTAGGCAGAAAGGAGGCGTTTGCCTGGATACATTTGCCGCCGGACGAGGAAAAATTAGCTAAAGCAAAGCGCAGGTTAAAATATGATGAATTGTTTTTGATGCAGTTGGGACTGGCGCTTCGGCGGGCAAGCAGAAAGCACTACTCGGCGGCAGTGCCGATGACCTGTAATGACGAAATCGACAGCCGAATCAGAAAGCGTTTTCCGTTCCTGCTCACCGAAGACCAAAACGGCGCAATAGCCGAAATTGCCGCGGACATGGCAAAACCTGAGCCGATGAACCGGCTTCTGCAGGGTGACGTCGGATCGGGCAAAACGGTGGTGGCACTTTACGCGGCTTTGACGGCGGTCGCCAATAAAACGCAGGCGGCCATTATGGCGCCTACGGAGATTCTGGCGGCACAGCATTTTTTGAGTATCGAAAGATACCTGAAGAACAGCAAAGTCAGAAGGATTTTGATAACGGGAGGATTGACCGGTAAAAAGAGGACAGAGCTTCTGGAGCAAATAAAACAGGGAGCGATGGACATCGTCGTCGGAACGGTGGCGCTGCTGCAGGAAGATATAGAATTTCAAAAGCTCGGCCTGGTCGTGATTGATGAGCAGCATAAATTCGGAGTCGAGCAGAGGGCACAACTGCGAAAACAAGCCACACCGCATTGTCTTGTTATGACGGCCACGCCCATCCCCCGCACGCTGGCGATGACCGCTTTCGGCGATCTGGATGTTTCCATTATCAGGCATTCGCCGCCGGGCAGAGGCACTGTTATTACCCGCTGGGTCGAGAAGCACAACCGACAAAAAGCATTCCAGTTCATCCGCGAACGTCTCAAGGCAAAGAAGCAGGCGTATTTTGTTTATCCGCGGATAACCGCACTCGAAGAAAACGAAGATATCAAGGCGGCAACAGATGAATGGAAGAACCTTTCGACTAAAGTTTTTCCGGAATTTTCCGTTGAGCTTTTGCACGGACGTATGCCCTCCGCGAAAAAGCAGCAGATTATGGGCGAATTCAGAAAAGGCAAAATCGATGTGCTGGTTTCAACCGTGGTGATAGAGGTGGGGATGGATGTGCCCAACGCAACAATAATGGTCATAGAGGGAGCGGACAGATTTGGCCTGGCACAATTACATCAGTTGAGAGGGCGCATCGGAAGGGGAGAAGCCAAGTCGTATTGTTTTCTGTTTGCTGAAACCGACAGCGAGATAGCAAAGGGCAGACTCGATATAATGACCAGGAGCAACGACGGCTTTGAAATAGCTGAGCATGATTTGCGGCTGCGCGGGCCGGGAGAACTGTTTAGCACAAGGCAGCATGGTTTGCCGGATTTGAAAATCGCAAATATCGTCGATGATTATGAACTGCTAATTATGGCAAGGAAAAACGCATTCGAGCTTGTCCGCTCCGACCCGATGTTAAACATGCCGGAGCACAAAAATATTCGCAAGGCATTAGTGACCAAATTCGGCGATTCGCTCGGATTGGCAGACGTCGCCTAAAAAATAGCATAGAGAGACTTCCAATTGACAATTGACAATTATTTCCGTCCGCTATATCCTATTCGCTAATTAAATATGCAGATACGGCATAAAAACAATCTGCTGGAGAAGGTTTTAATCGGGGTCAACGCATTGACCGCCGCAGCGGTCGCGGCGTCTTTTGCCGCGCTGTTCGGCTTCGACGAGCCTCAACTACCGGCCCGAATCTTATATGCCGCCCAGGCCGCCTTGCTTTGTATCTTCATAGTCGAGAAAACAATTCGGCTCTTTAATACCGTCTCGAAAGCAGAATTCCTGCGGGTAAACTGGTTTGAGATTCCACTTGTACTTGCGCTTGTCATTGCCATGGTCGGGGCGGGCCGATGGTTTTACAGAGATGAGCCCGAGACAGTCCGCCATTTCGCGGTGGGTATCTATCTTGTTCTGCAGGTAGTCTCCAAACTTTGCAGGACCTGTGTGAACCTGGCGGCATCGGGCAAGAGTCCGACGAGGACACTGATTGCCAGCTTTTTAGTCTTGATAATCGGCGGCGCAGGGCTTTTGTACCTGCCGAAGGCATCCACCGGAGAAAGCGCAAGTTTTGTTGACGCCCTGTTTACGGCAACCAGCGCCACCTGCGTTACCGGTCTTACTGTACGAGATACCGGTACGAAATTTTCCCTGATGGGGCAGTTGATAATCCTGTTTTTGATTCAGCTTGGCGGCCTGGGGATAGTTATGTTTGGCGCCGTATTTGCCCTGCTTCTTGGTCAGGCATTGAGCTTACGTGAGTCGGTGGCAATGCAGGACCTGCTCAGTACCCGAACGCTCGGTCGGATAGGAAATATGATTGCCTTCATCTTTATCGGGACGATACTTATTGAAGCTATCGGCGCAGTCAGTATCTTCGGGATGTGGAACGACGTGCCCGGCTGGACCGGTGACGTACATAAACAGTGGTACTATAGTATCTTTCATTCAATCAGTGCATTTTGCAATGCCGGTTTTAGTTTGTTCGACAAAAGTTTAATCAACTACAATAGAAGCTGGGGCGTCTATGCCGTGATTTGTCCGCTGATAATCCTGGGTGGGCTCGGCTTTAGTGTGCTCTACGACCTGGCCCACATTGCAGTCGAAAGGATAAATCGATTCTGCAAAAAATGTTTCCATACGCACTACCGGTTTTCGATGGAAGCGCCGACAAGGATTCGGCTGCAGACCAAAATTGTTCTCAGCACAAGTGCCTTCCTGATAGTGCTGGGCGCCCTGGCCATCCTGCTGTTTGAGCGCTACGCAGGCGGTAGTGATTCCGATTCAAATACCGGCGTTCTCGGGGCACTGTTTCAGTCGATTACAGCCAGGACGGCCGGATTTAATACTATCGAGATCTCGGCACTATCGGCTTCGAGCAAACTTGTCTTGATTCTGCTTATGTTCATCGGGGGTTCGCCGGGCTCTACCGCGGGAGGAATAAAGACCGTCACACTGGCGGTGGTAATAATGACTGTTTATGCGACCCTCAAAAAACGCGGGGAAGTGGAGATGTTCAAGCGTTCGATTCGGGTGGTTGTGGTCGGCAGGGCGGTTACTGTTACGCTGCTTTTCGTCGCAGTTTTGTTCGGTGCCTCGTTGGCCCTGAGTATCACCGAAAATGCGAACGGCTTTACAATGTCCGATATTATGTTCGAGGCAGGCTCGGCCCTGGGGACTGTCGGCCTGTCAACCGGCATAACGCCTTCCTTGACAACCGCCGGCAAATTGATTATTATTGCCACGATGCTTATCGGTAGACTCGGACCCTTGACATTATTGGCGGCGTTGACGTTTAATTTAAAACCGGCCCAATACAATTATCCGGATGAAGCGATAATTGTCGGCTGATTCGTGGCTCAGGTCACGAAATTTAGGAGCTAACAATATGAAACGGTTTGCTGTAATAGGATTGGGACGGTTCGGGCAAAAATTGGCCATAGCGCTGGCAATGAGCGGGGCTGAGGTTATCGCAATTGACAAAAACAGGGACGAGATTGAGCTGATTCGGGACCAGGTAAGTCTTGCAGTCCGCCTCGACAGCACAGACGAGGAAGCACTGAAGGCGCAGGGCGTCGATAAGGTCGATGTTGCAATTATAGGCATCGGGCAGGAGGGCTTCGAATCGGCGATTCTGACGGTTGTGAACCTGCGACAAATGGGCGTACAAAAGATTCTGGCAAGGGCCGAAAGCCCCGTCTCAGGCGAGGTCTTCTCCAAGGTAGGAGCAACAGAAGTAATTTATCCCGAAATCGAGTCGGCCCAAAGATGGGCATATAAACTTATCGCCCCGCAAATCGGTGAAAAGATAGATTTTGCACCGGGCTATAGTCTGGCCCGAGTGACAGCACCTGCAAGTTTCGACGGCAAGACCGTTATGGATTTGCAGTTGAGGCAGAAGTACAAAGTCAACCTCGTCGCAATCAAGCGGGACGAGCACCGCAAGAAAAAGAAGTCTGAGAACGCCGCAATTATCAATGTCCCCATGCCAAGCACTGTGGTTTACCAGGATGATATTCTGATGGTCGCCGGCTCCGACGCCGACCTGGCAAAACTGCCGCAGGAATAAGGCTAAGGGGAATGAACGTATATGAAAGAAATATCTACAGAATTGCTCAATGAAATTACTAAACGATTGGCCGAGTCAATACACCCTGAGAGGATTTATCTTTTCGGCTCACACGCTGAAGGCAAGGCTGACGACGACAGCGATGTCGACCTGCTTGCTGTCGTACCCGATACATACCGATCAACAAGAGAAATCGCTATTGAGGGCAGGTCAAGCCTAAGTGACTTTCTCATCTCTTTTGATTTAATTGTTTGTACTAAATCACAATTCGACAGATATGTTGACGTAAAAAATACGATTATGAATGAGGTTCTTTGCGATGGCAGGCTGGTCTATGGATCCTAAGCTTGAAATGACCAGGCAATGGATTATGCGAGCAGACGACGATTTGCGTCTGGCCGAGCTTATCCAAAAAGATAATAACCCTGTATATTGGGCGATTGCTTTTCACGCACAACAATGCGCAGAAAAGGCTCTAAAAGGTGTGTTGACTTTCCACGATATTCGAGCGGGAAAAACACACAACCTCGAGAATCTACTCAAACTAAGCTCACATGTGGTTGATGGGCTCGTAAATCTTAACGAGCAAGCCAAAACTTTGTCGGTTTATGCGGTAGATTCACGATATCCCGTTCCACACGGAGATATAAGTAACAACGAAGCAATTGAAGCTATAGAGACAGCGAGAAAGATTTTTGAATGTGTTTTAAAATCACTTCCTGACTTTAAAGGTCTGGCGCAGGAATAAAGGCGATACAAAACATGTCAGAGTTCTCGGTATTTTCTTAGCATATCGAGGAGGTTTTGCATATCTTCGGGCAGAGGGGCTTCGAATTTCACTACTTCTTCAGTCGTCGGGTGTTTGAATTCAAGCGTTGAGGCGTGGAGGGCAACTCGACTTATAAGCGGTTCCTCAACAGCGGTTTCCGCATCTTTTAACTGCCAGGGGTAAACGAGCTTGCCGCCATACATATCGTCGGCGACGATTGGATGCTTTATATACGAAAGGTGGACACGGATTTGATGCGTTCGGCCGGTCTGGGGACTCAGCTTCAACAAAGAAAATCCGCGAAAACCTTCGACAACTTCGTAAAAAGTAATTGATTCCTTACCAACTTCCGGCCTGATGGCGTACTTTTCTCTTACTCTTGGGTGCACGCCTAATGGCGCACTTATGCGGTCGGCCGTCAGCTCAGGCACACCGTGGACAATGGCAAGATAAGTTTTCTTGACCTGACGCCGTTCAAACTGCTTGGCAATCTTCCACTGGGCGCCATCATTTCTGGCAACGACCATAACGCCGGTTGTGTCTCTGTCGAGCCGATGCACAATGCCGGGACGGAATTCACCAAGCCCGCTCGACAGCTTGTCGGAATAAAAGGCAAGTGCGTTTACCAGCGTGCCGTGAGTGTTGCTGCGGGCAGGGTGAACAACCATATCTGCCTGCTTGTTAAGAACAATAATGTCCTCATCTTCATAGATGATATTCAGCGGGATATCTTCAGGCAAAATCTCCTTGCTCGGAAGATCCGGCAGTGTCATTTCGATTGTGTCGCCGGGACTCAACTTAAAGCTGGGCTTGACTATTTTGCCGTTGACCTTAACGGAACCTGCTCCGATTTGCTTTTGGATCATGGCCCTGCTGAAGTTACTGAACCGGCCGTGGAGATATTTATCCACCCTCCGTTCTTTGATTGAGCTTCCCACTTGAAGCGTCAATGGGCCGGTGCTCTCATCTGGCATTTCGCATTGTGAATTATTCGCCGGGCACATTCGTGTCAACGCCCCCCAACACATTATTTGGCTCCTGGGGCCGCGGCTTGATGTTGAGGGACTCGGAGACGGCGTTTGGTTCAGGTTGTATTTTGACGTCGGGAACCACAATGCCGGGATTTGGTTCAGGACCAATCATGACTTCAGGAACCACAGGGAAATCATTCGGTTGCCCTACATCGACTTCGATGGGTCTTAGCGGTATCGGCGGCAGCAAGTCAGTCATGTCAGTAACAGGCGGTTTTGGTATTGGCGCCGGCTTAAAGACTATCTTTTTCCTGTAATCGGCCATTGTTTCCAGACGCCGCTGTGCCTTGGCAACGGTTGTCGTACCTTCGAAGTCGCTGTTTTTGATGAGGTCACGATATATCCGCTCTGCCTCATCGAAGTTACCGGTTTCCTCTTCACAAATTCCGAGGCCGAATTTTGCCATCGCCATCAATGAAGGATTGTTTACAGCCTTCGATATAGCTTTGTTATACGCAATCTTTGCAGCGTCGACGGCCGTTAACAGGTCCGCCTGGTTCACGGTCTCCTGGCGGTAGTGCACCGCTGCACGCAGGGATTCGGCCCTCTTAATAAGCGCCAAAGCGGCCATGTTCTCGTCTTGTGCACCATTGGCAACGGTTTCCAGATCAACGGCGGTCTGGATGAGCATATACGAAATATCCTCCCCCCTCGACTGGCGCATAAGGACCTGAATTTTGTTTTGCGGCAGTTTGGCGATAAGGTTGGTAAATTCGAGCTGCTCTTGAACCGATTCAACTTTTGTTTTACGCCAGTACCACAGAGCTGAGCCTATGACCAGAACAGCAACTACCGAGATACTGATAATTATTGTTCCATTGTCCCGGGCCCACTGCGGAAAATTAGCAATCCACTCAGCCAATTCATTAGTTTTTAGTTCGTGTCGATGGTCAGACTTCATTTTATCTGCGTCTCTTTCTTAAAATAGCTTGCTAAGATAATATTCAATTACAGGCTTAAATCAGGATTGTAACAAAATATCTTTTGTCTTGCAACAAGCCTGTTCTGTGATTAAAATTTTATCATGTTAGAAATCCAGACACATCCTTCGTCCATTTCTAACGCAATTTAGTTAAAAATTACTCGAAAGGGCACAGATGTTCAAAATAAAAGGGAAAGTAAAAAGTCAAAACTTCCCGCTTTTTGCTTTTTATTCGCTGGTTCTGGCCGGTTTGCTTTGTGCCGGCGGCACATCAAGCGCAACAGAAGGCGCTTGGGACCCTGCCAAATACATCGGCATTGACGAAATCAGGCCCGGTATGAAGGCGTATTGCCTTACCTGCTATAGCGGCACTAAGATTGAAAAATTCGACATGGATGTTATAAGCATAATCCGCAATTACGAACCCGGAAGGGATTCTATTCTGGTCCAGGGTACGGATGAGCGTTTTATCCACACGGGTCCCGTATGGGGCTGCAGCGGTTCGCCGGTTTATATCGAAGGCCGGCTGGCGGGCGCTTTAGCCACCGCGTATACTTACAGCAAGGACCCGCTCTATGGTGTTACGCTAATCAAGGACATGCTCAGGGTGGGCGGTGTTGGCCGGCCGAACGCAAGCGCAGCCCAATATGGCTACTCCCTGGACTTTTCCAGGCCGATTGATTTTGCCCAAATTGATAAGCAAATTACAACTCCCCACTTCCGGGGAAAACGCAGCCTTGCCGGTGCCGCTGCTTTGCCCTGTCCGCTGGTCACCTCCGGTTTGCCGGCCCAGGTCACCGAACAGTTAAACGCCATGGTCGAACCTTTCGGACTTGCCGTCGTTTCCGGCGTCGGTGGCGGCGCAGGTGTCAACAAAGACCTAAATGTTCAGTTGGCGCCGGGGAGCTGTCTGGTCGTGCCTTTGGTGGCCGGTGATATAACAATGGAAGCAGTTGGGACGGCCACCGAAGTCGTTGGTGACAAGGTGTATGGCTTCGGACACAGCTTCCTCGGCTATGGGCAGGTTAATTTGCCGATGGCCACCGGGCAGGTGCACACCGTCGTATCAAGCATAGCCCGCTCTGTTAAGCTCGCCAGTGCGATCAAAACAGTCGGTGCCCTGACAAGGGATGAGTCACCGGCGGTCTTCGGACGAATCGGCGCAAAGCCGCACACGTTCCCGCTGACGATAACGATTGACGATTACAGAGACAGCGGCAAACAAGTATACAACTGTCAAGTTGCTCATAATAAGTCGCTTACTCCAATGCTGCTGCGTTCGACTGTGTCCGGAGCAGGTATGCGGTTCGGCGACCTGCCTCCCGACCATACGATTGAGTATAAGGTGGCTATCGGCGTAGAGGGTGCCGAACCGATAACTTTTGAAAATGTCTCCACGGACATGGGCCTGCTTGAGATGCTAATGGAAAGTATTAGTCCGGTTACGATGCTCATGAATAATCCATACAAAAGAGTCGATATAAAATCAGTCGATTTTGATGTTCGCATATTGCCGAAAAGCATTGTATCACATATATGGTCGGTCGATTTGTCCGGTTCAACGGTCAAGGCAGGCCGGAATCTCGATATCGAAGTAGTGCTCGAATCCGTCCTGGCGGGAATGAAAAAATACCAGTGCAGCTTCCAAATACCCAGTACCCTTGCGCCCGGCAGATATGAGCTTACTATCTGCGGCGGGTACGGCTATGAGATGTTTCTAAGAAAAGCCGCGACATACAAATTAGTAGCCCTGGATTTGGACTCCCTGATGGAGGGCTTGAGGTATCTTCTTAGTATCGACAGAGGTAAATTGTATTGCATTTTGGCATTACCGCCCGGCGGTGTTGCGATAGAAAAGGCAGAACTCCCGGACTTGCCTGCCACGAAGATGCTAATCTTACAGAACCCGAAAAGAACGCTGAGAATCCAGCCATATCCACATTGGCTCGAAAAAAGTTTCGATTCCGGCACAGTCGTTATCGACAGGAAGACCATACAGATAACCGTAGAAAAATAAGACACAATGCCCGAAACGTAATACGAGATACGAAGTATGATATTTTTGTTTGAGGAATTGTTATGAAACACGAATTTCACGTTAATCACAGATTCGTACTTTTAGTATTGACTTTGGTTTGTTTGATTTCCAGCTCCGCTTCTCTGGCGGTTAACAGCAAGATTGCACGTCACGCCAGCAGTTCAGATTTGCTAAAGGGCAAGACTGAAAATATTGTGATTGGCTCACGAGGAACCATTCAGCTCGGCAGCGCCTGGGAGGCGCCGGTTGAAGAGTTTGAAGATGTTTGGTCGATTAACAGTATCGTTGTAAGCGGTGGGACGGTTTACGTCGGAACAAGCCCCAACGGCGGTATCTATAAATACAGTCTCGGCGAACTGACAAAGATTTATCCGGAGAAATCAGAGAAAAAGCCTGTCCGCAAAATGGCCAAAAAGGATATTGATGCAAACACTCCAGATGATGCCAATACCGTCGATGACAAGGAGTACTTATCGAACGAGCATATCTTCGCGATGACAACCGATGTGGCCGGCAGGCTTTTAGCCGGGATAAGCGGCGACAAATGCAGGCTCTGCCGCTTCAAAAACGATAAATATGAAGTGATTTTCGAGCTGGCTGAGGACAAGTACATCTTCGCCATTGCGGTCGATGTAGGGGGCAATATTTATCTGGGAACCGGGCCCGAAGGAAAGGTTTACAAGCTCGAGTCGTCGGGGAAAAATCCACAGCTTGTTTACGACAGCCAGGACAAAAACATACTCTCACTTGCCACCGGGCAGGACGGCTTTGTTTACGCAGGCAGTGACAGCAGGGGACTCATATATAAGATAAATCCTCGCACAAAAACAGCAACAGTCTTGTACGACAGCGACCAACCTGAGATTACCGCATTATTATTTACTGAAGATGGTGATTTGCACGCAGCAGCGACATCGGCCAAGATTGTCCAGGCCCAGACTCAATTTGCCGCTCAACTACCGTTGGCCGGTCGGCCGGAAGAAAAAGAAGAAGAAGAGACAAAAAGTACAAGTGAAGGTGGACTGAGACTTAAGATCGCAAATATAAAAACTGGGGCTGGCAAATCACCGGCCAAAAGTCCGATACCGCCTCGCAAGCCGGCCAGGCCGGGACAGGCAAGTTGCATATACAAAATAACCAGCGATGGTTTCGTAACAGATATATTCAGCGAGGCAGCCGTCTTCTTTTGCCTGGCAGAGCAAGATAAAAAGCTGCTTGTCGGCACCGGAAACAGTGCCCAGCTCTTCACCGTTGACCCGGCTTCGGAGCAGGAAGCAATTATATACGAGGACGAACAGGCATCACAGATAACAGCGGTAAATGTTCGGCGCAACACTGTGTATCTCGGTACGGCGAATCCGGCAAAGTTGATAAAGTTAGGCTCCGGCTTCGCTTCCGAGGGAACTTACACTTCTGACCTCATCGATGCCGGTCAGCCCGCTCAGTGGGGAAAGCTGCAAATCGAAGCGGACATTCCGCAAGGCTGCAAGGTTCTGGCGGCTTCACGCAGTGGAAACGTCAAAGATGTAAACGACCCGACTTTTTCTGAATGGACCGAGCTTATAGAAGTAACACAGCCTGTCCAGTTGCATTGCCCGCTCGGCAGGTTCTGTCAATATAAACTTGTACTGCAAAGCAACGGACCAAAAACTCCGATTATAAGGGAAATTGCCGTTGCCAGCAGCGTACCGAACCTGGCGCCCAAAGTCGAATCGGTCGACGTCAGTCCAATTTCAGCACCCGGCAAACAGGGGGAATTCAAAATCAGCTTTAAGGCCGAAGATGACAACGGCGATAAGATAATTTACAAAATAGATATTAGAAAAATTGGAAGAACAAACTGGATTGAACTTAAAGACGAGCTCGAAACAGACATCTTTGAATGGGATGGGAAGACCGTAGAAGACGGCCGGTACGAGGTCAGAGTGACCGCAAGCGATGAAAGAAGCAATAATTCCGCAACTAAATTAACGGGCAGCAGAATAAGCGAGCAGGTAATAGTTGATAACACCGCGCCGGTCATTAAAAAACACTCTATCGACAAAGACAATAAAACCATAACACTGAAACTGCTCGTATCGGATGAATTCAGCGCGATCGGCAGGCTCAATTATACCGTCGACAGCAATGAAAAGTGGAAAGGCACTATGCCCGACGATATGGTCTACGACACTACGGATGAAGATTTTACGA
>Ga0224495_10001898_pt1 | contig 14174 bp, 13 predicted proteins | sample SF_Jul11_sed_USG_FD_168128 | JGI IMG/M metagenome (GOLD analysis project Ga0224495, IMG submission 168128) | Sediment microbial communities from San Francisco Bay, California, United States - SF_Jul11_sed_USGS_4_1 | ecosystem: Environmental > Aquatic > Marine > Sediment | place: USA: California... | reverse complement strand
GACGGCGGCCATGCTGGCGGGAGGCGGCGCCGCGGTGCGCGGCGAGCTGGATCGGCAGCAGGGGCGGAGCGACGAGACGGTCGTCGACTTCCGGCGCGCGGCGCGCGGCCTGAGCTTCGCGGACTACGAAGCGGAGGTGCAGCGGGACGTCGAGGGCGTGCTGAGCCGGCTCGACCAGATCCCGGCGCACCGCGCGCGAGTGCTCTCGAACGGGGTCTCGATGGCGGAGGGGATCCAGTTCTACTCGGCCACCAACGACCTGCTCGCGGTGCTGATTGGCACCGTGGCCCGCGCGGGCCAGGAGGCGAGCGTGGTGCGCGGCCTGACCGCGCTCGAGGCCCTCGGGCGCGAGAAGGAGTGCGCCGGGATCGAGCGCGCGCTCACGAACGCCGGGCTCCTGGCGGGGAGCATCGACGCCGAGACGCACCGCAACATCCTGGAGTACGTCGGGCGGCAGACCGCGTACGAGACGCTCTTCCTGTCGACCGCGTCGCCCGAGGTCGTGCGGCTCTACCGCGAGAAGGGCGTCACCCCGTTCGCCGACGATCTCGGCCGGATCCGCGCCTCGATCGCGTCGACGGCCAGCGGCCAGAAGGCCGCCGTAGCCCCGGCCGACTTCTGGCGCACCGTGACGGCGCGCATCGACGCGTTCCACGGGGTCGAGCACGCGCTCCAGGGCGAGGTCCTGGCGCGCGTCGGCGGCCTGCGCACGAGCGCGGCCCGTACGCTGTCCCTCTTCGCGGTGCTCGCCGTCTCGGCGGTCGCGGCCGCGGTGGCGATGTCGATCGTCCTCGGCCGGGCCATGGTCCGCGACCTCACGGGGGCGAACACGATGCTGCAGGGCTCGCTGGTGCAGATCCTGGGGTTCATCCAGCAGCACTCGTCGTCCTCGGCCGAGACCGCGGCGGCGGTGAGCGAGACCGTGACGACCACGGAGGAGCTCCGCCGGACTGCCGAGAGCGCCGCCGCGCGGGCGTCGGAGATGTCGCGCGCCGGCGAGGCGAACCGATCCTCCTCGGGCGCCGCGGTCGTGGCCGCCGCGCGCGGCGTGGACGCGATGCGGAAGATCCGCGGCGAGGTGGAGACGATCGCGCACAACATCCTCGAGCTCTCCGAGAAGAACATCCAGGTCGGCGAGATCCTCCAGAGCGTCAACGCCATCGCCGGACAGTCGAACTTGCTCGCGGTCAACGCCTCGATCGAGGCCGCGAAGGCGGGCGAGTACGGCAAGGGATTCGCCGTCGTCGCGGGGGAGGTGAAGGCGCTCGCGCAGCAGTCCAGGGACGCGACGGGCCAGATCCGCGGCATCCTCGCCGAGATCCAGAAGTGCTCGAACGGCGCGGTGATGACCGCCGAGCAGGGCGTCAAGCGCGTGGAAGAGGGCGCGCTGTTGATCGAGGATCTCGGCCGGACCATCGAGGGGCTCGGGGGCGTGGTCGAGCGGACCGCCGACGGATCGGCGCAGATCTCGCTCACCTCCACGCAGCAGCTCGCGGGCATCGAGCAGATCACGGCCGCCATGCGCAACGTCGGTCAAGCGACGCGGGAGGCCTCCGACGGAGCGCACGAGCTCGAGGCGGCGGCGGGCAACTTGAAGACGGCGGGGCGGCGCATCTCCGATCTCGTCGAGGGGCGCGCGGGGTGACGGATGACGCCTGACGATGAGCTGCTCGCCGTCTTCAAGGCGGAGGTCGGCCAGCAGATCGGCGAGCTGAGCGAGCTGCTCGCGCGCGCGCCGGCGCGCTGGGCCGTCGACCAGGCGATGCACCTCGCGCACAACGTGAAGGGCGCGGCGCGCACGGTGGACGTCGCGGCGATGGTTGAGGTCGCCCACGCGCTCGAGGATCTCTTCGGCGCCCTGGGCGCGGGGCCCGCTCCGGGGCCCGAGGGCGTTCGCCTGGCGCGCGAGGGCGCTCGCCTGCTCGAGGACTGCTTCGACGCGCTGGACGACGGCTCGGCGCTGGACACCACCGGCTATCGCGCGAAGGTGACGTCGTTCCTGCGCGGTCGCGCGGGAGACGCCGTCGAGGCCGCGCCGCCCGACGGGCCCGCGCCGGCGTCGCGCGAGGAGGGTCCGCTGTCGGGCGATCCGTCGGCCTCCTCCGAGACGATCCGCATCGGCATCGAGCGGCTCGACGCGCTGACCGAGCTGTCCGCCGAGCTCTCGGGCAACGTACAGCGCGCGGAGGAGCAGCGGGAGACGATCACGCGGCTCCGCGCCGCGCTCCTCTCGGCCGCCCGGGCCCACCCCGAGCTCCGGGCGGGCGCCGCGTTCCGTGACGCGCAGAGCGCGGCGGACGATCTCCACCGGCGGATCGCGGAGACCGCGGCCGACGGCGTCGCGCTCGCCGGGAGGCTCCGCGAGGCGCTCCGCCTGCTCCGCATGGTGCGCATCGACACGCTGCGCCGGCTGCTCGGCAAGACGCTGCGAGACGCGTGCGCCGACGCCGGACGCGACGCCGAGCTGCGCGTCGAGGGTGAGCAGGTGGAGATCGACCGCGCCGTGCTCGATCACCTCCGCGCGCCGCTCGTCCACCTGATCCGCAACGCGGTCGCGCACGGCATCGAGCCGCTGCCCGAGCGAGAGGCCCGCGGCAAGCCGCCCGACGGGCTCGTGCGGATCCGCGCGCGATCGCTGGGCGAGTGGGCCGAGATCACGGTATCGGACGACGGGCGCGGCCTCCACCCCACGGCGCTGGCGCGACGGGCGGTGAGCCTCGGCCTCATGACGCCCGCCGAGGTAGAGCGCGCGAGCGAGGCCGATCTCCTCGATCTGGTCTTTCGACCCGGGTTCTCCACGTCGGCCTCCGTTTCCGAGCTCTCCGGGCGTGGCGTCGGGCTCGACATCGTGAAGAGCGCGGTCGCCGCCCTCGGCGGGAGCGTCACCATGTCGAGCACCCCGTTCGAGGGGGCCCAGTTCCACCTCCGCGTGCCCCTCACGCGGCTCACGCTCTCGGCCATCCTCGTGCGCGTTGCCGACCAGGCGTACGCCGTGCCCACCGCGGCCGTGGAGCGCACGCTGTTCCTCGCGCCGTCCGACGTCCACGCCCTCGAGTCGGAGGACGTCGCCTCGGTGGGGGGCGCGCTGGTCCCCGTCGCCGATCTCGCCGCTGCCCTCGGCCTCCCCGCGAGCACTGGCGACGAGCGCGCCGCCATCGTGCTCGCCGACGGGGCGCGCCGGCGTGCCTTGCGGGTCGACGAGGTGATCGGGCAGACCGAGCTCACCGTCCAGCCGCTCCCGTGGAACGTCGGTCGCGTCCCGTTCGTCTCGTCCGCGTCGGTGCTGGGGAGCGGCGAGCTCGTCCTCGTGCTCGATACCCACGAGCTGCTCGCGGCGTCCGGGGGCACGGCCCTCCGGCCGGCCGCCGTCCCGGAGGTCCGGAGGCGCCCACGCATCCTGGTCGCCGACGACTCGATCACCTCGCGGACGCTCGAGAAGAACATCCTGACCGCGGCAGGCTTCGAGGTGATCGTGGCGGCTGACGGGCAGCAGGCCTTCGAGCTCGCGCGCACCAGCGAGGTCGATCTCCTGATCAGCGACGTCCACATGCCGCGTCTCAGCGGCCTCGAGCTGACGAATCGGGTCCGGGCCACGAAGGAGATCGAGCGGCTCCCGATCATCCTCATCACCAGCCTCGGGAGCGAGGATGACAAACAGCGCGGCGCCGACGCGGGCGCCGACGCGTACATCGTCAAGGGCGCGTTCGATCAGGAGACGCTCCTTCGCACCGTGGGGCGGCTGCTCTAGGCTCGACGGCGATGCCGCCCGTTCGCGTCTTCATCGTCGACGACTCCGCCGTGGCGCGCGCTGCGCTGCGCTTGGCCCTCGGCGGCGAGAGCTCCGTCGAGATCGTCGGCGAGGCCGAGAACGGCGATCAGGCGCTCCGCGCGCTCGCGACGATCAAGCCCGACGTGGTGATCATGGACGTCCTCATGCCCGGGATGAACGGGCTGGAAGCGACGCGCCGGATCATGTCCACGCGCGCCTGCCCGATCCTGATCATGTCGGAGCTCGTCGGGCACCGCGCCGACCTCGGCTTCGAGGCGCTCCGCGCGGGCGCCATCGATCTCGTGCGCAAGCCGAGCGCGGCTGAGCTGCACACGGGCGAGGCGCGCCGTGAGCTCGTCCACAAGCTGCGCATCCTCGCGGGCGTGCCCGTGATCACGCGGCACACGCCCGTCAGACGCCAGAGCGTCCCTCCCGACGCGCCGGCCGCCCGCCCGACCGCGCGGTTCGCGTCCCAACCTCGGATCGGCGTGTCGCCGGCGAGCTTCGAGCCGAAGCTCGTCTGCTTCGGCGCGTCCACCGGCGGTCCGCCGGCGCTCCTCGAGATCCTGCGGGCCGCGGCACCTTCGCCGCCCTGGCCCGTGCTCGTGGTGCAGCACATGACGCGCGGCTTCACCGCCGGCATGGTGACGTGGCTCGCCGAGGCGGCGGGGATGCGCGTCCGGCTCGCAGGGCACGGCGACGAGCCGAAGCCGGGGATCGCCTACATCGCTCCCGACGACGCCCAGCTGATCCTGTCCGGAGACCGGCTCGAGCTCCACGACGGAGCACGCGTGAGCGGCCACCGGCCGTCGGTCGACGCGCTCTTTCACTCCATCGCCGACGCCGGCGCCGCTCCCCTGACGCTCGCCGTGCTCCTGACGGGCATGGGCAGCGACGGCGCCGCCGGGCTCGCGCGCATCCGAGTCGCCGGCGGATGGACGCTGGCGCAGGACGGTGCCTCGAGCGTGGTCCACGGGATGCCGAAGGCCGCAGTCGAACTCGGCGGCGCGTGCGAGGTCCTGTCGCTCTCGGCCATCGCGGAGCGGCTGGGCGCGCTCGGCCGCCGCCGCTTCGCGGGGCTGTAGAGTGCCGTAGGAAGGCGCTTTGGGCGCCGGGGCTCCCGGGCGAGGAGGGCGCGCGCGTCGACGTTGCCGGCTTGTCGCGCTCCTCGGAGGCGCCCTTCAACCTTCAACGACTTCGCGGTGCCGGTCGCGCGCCCAGAATCGATACTGAACCAAAGGCGACGGTCGGGCTCGACATCGACCAGGTACCGCGCGAGGACTACCCACGACCTGGCTCCGGTCGCAGGTAGGGCGCGCAGAGTCCACTTCGTAACACACCCGCGCCAAAGGCGCCGTAATACTGCTCCCAAGGTTAGGAGTGTCCACCGTGGTCTCGGCGGGCGACATCCTCGCCCGCGCCGCCGCTGGCGAGCGCGCGTCGAGGCGAGGTAGCGCTCGCGTGAGGGCCGCCTGCGCCCGGATTCGCGCCCGTCGGCGATGCCGTGGTGGGCTCGGCCGAGCTCCGCCGAGCGGGTGGGTCAGCCACGCGTCCTGCGCCGGCCCGTGCCCAGCGTTGTGATCGAGCTGCTCATCGGCGACGCTTCGATGATGCCGCTGGAGAAGGCGTCGGAGACCAGCCCACGCGCTCTGCGCGTAGGCCAGCGCGGCGCGCTCGTCGTCGACGAACACGCGCACGTCGATCTCGTCATCGTCCGCATGCCGCCGCACCCCCCGCGCGCTGATGGCGTTCTTCACCACGATGGCGGTCCGCGCGAAGCCGAAGAGCAGCCGCTTGCGTTCGTTCGCCATCGCGTACTCGCCGGCGGCGCCGGCCTGCCGGAGATCGACGAGGAGCGCGTGGTGCGCGGCCGGGGGGTTTGACCTCCAACGATATCGTCGCGGCCGTGGGCGCGACCGGTGGGGGCGGAGGCAGAGATGCAGGACGCGCGGGCCGAGCCGCGAGAAAGGCCCCCGCTCCGGAGATGCGTCGGCTCGGGGGCGGGGGCTTCTTGCCTTCGATGGAGAACAATCGGGAACGGGAACCCGGCGCGCGTCAGCTAGTGACCGCGAACTTGGTGCTCGACGTCGTCGTGCCGACGGTGTTCGTGAGGGCGATCGCGTACGAGCCCGCGCCGAGGCTCGACGGGACCGTGAAGCGCAGCGACGTGTCACTCGCGAGCGTGAACACGCACGTCGCATCTCCCAGCGCGACCTTCGTCATGCCCGTGAAGTGCGTGCCCGTCACGGTCACCGTCGTGCCGGCGGCTCCGCTCGTCGGCGAGAACGAGCTGATCGTCGGAGCCGCGGAGCTCTGCACCGTGAACTTCTGGTTGGAGGTCGCCGTGCCGGCGCTGGTGGTGACGACGACGGACCCCGCGATCCCCACTCCGCCGTAGGGGACCTTCGCGACGATCTTCGTCGACGAGCTCACCGAGTAGGTGGCCGACGCGAGGCCGATCTGCACGCCCGTCACGACGCTCGCGCCGCCCCCGTCCATGAAGTTCGCTCCGCTGATGGTCACCGACGTCTCCGCCTGGCCCTGGCTCCGGGCCGGCTCCGGGCCGGCTCCGCGCCGGCTATTCCGGCTATCTACAAGGCGACGAGCTACGGGGTACGTCCCCGCGAAACCGGCGGAGGGCGAGTGTCGTTGGCCTGATCGGCGCCGATCGCCACGACGAGGCCGACGACCGCCTCGGAGCCCGAGGTCCGCAGAGGGCTGATTTAGCTCGCGCCGACGGTCGCGCGGATGCGGCTGGAGAGGCGTGGCTATCGGCTGCGTCGCGGCACCGTCTCCAGCCTCGGCCCGACGTTCACGCGCTCGTGGCCGGTCGCGAGCTGCACCAGCGATGAGAACCCCTCGCGCAGCGCCACCGGCAGGAGCGGGGAATGGTTGCAGTCGAAGCCGCGACAGACCTCCGGCCGCTGCTCCCAGATCGTGCACCGGTGATTGGTCCGATCGATGTGCACGCAGAGGCCGTCCGGCCCCTTGTCCACGCAGCTCTTCACCGTGCCGTCCGCGGACGGGCGCCGCTCGTGCTTCATGAGCCTCACGATGAGGCGGCAGCAGAACGTGGCGCAACCCAGCGCCCTCCCGTGGTCGCAATCGAGGACGACCTCCGCAGACTCCCCGGTCGGATCCATGTCCAGACCGATGCTAAGGGCCCTCGCACGAAATGCGGAAGCCGAAATGCGAAAGCCGAAATGGCGGATGGCGATCCGTTCGGAGCCAGATCGCCGCATGCCACCGCCCCAAGGGGGTCGGATCGTTCAAGGCGTCGAGCGCCTCTTGGATGGGGAAGTCGGTCCAGTCGACGACGAACGGATCGTTGGCGAGCTCGCGATCGTCGATGGCGGTGTCGAGGAAGACGAAGCCGAGCAGCACATCGCCGCGCCGTCAACGCAGCAGCAAGGCGCGTCGAGCGGCGCCCGAGAGCCTGCGGGCGCCGCTGCCGCTGCGTATGCCGATCGTGCTCCAGTGTGGGTGGGTCCTCGGCCTCATGACGGCCGTGCAGCCGCCGCATCCTCTATGTCTCGGGCCACGGCGCGGTCGGTGAGGGTCGTGCGGCAGAGCCGCTTTTTTTCAACGGGCCGCAATTTCCCCAAGAACTTGGCCCAGCATGAGCGGTTGATCTGACGGTGGGCATGGCGCGCTTTCGTTGGGATGTGACCCTCAAGTACCGGGAGTTGATGTTCGAGCCGGACGCGGTTGACCGGCCCTGTGCTCACTGCGGGGCATTCTCCTACATCTACGAGCACCGAGACCGACGGCTGCACATGTTCGGGGGCCCGGTGCACCTGGTGAGCAAGCTCGCGCACTGCGTCAACAAGGACTGCCCGGGCCACCTGGAAGTCGTGCAGTCGGCGGCGGAGATGAGCATCGCGCCGCCGTACTGGACCATCGGTTGGGACATCTTCGCTTGGATGGGGCACCGTCGGTTCGCGCGGCACTGGAGCGTGCCCCAGATCTGCGGGGAGCTGAACGACAGCTACGGCGTCGCCATGTCACCGGACTCGATCGAGAAGTATCTCAGACGCTACCAGGTGATGGTCGCGGCTCGGGAGACCTCGCCGGAGCATCTGGCCGAGGCGTACCGCGATGTCGCGGATTTGGTACTTTCGGTCGACGGCCTGCAGCCCGAGAAGGGGCACGAGACCCTGTACGTCGTGCGCGAGCTGCGGCGGCAGCGCGTCTGGTTCGCGGTGCCGCTGCTGTCGAGCTCGACGGAGGAGCTGAAGCAGCGGGTGTTCGATCTGGCAGCGACCTGGGTCAAGGAACTGGGCAAGCCGGTGCGGCTTTGGATCTCGGACAAGCAGAAGGCGTTTGTCACCTGCATCGCGGAGGTCTTTCCCGGCGTCTCGCATCGGTACTGCAAGAACCACTTCCTTCGCGATCTCGCCAAGCCCGTGCTCGAGAAGGACAGCCACGCGAAGGTTCAGATGCGCCGCAAGGTTCGAGGACTGCGCGCGATCGAGCGCCGCATCGTCGACGAACGCCGCGCCAGCCCTGGCTCCACGGAGGTCTCGAACGACCTCGTGCAGCCGACGCCGACCATCGACACGACGTCGCCGCGGGTCGCAACACCCTCCCCATCGACCTCGGCGGTCCCGGCGGCAGCCCCGGCGGTTCCGGACGCTTCACGCAGACAAGCGCAAGAGGTCGTCCTCGAGTACGCCGCGGCCATCCGCGGAATCCTGAACGACGACCAAGGAGGACCTCTGGACCCGCCTGGCCTTCGCATGGCTGAGGCGCTCGGTGAGGTCCGCGATTCGCTCCAACGCTGCATGGGGTCGAAAAAGGGGGGCCTTGCGAGCAGGAACTGAAGCAGCTCGCGACGTGCATCGACAAGGGGATCGCGTCGGTCCAGACGACCATCGTCGAGGTGCGAGGGAATGTCATCGAACTTCGCCTGGTCTACAGCACGCTCGATCCCGCCGTCGGCTCAGCTTCCGAGCGCAAGGCCTACTTCGACATGCTCATGCTCGCCTTTCGCGAGAGGCCGTCACCGCTCCACAATCACATGGCCGGCTTGATGGAGCGCTTCGAGCCCGGGCTGTTCGTGGACGGTGACGACGAGACCCTTCCCCAAGACAACCTGGACCTGGAGCGGTGGTTCCGGCTTCCCAAGGGACACGAGCGCCGCATCCACGGCCATGCCCACGCTGGTGTCCGGATCGTGTACGACGGTCCGACCCTCCTCCCTACGCTCGACGCGCACCGTCGGCATCCGGAGCCCTTCACCGCCGAAGAGCTGATCCCGAGCCGTCACGCAACAGCTCCGCCCTGCCAGTGCGACGCTGAGAGTCGTCGCACGGTTATGCGGCGCGCCCGATCACGCAAGCACCGCCCGGCCCTGCTGGCAGATCTTGAGGGACGATACAGCGACATCTTGGGGAAGTAGCGGCCCGTTGCTTTTTTTCGGGCCATGGCATCGCAGTCTCCTTGGCGTCGAGGGTCTGTACCTTGTGGCGACCGCTTCAGGCGCGTGCGCGGCCGAGCGGGTCGGCTCTACGCCGGCGAGAGCCGGGGCGGGTTGCACGGCGTGCTTCAGCTTGCATAGGGCGTTTCCTGGTTCTTGCTCTTCGTGCCCTTCGTGCCCCCTCGCACACGGAGGCACTTCGGCTCAATGGTACATGGGCGTTCGGGCTGGACGTGGAGATGCGCTTGGTGGTCTTGGTGGTCGATGACAACGCCGACATCTGCGATCTCTTGGGCGAGGTCTTCCACGATGCGCTCGCGTGCGAGGTCCGAACCGCGTCCGATGGGCAGGAAGCTCTGGAGAGCCTCCGTGCGAGCCGCCCCTTGCCCGACATCGTCGTGCTGGACTGGATGATGCCGCACATGTCGGGCAGCGACGTGCTCGCGGCCATGGACGAGGACGCGGCGCTCTCCCAGATCCCGGTGATGGTGTGCTCCGCCTCGGAGGTCGAGGTGCCGGCATGTGTGCCCGTGGTCCGCAAGCCTGTGGCACCGGAAGAGCTCGTTGCGGTTGTGTGTAACTTCCTGGCTGGGCGCTGCTCACCCTCGCGACTTGGGTGTTCACGCTCACGCGCACGATGCCGCGAAAAACGAGGTGCGGGCCGCTCCCCCGATGCGGTCCCGCACGCCAAGAATAGGGTCGCCTAGCGCGAACGTGAGCACTTCTCTTTTCTTTTTCGCGCTCAGCCGACGCGCGGCGCACGAAGACTTCCACGCGGGCGGCGAGCCGGCGCGCGCGAAGTTCGTGTGCGTCATGCGACGCCGCGGGGGCTGCCCTGTCAAGCGGGGGGGCACTGACAGGGGCCGGGCGCGGCGGGATACGCGTCGCGGGTGGAGGACATCTAAATCAGCGGCCACGATTCTCGAACAACATCACGCCACCCCATGATCTTCGGTCGTCTGGATGACGGGGGCGACGCCCGTGACGCGTCGCCAGACGTAGCGCTGGAGGTAGTCGCGGGCCTTGCCCAGCAGGGCCTTCATGGTCTTGCAGCGGTGGTTGCGCGTGACGTTGGCGTGGAAGTCCTGCCAAACACGCTCGATGCGGTTCGCGTCCGGGCAGTAGGGCGGCAAGAAGTGCAGGACGATGCGGCCGCCGAGCTCTTCGAGGGTACGCTGCGTGACGCGGGCGGAGTGGATGCCGTAGTTGTCCACGACGAGGTGGATGCGTTTGACCTTGGGCCCGTACTGCTTGTCGAGGTCTCGCAGCAGCGCGCAGAAAAGCGCGGCGCCCTTGTGGGCGAGGCCCGTCGTGTGCAGCGCGCCGGTGCGGACGTCGAGCGCGCCGGCGAGGTAGAACTTCTCGTTCTTGCCCGGAGTGACGACGCGCCGCTGCTGGCCGGGGAGCATCCAGTCACGGCCGATCTTGGGGTTGAGGTGGACGTCGACTTCGTCGCTGTAGAGGACGGGCTCGGCTGCGCTGGCGCGTTCTTCCAGTGCGCGGATCTCGGCGAGCCGCGCCAGGCGCGCATCCCGCTTCCACCAGCAGAGGACGACGGGCTTGGGCGTGCCGAGCCGGGCGCCAATGCGCGCCAAGACCCGTCCCATCGTGCTGACGCTGACCGCGGGCTGCCCTTCGCGCTCCGCCTGCCGGCAGATGAGTTCGCGCGTCCAGGTAGGTCGGCTCCAGCCGAAGTCCTCCGGGGTGCCGCGCAGCATTGCGGTGACGCGGGCGCGGAAGCGTCCGTCGGCCTTGGGCCGGCCGTTGCGGCGCCGCTTGTCATAGAGGCCCTCAACGCCCCCGACGAGGTACGCATGCGCCGCGCGCACGACGGTCGAGACGGCGACGCACACGATGTCGGCGACGGTGGGACTGCTCTTGCCTGCGCCGAGCAAGGCGACGGCGTAGAAACGCTTCAGCGTTGCGACGTCGCCCGCCTTGCAGCCGGTCCGCACGAGGTCGCGGCGCTGTGCTCGGTCGATTCGGGGTACGATGTGCATACGGGTCTCCTGGTGGTTCGGGGTTCTGGCGATTCCCAAACCGACGAGGGGGCCCGTCTATTTCCATCGAGAAATCACGAGTTGATCGAGATCTGCGCGCGGTGATTTAGCGCGAATGAGCTCGTAGCCGTCCAGCTCGGGCATGCCGATGTCGCTGATCAGCACGTTGGGCCGGAACTGCGGTAGCTGCTCGAGCGCCGCAGCGGCCGAGCCGACGGTGACGACCTCGGCGTCGCAATCCTCGAGGATGCGTTGAAGCAGCGCGCGCGCGTCATCTTCGTCGTCGACCACGAGCGCTCGAACGCCAGCCAGGGATGCGCACGCATCGAGGGGAGAGATCGGCTCGCCGTTTTCCTGTTGCTGACCCACGGCCGCGATCGGCAGGGTCACGGTAAACGTCGCGCCCATGTCCATGCCCTCGCTCTCAGCGCGGATCTCCCCACCATGCTGCTCGACCAGGAACTTCACGAACGACAGGCCGAGCCCGAGCCCACGGTGTCTGCGCGTGAGGGAGGCGTCCGCTTGGCGGAAGCGATCGAAGATGGGCGGCAGGAAGTCGGCTTCGATGCCCTGGCCCGTGTCGCGCACGACGAGCTCGGCGCGAGAGCCGACGCGGCGGAGCAGCATGTACACGCGGCCCCCCGGCGGCGTGAACTTGATCGCGTTCGACAGCAGGTTCGAGACGATCTGCTCGAGCCGCCCGGGGTCGCCCCGCACCGGGCTGAGGAGGGTGTCCAGCGTCTTGTTCTCCATCTTCGCCAGCTCGTCTTCTCGTTCGCCGTCGATGGCGCCGATGTGGACTCGGCCGAGTTCGGCGGAGCGGTGCGCCATCCGCGCATATCTGGCGAGCGACGAGGGATTGCACGGGGAGCGTCTGACGCGTTGCCCACGCAAGGGGCAGCGCCCGCTGGTGGAGCCCTCCGGCACTATCGCGCGCGCTTCTTCTTCGTGCTGCTCTTCGCGCCGCGCTTGGAAGGCGCAGTGCGCGCGGTGACCTTCGCTTTCTTCTTCGCCGCCGTGCGTGTCACCGGCGCGCTTGGCATAGGTGGCGCCGCGGTGGACTCGGCCGGGCTCGGTGGAGCGCTCGGTGCCGGCGCGGGCGGAGGCGGTGTCGGCGCGGTGGCGCGCTTCTCCAGCGCCTCGTGCTCGTGCTCGAGCGTTTCCCACGCGGTCGAGCGCGTGGGAAACGGCCCCCTCAGCTCCACGCCGAGCTCGCGGCACGTCTGCTCCACCTCGTTGCGCGTGCCGCTGCGCGGATGGAGCGTCTCGACGGCGCCAGCGACGAGGCCGATCCCGTACCAGAACGATCCTGCCCCCTTCGTCTCGGCCGCCGCGACGGATGAAGATGGTTGGACCTCCAACGATGTCGCCGCGATGTCGGGTACGACATGCGTGGTCGGAGGGGCAGGCGTAGCCGTCTCGGCCGCCGCGGCGCATGCATATGGTTGGACCTCCAACGATGTCGTCTCGGCCGTGGCCGAGACGGACGGGGTCGTCGCGGGCCGAGCCGGCGCGTCGATGGGTAGCGCGCCCTGCACCGGCTCAGGGGGCGGCACATCGGCCGCGGTGATGCCGGCGGCATCGAGGTGGGCGACGAGGATGTCGCGGGCGAGGCTGGCGGCGGTGACGCGGCCGCCGGTGCCGCGGAGCTCGGCGGCGCGCTTGGCGACGAGGGCATCCCAGCGGGCGCGTTCGAGGGCGGTGAGGCGGACGGAGAGGGTGGAGTCGGCGACGGCGTCGCGGTCCGAGAGGCGCGGGCGGGGCATGAGGTTAGCGTACACGCGAACGCGCGTACGGCTGCTGATAACGTACACGCAAACATCGGAGCGACGCCGTTCGCGTGTACGCAAACGCGAGCGCTCTCCGGTCGAGGATGAGGCCGCACGGGTACCAGAACGGCCGCGCTCGCCGCCGGTGTACGCTGATCCCCTTGCCGTGCTGCACATCAACCCAACGACACGGGACGTCTCGACCACGCTCAAGGGGCTCGCGTTAGAGGCGGCGCGGATCGAGGGGGCGGGACGCATCCCCAACGTCTTGTCAGCGCTGGTGGTCGTTCTCGACCGCGCGCAGCAAGAGCGTTGCCCGGAGCTTGTCGCGCAGGCAGCCGTCGTCGTGAAGCGTCTCCACCAGCAGCGCATCGTGACCGACCCTTATGGTCGGCTCACGACGATTCTTGAGGAAGCGTCCGAGCTCATGGACGGGTGCGCGAGCCCTTGTCCCTGGCCGACGCGGCGCTGATGCTCGTGTGCAACTCCTCCACGGACCAGACGCTGCGGCCGCCGCGGCCGACGCCGCAAACGGCAGCCCCGGCTGCACGGGCGCGGCCGGTGGCGGCACGGAGACGGCGGTGACGCCGGCGGCGTCGAGGTGGGCGACGAGGATGTCGCGGGCGAGGCTGGCGGCGGTGACGCGGCCGTCATGTCTGGAGATCGACGCCGGCAACGCGGCAGGGGAGCGGCTGAAGCCATGGGAGCGCGCTCGGTGCTCGGACTTCTCTCTGCCTCTTGACGCATGGCATGGACCGAGGCTTTCTCCTCGCCCATGGCCCGAGGCATCGCGGCGAGGGTGGCCGTTTGGTCGACCCGGGCAGGTGTGCTAGCGTCCGTAGTCGGAGTCGGGCTCGCCGCAAGCGCAACGTGGATCGCGTGGCGCGTGCGCTTCCATCCGCCGCCCACGGGCGCGTTGGCACGATCCCTCGTATCCATCTTCGGCGCCTCCGGCGGTGGCTGGGGCGGCTACCGGGCGTGCGAGGCGTGGGCACAACGTGGGACTGGGCTCGCTTGCCTGGGGCTTGCCCTGCTGTTGGTCACGCTGTCGGTCCGCGCTCTGCGCTCCCGCTGGTTCCGTTGGCTGGGCTGGGTCCCTGCAATCGCGCTGTGCCTCGTGGGGGCGATCGGCATGTTCGGGGCCACCGGTGCCGGCATCGCGCGCGCGTCCGCCCGATGCGAGGCCCACCCGGATCTGCCCGGCTGCCAAGTCAGCG
>Ga0224495_10001896_pt1 | contig 14177 bp, 10 predicted proteins | sample SF_Jul11_sed_USG_FD_168128 | JGI IMG/M metagenome (GOLD analysis project Ga0224495, IMG submission 168128) | Sediment microbial communities from San Francisco Bay, California, United States - SF_Jul11_sed_USGS_4_1 | ecosystem: Environmental > Aquatic > Marine > Sediment | place: USA: California... | reverse complement strand
AGCCACTCGGGTACCTGCCCTTTTAAATTGAGCTGCCAAAGGGACTTGAACCCCCAACCTGCTGCTTACAAGGCAGCTGCTCTACCAGTTGAGCTATGGCAGCGTTTGTTTCAGACAAGAGCCGAAATGAAAACAGTCTGTCAATAAAAAAGAGAGCAACCCCTCTCAATTTTTACAATCACAAGCCGTTTTATTAGGAAATCAAATGCCTCAAGGTGATAAAACCAGAGCCTTGATCTTCACGATGCCCCCTTTAAAACACGATAAAACACGATTTAAAAAGACTGTTTAACTCTGAAATAGTTACCATTTAAACATTTTGGCTGCCCCTAAGCGCCCGGATTTTCGTGCGGTTCAAGCGCAAGGTATCCACTTTACGCAATAGTATGCTTCTCGAGTTTTTTACGTCCTTTTCGTTTGAGGTTCCGGGGTGAATCAGAGCAGAGAAAGTCGCATGCTTTCTGGTTGCCTTTGGCGTAAAAAGGTTTTCCACAGACGACGCAGATACGCGCTTCAAGCTTTTTAGATCCCATGGATATTTTCATTATATCTCTTGATTCTTAATGTTATTGAAACAAAACTACTGGCCCGTGTTACAAACCCTGCATTGATATGAATTCTTAACAAAACAATTCTGTAACGATCGGGGAAGTCTCAGATAGACCCCTTCCCCGCATCTTATTTATTTGTAAAAAGTAACCTGTTGAAATTAGTCCTCTTCCGAGTCAAATGCCTCAGCATCAAGACGATCAAAAGCTCCATCAATCTCTGATTCTATTCTCGGAAATGTAGACTCAATATTGGTACCAGAGAACTCTTCGTACATTACTCCGGAAATATTTGAAAACTCTTCAGCTCCTGCTTCTTTTAATACAAGAACGTTTTCCCAGCCGAATTTTCCCTGGCAAAAGCCCAGCTCATGCAGAAGTCTTGTACGGGCACTTCCTTTACTGTCTGCTGCAGTTAGAATAATTATAGCAAAATCACAGTAATTGGTTTCGGCCTCAAGCCTTTCTACAAGGGTCTGATCAGGATCATTGTCATCGTTTATATTAACAGCGTCACATTCAAGATCTGCGTTCAGGTATGTTTCTACCTTTCTCCATAAGTCACCCTCTCCGTGTGAGATGTAGACTGTAAAATTCACATAATCATCTTCTTCATTTTCCATATGCATTGCATCCTCCATTATACATTGATATCACGCCCAACGCCTGAAACTTTCCGTCTTTTAAAAGCAAGAAGTTCAAACATGGGCTGCGGGATCGGTATCGTTTTTTTAAACTTTGTAATATCCGGGTTGATTGGTCTTGTGAACTACTTCCCTTAAATATATCTATGTATTCAGAACGCAGAGTTGAAAATCGAAACCTCTGGTCAAATCTATTATTAACAGGCATGTGAAAAAGAGATCATGCTTTTCTCCTTTATTTTCAATAGGTATATAAAAAAACTTTGCTCTATGATAACAGATATAAAAAAAAGATACAAGGTACTTTCCTTTAACTTTTTAAACAGCTAATGTCACCTCAGCACCGATACTGTAATTTTATAAAACCTCTTTAACACGACCAACTTCCCCGCTTTCAAGTCTTACTTTTATTCCATGCGGATGATGAGAAGAACTGGTTAAAATATCACGAACTACCCCGGAAGTTAACTTTCCCGATCTCTGGTCTGCTTTAAGAACTATATTTACCTTTGCTCCCGGTTTTATATTTTTTCGTATCTGGCCATCTGAAATCATTATATACACTTTATTATACCTTCTGACAGGTAAAGAAAAATCAAATTCTTTCATCTGCCTCTTTCTATTAAATAAACCATCTAACCTAATAGAACAAAAAAAGAGCAACTGAAAGATCAAAAAAGTACCTGCAAAATAATGTTAACCGCTGAATCTGATACATCTCTTTTTAACGCTTTTACAACCTTTTCGTTATCTATTTGACACCTTATCAGGTTTACAAAGAGGCTGAATAGAAAGTTTTAAATGAAATTCCTGTACCCCTTTAAAACGTTTACAACACAATGGCCTCAAAATATCTAAAGGTTGATGAGAATTTATCATGGCTCATGGATGAAGCCAGCTCTGCTACCATACAACGAGGACAAAGCTACTATCTAAACAACAGAGTAGGCCCCATTCAATTTGATCAAAATGCATACACCGGTTCTGTCATGGGAACAGATTTATATCGATTTAAAATTGATACCTTTGATGAAGTTGCCATGTGCCAATGCCCTGCCGATTACCCGTGCAAACATCTTATTGCAGCAATTTATGCCATCTCTTCAAAAAAAAATATAGTAGATCGCTACCATAAAACCATTAAAAAAGCAGGTTCCCCCCCATCCGAACTTGTGGCACTCATCGATAAAGATCTAAACTGCAGACTTATGCGCCGCCACCCTGAGACAGGAAAACTTGAACAGATACTTTACCCTAATGAGATGCTGAAATTACCCAATGGCAATGTTGTATCTCCTCTCTCTCTCGGCAAAATGAACATTTTTCATGTGTATTTTGAACACCGCCTGCTTGAAAATATCGCCTACTACAATGATCTTCCCCGGTACTTCTCCAACGGGATACCCATGCACTTTTGTGGGGTTCTTCCTTTGAAACTTCGCATTAAAGAAGCTGAACCAGTTTACAAGAACACCGATAAAAATGATTTATCTGCTTTTCATAAAAATCTCTTACAAACTTCTCCAGAGAGCATAAAAATTACAGAACCCCGATATTATATAGAGTTCTACTATGAACACCCCCTTGATCAAAAAGAGATTATCTATAAAGAAGAAAGTTCTTACAGAGACCCTCTGGAATCTCCTCTCTTGGTACCGGTTTACAATCAAGTAGAAAATCAACCGGCAAATCCAGAAGAAAAAACCGAAAGGCCTGGCAAAGATAAACCACTCAAACCAATCCGCTATGACTACTACTGGATAAAACCTGAACACAATAAAGCCAGAATATGGATCTATTACCAATGGAATATGATTCCCTTAACAAAAGAGGGTCTGATAAATGCCAAAGACAACCTGATTTCCTCTGGTGTTCAAAATTTAAAAAAATACCTTCCGAAGGTTTTTTCCAAAGGTCCTGTTCCTTTACTCTCTCTATATCCTAAAGAAGGAAAAAAGCTCAAAATCCAGGGCAGATGGGAATTCCTCTATACCTTCCAGAGATCCATCCTTGATAACGAAGAGAGATTCAATAGGGCACTGTCGGGCAAAAACAGTGAGAAATATTTTGCCCGCTTTGAAATTGTGATAAATCAAAAAAGAGGGGCCTCTTTAAAGAGTATTCAAAAAGGTGATAATGGCAATTATGCACAGATCAGTACAGCAAAAGAGCTCTACATTTTAGAAAGACTCCAGGAGTCCATCTTCTTCACAGGCAGAAAAGGGGGAAAATCTTTCTCAAAAAGTGACATTGCCCGCTTTGTTCAAGAAGGGGCAGCAGAACTTAAAAGTTACGGAGTAAATATTCAGATTCACAAATCACTTGCAAAGTTGATGAGCAGCGATGCTAATATTCGCCTCTCTTTTCAAATGAACTCCGAAACAAGCGGAATCGACTGGTTCGATGGTCATATAGAAGCAGGAGGAATGAGTGTTGCAGAACTACGAAAAGCTCTCGCAGCTTATCGGAAAAAAGAGGAACATATTCAACTAAGAGACGGACAATGGGTATCTCTGGAGATGATCGGCCTCAACAAACTAATGGACTCTTTTGAAAAACTCGGCGTGAAGGTGCGAAACGACGGTGCCGTAACAAAAATGAGCCGTGGTGAAGCATTGGCTCTATCTCTTGAGCTCGAATCCGAAGCCAGAACAGAGAAGGCAATAGAAAATTTAAGAACAAAAATAAGAGAGCTGCCCCTAAAAAGAAAAACAGAGATGAAACACTTTGCCAGTACATTTCAGGGGACACTACGTGATTACCAGAAAGAGGGAATCTCTTTTTTAATGTCCCTTCATGAAACAGGTATCGGCGGAATTCTTGCCGATGATATGGGACTAGGAAAAACCATTCAGGGACTTGCGTTTCTGGCCCGCCTGAAAAGTGAAAAAGAAAAAACAGGAAAAGATATGATTGCCCTCATCGTGGGCCCCCTTGCCTCCATTTCTGTCTGGAAAAAAGAGTGTGAAAAACACTTTCCCGAACTGACCATCACCCTGTGGCACGGCAGCGAAAGAGTGAAAAGTGAGCTCCCTGCAAAGGGAATTATTCTAACCACCTATGGAACACTTCTTCGTGATTTTTCAGGATGGAAAAACAGATATCACTTTGACACAGCCATTTTAGATGAGGCTCAAAATCTGAAAAACTTCCGCTCACTCAGCTCGCATGCAGTGCGACAGACAAGCGCAGATACCTACTTTTGCCTTACGGGAACCCCTCTCGAAAATCATCTTGCCGACCTCTGGTCACTTTTTGATATTCTGTTTCCCGGATATCTGGGTACACGAAAAAGTTTCTTAAAGAACTACCAGAACTCAATCGGTACAAGCTCCTTGCAATATCTCCGCAAAAAAATTGAACCCTTTGTCTTGCGAAGAACAAAAGGCGAAGTACTCAAAGAGCTGCCGCCCCTTACAGAAACCCTGGTGCCCGTCACCATGACAGAAAAACAAAGAAAGTTTTACGACGAGGCCCGAAAACTTGCCATTATGGAACTTGCCACTGCAAAAGAGAACTACCTCATGGTGATGCTCCCTCATCTGACAAGACTGCGCAGAATCGCCTGCCATCCGGAAGCAGGCAATCCGCTTGAGGCCCAGATCAGCAACTCCGGAAAATTCCAGTATCTTAAAGAGAGTCTTCCCGAACTGCAAGAGACCTCAGCAGGAGTTTTAATATTCAGTCAGTATACCGATATTCTGAAAATTTGCGCCCGCCTTCTTGATGAGCTGAACTTCAGCTACTTTTACCTCGACGGACAAACACCCATTAAAAAAAGGGAGACCATGGTTGAAAGATTTCAAAATGGAGAAAACTCTTTCTTTCTGATCAGCCTCAAAGCCGGAGGGACAGCCCTGACACTGCACCGCGCCGACACCATTATACACCTTGACCCATGGTGGAACCCCGCCACCGAGCGTCAGGCCTCTGATCGTGCCCACCGCATGGGGCAGAAAAAAAATGTCTTTGTCTACAAACTTTACTCGGAACAATCCATCGAAGAGAAGGTTCTTGAACTGCAGAAAAAAAAGAAAGAGATTTTTGACTCACTCTTCGGAGAAGGCATCGAAACATCAGGAAAAATCTCCAAAGAACAGCTTATGAAGCTGATATCAGAATAAAAAAACAATAGGTCGGCCACCCTGCGCCTGAATTTCATTACATTGCGACACGCCAGAAATTATTCAACGACTTAAAAATTTCCCAATTGAAATTACCCGAAAGAAAAGTTGTTTAACCAGGTCATTACCAGGCATTTCAACAAGACTAAATCATTTTATATGGCACCTTTAGGATTTTACCAATCCATGTGCAATCAAAGTACGAGCTGTCTCCAGAATAGCCTCGCGCGCAGGTATGGGTGTAATACCTAAAAAATTTTTCATTCTCTCGTTACTAAGCTCTCTTTGTATTCCCAGCTCGTTTAAAACACTTTTGGTCTCTTTATCAACCAATGCAAACATCCTGACAAAAAAATCCGGTATGGTCCTCTGCGGTATCTTCATACCTTTTGTGCCAAACTCTTCCTGAAGAATTTCTGCAATCTCTTTAAACCAGACAAAACGATCTGTTAAGGCAATTCGCTTTCCTTTTGCGTCAGGCATAACCATGGCTTTTACGTGAGCCTTTGCTACGTCCCGAACATCTACAATTTGAAAACCCATTCGCGGAAGACCTGGAATCTCACGGTTCATCAACTTCCTGATAATCTGGGCAGATGAACCAAAATCTTTTTCCAGAACAGGCCCAAGTACCGCCGAAGGATTAATCGATACCAACTCAAGTCCACTCTTATCTGTATTTATGAAATCCCATGCAGCCTTTTCTGCGATAGTTTTGCTGATAATATAGGGAGTTACATCTCCACCACTAATATCGGTCCAGGTGCCTTCGTCAAGCAGAGCGCTCTGTTTAATGCCGCTATGACCATAAGAAATAGCTGCCATCGAAGAAGTGATGACCACTCTTTGAACCTTTTGACGGGATGCTGCCGAAAGCACCCGAAGAGCCCCATCCCGGGCTGGTTTATATAACTCCTCCTCTGCATTTTTCGGTAGCGTAGTAAAAAATGGAGATGCAACATGAAGAATATAGGTTGAGCCTTTAATTGCGTCGTCCCAATTTTCATCTGAACTTAAATTTGCTTCTACAAAATTTAATTGTTTATCTACAAAAGAAGAATCTTTTTTCTCATTTGGTTTATGAACGCCTTGGTCTTGCTTGATAATGTTTTCTTTAATAATATTCCGAAGCTCTTTTTCTCTTGAAAGAGAGCGCAATGTAGCAGTTACGTTGTACCCTTCATTCAATAGCTGAATAATACAATGCGATGCAATAAATCCTGAACCACCTGTTACCGTTACCCGAATCTCTTTTGCCATGAAATACTCCTTTATATATTAAATAAATAACAAATCAGTTAAAAACCAGTAAAATAAAATAACCAGAAAGAACTTAACTTATACCTTTATAGTATAAAAGGTGCTTTCATATAGTCAATGACAATTAAAAAAGAGCTGCCCCTATTTGATGTCGGTATTTATTTGTAAACAAAATGGTGATTAGGTGTATTCGCCTGGGTAACTGTTTATTTATAAAGATTCGCAAATTTACAGATTTTATATGAATCTAATTATGGAAACTTCTATAGAGCAGCACAAAGACTCTCTGATAAAAATAAATTTATATCACTTGCTCTTTTTATTTTTAAAGACAAAAGGCAGCCAGACCTTGTTCAGATAAAATATATATGTGCGCTGGCCCGGCTTGAAAAAACCAGACATTTGAGATGTCATGCTGAGCCACTCAGGAAAGCGCAGACTCAAAAACTTTAAACAATGATGTAATAAAAAATCATTCATTTATTCGGGTATTTGTTTATAGATCATTGGCTCTGTGTTTATCACAAAATAGGTTTGACAACAAAGTTTATATAATAGAAAAGTTAGTATGAAAAGTGTATTACTGATAGGCGCTACCGGACTGGTTGGTCAGAATTGTTTAACTGCTCTCCTGGCAGAAAAATGGGTTAGTACAATAACCGTTTTAACACGGAGACCTCTTGAAATAAAAGATAAAAAAATTATTTATGAACAGGTTGATTTCGATAACATAGAAAAATTCAAGCATCGAATTAAGGCCGACGTTATGATTTCAGCTTTCGGGACAACCATAAAAAAGGCAGGCTTTAATAAAGAGCTGTTTTATAAATGGGAAGTGGAATACCCCTTGAACACTGCCCGCATTGCTCTTGCAAATGGATGCAGTCAATTTATTTTCGTAAGCGCAGCCGGAATCAATGAAGATTCACCTTTCTTTTATTCAAAAACCAAAGCAAAGATGGAAAGACTCGCCGAAGAAATAGGGTTTCATTCATTAGATATTTTCAAGCCTTCTTTCTTGATAGGCAGAAGAGATGAAATACGTCCTGCAGAAATTATCTTCGATAAAATAACTCCCATAATGAATATTTTATGCCAAGGACCTTTCGAAAAATACAAACCCATCGAAGCACATGATGTAGCTCTTGCAATGGTAAAAACTGCAAAAGAACCTGAACCTGGCGTTCACCGCTACAACTGGAGTGATATGCAATCTATATTAAGGCAATAAAAAATAAAACCAGTATGAGAAATTGCAAAGTGATATAGCATAACATACTACATTTAAAAGCACTTGATTCTGCGATCACATTCTCACTTTTATTTGTTACCTATATCCTTTAAACTTATTATTGGTGATCAATATACTTGTTGTATTCAAGATTTGTACTTATTGAATATTATCATTATACTTGTTATGCAGAGGCTTTGTACTTGTTGTTAAATACCCAAACAGTTGTTCTATCTAAAGAGCGCATAATACCCATATTCATTTATATTAAAAGTGCTAATATGCTCGAAATCTAAATCTTTTACTTTCTGCTCATTCACGAATCGAAAAACAATTCTCAGAAATCATTCAACGAAAATAAATTTATATGGACAACACCCGATGCTTGTCCTATAGACAAAGCACTCAAAAGATATAACTTCCTGTAATTCCTTTCATAAAAATGAATAACATCTTTTGATTCTCTTTCATGATAAACAGTTCTCAGTAAAGCATGCCTGAAAATTTTGTCATCTGTATCGAGGGTAATCCATACAACATTAGTGCACAATCTAATTTAGTTTCAGTAGATCTGCAACAGGTACAAACTCTTTTCCCAGGGCATGGGCGACACCAGCACACACTACCTTTCCATTTACGATATTGGCACCTGCAGAAAGCCCGCTGTTTAAAGAAACAGCTTTTTGCCAGCCATGATCAGCCAGCTGCTTTATATAGGGAAGTGTTGCATTGGTAAGTGCAAGTGTGGATGTTCTGGGAACAGCACCCGGAATATTACTTACACAATAATGGACAACCCCCTCCTCAATATAGACCGGATTATCATGTGTCGTGAAACGTGATGTCTCAAAAACACCTCCCTGATCAATTGAAATATCAACCAGAACAGATCCCTTTTTCATCAGACCCAACTGTTCCCGGCTGATTAATCGGGGAGTTTTATCACCCGGAATCAGAACAGCGCCAATTACCAGATCAGCTTCAGACAAAAGATTTCTTATAGCCGCAGGTGACGACATCAGGGTAGTACAGTTTGCCGGCAATATATCACTCAGATAACGCAGCCGCTCTATACTTTTATCCAGAACAAAAACATGTGCCCCCATACCCGAGGCTATTTTTGCCGCATTTAAACCGGCCACACCGCCGCCAATTATCATCACAGTTGCCGGCTTTACCCCGGGCACACCTCCAAGTAAAATACCTGATCCACCCATGTGTGACTCAAGATATTTTGCTCCTTCATGTACGGCAACCCTGCCCGCAATTTCACTCATGGGCGCAAGCAGCGGAAGAGTACCCTTGTCTGTAACGGTCTCATAAGAAAAAGCAGTACAGCCTGATTCCATCAGTACACGGGCCAGCTCAGGTTCAGCTGCCAGGTGCAAATAGGTAAACAAAATATGCCGTTTTTCAAGAAGTGCAAACTCTGATGGTTGCGGTTCTTTTACATGAAGAAGCAGCTCACAGTTTTTATAAACCAAAGGGGCATCTGGTATAATCCCTGCTCCATGCTCCTCATAATCACTATCACTGAAGCCACTACCTGTACCTGCTCCCTTCTGAATAAATACCCTGTGCCCCCGCGCCACCAGCTCTTCTGCCCCGAATGGAGTCAGGGCAACCCTCATCTCTTCATTCTTTATCTCTTTTAGAACACCAATATCCATGATAAAAATTCCTTTTCTCTGTTTACTTTGACGCGAGATTTCAGCTCGAATATGCCCACCAATATAACTATTCTTTGCCTGCTGATCTCTTTCTTCTTGTTTACTCTTTATCGGCCCACTCTTTTACCATCTTTTTGATCTTCTTTTCTATCTTTTGAGTAATCTCTTCCCACTCGGGATCTTTTTTCTCATCTGCCCACTTTTTAAACTTTTTAAAATATTTCTCCATCTGTTCTTCTGTATCAGAATCGCACTCCCACTTTTTGCCTCTTTTACGCATATAGCGCGCGCCCTTGTTGCCCCCGGCAAAAATTGATATGCCGATCAAATAACCCAAATTATACCAGGTACCATTATTAAACTGGGCATATATTTTATACTCATCCGAAAAGAGTGAAGCAATCAACATTACCCAGGCAATCACTCCATGCCATACACCGTGCCAGAAATTGGCTGGAGTCTCTGCACTATATTGCTGATCACCCGGGGTGCAGCCGGCTACAATAAATAGACCCAAAATCATTACAATAAACATAACTCTGTTCTCGGGGCTCCTTATGTTTGAGAATTTTTCTATTACTGTTTTGAACAGGTTTCTAATTTGCATCTTTTTTCCTTCCTCTTTTTACTTTATCATTCATTCAAAATATTTTTTCAATAGGGATAATTGAACATAATTACATCAAAATCTATAGCATTACTTTATTATCAATTCAGAAAAATTTTACTCTAACATGTTTATTCAGGGTAAATAAATAGATAATAACTCTGATTTGTAAAGGATATTCGTTAGTTTAATGCAACCTGCACAATGAGGAATAGTAATAACTTGATTCAAAGAAAAATTCAAAATCCCAATAGAGTGATGTATTACTCTATTGGGGGAGACCAATGTGCAGATTTAGCAACAAAGCTACAGCCACTAACACAACAGAAGTACTTATTACATATTTTTAATATTTCATTGTGAAACAATTATTGAGCCAGCATTACCAACTGCCACAGCTTTTTGAAGCGTCGGAGACCATGCTACACCAGTTATACTGTCTGTAATACCTGAATCTCTCGGTATCCAACTAGTGTCATTTGAGGATGTTATTATAGTCCCTGAGTCTCCAGTTAATATAAAAAGTGAACCTGTCCATATTGAACCTCTCAATGTTGGATAAGAACCAGTAGTTACCATTGTCCAGGTAAATCCATTTGATGATGATAAAATTGTTCCAAAATCACCTGCTGAAAATGACAATGCTGGGCTTGGCCTTATCACTGCTGTGTATAATGAATTTACTGTCGGAGATGCTAACTGAAGCCATAAAACGCCATTATTAAGAGAGCCTAACAAGACCCCGCTATTCCCAACTGTTCCACAGTTACCTGCAGCACAAGCCAGAGCATTTAAATTTGAAAGTGTTACCTGAGATCCATATACCCATGATAATCCATCAGTAGAGTGCCAGCTATTACCATTATCGCCAACAACCACCCATTCATTACCTGACCATGCCACTGCTCTGGCATTAGATATCGCAGAAGAAGTTAATGTTGATACGAATGACCAACTTGCCCCACCATCATATGAAATATTTACAATTTCAGTCAACCCAACTGATATGCACATATTCACAGCATTGCATGCAATACCTGTTAATGGTTGACTCGTATAGACATTATTCCAAATATTGGAGTCTGTGGAGTTATAAATATTTCCATTGGCATCTATTACAATAAAATATGTTCCAGACCATGCGATACCGGTAAGTGGGGCACCAGCTGTGACAGCGGTTTGAACAGTTGTCCAGATTTGACCAGGCAATGGAACCTCAAAATTAATTGAAACTGCATATATTGCAGTTGATCCATCTGGTGCAGTAATAACATAATTTACAGGTAATGAAAAATCATTGAGTGTTATGCCACTCTGTTGCACAAAGCCAGCAACGGATGCTGTTGCTCCTGGTGACAAGGTAAAATCCGCAGCTAATCCTGTAAGATTAGCGCCTACTGGCGCAATCAGGTTTATTTGAAGCATTATGGTGTCTATCGATCCAAATACCGATATGCCTGGCAGAGAAAAAGTCAACACATCTTTTGCTGATTGATTTATAGTAACGCGTATTGTATAATTTATTGTAGTGCCATCCATTGCCATTACTGTGTATATTAAAGGTTGTGAAAAATCATTGACTGTTATTCCGCTGATCTGTGGAGTTACACTAATCGATGCTGATGCACCTTGAGATAAAGTGAACTCTACAACCATACTTGCAATATTCGTACCGAATGGCACCAACAAATCAATTGATTTATTTAAAGTATCAATTATACCAACATTGACCTGGTTATATGAAAAATTTAAAAAATCTTTTAAGCTGGGGTCTGGAGTAAAAAATACTGAGACCATATAAGAAGACATTGTTAACCCGTCAGCAGAATAAATGTCATAAAATACTGGTACTGAAAAATCATTCGTTGTTAAACCACTGGTTTGTGATATACCAAATATCATTGCTGTAGCACCTGTTGATAATGTAAAATTGGCCACCAGATTTGTAACATTTGTGCCAAATGGAACTATTACATCAACTGTTCCATTATTATAATCGATTAATCCAGTTGAAGTCCCGGTAGCATGATTAATAGAAAAAGATAGTATATCACTAATTGTTGATTGTGGGGATTGTATTGTATAACTTCCTGTATTTACATTCGAACTTACATAACCTGTTTTACATGCAATCGCTTTCAAAGTTGTTGTTACTATCTGATTTGCACCTAAAGTAACAGGAACTGAAGTATTATAAGTTGTTCCAACCTGACAATTTCCTGCATTATCACATGATGGATTTGTTACTCCATCAGTTGTGTAACATATAGTACTACCAGAAGTTGCAGATGACATTGTTACATTTTGATCCGAATAATATAATCCAGATACTGGGCTAAATGTTGGCCAATGTACTGTACCTGTTACGATATATGTCGCACTTGCAACAGCAGAGTCACTCCAACCTGTAACACAAGCTACCGCCTTGATTGTCATGGTTGTATTCAGCGTAACATTAACTGGTGCACCGTAATATTGAACACCCGTTACACATGTAGGTTGTGAACCATCTGTCGTATAACGCAAAATAGAACCAACTGTGGTAAAATTCAAACTTATATTTTGCGATGTTGTATATGTTCCAGCAGCAACTGTCATGGTAGGGGCATCTGGTTGAAAGTTGTAAATTACTATTGCAATCACAGAATCTGCCCAGCCAGCCTTACAAGCAACTGCCTTGACTGTTGTATTTTGCGATATTGAGATCGAACCTCCATAAACAAGTCCAATCCCTGTACAAGTTGGTATTGTCACACCATCTGTTGTATAAAATATATTAGCGCCAGAGGTTGCAGTCGAAATTGTTATAAATTGAGAGGTATTAAATGTTCCTGCTGCTGGTGAAGCTACAGGTACAGCAACTGTACCATTGATTGTATAGGTAAGAATCAGAACTGCTGAATCTGCCCAGGCTGTCAAACATCCAATGGCTTTAATTGTCATAGATGAGGCAACATTAATACCAGCAGCAGTATAAAGATTAGAGGTACCGCAAACTGGTGTTGATCCATCTATGGTATAATAAATGGACGCCCCGGTGGTCGCTGTAGTCAATCCAATATTTTGCGGAGTCATGTATGTACCGGCAGCTATATCGACTGTTAACGCTGCAACTGTTTGACCCATTGTGTAGGCAGAGGAAATAATTGCTGAAGTTGTATATCCATTTTGACACCCTATAGCTTTAATTGTCGTTGTTGCAGAGATCGCCAAAGCTGTTGAGTATATCTGTGCACTGAAACAGTTCGGGTTTGTTCCATCAAGAGTGTAATGTATTGTCGAACCTGCAGTAACAGTAGATATTGCTACATCCTGAGTTGTGTAATAGGTTCCTGCTGCCGGTGAAAATACAGGATCTGCAACTATTCCTGTAGGGATTGTAACGTTGAATGCATTAAGAGTGTAGCTTGCTGTAGCATCATATGACCCTGATGAAAAAACCTGAATATAGTAACTGCCGCCCTGATAGGCGTTCCATGTAACTGTCGTGGAGTTGATTCCCCCTGCAACGACATTACCTGCGCTGTCATATACCTGAATGTAAAAACTTGAACCAGCCGGCGGTGTGATAGTCGCTGAATATATTGAATTTGCCGTTGTTGTGACACTGTAATAATCTGTATCAGTAGCGGTTGATATTGTACCAAGAGCATCTGTACCCAGAGTTACCGGCAGCGCTGTTGCAATTGTATCATTCGGCTCTGCATCCTGGACTAAAGTTGCCCCTGTTCCACCAGTATTCAGGTTACCATTATTTGTTGCTGCAACATTGCCTACCTGAACGCAGCCCTGCGTTAAAAAAAAGAATAAAAAAATAAGCGCAGCCATTATCTTTGACCATCTTGCCCCGCTTTTTCTTTGTAAAGATTTCATACTCTCCTCCTGAATCTTACCATTTAATTTTAAATATGCCCTTCTCTATCAATCTATTTTATCTTGACATCTCAACTATGCTCAAAATAACGTTAGGCAACACGAACAAACTTCCGTTGCCAAACAATCTTCAGTTAAAAGTCCTGAATTCATTTTCTTAAGCATAAACGTATTATAGCATATATATTCACGCTTGTCTTCTCAAATCAGGATTTGGGAA
>Ga0224495_10001895_pt1 | contig 14187 bp, 14 predicted proteins | sample SF_Jul11_sed_USG_FD_168128 | JGI IMG/M metagenome (GOLD analysis project Ga0224495, IMG submission 168128) | Sediment microbial communities from San Francisco Bay, California, United States - SF_Jul11_sed_USGS_4_1 | ecosystem: Environmental > Aquatic > Marine > Sediment | place: USA: California... | reverse complement strand
GTTGTGACCAACCTCCAGGAGTCGAACCCTGAGGTCAAAAAATTCGTGCAATTTGTCTCAAGTGACGAGGGCAAGGCAATCATGCGCAAGGCCGGAACGGTGCCGTATGAAGACGCAGTTGGCCTGTGGCTCACCTATCTTGACCAACAGAACAAAGCTATAAACAACCGTCTGCATGTCGCTGAGCCTGCTGACAACAAGCCCAAGCGCAAGACTGCAAAAAACTAATCGAGCCGCTGCCGGACACGTTCTTGTGACCGGCAGCAGGTTTATGCTATTTTGCGCGCCTTCTTCAGGCGCGTAGCTCAGTGGTAGAGCACACCCTTGACATGGGTGTGGTCGGTGGTTCGATCCCACTCGCGCCTACCAGATTGCAACGCTCCGGCTAAAACCCGGGGCGTTGTGTTATTTTAGGCCCCGGTTTTACGCGGCCCCTCGTAGCGGTCGCCACTGAAGAAAGGGTGTTTGCCATGCCAGTTATCACGCTGCCGGACGGCAGTCACCGAGAGTTCCCCCAGCCTGTATCGGTTGCCGAACTTGCTCTCGCTATCGGCCCCGGCCTTGCCAAGGCGGCTCTGGCCGGCAAGGTCGACGGCCGTATTGTGGATACTTCGTTCCGTATTGAAAACGATGCCCAGGTATCGATCATCACTGAACGCGATCCGGACGGTCTCGAAGTCATTCGTCACTCGACGGCGCATCTTCTGGCGCAGGCGGTGAAGGTGCTTTATCCGGAAGCCCAAGTCACCATTGGCCCGGTAATTGAAGACGGTTTCTATTACGATTTCGCCTACAAGCGCGGGTTCGCTGAAGAAGACCTGCGGGCGATCGAGACAAAAATGCTGGAGCTTGCCAAGCAAGACCTCCCGGTGAGCCGGCGGGTGCTGCCACGCGACGAGGCGGTTGCCTATTTCCGCAGCCTGGGCGAGGAGTACAAGGCAAAGATCATCGAAGATATTCCCAGCAACGAAGACATATCGCTCTACCGCCAGGGGGAATTCGAGGATTTGTGTCGTGGCCCCCACGTCCCCTCCACCGGAAAACTCAAGGCCTTCCGGCTCATGAAGGTCGCTGGCGCCTACTGGAAGGGTGACTCGCGCAACGAAATGTTGACCCGCGTCTACGGCACCGCCTGGGCCGACAAGAAAACGCTAGATGCCTATCTGCACCGACTGGAAGAAGCCGAGAAACGCGACCACCGCAAGATCGGCAAGGCGCTTGGGCTCTTTCACATGCAGGAGGAAGCGCCGGGCATGGTGTTCTGGCATGAACACGGCTGGCGCATTTACCAAATCATCCAGCGCTACATGAGCGATCTGTGGCGCGCCAGCGGCTACCGCGAGATTCGCACCCCGCAACTTGTGGATCGCAGCCTGTGGGAGAAGTCCGGTCATTGGGAGAAATTCCACGACGACATGTTCACGACCGAGTCCGAAAAGCGTACCTTCGCGGTCAAGCCGATGAACTGCCCATGCCACATCCAGATATACAACCAGGGCTTGAAGAGCTACCGCGATCTGCCGTTGCGTCTGGCCGAGTTCGGCTCCTGCCACCGGAACGAGCAGTCTGGTGCGCTGCATGGTCTGATGCGCGTGCGCGGTTTCACTCAGGACGACGCGCACATTTTTTGCGGCGATGATCAGATCCAGTCCGAGGTGGCGGCGTTCATTGACCTGTTGCACAAGGTTTATGCCGATTTCGGTTTCAAGGACGTCCAGTACAAACTCTCAACCCGACCGGTAAACCGCATCGGATCGGACGAGGCATGGGACAAGGCCGAGCACGCCCTGGAGCAGGCCCTGAACAGCAAAAACCTGCCCTGGGACCTGCAGCCGGGCGAGGGTGCGTTTTACGGGCCGAAGATCGAGTTCTCTCTCAAGGACTCGATTGGCCGGGTTTGGCAGTGCGGCACTATCCAGGTGGATTTTTCAATGCCGGGTAGGCTCGGTGCCCACTACATTGCGGCCGATGGCAGCAAGCAGGTACCGGTCATGCTGCATCGGGCAGTATTCGGCTCCATGGAGCGTTTTATTGGCATTTTGATCGAGGAATATGCGGGGGCCTTCCCGGCCTGGCTCGCCCCGGTACAGGCTGCTGTGCTTACGATTACCGACAAACAGGCCGATTATGCCCGGGAAGTTGAGAAATACCTGCTGAAAGCCGGTGTTCGGGCCGAAGCGGACTTGAGAAACGAGAAAATAGGCTTTAAAATCCGCGAACATACCTTGCGGCGTGCACCCTATCTGCTGGTCATCGGCGAGCGGGAGGCGCAGGAAGGTAATTTGGCCGTGCGCACGCGCAGCGGTGAGGATCTGGGTTCCATGACGCCGAGCGCGTTCCTGGAACGGCTCACCACCGAGGTCGCGAGTCACGGCATTTCTGTTTCGGAGGATTAGAACTATCGCTGCGGAAAAAGCTACACGCATCAACGACGAAATCCGGATCCCATCGGTTCGGCTGATCGGCGCTGACGGCAAGCAGGTCGGAGTTGTGCCCACGACGGATGCAAAACGCATGGCGGAGGAAGCCGGGATGGATCTCGTGGAGATCTCGCCCAATGTCTCACCGCCTGTCTGCCGAATTATGAACTTCGGCAAATTTCAGTATGAAGAGAGCAAGCGCAAACACGCAGCCAAAAAGAAGCAGAAACAGATTCAAATTAAGGAAGTGAAGTTTCGTCCCGGGACGGACGTCGGCGACTATCAGGTCAAACTACGCAACCTGATACGTTTCCTGGAAGAAGGGGACAAAGCCAAGATCACCTTGCGCTTCCGCGGTCGCGAAATGGCCCATCAGGAATTGGGCATGCAACTGCTGAAACGTGTTGAGGAAGATCTCAAGGAGTGCGGAATCGTTGAACAGTTTCCGCGTCTTGAAGGACGCCAAATGGTCATGGTCATCGGCCCCAAAAAATAGGTCGCGGCGGTATCGCGACATTCATATAAACCTGTAGCGCCTCACCGGCTCGCACCGGCGGCGTGAGAATGCGGAGTCAAGTCACATGCCTAAGCTCAAAACCAACCGGGGCGCCGCGAAGCGTTTCCGGAAAACCGGAGGCGGCGGATTCAAATCCGGCCACGCCTTCGTGCGCCATATCCTGACCAAAAAATCTACCAAGACCAAACGCCAGCTGCGCGGCAACACCTTGGTGCATGAATCCGATGTCGCCTCCGTGCGGCGTATGTTGCCGAACGCGTAAAGGAGACTAACCATGCCACGTGTAAAACGCGGAGTAGTTGCGCGCGCTCGCCACAAGAAAGTCCTGGCCAAGGCCAAGGGTTACTACAACGCACGCCGCAAGGTCTATCGTGTCGCCAAGCAGGCGGTCATGAAGGCCGAGCAGTATGCCTACCGCGACCGGCGCGCACGCAAGCGCGATTTCCGCTCGCTCTGGATCGTGCGTATCAACGCCGCCGCGCGTGAATGCGGCCTGTCCTACAGCCGCTTCATCTGTGGTCTGCAGAAGGCCACGATCGAAGTCGATCGTAAGATGCTGGCCGACATCGCTGTGCACGACAAGAAGGCCTTCGCCGCTCTGGCGGAGAAGGCCAAGGCCAGCCTCGTCTGATTGCAGCGCCGGTGCGCGGCTGATCGGTAAAATAAGGGAAAGGCCACGGCCTTTCCCTTTTTTATTTCTTCCGGAACCCGAATGACCACAGCAAGCGAGTCGCTAAAACAACAACTGGAGTCCCTCGCCGCCGAGGCGCGCATCGCCATAGAGCGAGCGCCGGGCGTGTCCGAGGTAGAGCAGTTGCGCGTGCATTATCTCGGCAAGAAGGGCGTGGTTACCGAGCAGCTCAAGCAACTCGGTGGGATGTCGGCCGATGAGCGACCGCGTGTCGGGCAGTGGGTAAATGAGACCAAGGAGTTGCTTCAATATCTATTGCAGTCGCGCAAGCAACAGCTTGAGAGCGCTGTGCGCAATGATCGGCTGGCGCGCGAAACGCTTGATGTGACGCTGCCTGGACGCGGCACGCGCCATGGCGGCCAACATCCTGTTTCCCGCACGTTGGAGCGCCTCGAGACCCTTTTCCTGCGCCTTGGCTTCGAGATTGCTGATGGTCCGGAGATCGAAGACGACTTCCATAACTTCGAGGCGCTCAATATTCCGGCCACGCATCCGGCACGCGCCATGCACGACACGTTTTATTTCGGTGATGGCCGATTGCTGCGTACCCATACCTCACCAGTGCAGGTGCGTTATATGCAGGCCAACAAGCCGCCGCTGCGGGTTATTGCTCCGGGACGCGTCTATCGCTGCGATTCAGATGTCACGCACACACCCATGTTTCATCAGATCGAAGGACTGATGGTGGATGAAACAGTGAGTTTCGCCGACCTGAAGGGCTTGCTTGCCGAGTTCCTGGTGCAATTTTTCGAGAAGCCGCTCAAGGTGCGCTTTCGGCCATCGTTCTTCCCGTTCACCGAGCCGTCGGCCGAGGCCGATATCGAATGCGTGATCTGTGGCGGCGGCGGATGCCGTGTCTGCAAGGGTACTGGCTGGCTGGAAGTGCTGGGCTGTGGCATGGTCCACCCGGAAGTGTTCCGGCATGTGGGCATCGACAGCGAGCGCTATACCGGCTTTGCCTTCGGTCTCGGCGTCGAGCGACTGGCAATGTTGCGTTACGGCGTGAACGATCTGCGATTGTTCTACGAGAACGATCTGCGGTTCCTGCAGCAGTTTAGATAAGAAATTATGAAAATCAGCGAGCAATGGCTGCGTGAATGGGTAACGGTCCGCCTGGACACCCAGGCCCTGGCCGAACTGTTGACGCTCGCCGGCATTGAGGTTGGCGCCGTAACCCCGGTGGCCGCACCTCTTGAGAATTTTGTGGTAGGCGAAATTTTATCGATTGCGCCACATCCACAGGCCGACCGGCTGCGTATCTGTCAGGTCAATATCGGACAGAAGACTCCATTCACCATAGTGTGTGGCGCCGCCAATGCCGCTGTCGGACTCAAGGTGCCAGTGGCGCTGGCAGGCGCGATGCTGCCGAACGGAACGAAAATTACCCGCAGCACGATACGTGGGGTGGAATCCGCCGGAATGTTGTGCGCCGCCGCCGAACTGGGCATGGAGGAATCTTCACAGGGTTTATTGCCGCTTGAAGCGAATGCAAAGCCAGGCACATCGATCACAAAATATTTAAAGCTAGACGACCAGCAGCTTGAAATTGAGCTGACACCGAATCGCGGCGACTGCTTGAGTATCATGGGCCTGGCGCGAGAAATCGCCGTACTGACCAGCGCTCGTTTCACCCCGCAGACAGTAAAAAACGTCACCGTCAAGTCACGTCGCAAGCTGACCGTTACAGTCGGCGCAAAAAGCGCCTGCGCACGCTATGCGGGGCGCGTAATTGAAGGCGTTAATCCACACGCGGCAACGCCGCTCTGGATGAAGGAGCGACTGCGCCGTTGTGGTATACGTAGCATTCATCCAGTTGTCGACATTACGAATTACGTGATGCTCGAATTAGGCCAACCGATGCATGCCTTCGACCTCGAAAAACTGTCGGGCGGCATAAGGGTGCGACATGCGTGTAAAAACGAGCAAATTGTCCTGCTCGACGGCAAGACACTTACGCTCGATCCCGCCGATCTAGTGATTGCTGATTCGCGCGGAGCAGTTGCGCTCGCCGGTATTATGGGTGGGCAAGAATCGGCAGTTATGGCGACGACCCAAAACCTGTTTCTGGAGAGCGCTTGGTTCCGTCCTGATGTCATTGGTACGCGAGCACGGCAATATGGCCTGCACTCCGACTCGTCGCACCGTTTCGAACGCGGGGTGGACTCGGCGCTCCAGCGTAAGGCGCTTGAGCGCGCGACGGCATTGGTGCTTGCCATTTGCGGTGGCAAGCCTGGCGCGGTTACTGAGGCCAGTTCTGCTGCACACTTGCCCAGGCACCCAGCGATTTTTCTGCGTGCAGCACGCGTTGAGCGTGTTCTTGGTATGCCGCTCCCGTCAAATATCACCGAAGCCATTTTGAAACGCCTCGGCATGCAGCTTGCCAAGGGAACATCCGGCAAAGCCGGGCGATCGTGGAAAGTGACGCCGCCCAACTGGCGCCACGATATCGTCCGCGAGGTTGACCTCATTGAGGAGCTGGTGCGCGTGCACGGCTACGACAAGATACCGATGCGCGCGCCGCAGGCGGCGCTGCATGTACCAGCCGTACCGGAATCGAGGATTACCGCGAGTCGCTTGCGGCACGCGCTGATCGATCGGGACTACCAGGAAGCAATAACCTATAGCTTTGTGGATCCGGCATTGCAGGCATTGATATCGCCTGAGACTGCCCCGCACGTGCTGATCAATCCGATTGCTTCGGACATGGCACAAATGCGCTTGACGCTCTGGCCAGGCCTGATCAAGGCTGTGCTTTACAACCAGAATCGCCAACATGGGCGCGTGCGTCTGTTTGAGATTGGCCGCCGCTTCCTGACAAACCCGGATGGTACTGCAGACGAGCAACCGGTCATTTCAGGTATAGTCATGGGCCCGGTTCTCCCGGAACAATGGGGAGCCGAAGCACGGCCCGCTGATTTTTTTGATGTCAAATGCGATCTCGAGGCCTTGCTGGCCATGGGAGGCCGACGTGTCTTTGCTTTCCGGCCAACGCGTCACCCGGCCTTACACCCCGGCCAGTCAGCGGAAATCGTTCAGACCGACTCAGGAGGCGGTCCCGTTGGATTTATAGGTGTATTGCACCCTGATATTCAGGAAAAAACCGGACTGGAGAAGTCGGTCATCTTGTTTGAGCTGCGCTTATCTGCCCTGCAAGCGTCAAATAACCCGAAATTTCATGAAATTTCGCGATTTCCAGCCATTCGACGCGATTTAGCCCTGGTTCTTGCTGAGACGGTAGCGGCCCAGGATGTGCTGGATCATGTAAGAAGGTTGGCGGGCGCGCTCCTGGTGAACCTTGAGCTGTTTGACGAGTATCGTGGCGAAGGTATTGATTCCGGAAGAAAAAGTCTGGCTCTGGGCTTGACCTTACAGGATACTTCGCGCACTCTTAATGAAAGTGATGTGGAAGCAGTAGTGGGGAGAGTGGTTGCCGGCCTAAAGGCCGACTTCGCCGCACAGCTCAGACAATAAGTCTTCAAGCAATAAGGGCTCATTTCGATGGCGTTAACCAAGGCTGATCTGGCCGAGGCTCTGTTCAACGAGCTGGGATTGAACAAAAGGGAAGCCAAGGAATTCGTCGAATTCTTCTTCGAGAAGATCCGTGAGGCCTTGGAAAACGGCGAATCCGTTAAACTGTCCGGGTTTGGAAATTTCGGCCTGCGCAAGAAGAACCCGCGCCCGGGCCGCAACCCCAAGACCGGAGAAGAAATTCCGATTTCCGCGCGCCGGGTAGTGACCTTCCGGGCCAGTCATAAGTTAAAAGAACGAGTCGACCAGAATGCTGGATCCCGAAGACAATCTTGAACTGCCGCCGATACCCAGCAAGCGCTACTTCACAATCGGTGAAGTAAGCGAACTGTGCGGGGTCAAGCCGCACGTGCTGCGTTACTGGGAGCAGGAGTTCCCACAGCTCAAGCCGGTCAAGCGGCGTGGTAATCGCCGCTATTACCAGCGGCATGACGTAATGCTGATTCGCCAGATCCGCAGTCTTTTATACGTGGACGGTTTCACCATCAGCGGCGCACGCAACAAGCTTGTGGTCGAGAACGACCTGAGCGACCCCAGCCAGCGTTCCGCGGTTATTCACCAGCTCATCCAGGAATTGGAGGATGTGCTGGCGCTGCTCGGTCCCCGCAAAGCCTGATTCCGTTTCTCCCGCATGTATTCTCGGGTATGATGTGCGCCCTCGGTGCACCTTTTCCCCGGCGCCGATTGCAATTTCATCGGGGCGTAGCGCAGCCTGGTAGCGCACCTCCTTGGGGTGGAGGTGGTCGGAGGTTCAAATCCTCTCGCCCCGACCAATTCTTCCAATAAATATTCCCTGTCCGCCTTGAACCGGGCATGATCTTTTCTGTATGGTGCAACGATCATGCGCATTCTTCTTAGCAACGATGACGGCTACTTTGCCCCTGGGCTGGCCGTTCTCGCCGAAGCCATTGGCCAAATCGCGCATATCGATGTTGTTGCGCCGGAGCGCGATCGCAGCGGCGCGAGCAACTCCCTGACTTTGTCCCGCCCGCTGCGCATGCAGCGTGCAGCGAATGGTTTTTATTATGTGGACGGTACGCCGACGGACTGCGTGCACCTTGCCATCACCGGTCTGCTCAGCCAGGAGCCAGACATGGTTATTTCAGGCATCAATCATGGGGGCAATCTCGGCGACGATGTGATTTACTCGGGCACGGTCGCCGCCGCCATGGAGGGGCGCTTCCTCGGCCTGCCGGCGGTTGCCGTATCGCTGGTCGGACGTAGCGGCGGGCACTTCAAGACCGCCGCGCGCGTGGTGCTCGAACTTCTCGACAAGCTGAAAAATCACCCATTGCCGACCGACACGATTCTGAACGTGAATGTCCCGGACGTTCCTTACGAACAATTGGACGGCTTCGAAGCGACACGTCTTGGTCATCGTCACAAGGCCGAACCGGTAATAAAATCCGTCGATCCGCATGGCAACACGATTTACTGGGTGGGTCCGCCGGGTGCCGAGGCGGATGCTGGGGCCGGCACGGATTTTTATGCGGTTCGCCAGAATCGTGTCTCCGTGACGCCGCTGCATGTTGATCTCACTCGACACGTGACGCTGGCGCAGATGGCCTCCTGGCTCGGCAGTCCATGAACGCAGCAGGACTTCCTTAAGTGACGAGACGTCTTTCCGGCATTGGCATGACCTCGGCACGAACTCGCGAGCGCCTGGTCCAGCGCTTGCGCGAGTCTGGCATTCGTGACAGCGCTGTTCTCGAAGCCATGGGTAAAGTGCCGCGCCATCTGTTTATGGACGAGGCCCTGGCGAGTCGCGCCTACGAAGACACCGCTTTGCCCATCGGCCATGGTCAGACAATCTCGCAACCCTATATTGTGGCGCGCATGACCGAATTGCTGCTGGCTGACGGCGCGCAGCGCGTGCTCGAGATTGGCACCGGCTCCGGTTATCAGACAGCCGTCCTGTGCGCGCTGACTTCTGAGGTGTACTCTGTAGAGCGTATCGAGCCCCTGCACAAAAGTGCACGTCGCTGTCTCCAGGAGTTGGGGTACCGGAATTTTCGCCTGAAACTCAGCGATGGCAGCGATGGGTGGCCAGAATACGGGCCTTACGATGCCATACTAGTAACGGCGGCCGCTGCCGACGTTCCCGCAGCGCTGCTGGACCAGCTCGCATCCGGTGGCCAGTTGCTGATCCCGGTTGGAAATTCTGCTCGACAGGAGTTACTCAGTATCCGCCAGACAGCCGAAGGCGTCGTGCGCGAACATGTTGAGCTGGTCAATTTTGTACCACTTGTCCAGGATGTCTCCTGAATGCATAGCATCGCGTCGAACACCGGCTGATGCGGTATTCCCGGGCCGCACAATTCACGTTGACGGTACTCGTTGCCGTACTACCCGCTTGCGCGAGTCAGCACGGCGCACCTACCGACAATCGTGTCGCAGACCCTGGCAAACCGCTGGTCAGCGAGCAGTCTTCGCCGCTGCGCCAGCCCGACTCACCAACCCGCACTGTGGTTCATGGCGACACGCTCTACAGCATTGCCTGGGAGACGGGACGCGATTATCGCGAGATTGCCAAGTGGAATCGCATTCTGCCACCGTTTACGATAAAACCTGGCCAGGAATTACGCGTTATTCCGCCGGCTATTGAAAAAAAGACTACGGAGTCTGCTTCAGCCAAGCCGCCGACAAGAAAGAACGACACAAAAAAGCCTGACAGCAAAGCCTCGAATTCCAACAAGCCGGGGCAATCGGCCACGATACCGACACCAGCTGTCGTGAGTGCCGATCGGATCAAGACGAAGTCCGGAGCACGGACAAGGACCAAAGCTGGGCCGAAACCGCAAAGCAGCGGAAAAACCGGCTCTGGGTCATGGGCGTGGCCGGCGGATGGACAGATCCTGACGCGCTACGGCGAGAGCGCTTCCGGGAAGGGGCTCGACATCGGCGGCACACGCGGTCAATTAGTTCGTGCCGCGGACGGCGGTCGCGTCGTCTATCAGGGCAGTGGACTTCGCGGTTACGGTCAGCTTATTATCATCAAGCATAGTGATGAGTTTCTCAGTGCTTACGCGCACAACGACAAGATTTACGTTAAGGAAGGCGACGTGGTGAAGCGTGGACAGAAAATAGCGGATATGGGCAGCACCGGTACTGACCGTGTGAAGCTTCACTTTGAGATCCGTCGTCAAGGCGTTCCCACCGATCCACTGAAATATCTGCCCAAACGCTAGCTCATGGCCACGCGGAAAAAATCCACCCGGGTCACCACAACCAAGACAAAGCAGGGCAAACGGCTGGTGCGCAGGAAAACTGCTGCGCCGGAAGAAGCCGAACAGGAAGCCCTGTTTCCCGTTCCCGTTGTTGGCGACGATGATTTGGAAGCCGCTGCGGCTGACGCAGAGTCGGAAGACGACGATGAGGTCGCCGAAGTTGCAGCCGAAGCCGAACCGGCGGAAGAAGCAGCCGAAGAAGTGCGTGAAACTCCCCTCGAGCCCGTTCTGCAGGCTGATGCGACCAGGCTGTATCTGAAGGAAATAGGTTTTTCACCGCTGTTGAGTGCCGAAGAAGAAGTGTACTTCTCGCGGCGCGCGCGCAAGGGTGACGAGGCCGCGCGCAAGCGCATGATTGAAAGTAACCTGCGGCTTGTGGTGAAGATTTCGCGTCGCTACATGAATCGCGGCCTCGCACTGCTAGACCTCATCGAGGAAGGCAACCTCGGACTGATCCGCGCCGTTGAGAAATTCGACCCGGAACGCGGATTCCGCTTTTCGACCTACGCCACGTGGTGGATCCGCCAGACTATCGAGCGCGCGATCATGAACCAGACACGCACTATTCGCCTGCCGGTGCATGTACTCAAGGAAATCAACGTTTATCTGCGCGCGGCGCGCTATCTTTCCCAGAAGCTCGATCACGAGCCGACACCGGAGGAAGTGGCGACCCTGCTCGACAAACCGATCGAAGACGTGAAGGAAATGTTCGGTCTGAACGAACGAATCGCCTCGGTGGATGCACCGCTGGATAACGACCCGGATCGTTCTCTGCTTGATGCCATCGCCGATGAGCGCACCCCCGACCCGGAACGCATCATGCAGGACGAAGACCTGCACGGTCTGGTGCAGGCATGGCTCAATGAGCTGAATGATAAGCAGCGCGAGGTGGTGGAACGGCGTTTTGGCCTGAACAACCGCGAGATCGCCACGCTGGAAGAGGTCGGGGCGGACATTGGTGTAACGCGTGAACGTGTGCGCCAGATTCAAGTCGAGGCGCTGAAACGCCTGCGTGTGATGCTGGAGAAGAACGGTTACTCGATTGATTCGCTGTTTTAGTTGCGAATCCGTTGTTGCGTTATCGTCCGCCTTTATCCGTATCCATCTGCGGCTGCAGTCTCAGGCTTCAATTATCAACAGTGCCGCCGCCACATTACGCCCCTCACCCATGAGAATGTTGTAGGTCCGGCAGGCGGCTCCTGTATCCATGATCTCCCAGCCAATCCCGGCCTCCGCCAGTGGCGCCAGCAGCTCGGCGCGCGGGAAACGCTGCCGCTGCCCAGTGCCGAGTATCACCAGCTCCGGATGCAGTGGCACGAGGGCGGCGAAATGCGCCAGTGTCAGTTCCGCAAAGGTCTGGGGCGACCAGTCCGCGACAATGTGTCCCGGCAACACCACCAGGCTGTGGGTATAGATGACCTGATTGACCGTAATCTGACCCGCCGTATAGGCGCGTATGAGGTTGGATTGGCCTCCGGTTTCGAGTTGAATGTGCATGGCTCTTTTCCTGCGGGAGACGCTGGTTGCATTGACAGTCCGGCGTTCCACCAGTATGTTTCACATATTGCGTAACGCACTATATTACAAGCATTTCTACCTGTCGGGACAGCCCGCCGGCGGAACGAACCGATGAACCCGACAGACCAATTTCCCCGCATCCAGCGGCTTCCCCCGTATGTCTTCAACATCGTCAACGAGCTGAAGGCGCAGGCACGCAAGCGTGGCGAGGACATAATCGACTTCGGCATGGGCAATCCCGATCAGCCCACGCCCCAGCACATCGTCGATAAGATGATCGAGGCTACGCAGCGCGGTGACACCCATCGCTATTCGGTCTCGAAGGGCATCCCGCGGCTGCGCAAGGCTATCTGCACCTGGTACAAGCGTCGCTATGGCGTCACACTGAATTCGGAAAAGGAAGCGATCGTCACCATCGGTTCCAAGGAAGGCCTGGCGCACCTGGCGCTGGCCACGGTGGACAAGGGCGATGCGGTGCTGGTGCCGAATCCCTGCTACCCGATTCACACCTACGGGTTCGTAATCGCTGGCGCCGATATTCGCCATGTGCCGCTGGTTCCGGGCGGTGATTTCTTTGCCGAACTGGAAAAGGCCATCAAGAATTCCTGGCCGAAGCCGAAAATGCTGGTACTGAATTTCCCCGGCAATCCGACGGCACAATGCGTCGAACTGGATTTTTTCGAGAAGGTAATCGCGGTCGCGAAGGAACACGGCATTTGGGTGATTCACGATCTCGCCTATGCCGATATTGTGTTCGACGGTTATGTGGCGCCGTCCATTCTGCAGGTGCCGGGCGCCAAGGACATCGCGGTCGAATTCTTCACGCTCTCCAAGAGCTACAACATGCCCGGTTGGCGTGTCGGTTTCATGGTCGGCAATGCGACGCTGGTGGGCGCGCTCGCGCGCCTCAAGTCGTACTTCGACTACGGCACGTTCACGCCCATCCAGGTGGCATCGATCCTGGCACTGGAGGGCCCGCAGGATTGCGTGGAAGAGATTCGCCTGATGTACCAGAAGCGCCGTGATGTGTTGTGCCACGGGCTGCACGCTGCCGGCTGGATGGTGGACGTGCCCAAGGCCACCATGTTTGTGTGGGCGAAAATTCCGATTCAGTATCGTGAGATGGGATCGCTCGAGTTCTGCAAGAAGCTGCTGACCGAAGCGCAGGTGGCAGTATCACCCGGCATTGGTTTCGGAGAATATGGCGATGAATACGTGCGCTTCTCGCTCATCGAAAACGAGCATCGCACCCGCCAGGCGGTGCGTTCGATCAAGGAAATGATCCGTCGCGATCAGTCGGCCAGCAAAGTCACCAGCATCAAATAGGAATAAACGTGGAACCCGTTAGAATTGGCATACTTGGCCTGGGCACAGTCGGCAGCGGTACAGTGAACGTGTTGACGCGTAATGCCGATGAAATCCAGCGTCGTGCCGGGCGTGGCATTCGCGTGGTATCGGCCGCGGCTCGCGACTTGAAGCGCAAGCGCAACTGTCCGACCGAAGGCATCCGCCTCACCGCCGACCCGCAGGAAATCGTGAACGACCCTGAAGTCGAAGTGGTGGTCGAGCTCATGGGCGGCTACGAACCGGCGCGCACGCTGGTGCTCCAGGCCATCGCGAACGGCAAGCATGTGGTGACCGCCAACAAGGCGATGATTGCGGCGCACGGCAACGAGATTTTCGCGGCCGCGCAGAAAAAGGGAGTCATGGTGGCGTTCGAGGCAGCCGTGGCTGGCGGCATTCCGATTATCAAGACCATTCGCGAAGGCCTGGCCGGCAATCGTATCGAGTGGCTGGCCGGTATTATTAACGGCACCAGCAATTTCATACTCACCGAAATGCGCGACCGTGGTGCGGACTTCGCCGACGTGCTGGCCGAGGCGCAGCGCCTGGGCTACGCCGAAGCCGACCCGACTTTCGATGTGGAAGGCATCGACGCCGCGCACAAGCTGACTATCCTGGCGGCGATTGCCTTTGGCATCCCGCTGCAATTCAAGAAGGCCTATACCGAAGGCATCACCAAAATCACGCGTCTCGATGTCGAATACGCCGAGCAGCTTGGCTACCGCATCAAGAGCCTCGGCGTGGCGCGACGTACCGCCAAAGGTGTGGAGCTGCGCGTGCACCCGACGCTGATTCCGGAACGGCGCCTTATCGCCAGCGTGGATGGTGTGATGAACGCTGTTCTGGTGAAAGGCGATGCGGTCGGACCGATTCTGTCCTACGGTGCCGGTGCCGGTGCCGATCCAACCGCCTCGGCGGTGGTGGCGGACATTGTGGATGTGG
>Ga0224495_10001894_pt1 | contig 14196 bp, 6 predicted proteins | sample SF_Jul11_sed_USG_FD_168128 | JGI IMG/M metagenome (GOLD analysis project Ga0224495, IMG submission 168128) | Sediment microbial communities from San Francisco Bay, California, United States - SF_Jul11_sed_USGS_4_1 | ecosystem: Environmental > Aquatic > Marine > Sediment | place: USA: California... | reverse complement strand
AGCCGCTGAAGAACGCAAAGCCGCTGAAGAACGCAAAGCCGCTGAAGAACGCAAAGCCGCTGAAGAACGCAAAGCCGCTGAAGAACGCAAAGCCGCTGAAGAACGCAAAGCCGCTGAAGAACGCAAAGCCGCTGAAGAACGCAAAGTCGCTGAAGAACGCAAAGCCACGAAGAAAGAGCCCCCCACCCGCACACCTCATGTCCAAAGCAAACCTTTCCCATGGGGGAAACTCTTTGGGCTCTTTTTAAAACTGGGTGTATTTTTGCTAGCGCTACTTGTGGGCGCATTATTTGTCGCACCTTACATCATACCAATGCGTGATTACATGCCAAAAATCGAACAATACATGTCCGAAAAACTGAAGCAGCCGGTACACATTGGATATCTCTCTGGACAGATTCTTCCCACACCTCGATTGGACATTGGCGAAATCTACATCGGGAACGTCAAACAACTCCAGATTGATCAAGCACAACTGAATTTTTCAGTCACAGGTTTGCTGGAGGACAGGAAACCAATCGACAGCATCCTGATGAAAAACGTAAAAGTCAGCGGCAAAGGATTGCAAAGCACCTCTCAATGGCTGCAAAAACTTGCCGCCAACGAACTGTACCCGGTCAGCCGCATCGAAATTTCACAAGGAACACTGGATGCGGACGCCTTTGAAATATCCGGCATTGAAGGAGAAATTCTCTTCAACCCATCCAGTAAATTCAAACAGGCTAACCTGCGTGCAAATTCAGGTAAATACACGCTGGATATCGCAGCGGCACCAGAGGGTAAACTTCAGGCCTCCATCTCGGTTCGCAGCAGTGCATTGCCACTTCTACCCAATTGGGCGTTCGATGATTTGAATGCAAAAGGCGAACTGAACAATAACGAGCTGAACATCAACGAGTTCGATGCCCGCATCCTTGGCGGTGCCCTGCAAGGCAAGGCCAACCTTAACTGGCGTACCGGCTGGAAAGCCCAGGGGGCATTCAAGGCACAGAATGTCTCCATAAAGCAACTGCACGACCTGCTCGAAGGCAGCATTGATGGCTCCGCAAATTTCAGTATGGCATCCTCCAATCTGGGCAAACTGACCGACACAGCCACACTGGACGGCAACTTCACCGCTGGCAAGGGAACTATCAACGGTATGGATATGGTCGAAACTGCACGCCTGCACAGCAAAGAACACCTGCCTGGCGGCAGAACATATTTCAGCGAATTCAACGGCGCCGTTTCATATTCCGACAGCACCTACCGTTTTAACCAAGTACGAATCTCAACCGACGTACTGAGAGCATCTGGAGAGTTCCGCATCGAGAAACAACAAATATCCGGAAACATCAACGCCAGATTATCCATAAAAGAAGGGATGAAACCCGTCGATCTGGAATTGGGTGGAACGATTGATAGCCCGTGGCTGCGCACCGCACACTAATTTCCAATATCAAGTTGCTCCAATAACAACTTATCCCACTTCTCAATCCAACAGCACACATGATCAAAATCAGGGACTAAAACGACACCAGGTTGGCGTCCCATCGGAAATCTGGATACAAAAGAATCAGCAATCTCCCTGCCAATCACCCCATCATGCTCCCCGACAAAATGCAGTTGCGGAACATCCGTCAATCTCATCCATTCATCCGCCGGATTCAGCGATTCCGACAAAGGCAGAATTTGATGTTGCTCAGTCCATGCCTGATGATCCAGATTTCCCGCCACTGTGACAAGCCGAACAACATCGTTGCGCCGCGCCGCAACCAAAGCCGACACCGCCCCCCCTCCCGAGTAGCCGATCAAAACCAATTTTTTTGCGCCAAAACTTTGCTTGAGAATACTGATTGCCTGGTCGCTCGCCTCGATCACCTCGGGGGCAAAGCGCCCCCCTGTCCAATACAATTTTCTGCAATTCCCCGCATCCGCTCCCTCAACGAACTGGCAAGGGCGTGCCAGATAAGCTGCCGCTCCCCGCGAATGACGCAGCGCCAGCTCCAACCCTGTCGGATTTCGCGGCGTGGGATCGTCCGAAGCACGGGTACCTGATAACCACGCCAACCCGTCACCCTCGATATATATGGTCAATACATCACTTCGCGAAACTGATTTCGGAACATAGGCCGCCAACACAAAATCGCCGGCCACCAAGCGCAGTCGCTCCCAGCCATATTCAGCAGCCATTGCATCTGCATGTTGCCTGCGCTCAAGCGGAGAGACGTTTGCACAAGCAACGAAGGCAAACAAAACAAATAACGACGCAAGAAATTCCCGGTACATTTTGCTAGACTAGCCCCATACAATTAATTTTCAAAAACCGATCTGGCACATACATACCCCATAACGATCATCTACCTTGCACTGCGCATTCGATATGACCAACCAGAACATACAAACTGAACAAGCGCTACAAATGGCTGCACAGCAAATTGACACAGGGCAACTGCAATCCGCCGAGGCCATTTTACGACAGATATTGCAGCAACAACCCGCCCGGGCAGGTGCGTTACACCTGATGGGCGTGCTCGCGCACAAAGCCGGCAAACCGAGGATCGCTATCGATCTCATTGGCAAAGCCATCGAAATCCAACCCAATGTCGCCCAATTCCATAGTAACCGCGGCGAGATGTGCCGCATGCTGGGGCGACTGAACGAAGCCATTCGACACGGCGAGCAAGCCATCAAGCTCTCACCCAATCAAGCGTTGGCACACAGCAACCTCGGCATCGCGTATTTCGACATCAGAAACCTTGATCGCGCCGCAGCCTGCCAGCACAATGCCCTGTTAATCGACCCAGAGTTTACCCAGGCGCTGAACAACCTCGGTAGTATAAAAAACGAACAAAAAGACTTCGAGGGAGCAATCGCCTGTTTCCGGCGGCTACTTGCTCTGGTGCCAAACCACGCCGAAGCTTTGAATAATCTGGGGCAAGCATTAATCGATGCCGGACAACTGGCCGATGCGGTGGAGAGCCATCGACACGCGCTAAAAATCAACCCCGACTATACTGATTGCAACAGCAACCTGTTATTCGCGCTGAACTTTACTGCCAGCCATTCGCCTGCATATTATCTTGAGCAAGCACGCGAATTTGGCCGGAGAGTTTCAGCCAGAATACCCGCAAGATATTCTTCATGGAACGTTCCCGCCACCCCTGAACGACTTCGAGTAGGCCTGGTATCCGGAGACTTTCGCAATCACTCCGTAGGTCATTTTCTGGAAGGCCTCATTACCAATATAGATCCTGCCCGTGTCGAGTTAAATGCCTACCCGACAAGGAATAGAGAAGACCAGCTCACGCAACGCATTCGTCCCTGTTTCTCTGCATGGAAACCGATACAAGGAATGAGTGATGAAAGCGCCGCCCGCATGATTCACGCCGACGGAATCGATATCCTGCTCGATCTTTCCGGTCACACCGCGCTGAATCGCCTGCCAGTGTTCGCATGGAAGCCCGCACCGATTCAGGTAACCTGGCTGGGACTTCCGGCAACCTCCGGAATGGCTGAAATGGATTATGTACTGGCCGATCCTCACGCGCTACCCCCAGGAAATGAAAACCATTTTATGGAAACCGTATGGCGTATGCCAGAGACATACCTCTGCCTCACCGCGCCCGACTCCCCAGTCAAAGTCGCTCCACTTCCGGCATCCAGCAGCAAGGAAATAACCTTCGGCAGTTTCAACAACCTGAGCAAAATGAACGATAGTGTCGTGGCAGTCTGGGCGCGAATTCTCAAGGCAGTGCCCGGCTCCAGGTTACTGCTCAAAACCAAACAACTAAGCGACCCGATACTCTGCGAAAAGACCCGCCAGCGCTTTGCTGCCCACGGCATAAGCCCGGACCGGCTGCTGCTGAACGGCATACTGGACGCCCTCGATGAGCATCTGGACACCTATAACAAAGTAGACATCGCCCTGGACACTTTCCCCTACCCCGGCGTCACCACCAGCCTCGAAGCCCTGTGGATGGGCGTCCCTGTGTTATGTATGCGCGGCGACCGCCTGCTGCACAATACCTCCGCAAGCATCGCCAGCAACGCCGGATTAGCCGGCTGGCTTGCCGCCGACGAAGATGAATTTGTCAGCAAGGCTGTGGCCTACGCAAACAGCCTGGAACATCTGGCTACGCTGCGTGCAGGCCTGCGGCAACAGGTACTGTCATCCCCGCTATTCGACGCACCCCGCTTTGCACGGAATTTCGAGGATGCACTATGGGGCATATGGCAACATCACCAGACCCGGCAGCAAAGACCGGCATAACCCCCGTCAGCCCTCTTTTTACTATTAGCCGAACGGTCAGGGCGTGGCGCGGGTGCGCAAGCTCTCAACGAACCGATTAGCTTGCTGAGCTTTCAAGCGCTGACGCAACTGTTCCTTGATTTTATCGTAAGCCGGAAACTTTAAATCGCGCACCCCCTCCAGCTTCATCACATGCCAGCCCGCTTCCGTCTGCAAAGGCACCGTGTTGTACAAGCCCTTTTGCAGCTTGGACAGAGCGTTGCCCAGCGGGGGCTTGAGCATATTTTTTGCAACCCAACCCGTCAGCCCGCCTTTGTCCTTGCTGGCCGTGTCCAGCGACTTCTCTTTCGCCAGCTTGGCAAAATCCGCACCCTTTGCCAATTCCGCAATCACAGCCTTTGCCTCAGCCTCGGTCTTGAGCTGGATATGGCGCGCGCTGTATTCCTTATCGCCCGCCAGTGCTTTGATCCGGTCGTATTCAGCCTTAAGCATCTTTTCATCAAGCGGATTTTTTTCGAGATAATCCTTAACCACCAACACAGCCAACAACTCCCTGCGCTTCATTTCCAGACGCGCGGCGAAATCCGGCTGCTTGTCGATACCGAGACGCACCGCTTCATTCACCAGCAATTCATTCGCCTTCAGCGCCGCAACCAGCGCCTGCTCGTCCAGAGTATTCCCTGCCTCCCGGGCATCCTTTTTAACTATATCCACCCATTCATGTTCCGTTGAATCAGGAGCCGCGGAAACCGGTGATACAGCGGCAATGAACACGACGGAAAACATCAGGACAGTGGTCAGTAAAAACTTGTACATGGGACACCTTTCTGGTTAATGACTCAACATAATGCAACATTGTAACTCTACCCCATACCATAGAGGTAATGAAAGCAGGACGCAAATAAAATGTCCGGTTTAGTGAAGCAACGTAGCACAGATGGAATGAAATCGAATCCGGGTAATACCCGACCACGCCCAGCTTTCCGGATCGAGCTGCATCCGTGCTACGAATACGGCGAGTTTTTGTCCGACACAAAAAACGGGCACCCGAAGGTGCCCGTCATCATTGCCATGCCGATGTTGCTTAGAACGGCATTTTCAGCTTGATCGACGCAGTCGATGCGGTGTACTTCGAACGCGACTCCAGGTCGTAGCGTGCGGTAATCTGCATCGCATCGCTGGCATCGTACACAAAGCCCACACCGGCAACCACCGTGGTGCTCGAAGGTTTGGCACCCTCCGCTACCCAAGTCGCGCCACCGCCCGTATAGGTAGTGTGCACCGAATTGTCCTTGTTGGCGCTGGCATTGAAATCCAGACCCAGATCACCAACCACCTTCGCGGTATCGCTCACCGGATGCGATACATCGGCGCCCAGCCCGATAATCAGCTCGCTGGTATCACGTGTGGAAACGCTGTTGCCCAGAGAATCGACATAGCTGGCTTCGCTCAGGCCGGTGTAATCAACCCGTAAAGAAGGAACCACCGTAGTGTTGCCCATCGCCATGTTACGGCCCACTCCGGCGCCAAAGTGCAAGCTGGAGCTGTCGTACTTGAGTGACGCGTTCTGCCCCAGGAAGCCGATGCTGCGATTGCCCTTGTTGGTATTGGAAGCATAGTCCGCCTGCCAATCAAGATTAACCGCAGGGGCCAGTTTATATGTGCCATAACCGACCAGCTCGATGCTGTCTATCTTCGCATCCGAATTGCCGACGTTGCTGTTCACCTTGGTATTGGTGTAAGCAAAGGCTGCACCGATGCGTGCGTCGGACGATTTCTCGATATCCACCCCCAGAGCAAGTCCCGACGTATCCGACTTGTAGCCTGCGATCAGATCCTTGTCCTTTTGCTTCGCGCTCGAGCTGACCAGTTTGACCCAGCCATTGCTGTTGGTAAGGAACTCGTCGCCGGAAGACATACCCTTGGCTGCATCCTGGCGCGTACGGATCACGCGGTTGATGCTGTGACGAACGCCTGCGGTAACCTGATCCATGCCGCCGGAAATGACCGGCTGCAGATCCTGCATTGCGCGATTCATGTCAGCCGTGGTGCTCAGGCCGTTCAGGCCGTTGAGCAGCATGTCCATCTGTGCGTTGGTGCCCATCACATAGGCATCCAGCGTGCTGCCCAGCGAACCCATCGCGCCGTACAAGCCGCCCATGGTATTGGCTTGCGCAACCGTAAGGTCGATGCCGGTGCCGCTCGCATTCACCTGACCGGAGAATACCACCAGCGGGTTAGTGCTGTTGACGGCGACCGCGCTGTTGGCTGTCATACCGCCGCCGGCTGTCACTACATGCAACACGTCACCTGCTTCCAGCGTATGGCCGATGGTGACTTTTTCGGTGACGGCATCAATGCCGCTGGCATTGCCGCCCACGCTCAGGCTGGCGTAGTGCGTGCCACTGGTCGCGCCAAGTGTCAGCGAGCCGGTTGCGGTTTGAGTGTAGTCACCACCGATGTTGGCGTCCGAGCCGGTCGGCAGGTAGATACTGCCGGCATTGATCATGCTGACGGTGCCGCCCGCATGGATGTTGCCGACCAGCACACCGCCCTCCTGGTTGTCTATCGAGCCAGAGCCCAAGCCGACGTTAATCGCGCTACTCCAGAATGCCTTATTGCTGTCGCCGGAGATGGCGCTGATCGTGCCGCTGTTGGTCAGCGTGCCGTTCAATATCCCGATCGCTACGCCATCCGCCGAGCTTGCATAGCCTCCGCTCGCCGTCGCGCTGATCGTGCCACTGTTGGTCACAGCGCCCGCTGCAGTGACCCGGCCGATGTACAGACCGGCCGCATAGGCACTAGTCCAGCTGTTCATCGCGGTTGCCGAGGCGCTGATCGTGCCGCTGTTGTCCAGGGTGCCGCTCACAGCAGCATTACCGATGTCAATCCCGGCAGCCCAAGCAGAGCGGCCGTAGGAACCCGCTGAAGCCGTTGCAGAGATCGTACCCGCGTTGGCCAGCGTGCCGGCTATCGCTGCTCCCATAATGCCTGCTTGGATACCTTCGGCTACCGCCCGGCCTCTGTTAGCGCTAGCCTCTACGCTGAGCGTGGCATTGGCAGCATTGGTCAGCGAACCTTCCGACTCGATCCCGTTTAACGTCAAACCGTTAGCTCTCGCGTCCCTGTAACTCGATGAAGCCGTCACGGAGATCGCACCGTTATTGGTCACGCTCGAACCGGCCATGTTTACGACGGACGTAAGGACAGGCGTGGAAGTGTATGTAAAGTTGTTAAGGCTACCCCAGATTCGGACGCCGTCGGCAATTGCCCTATCATGCGCCGTCGCTGACGCGCTGATGGTGCCATCGTTGCTCAACGTGCTGCCAACGAAGTTGCCGTTCGTATAAATACCGAAGGCGGTAGCAGTGCTGAAGGATTCAGCCGTCGCGGAGATGGTGCCCGTGTTGATCAGGCTCGATTCTACCGGGGTAACGACAGTTGTGGTAATGCTGCTGCCAGGAGTCACGTTTATGGAGCCGCTTGCGTTTGCTGTGCTGGAGAGACCGCCATTTATATGGATACCGTAGGCACCAGCCCAATTAAACGCAGAGGCTGACGCGCTGATGGTGCCATCGTTGGTCAGCGAACTGCCGCCATTGAGGCTGCCGTTCGTCATAATCCCCCTGGCGCTGGCTGAACTGCCGGTGGAGATCGCCGTAGCCGAGATCGTGCCCGTGTTGCTCAGGCTTGAGCCAACTTCAGTAAAGCCTCCTGTGCCGAAGCCGCTGGACATGGAGAACATTGTCCCGCTGGAACTTGACAATCCGACAGAGTTGAGCGCGCCACCCAAGTAGAGGCCGTAGGCTTCGGCCCAATCAACCGCCGAGGCTGATGCGCTGATGGTGCCGCTATTGGTCACCGAGCTGCCACCGAGGCTGCCCCACGCATACAGACCATAGGCGCTGGCTGAACTGTTGGTGGAGATCGCCTCGGCCGAGATGGTGCCCGTGTTGCTCAGGCTCGCAGCGACCAGTGTCATATCTTTCGTGAAAACATACGAGCTAGCATTGAAAGCATCGGTGGTAGCCAAGGTTGTACCGGAGATAATGCCCCCTGTGTATAGACCGGTGGCACCAGCCCAATTAAATGCCGTGGCTGACCCGCTGATGGTGCCATCGTTGGTCACCGAGCTGCCCAAGAGGCTGCCCCACGCATACAGACCATAGGCGCTGGCTGAACTGTTGGTGGAGTTCGCCGTACCCGAGATCGTGCCCGTATTGGTCAGGCTCGCACCGGTCGCAGTAGCGATGCTTGTAATGACGGTAGAGGAAGGATTGACGGAAGTAGTGTTGTTCACGACTGTGTTGCTATTCAAACCGCCGCCCATGTAAAGACCGTAGGCTTCGGCCCAATTAACCGCCGAGGCTGACGCGCTGATGGTGCCATCGTTGGTCAGCGAACTGCCGCCATTGAGACCGCCGCCAAACATGTAAATACCGTAGGCGGACGCCGCGTTCCAGGTGCTACCGTGGGCGGACGCCTCGGCCGAGATGGTGCCCGTGTTGCTCAGGCTCGCGCCGACCGTGGTCTTCGTACCGGTGACCGTGTCGGTGGTTACGACATGCGACATGCTGCCGTTCAAGTAGAGACCATAGGCACCAGCCCAATTAAATGCCGTGGCAGACGCGCTGATAGTGCCATCGTTGGTCAGCGAACCGCCAATGATGTTGCCTGTATGGAGACCGGTGGCACTGGCCGAACTGTTGCTGGAGATCGCCTCGGCCGAGATCGTGCCTTCGTTGGTCAGCGAACCGGAGGAGGAGATAGTGCCGGCCAAATAGACACCGGCGGCGCTCGCCCAGCTACGCGCACTGGCAAACCCGCTAATGGTGCTGAGGGTGCCGGTGTTGCTCAGCGTGCCGCTCAAGTTGCCACCAACGTAAAGGCCAATACCACTACTTACGTTGGAATTAGAGGCGATCGCCGAGCCCGTGATGGTGCCCTGATTGTCCAGCGTGCCGGCAATGCTGCCGGTCACATAGATGGCGTTGACGCCAGCCCAACTAGTCGCCGCCGTTGCTGTCGCACTGATGTCGCCGGTATTGGTCAGCGTGCCGCCCGAAGCGATGGTGCCCGTGATGTAGACACCATAGGCCAGTGCCGAAGAACCGACAGCCGTACCCGAGATCGTGCCTTCGTTGGTCAGCGAGCCGGTGCTGGATATGCCGCTGTTCACATAGACACCATAGGCGCTCGCCCAATTAGCTGCAGTGGCTTCCCCGCTGATCGTGCTGAGGGCACCGGTGTTGGTCAGCGCACCGGTCAAGGCGCCGCCGATGTAGACGCCGTAGACACTGGATACTCTGCTGCCGGTGGCGTTCGCCCTAGCCGAGATGGTGCCCGTGTTGTCCAGCGCGCCGTCCATGTTGCCCCAGGCGTGAACGCCTTCAGCAGCGGCCCAACCAGTTCCTGTGACTGCCGAGCTGATGGTGCCGCTATTGGCCAGCGAACCGCCCGCAGCGATGCCGCCGCTGAGGTAGAGACCGTAGCCCATTGCCTGGGAGCTGGTGGAGATCGCCGTGGCCGAGATTGTACCTTCGTTGGTCAGCGAGCCGGTGCTGGAGATACCGCCGCTTATCCATATACCGTGGGCGCTCACCCAGGCTCCCCCCGTGGCTGATGCGCTGATGACGCTGGTGGTGCCGCTGTTGGTCAAGCTGCCGGACAAATCGCCGCCATTCACTTGCAAGCCATACGCCGCGGCATTGCTGCCGGCGTTAGCGGTTGCGCTGATGGTGCCGCTATTGTCCACAGTGCCGGACAGAACACCCCAGACTCTTATGCCAGTAGCACTATCCCAACTGGTACCATTGGCGTTGCCGGTGATCGTGCCGGCGTTGGTCAGGGTGCCGCTCAAGTCGGTGCCGATATTGATGCCCCTGGCCGTGTTAAAGTTAGTGCCGGTACCTCCCAGAATGATACCGTTATTGGTCAGGCTGCCGTCTAAGGCAGCGCTGTACAAGAGCGCTGTGCTCCAAATTATGTTCACTTCCCCGGTGACACTGATGGTAAGCGGGGTGACGCCCGTCGCATCGCAACCGCCAGCGATGATTGTGCTGATGGTGGGGCCGACGCAAGCCGCCGACCATGCCGGTGCGGCGTACATACCGGAAATCGCCAGTGCCACGGCGGTGTTAAGAGTGTTGCGTTTCCAATTGGGTACTGCGCGCTTTTTCGACATGGTTGATACTCCCTTAAAAATTATCAAGCTGATGTTTATTTAGTTCGATTTGTTAACTTGAAACTACATATTACATACTGTATTTGCTAATTGGATTATGAATCCCCACATAAAAAAATATAATATAAAGCACATAAAGCAATTTCTGCCAGTACGGAATTTATCATTAACCCTACAGTAAATACAAGGGGTATTTTGAACTTTATAAGCCATTTTATTGTCTTATCTCTAACCAATTGTTATAAAACAATAATTCACTAATCCAATATCACTCAAGTCTAATATATATATTTCTGCTCTCTTCTCTTTTCTGCGAGTCTGCGAGCCAGATGATGCGGATTTAAATTATGGCACCCGAGGATGTCAGATTGCATCCTCCGAATTGCATTATGAGCTATGGAATATTGGAGCCAGTTGCTGGACAACTTTGGAGATGACGCCATTCCAATCGCTTATTGCGGATTGCCGGAACAGCTTGGCATCGGGATACCAGGGGGTAGTCGCCCCATCCAGTGTCCAGCGATAGTCGGTGACGTAGGGCAGCAGTATCCATAGCGGATGGCCGAGCGCGCCGACCAGGTGGGCGACCGAGGTGTCGATGGATATCACCAGGTCCATTTCCCTGACCAGCGCCGCTGTGTCGGAGAAATCATGAAGTTCGTCCTGATGGGTTCGGATCTGGGTGAATTCTTTCAGCAGCGCAATGTCCTCGGTCAGGTAATCTTTTTGCAGCGAGTGGAATTCCAGCGGCAAACGCAACAGCGGCTCTAATAACCGGAGCGGTATGCTGCGCTTTTTGGCGGGATTGGCGTCGATGTTGCCGCGCATCAGCCCTGACCAGATCAAGCCGATCCGGGGTTTGTCTTTTATACCCAGCCGTTGCCGCCATAGCGCTTGTTTGCCGGGATCGGCATGCAGGTAGGGAATCGTCGCGGGAACAGAGTTTATTGTGGTTTTAAACACCAGCGGCAGGCTCATCGCGGGGCAATGCAGATCGAAATCGGGCAGCGGCCGACCCTTCTCGACTACCGTGAATCCGCCCGCAAGCGTTTGCACCAGCGAGACCAGCTGGGTGGGTACCTCGAGTATTATTTTGGCACCCAGCGCTTCCACCATTGAGATATAGCGGCAAAACTGGATGCTGTCCCCCAGCCCGACTTCCGCATGCAGCAGCAGGGTTTTGCCGGCGACGGGTTGTTCGCCCAGCCACAGCGGCTGATGAAAGTTTCTGACCAAGCGTTTGTAACCACTGCTTTTCCAGCGCCATTCGTGCAGCAACCAGCCTTGCTCGTAGTCGCCGATCAACAGTAGCGCAAGGGACTTGAACCAGTAAGCTTCGGGGTAGTCCGGTTTGGCCACGATTGCTCTATCGTAGCTTGCCAGCGCTTCATCGAAACGTTTGGCATTCTGTAACAACACGCCGCAATTGACATGTATTGCGGCATCGCTCGGGCCTGGACTCGGATTTAACTCAAGCACGCGGGTGAAACTCGCCAAGGCTTCGTCAGCACGGTTGAGTTTTTCCAGCAATTGTCCCCGCTTGAAATGCGCCATCGGCAAATCCGGCCTGATGGCGAGTGTGCGATCAAAGCATGCCAGCGCCTGTCCGGGGCGTCCGAATTTTTCGAGTATCTCGCCGCGATTGAAATATGCAAGAGCAAAATTTGGCCGGATAGCAATCGCGCGGTCATAACTGGCAAGCGCTCGTTTGAATTGTTTTTTGCGGGTATGTGCGATGCCCAAATTGAAAAATGCCGCAGCTTGATCGGGATCGATTTCCAGCGACCTAACCAGCAACTTGATGCTGTCGTCGATGCCGCCCATTTGTAGCACAACTCCCCCCAGACCGCTTAGTAGCCTGGGGTCCTGGGGGGAAACATCCAGCAACTTCCTGTATTCCGCAGCCGCATCCGCCAGCCGTCCGGATTTATGCAGCGCAACAGCATGTTGCAGTCCGGGATTTTGGGCGCTGAGGGTTTGGGTCATGGTTGCGCCAGTCCGTGCAACTCGGATAAAGCGCAACAAAATTCGGCAAGGAGGCCGCTGCACCCCACGGAATGCAATTTGGGGCGATCTTGACTTCTGCTATTGCCCTCGGATTCCACTGCATTCCATCCAGGCTACGAGGGAGCGTATTCGCCAAGCGCCGCAAGCAGCGGTTGCAGGTGTTTTTCGTAAGGACGCCAGCGTTCGACCGAGCTGGTATACACCGGCTGGCGCACCTGGGTGATGCTGGCGGTCTTGATGCTGCGTTCGGTTTTGTGCGAATCGAGGCAGGCATCATTCCACTCCAGCCCGCAGTATTCGATCAGGCGGCGGGTCTGCGCTTCCTTGTCGGTGACCAGATCTTCGTATTGCACTTCGTAAAACGCATCTGCCGGCAACACCTCGCGCCAGTGCTCCATCAGTTTGGCGTAGTTAACGTAATAACGACCCAGCTCTGCCTGGTCGTAGGAATGGTACTGGCTGCGGTTGAACAGTTTGGTGAAGCAGGAAAGGCAGGTGTCCGCCGCATTGCGTTTGATGTGAATGATCTTTGCCTTGGGTAGCATCAGGTGGATAAGCCCCACCGCAAGGTAGTTGGCCGGCATTTTGTCGGTGATGTGTTTCGCGCCGGCGTTGCGCTCGCGCAAGCCCGCAATGTAGCGCGCACCTGCACGGGTAAGGTCGTCCGCGGTGACGCCGCGCATCGAAAACGGAAAACCCTCGGTCTTTTTGCCGGTTATCGGCTGATTGGCGATCGCGAGCAAGTCGTGCAACTCACCCGCGCCGTATACGTCTGGATGGCTGGCGATGATGGTCTCGGTCAGCGTGGTGCCGGAGCGCGGCATGCCGAGCACGAAGATCGGGACGTCCGACGGATCGCCGCCGCCGCGCAGGCTGTCTATCGTTTCCTTGCTGAAAAATTCGCGGATGTTTTTGCACGCGCTGTCGTGGTTGTCGGCACTGTACTGGATGCGCGCACGCTTGAGGCTGCACCCCGAAGCGAAGTGCGGGAACGCCTTGTCGTATTCCTTCAGGTCGTCATAGGCCTTGCCCAGGGCGAAATGCAGCGACATCGAGGTATTGCGCGACAGGGTATCGAGCTTCTGCGCTTCGGCTTCCAGCCGCTCCAGCGTGGGGTCGCCCGGTTTTATTTTATTGACCTGCGCCATGAATATGTGTGGCGAGATTTCCTTTGGATCGATTTCCATGGCCTTGCTGAAACTGGCACGGGAAGCATCGATCTGCCCCAGCTCCATTTGCAGCTGGCCCAATCCCAAATGCGCGCCCAGCGACGTTTCGTCGAGTGCAAGCGCGTTACGGTACGCGGCTTCGGCTTTTTCGTATTGTTCTACCTTGGTGTAGATGTCTCCCGACAGGGTATGCGCTTCGACCTTTTCCGGCGCTAGTTTCAGTACGCGGTCTGCTGTGGCGCGGGCCTCGTCCTGCCGATCCAGCTCTTTGTACACCCGGGCCAGGCCGATTAACGCGTTAGGATTGTCCGGGCTGAGCGCCAGGGCCTGGTTGAATGCGGAAAGCGCCTTATCGAAATTCTCCAGCACCAGAAATGAATTGCCGAGGTTGCAGTGGGCGTCGGCATATTGCGGGCGGGCGCGTATCACCTTGATCAGCTCGGCGATCGCTTCCTCCGGTTTTTCCAGCTCGTTGAGCACCGCGCCGAGATTGTTCATCGCTTCAAGGTAGCCCGGATCGATTTTCAGCACTTGGCGGTAATAGTCGAGCGCGCCTTCCTTGTCCTTGAGTTCGCGCTGGATGCTGCCGAGGTTGTTGAGCGCCT
>Ga0224495_10001893_pt1 | contig 14203 bp, 15 predicted proteins | sample SF_Jul11_sed_USG_FD_168128 | JGI IMG/M metagenome (GOLD analysis project Ga0224495, IMG submission 168128) | Sediment microbial communities from San Francisco Bay, California, United States - SF_Jul11_sed_USGS_4_1 | ecosystem: Environmental > Aquatic > Marine > Sediment | place: USA: California... | reverse complement strand
CTGGCTGATCAGAAGACAACGATAAATACATTACATTGGAACAGAAACGGTGAAAAACGAAAAACAGGATAGAAAGAAACTCTGTAAAGATGCTACAGTCTCTAATTTGTGGCTAATTATTATTTCACACGCTTCTGGACGCTTTTGGCGTGGGCGTCCAGGCCTTCGGTCATCGCGAGTCGCACAATATCGTCCGCGGCGTCTGCCAGTTGCTTTTGTGTGTACTCGATGATGCTGGTGGATTTGACAAAGTCGTTACTGGTTACGGCACTGAAGAATTTGCTGGTTTGTCGTGTCGGCAGGGTGTGGCTGGGTCCGGCGTAATAATCGCCCACCGCCACCGGCGTATAGGGTCCGATGAACATCGCGCCTGCATTCACAAGCCGCTTGCTGATCTCTTTGCTTTGGTTGCCGCACTGGATTTGTAAGTGTTCGGCGGCAAAATCATTCGCCCAATCGATCACCGCGTCCATAGTCTCACACACAACAACGCCGCTGTACGTCAGCAGGCATTTTTCGGTGGCTTCTGCACGGTCGAGCTGGGCACATTGGGTTTCCAGTTCCGTCAGTACCTTTTTCGCAAACTCCATACTGTCGGTCACCACCAGCCCCGCACCGGGATCGTGTTCGGCCTGGCTGAGCATGTCCGCCGCCACCCATGCCGGATTGGCCTGGTCATTGGCGACGATCAGCACATCACTCGGTCCGGCGAACGAATCCATATCCACCAGCCCGAAGCATTCTTTTTTCGCCAACTGCACCACATCATGGCCGGGCCCGACGATCTTGTCGACCTTAGTAATGGTTTTCGTACCCCATGCCAACGCCGCAACCGCCTGTGCGCCGCCGAGGCGATAGACTTCGGTAATCCCCAGTTCATAACACAACCCCAAGATGACGGGGTGAATGCTGCCCTTATACCGGGGCGGGGAAAGTATCACAATTTCCTTAACGCCTGCCACTTGCGCCGGCACCGCCGTCATAATCACCGTACTCGGCAGGGGGGCGCTGGCGCCGGGAATGCAGCAAGCCACACGCTTCAGCGGCGCGTAGCGAATGCCCGGATGCGAGGGCTTATTCCCGATAAAAATCTCGGACTGATACTTTCGCACATTGGCGATGGATTTTCGCAGCGATTTCAGCAATGCCGCATCCAGCAATGCGTGTGCGGCTTTAAAGTCGTCTGCTGGCACACGAAATTCGGATGCGTCCAGCTTGACCTTGTCAAACTTTTCCGTATATTCCGCGACCGCCGCGTTGCCGCGTACGGCCACATCGGCCACAATCTCCCGGACCGTCTGGGCCAAACCGGATCGGCTCTTGAGAAACTCGGCCATCGAATGCTCAGCCCGCAGCGCCTTCATGCGTCCGCTGTCAGTTTCACTGGGCTTTACCAATAACTCATCAAATTTTCCAGCCAATTAAAACCTCTTATATAAAAAAAACTTCGTGCTCTTCGTGTCCTTCGTGGTTTAAGTGCCCTACGGCGTAAAGTTCCCATGCGTGTACGTTCGGTTCGCCCGCCGCAGCAGCATATACGTTTGTCCCTTATACGTCGTCACCAGTCCGGACACATTAAACCGCTGCCGGCCGGGTCTTCGGGCCAGTTCCTTTTCCGCAGTGGTCAGCATACTGTTGGGCAGCAGTGTAAATTCTTTATTGTTCACCTTCATCCCGAACGCATCCGGCAAAAATACGGGCGTCTTTTCGTTCTCCGACAAATACCCGGACCGCCCGATCAGGTTCGTGTCCCCGGTGACTTCGGCGATCTGCATAAACTTTTTCAGGTCCGGCGACTTATTCGATTTAATCTGCTGCAAAATCTCAGTAGGAATAATCGAATCCTCAACCGGTTCTTCCTCGGCCGGTTTTCCCTCAGCGCCCTTTTCAGGTGCTTCTTTTGTTTCCTCCGGCGTGGGCTGGGCTATGCTCTCCCGAAGGGGCAGAAAATAGACGCTGAACAGGTAGTTTTTGTGTTTGTATTCGGTAAACAACGCCGATAGTTCCACGCGAAGCTCGTTTTCCTCACCGGCTAACCCGGTCATCTGCTCCAGGGCCGAACACGGCAGCAGCGGCAGGGCCTGACCCGCGGGAAACGTGATTTTCTCGGTAAACTCAATCGGCTCATCCGGGGTGAAGCTCCATTTGTCTGCGGCGGCCTCTTTTGTCAAAAGACCCGGCTTGCCCATAATGAAAAAGCCGTCCTCGATCACCGGCACCGGTGCGGGCTGTTTGTCTGCCCCAAACACACAAGACACCGTCACGGCCGACAGCAATACAAACAATCGAATTGTTTTCATAATTTCAAGTCCCTTCGTAAAGCGGTTTTTATACTGATCACGGTTGAAAATTCCCGTTTCTGCGCGGCGGAGTTTATCCCGGACTTGATCCGGGATCACCTGCGGCCGTAAGTTATGATTTCGCTCGCGGGAATTTACTACCCTGAAGGGTACAATAATTCAACCGCAGTTTCAACGGTTTCGGCGCATTCGACATGCAGAACACTGTCCGCATCCGCCGCGGGCATCATCGCCAAAAGCGGCTGCCAGAACGCTCCGACCAGTATAATCGGTTTATCGGCGTTGGCAAACCCTTTATTTTTATGCTCCCATACATCCGCCAGTTCCAGCAGCGTTCCTGTGCCGCCCGGAAGAACGACATAAGCGTCGCCCAGTTCGATCAGCTTCGCCAATCGCTCTTCTAACGAGTCGGTCGATATTTCATCTGTCACAAATTCATTGGCCTTACCGCGTTTGAAGGCCGTGCAGGTCACCCCGATCACTTTCCCGCCCGCTCCGGCAGCACCCTTGGCCGCGGCCAGCATCGTCCCGCCGTACCCGCCGTTGGCAATCGTAAATCCATTCTCGGCCAACAACCGCCCCAACGACTCGGCCAGTTCAAACACCGAATCGCCCGGCTTGGCTTTACTGGTTCCGAAAACAGTAACAATTTTTGTAACGTTATTTTTAGCCACGAATGAACACCAATTTACACAGATAAAAAATCTTACCACAGGAGACCACAGAAAACTCTGGGATTTTTATTAAAACAGCCCAAAGGGCTAACATACCTTAGCCCAGGGCATCGCCCTGGGTATTGGGTCCCAGCATCAAATTCGCGCTGTAAGGGCAACATAATCAATCCCACAAATATTGTTCATCATATTCAATATTGTATTTTTCCAAAAACGCAATAAATTCTTCCTTAAACGTGACCATCCTATGATGTTCTTTCTGTCCCGCAATGTAACGCACAACCGAATCTTTTCGGGAACTGCTGACCGAAAACGCTCCATATCCACCTTGCCAAGCAAATTTCCCGTATTGGCTACCCTTTGTCTTTATCCATCGGCTGCTGTTGCGTTTAATCTCTTCGATATATTTCGATAATGCCATCGTTCGCGGCAGCGAAGACAAGATATGCACATGGTCAGCCGTTCCATTGATTAAAAACGGTACGCCCTCGCACCGTTTAATGGTATCACCCATATATGCGAAAAGCTCCGGTTCAATGCTTTCATTGATAAACGGATACCGCTCTTTGGTACTGAAAATAAGATGTACATAAATTTGTGCTAATGATTGCGGCATTCTTTTATCCTGCCCTTTCAGGGCGTTTTATTTTTTATGGCATTTGTTACCCAGGGCGATGCCCTGGGCTAAGTTATACCGGCCTTTCAGGCCGACCCATTCACCGTCTTTAGTGGGAAACTTGCCAATTCTTTGATTGGCCAATATTCCAAAACTCCAACTCCTGTGACATTCCCATGAAATTGATGGCCGGTTTCCTGACAGTATTCGATTGCTTTTTTAAAATTTAAATCTTCCACCCTGTATGCTACCGTGCAGTGGGGTAGCCACTTTCCAGGTAGATAATACTCGTTGCAGGATAAATCCGTATTCTGGATGCTTTTGTGGAATTCTCTATGAATGCTGATAAAGCCATCGGATCGGTTTGGAGCAAGGTAAACGACTTTCTCGTCAGTAGGAAATGATCCAACCGAATCAAAATTTAAAGAGAACGAAGGTGTAGATTTCGCTAAATTCTCAACATACTTTAATAAGATGTTAACATCGGCTTTCTCGAATGATGCCAAGCTAATGTGTGGTCTGCTGATGCCAAAATCTAGTAATGAAGATGTTAGCTTTGTGTCTGCAAGTTTTTGCCATAATGCTAATACCTTCTTTTCCAGTTCATCACTGAAGTGTAATACAACTGCATACGGCATAAAATAATTTCCTGATAAAATTTAATATTTCGGCTATTTCCCCGCTTTTTTGCGTGTGTAGGTCAGCAGGCCGCCTGCTAATAGGATATCACGGTCGCGTTGAGACAGCGACAATTTGCCCGCAAATCCGAAGCCGGCGGTCTTGTCTAAGATGGTTACGGAGTCTTTGTCTTTGACGGCATCAAGCAGATCCGGGATTTCAAGCGCATCATCATGGTTGATCTTGTCGTAGTCGGCCGGGTTGCCGAACTCAATCGGCACGATACAGAAGTTAATCAAATTTGCCTTGTGAATCCGCTCGATGGCCTTGGCGATCACGACCCTTACGCCCAGATACATCGGGCACAGTGCCGCGTGTTCGCGGCTGGACCCTTGGCCGTAGCTGTCACCGCCAACGACGATTCCGGCGATGCCTTGCTTTTTCAGTGCCAGACCGCGATCCGCAAAGGTCGGCTTGCCTTCCTTATTAAAGCAGTTAAACACATATTTGCTGTATTGCGGCACGTTCGAGCGGTACTTCAAAAATGCTCCCGCCGGCATGATGTGGTCGGTGGTAATTTTGTCGCCGCACTTGAGCAGGACCTTGCCGTTTAGCGATTTCGGTAGCGGCTTGGGGCTTTCCGGCACGACAATCGTCGGTCCGCGAAGCACTTCGGCCCGGCCCGCCTGGTCAGCAGGTACCGGGGCATCGATCATACTGTCGTCGATCAGGAATTCCCTCGGCATTTTGATTCTGGGGTAGCCCAGCCCCATCATGTTTTTCATATCGCGCGGGTCGGTGATCTCGCCCATGATTGCCGACGCCACCGCCGTTTCCGGGCTGACCAGATATGCCTGGTCGCCCTTGGTGCCGGTACGTCCGGGGAAATTGCGATTAAACGTCCGCAGCGTTACTGTACCGTCGGCCGGTGAGAAACCCTGACCGATGCACGGCCCGCAGCCGGACTCGATAATCCGTGCCCCCGCGGCGATCATTGTTGCCAGGGCCCCGTTTTCAGCGAGCATTTGCAAGACCTGCTTACTGCCGAGTGCGATGCCCAGTTCGACCATCGGGTCAACCTTGCGTTCTTTGAGTGTTTCGGCGACCATCATCATATCCGCGTAGCTGGAGTTGGTGCAGCTGCCGATGACTACCTGGTTGAGTTTGCGTCCGGCGATCTCGCTGATCGGCGCGATATTATCCGGCGACGACGGACACGCCGCCATCGGCTCCAACTCGGACAGGTTAATTTCAATCACGCGGTCATAGGGTGCATCGAGGTCGGCCAGCAGGGGCTGATAGTCGTCATCCCGGCCTTGGGCAATAAGAAATTTTTCCGTCATTGCATCGCTGGGAAAGATGCTGGTGGTGACGCCCAGTTCGGCGCCCATGTTGGTGATGGTGGCCCGCTGGGGAACGGTCAGTGTTTCCACGCCTTTGCCGAAATACTCGACCACGCAGCCGACATTGCCTTTGGTGGTCAAAATGCTCAGCAGTTTCAGGATGACGTCTTTGCTGGCGACCCAGTCGTCCAGTTTGCCGGTCAGTTCTACGCCGATGACCTTCGGACAGGTCATAAAGAATGGCCCGCCGCCCATCGCGACCGCGACATCCATCCCGCCGGCACCGATGGCCAGCATCCCGATACCGCCGCCGGTGGGGGTGTGGCTGTCGCTGCCCAGCAGCGTGGCGCCCGGCTTGCCGAACCGCTCAAGGTGTACCTGGTGGCAGATGCCGTTACCGGGACGGGAGTGGTACACGCCGCTTTTGGCGGCGATGGTCTTGAGGTACAGGTGGTCGTTATGGTTTTCCGGCCCGAACTGGCTCATATTGTGGTCCACATAGCTGACCGAAAGATCGGTTTGGACCCGGGCGGTTCCCATCGATTCGAACAGCAAAAATGCCGTTGTGCCGGTTGCGTCCTGGGTCAGTGTCTGGTCAATCCGGATGCCAATGGGTTCGCCGGCCTTAAGTTCGCCCTCAACGAGGTGTTTTTGCAGGATTTTGTACGTCAATGTCTGTGCCATAATTTCAGTCCTCAGTCTTTAGTCTTTTCGATTAGAAATGCAGAAACAAGGATATAATATAGATTTTCGTCGGTTCTGCGCCCCAAACCCTATCACAAACCCCCGCAAAACTCAAGAGCAATGTAGCTCAAGCATCCACCTGTCCCGCCGTAGCTCTGAGAACGAAGGGGGATGCTTGAGAATAACTCAGCCATCCGCTGGTGAGCGGATTCCTACTGATGATTCCGAAGCCGGATGCTTGGCCGTGCGTGACAAAATAACTGTTTTCTACAAAAAAAAGCTTTTCACAGGAGATTTTACACGAAAATTTTCATTTTTCTTTAACATTGTAGGTGCCCCGGTGCCTATTATATATAGAAAAGAAACCAGTCTGTTTTGACGCTTAAGGAGATCAAGGATGAAATTACAGGTTGTTTTGACAATCGTTTTGGTGATTTTTGCTATTCAAGGTTGTGGAGGCCCCCAAAGGGAGGCGAAGGTTCAGCTCTCAGTTTCAAAACCTCAGATTGAGATCACAAACACGGTTTACGATTTTGGACCCATGTCGCCAGGTACCAAAAGCAAAGCGGTCTTTGATTTTAAAAACGTTGGCACTGGGACTCTGGAGATCTATGAGGCTCGAAGCACCTGCGGCTGTTTTAATCCCACCTTTATTCTTCCGCTTTTAATACCCCCAGTTACAACGGGTGGATTGCAATCATCGCGATTGTATACTAAAGATGGTATTAATCACAAGGCTGTTTCAAAAGACAACCCTCTTATTTTGGAGCCAGGGCAATCCGCACAGCTTGAGGTGGATTTTACGGTTCCTTCGTCAAAAGGGACGTTCAGAAAAAGTTTATGGCTGCTCAGCAACGATCCGGACAATCCAAGAGCGCAAATTGAGATCATGGCCGAAGTTATTGCGAAGGTAGAAGTATCACCGGAGCAGGTCGATTTGCTGTTGGATCAGGAGAATGGGGGGATGAAAGAGATACTATTGAAAAGCGTCGATGGCCGGAAATTTTCGATTCAGGAAATTACAGTTTCCGATTCAGTGATGACAATTCCCTTTGATCCGGAGACAAAGGCCAAGCAGTTTCTTCTTGAAGCCGCTGTTGATATCGAAAAATTAGCCAAGTCTCCTGCCGGAAGTATTCGAATTGTTACGGATCATCCGAATGGAGATAAACCGATTATTCGGTACAAAGCACTTCCATATTATGAGGTCTCAAGCCCACGTTATATTCTCCAAAATCTGGAGCCGGGTAAATCTATTTTCAGAGATAATCGGATCAAAAGCAATTATGGTAAAAAGGCCGAAATTGAATCGGTCGAGTCCAGAAATGGATATATGGAGATCGAAGAGCAGTAGCAGGACGGCAATGACATCAAGCTGAAAATTAAAATTACACCTGCCGCACAAACTTCCAGCGAAAAACGTTACATAACAGACCAAATGACAATTACATTAAAAAATGGGGACAAATTGACAATTCGTTGTAGCGGGTGGTTTTTGAAAAGAAGATGATACAGTTGACCTCATAAAGCCGCAATCTGAAATAATGTCTGACGGCTTCGGCGGTGTTGGGCCGGATGGTGAGCATTAAGCGAGATTTGTGCAAATTGCTTGACAGGATGGGGGTAATGTCCTAATATCTGCCGGATAATCTGTGTTGAGTATGATTATGAACCATTGTTCCTGTGCGGCCATATGGGAATGTGATTGTAAATGATGGCATTGCGTGCGGGTATTATGACCCTGAAGGGTAGCTCTGTTTGGAGAAAAAAAATGGATAATATACATCCTAATCTTAGTCTGGAATTTCGCGGACAGGTGGTCATTGCCACGCTGACCGATGAAAAGATACTCGATGAGGACCAGTTGCAGGGGCTTGAGGGGTCGTTTTTGCCGCTGATCGAACAGACCCCCGGCATCCAGTTGATCATTAATTTTCAAAATGTCAAATTCCTGACCAGCTCGGTGCTGGGCCTGCTGATCCGCATCAGCAAAAAGGTGTATGAAACCGAGGGAACGTTGCGTCTGTGCTGCATCGGGCCGAAAATCCTCGAAGTCTTTCGCATCACCCGGCTGGACAAGATTTTCGATATTAATGCCAGTGTGGATGACGCCATGATCGGCCTGAAAAAATAATTCAGTGACGGCGGAAAGCATACGATAATATACCTTAACAGGTGTGAAACTGAGGTAAAGCAATGTAATATTTGAAAGGGTCATCGTCGTTGGCCGAGTCGAAAAACATTCTGCATAAATCGTGGAAAGTCAGGAGCACCGAGCAAGAGGTCAAGAAGCTTGCCTGTGAAATGCTCGAGACGCTCCGGACGCATGATTTCGATGAAGACATGATTTTCGCGGTGCACCTGTCGCTGGAAGAGGCGTTTGTCAACGCGATTAAGCACGGCAATCACGAGGACCCCCAAAAGAGCATCAAGGTCGAATGCCTGATTACGCCCGATAAGTTTGATGTTTCGATTGCGGACGAGGGGTTTGGTTTCGACCCCAGCGGTGTTCCGGACCCGCGATGCAACAGCAATCTCTATAAGTGCACGGGGCGGGGTGTGCTTCTGATCCAGTCCTATATGGATCTGGTGGAATACAACAGCCGCGGCAACTGCATCCACATGGTCAAGTACCGCAACACCGCCCCGAACCCCGCCGAACCCGAACAAAAATGCGTGTAGTCATCGTTTAGGCCCCATCTTCCTGTCGGCGTCCGATAAATTTCCTGTCTTGCTTAAGCGATACTGTTCTTTCACGGATTCTCCTTTTTTTCGATTTCACTGCCAAAGCCGCCTCCTTATTTAGCCGAATAATGCGGCTGTTGTAACCGCTGAGGCGGGGCGAATCATTGACAAATCAGTAATCGTGTTTTGAAAAGGCGAAAATCATGGAAGAACTGTATAAATCATTATTGTCCGGTGCGGATACACTGACAGAGCAGCTCAAGGGTCATTTGTTTGGGATGACCGAGCTGGAGGGACCCGTTCTGATTCTTGTTGATGAGCAGCACCAGTGGTGCGCCAATCACCCCAGCCGGACTTCATTTTTGAGCGAATCTCCCGAAATTCTTCAGGCGATTTGCGGACAGATTGATGACGGCAACGACCCGTGCGTTTATGACGTTGACGGCGGATGCCTAGTCGGCACCCAACTGGCAACGGAAAAGACCCCTTGCGGGTATTTCCTGATCTTTCTGCCGGGCTATCGAAACCAGATGGTTCAGGCCAACATGGACCTGTTTGAACTGCTGTTGGGTCAGACCCAATTGATCTGCCATCTGATCGAAAAGAACAACCAACTGCACCACCTGCAACTGACGGGGCTAAGCCGGAATTCGGCGGTCCTGCGCTCATGATCATAAGGATCAGGCAATAGGCATCGGGCGAGGGGGGCAAGCGACTTCGCCCGCGGGTTCCGATATATCGGGATACTATCCTGAAGGGTAGATCCACACAATCACTCCCAAAAGATTATTTTTGCAATTCTTCGAACTTTTGATATAATCTGGTCTTGTTATTGTTAGCTTTCGCACTTTTGAAAAGTACAAAATCGGCTTTTACGGCACCAAAAAGGGGGTTTTGAATTAATGCCACTTTCGGAAAAAGCCCCGAAAGTGCTAAAAAATCATAAAAGTAACCTATAGGCCAGTTTGCCTATCTTTACATTTTAAAAAAGTGCGAAACTTAACTTATTGAAAATCCGGACATATTAAGACGATTGATTTGAGGGGCTCGTTTGAAATTTCAATTATTTAAGAACGGCAAGCCGCTGACAGAGCTGTCTTTGGCAGGCGTTTATCTTTTCGGGGCGGATATGATTCCGTTGCGGCATGTCGATAAAATCGAGCTTAAGGACGGTCTGCTGGACTGTCAGAAGCGGTCGCAGGATTCGGCGGGGCTTTCACTGCTGTGGCCCATCGAAGGCAACGGCCAGCTTTTGCTGAATACCACGCGCCTGCCGGAACGGGCCGAACCCTATAATCTGAACCTGGAACTGGCGCGGGCCCGCCTGATGCAGATCACGCTCAAACGCGAGGACTGGGCGTTGTTTGACCAGAGCGATGAGCTGGATGTAATGGCGCAGGAGGTGCAGGATTTATTCATTGAAGCACTGCAGCATATTTCCGCACCTGAGAAGGCCTCGGTCGTCGCCGATGAAGTTTTGAAAAAAGGGATCGAATTTTCGGAGAAGCTTGCGGCCAAACACGCCGAGCAGTTTTTGGCGGCGCGCTTTCGCAATAAGGCCATCGGCCGGCACACGCTTGGCTGTGAGATCAATCCCGAACTGATCGATCACGAAAAATACCGCAAGTGGCTGCTTGAGATGTTTGGTTTTATTTCGATTCCGGTCAACTGGGCTAAGATCGAAACGCAGAAGGGCGTGTATGACTTTGAAGGGCTGGACAAGTGTATCCAGCATCTGAGCGGGCGCCGTCTGGCATTGTGTGCCGGTCCGCTGCTTCGGTTTACGCCGGAGTCGGTTCCTCAATGGCTTCAGGCAGAAAAAGCCAGCTTCGAAAAGATTCGTGAATACGCATATGAATTTGTGTCTGAGATTGTGGCTCGCTACAGTAAATTTATTCATGTCTGGCGGGTGATCAGCGGGATGAACGCGATGAACTACTTCGGATTCAATTTCGAGCAGACGATTGAAATGACCCGCACCGCGTGCCTGGCAGCCAAGTCGGCGGATGTCAAAAGCCGCAAGATCGTAGAGCTGATGTATCCGTGGGGCGAATATTACGCCAGTGATAAGACCACGGTGCCGCCGCTGGTGTATGCGGATATGGTGATTCAGAGCGGTATCAGCTTTGATGCCTTCGGGTTGCAGTTTCATTTCGGCAAGGATGAGCCGGGGATGCACGTGCGGGATATGATGCAGATTTCGGCGCGGCTGGATTGCTTTGCGCCGGTGCCGAAGCCGCTCCATATTACCGGCGTTTCGATTCCGGATGCACACGGCGCCGATGACCGCTCTCGGGAGAAGGCCGGCAGTTGGCGCAAGGATTGGAGTCAGGATGTCCAGGCGACTTGGCTGGAGGAATTCTACAAGCTGGCGCTGGCGCGGCCCTATGTGAATACCGTGACGTATTCGTGCCTGGCCGACCACCGCAGTTCCCCGATGAACGGCTGCGGGCTGCTGACCGAGAAGCTGACGCCCAAGAAGGCATTCCTCGTGATGGCAAAATTCCAGCGAACCATTTTGAAAAAATAATTTAGTTCTTAGTTCGTAGTTTAGGAATCCGCCTGATGGCGGATGCTGGTTTTATTTTATGCCCCGAGAGAATGATTCATCCCGTTTAGACCAAGAGCGAATGGTTTTGTGGCTGCGTGGATGTATGCTGGTCGGTGTCGCAGGTTTGATAGCGGTTGGGATGTTATCAGTGAATTTGTATGGGTTACACCAGCGACCGTTGTTGAATGCGGCAGCCGAGCGGATCAATCCGAATACCGCTTCGGTGGCGAGTTTGGTGCGTTTGCCGGGCGTCGGCAGGGCGCGGGCGCTGGATATTGTTCATTATCGGGACCATCATCAGCAGGACGGCCCGGCGTTTGCTTTGCCGCAGGACATGGAACATATTAAGGGCATAGGCCCCAAGACAGCCCGGAACATATCCCCGTGGCTGACATTTGAATCAGAGTAAGAGGAGTCAATAATGGATTATGTACAACTCAAGACGGCGATTGGGCGGTTTGGCGAGATGCTGGAGGCTTTTCGCGAAAACGACCGGCGGCCGGCGCTGGAGCAGGAGGCCGTGCAGGACTCGCTCATTAAGCGGTTTGAGTATACGCTGGAAGTGGCGTGGAAGACCTGCAAGCGACACTTACAGGAGGAAGGTTTTACCGAAGCGGCGACAGGAAGTCCAAAATCGATCATGCGGCTGGCGGCGCAGCGGGAGTTGATTGATAATCCCGAACAGTGGTTTGGATATCTGCGGTTTCGTCAGGATGTACTATACAATTGTTCACGCGAAATAATGAAACCGATTTTTGATATTTCAGAAGATTTCTATGAGGATGCAACGCGGTTTTTAAAGGCAATGACGGATAAACGAAAAATGAAAATTTAGCAGTTGTTTCTGTTTGTAATATTTTTCACCACGAAGAAAGGAAGAATCACGAAGAAGGAATAATAGGAAAAAAACAATATAAAATCTTCGTGCTTCTTCGTGCCTTCGTGGTAAGATTTTATTGAAAAAGAGGCAACAGTTTCCATTTTGGAAACAGTTCAAAATGAGGTTGGCAAATTTGTAAGGAAATATCACTGTGGCGAAAGTAAAAAAGGACTCGGAACGTGAGGAGCGCATCGAGATGGAAATTGTGGTTGATGCGTATGACGAAGTGGAACGGGCCTTAGGGTGGTACTATTATCTCAAGGACGCTCTTTGTTTTCCCTTCTCCGCCCGGTGCATCTGCAAGCGGGCACTTTCGCCCCTGCGGATAAAAGATAAGGTTGAAGTTCTCGGAATGCCGGAAGAACAGGAATGTGAACACGAGATGTTTGTTGTGATTCGATGGGACAACGAAGAATTGGCTGTGCCGCTCTCACAGCTAAAACCCATTCATGTGGATGCTGAAACAAAACAGGCGATTGAAGACTGGTACTATTGGGTTAAGCAGGGTTATAGATTCTGACAATCAGCCGCAAGAAGAACAAGTGAAAGAAGAAATGAAAAATAGGAGATTTTGAAATGAAAAAAGTAATGTGTGTTTTAGTTGGTTCATTATTATTTATTGGTTGTGCAAAAGATTTAAATCAACCCGCAGCGACAAGTCAACCTGTTGCACAACATGGCCAAGATGACAAGTCAAATTTGATTTTTACCAGCACCAGTGAACCTTCAAGTGATACGATTAAGTTTGAAGAAAAATCGACTTTGGGACGAGGTGGCTATATCGAAGTAAAACAACTCGTGAAAGTCGGCCCAAATCACTCGCAATATGAAAGGTTAAAAGGCAAGTCGTTTTATATTACCATTGGCCGGATTCATAAAGGCGGTGACGGTATGTTTCGTTACTATGAACCCGAAACAAATGAACTAAATCCCACCTTGATTGATAAAGATATGAATGTGCTAAAACAAAAAGTTGTCTCAAAACGTACCGGGATTTATAATTGAAGAATAGTGACAGTCGATAGCAGATAAGAAAAACATTGTGAACGAAACTTTTGATGATGTGATTCGCGAATACATAGACTTTGTGAACCGGCAGGTTGGTGTTTATATGGATGCACTTGCTGGATTTGCAGGACATTGTGTGCGCATTGAGCGACAAGTTCACCGCATCAGCCAAGCAATAAAATCCTCGATTGATAACACCGGGCAACGAGTGGTCGTTAGAGCGAGCTACGAAGACCCCAGTCAACCTGATGTAGTCCATAACCGTATAATTCGAGCAAATGATTATATTGCAGCTAATTCTGAAAATGGTTCCAATACTCAGCAACATTCACTGTCAGTATTAATCTTCTTATATGCTTATTGGGATGAGGAAATCAGACCACGGCTTGCAATTTTGAAGGACGTTGATGTACAAGAAATTAAATCGGATATAATGGGCGATTTACGACTCTTGCGAAATGGGATTATTCATAACAAAGGCATTCTCAGTGATCAAGACCACAGACGTTTGAAGAAGTTGGGGGAGATGTTTTCTGCTGACCAACCCATTCATGTTTCATATAACAATATGCATAAAATATTTGTTTTAATAAAACAGGATTGTACAAGAATGCTATTTAAATGGCTGGGTGTTAAAGACGCACCGATTCTGCCAGAAGATATTGTAGATGTCGCAATTCAAAAACCTCGGATTAATTTAAAGAGACAGATGGATATTTTTACTGTCCAACATAATTAAAGTTTTGTAAGTCATTTATACGAGTAACTTTCCAGGGGAATAGTCCCCATGGAAAGGAAAAGTCATGGAGCGACGATTTGAAATACGAAAACAAGAAATTCTCGA
>Ga0224495_10001892_pt1 | contig 14211 bp, 10 predicted proteins | sample SF_Jul11_sed_USG_FD_168128 | JGI IMG/M metagenome (GOLD analysis project Ga0224495, IMG submission 168128) | Sediment microbial communities from San Francisco Bay, California, United States - SF_Jul11_sed_USGS_4_1 | ecosystem: Environmental > Aquatic > Marine > Sediment | place: USA: California... | reverse complement strand
CGGGTCAGGGAAGATAGCGGTCCGAACTGGAGAGTCTGCCGTGTCGCAAGCCGTCATCGCCGGGATCGGCATGATCCCCTTCGCCAAGCCGGGGAAAAGTGAACCCTACCCGGTGATGGGCGCGCACGCCGCCCGGCTCGCGCTCGATGACGCGCGCGTCGACTACGCGCTGGTCGAGCAGGCCTGCGTCGGCTATGTGTACGGCGACTCGACCTGCGGCCAGGCGGCGCTTTACCCGGTGGGGCTCACCGGGATACCGGTGATCAACGTCAACAACAACTGCTCGACCGGTTCGACCGCGCTATACCTGGCGCGCCAGGCGGTCGAGTCGGGCGCGGTGGAATGCGCGCTCGCGCTCGGCTTCGAGCAGATGATCCCCGGCGTGCTGCAACGCCAGTACGAGGACCGGCCGATGCCGCTCGAGGCCTTCTTCGCCGCGGCGCGCGAGATGGAAGGTTTCGACGAGAAAAAAGGCATGGCGCCGCAGATCTTCGGTGCCGCGGCGCGCGACTATCGTCGGCGCTTCGGTCTCGACGAGCGCCGGCTCGCAGCCCTCTCGGTCAAGTCGCGCCGGCACGCGGCGAGGAATCCGTTTGCGCTGTTCAAGGACCCGGTGACCGAGGACGAAGTGCTCGCCTCGCCGATGATCGCCGAACCCCTGACGCGGCTGCAGTGCTGTCCGCCGACCTGCGGCGCGGCGGCGGCGCTCGTGGTGTCGGAGTCCTTCGCGACGCGTCATCGCATCGACGCGCGCGTGCGCATCGCCGCACAGGCGATGACGAGCGACCGTGCGGGATCGTTTCACGAGCACGATCTGCGCAAGACCGTGGGTTTCGAAATGTCGCGCGACGCGGCAAACAAGGTCTACGAACGCGCCGGCATCGGGCCCGAGGCGGTCGACGTGGTCGAGTTGCACGACTGCTTCACGATCAACGAGCTGATTTCCTACGAGGCGCTAGGGCTGGCGCCTGAGGGAGAGGGCGCGAAGCTGATCGCCGACGGCGACAATACCTACGGCGGGAAGTGGGTGGTGAATCCCTCGGGAGGGTTGATTTCCAAGGGGCATCCGCTCGGGGCGACCGGGCTCGCGCAGTGCTTCGAGCTGGTGACGCAGCTGCGCGGGGCGGGGGGGCAGAGGCAGGTTGAGGGAGCGCGCATCGCGTTACAACATAACATCGGGCTGGGCGGGGCTTGCGTGGTGACGATGTATCAGAGGGTTTCAGGTTAGGCACCGTTGCCTGGGCGACGCCGATGCGGGTCGAACGTAGCGGCATTTTTCGCGGCGGACGGAAGGTCGCGAATTTCCGGAGCGTCTAGCAGGTCTTGCGATGGTTTTGTTGTCGGGTGTCGCGGCAATGGACGGAATAGAACCCGCCACGGTGAAGCGGTGGGTACGGTTTCGGCACGACGCGATGACCGAAGCCGCCGGACTCAACGATGACCGCGGTTATCGGCTGAATCAGCGGTAACGCGTTGTGCGGCCGCAATCCTCGCCGGCCAATCGCGATGATCGCGATGCCGGCGATCTCTTCAGGCCGAAACCTGGAGTTCTCAGTCAAATCTTTCCTCGTGAAAATAGAACCCGAAATTGCCGCAATGCCGATGCAATTCCTGCGCAAGCGCCTGCGGACCGCAGTAATACACGTCAACCGCATACCCCGGATGCTGCCGCGCCAGTTCGGCAAACAGGTCGGACCAGTTCGGGCGGCCGGGATTGGTTACCGCATGCAGGCTGGTGAACGGATCGCGTTGATGTTTGACGTGAAATTCTTCGGTGGCAATCTGCATCGCAATATTGGTGAGGTTATGGCTGAAACTGGTGAGGTGGATATACAAGCGGAACTTGTCGCCCAGCACTTCCTCCGCTTGCAAGAGCAGGTCCTGGAACCACTCGTACGACGATTGAGCGCGGTTCAGCCAGTGGAAATACACGATCTGCTCCGGCTTGTCCTTCTGCTTGTCCTTCTTCTTGCGGCCGAGCTTGCTGCGCATCACCAGGCTTCCCAGCGCGCTGGCAAACGGCGTCACGCCGATTCCGCCCGCGATCATCACCGCCACCGGCGAACGGTAGATATTCGAAGTGGGCGCGCCATAGGGACCGTCAATCCAGGCCCTCAGCTTGCCCGGATCGATATCTCGCTTGCGCGACAAATTGTGAAGCGCGCCGCTCCAGTCGCCGTTGTTTCGCACATGCACTTCAAAATGGCTGGCCTCGGGCGAAGCGCTGATCGTGAAAGGATGCCACTCCCATTTGGAGACGACAGGCACACGCAGGCGCAAATAGTCGCCTGGATAGAAACCGAAGCGCGCGGGCTTGGAGAACCGCAGCAATGTCGCTCCATCCGGCAGCGCCTGCATCGCCAGGACCTTCACGCGACGGGTTCTGAAGATGCGGCGGAAGACCCCATCCAGCACAAACAGCATGCCCGGCAGCAACAGCCACATCCAGAAGCGAGGACCGTGCAGCAGGATGACCACGATGAAGGCGCCGTAGAACATATGCGTGCCCGAAAACCGCTCGCGGTTCCTGCCGGACCGGTAGGCTACCCCCCACAGCATCAAGATCAGGATCAGCGACGCCAATACCCCGGTCAGGAATGCCGAGTTCTCCAGGAGCGTTGAAGGCACAACGCTGCTTTTCCAGTAGTTATAGCTATGCGCCGCCGTGTGCAGCAGCGAAGCGATCACGATGAACCAGCCGATGCCGCGGTGCATGTCCGTCAGCGAATCGACCGGCAGCACACGGCCAATGAACAAATGGCGCATGCGCGTCCACAGCGAGCGCGTCACCGGCAGCAGCACCAGCGCGACGTTCAGATTCAGGCAGGCGCCGAAGCCGCGTGCAATCTGCACGGCGGGCGAGGCGCCCATCGCCGCGTAACGGCTGAAGGCGTCGAGGAACAGCAGCGCGTTGGCCGCGATATACGCCGTCACCCAGAAGTTCGCCTGCCAGTTTCCGGCCAGCCATCGCGCCACCCGGGTTCGCGATCCGACCGTCAAGACGCTTCGGGTTCCTTTGCGGGAAGGGCCGGAACCGGGCAGCCAGATATTGGTGAATTGCGCGAAGAGCCGGTCGATCTTCTTGTAATTCCGGATACCCTCGATGAACTCTTCGCAATCCAGCGCGCGTTTACCCGCCTTCTTGAAGTAGCGGAAAAATCCGCCGGACAACTCCGCCATCTCATCCTCTGGCACCTTCAGCGATTGCTCTTCCAGACTCGATTGCAGGATCTGGCCGATTTCCCTGACATCGATGGCGCCGTCGTCATTCAGATCGTATATCGCGAACACCAGTCGAAGACGGCGATCCGTCTTGTCGTCCAGAAGACAGGCGACAAGATCGAAATACTCGGCCTCATCGATAAAGCCGGTGCCATCGGCGTCCACCAGTCGAAACAGCCGCCTGGTGATCAAGGCATTGCGCGACTCAAACGCCTTCTGCCATTCCGCGAGATCGATCAAACGGTCCGCGCCGGCCAACTGGCGAAAGCGTTTGCGTGCGTGCCGTTTCTGAAAGAATCCCAACGAAGTCTTTGCCGCGCGATCTTTCGAAACCATAGTCTTGCCAGTCCTGGAGATTCCCTTGACCTGTGCCGCACGCCAACATATCGGGTCGATGATCGTGGCGCAGTCCTCGGCGCACCCGCGCACGAGGAGTTTCGGGAAGCCGGTCTCGACGCCGCTCTCGACGAGCGAGGCCGGGGTGCCGTTGGTGAAGACAAGGGATAGTCAAACCGATCCGACTCCGGAGTCTGAACAGCTTGCCCGCGCGCGGCAAGCGCGCGTGCGAACGCGCACGGAGCAATCCGCAATGTGAATTAGTTGGCAGTCTCGCGCCGCGACGCGCGCCCGAGCAGGGCGATTGGAGCGGAGTCTAGTGGCAACAATCTCCTCGCAGCGGCTGCCTTCCTTGTAGAGCGAGTTAGGCGGTCAGGGTGCCGGTGCATGTTCCGCTCTCCGGCAAGACGATGGAATTCGATGCGCACGCGAAGTGCGAAGCAGGTTGCTGAAGAAATCAGGACTCCCGGTGTGGCGCCGCACGGCGCCGCGCCGGACTCAGAGCAGTTTGTAGGCGTCGATCAGCACCTGCCTCGCCCTCCGTTCGGCGGTGGCGACGGCAAGCGTGCGATTGAGCCAGGCAAGATGGGGCGCACCCGTCTCGAAACGCATCGCAGTGCGGAAATAGTACTTGCCGGGGGCCACGTCCTCGCCGCGCGCAAGCGCCGCGAGGATCTCGGGCGGGCCGTGGCGATAACCCTGGCTGAGTACTTGCACCAGAGCACCCCGGTCGTCCTTCAGCGCATAGCGCGCGTCGATATCGAGCACGCCGTCCGCGCGCAGGATCTGCCAGTCCGCGCCGGGGAGGACCGTGCCTTTGAAAGACGGACCCTCGAAGGAACCGCCCAGGATCTGCACCACCCGGCGCTCACCGAGCGGGCCGGGGCCCATGGAGACAATCTCGCCGACATCGACGGTGAGGTGGGCGAGAAAATCGAGGCGCGGGGAAGTGTGCATGGGGGCGTTCGGTAAATGTGTTGATTGGGTGGTGGTATTTTGACTGCACGCCGCCTATCTGGGATTGATTGGCACGAAATCGCGGTGCAGCATGGGATATGTGGTTCGGGAGAGCGCGCTAAGGTGATGAATTGTTGGGGGGATGGCGGAAGTGGGGGATTCGGTATTCTAGGGTGAACGCCATTTAGGGCGTTCACCATAAGTTGGGCATCTGAGGAAGAATGCAAATTGGGACGCGAAACAGAATGGGGGTGGAGGGCTAGGCACACAACCTATCTGAAAGGGAGGTTTGGATGGATCAACAGTTTCGCATTCAAATTGAAACAACCGCGGACGAAGCTGAGACTGAGAAGAAAGCTGCAGCTGCCAACACAGCGTACGAGATCAGGTCGATAACACCGTCGCGACGTGGCCCGGATTCACCATTGGTTGAAGCGCGATTTGTCGATCCTGTCACTGTCGTAGCGACCGCGGCGGAATATGCAGATGCCCCACAGCTCGCTCCACCTGACTCGTGGCGCTAACGCGCCACTCGCAGTTGAGCTCACCGTTAGGCGTCACTTACCATGATGAGCGGAGTACGTAGCTGTCCAAACCGCAACGCCCGAACGCTGGGCATTCGGCACCGTCTGACTCTGAAGCCGTTGAGGTGTACTGCATGTGGCGTCGCACTTCGCTGGTCGCCTAGTGCCAGGTGGACGATTGCGATAGTTGAGCAAGCCCTGTTTATTGCCGCAATTGTCGTTGGCTTGCTTTCTCGGCTCACAACGAGGTAAGCATCGCCGCTGCGGATGCCGAAGGACAAAGGAAACCCGCCGGCTACACCAACTCTTTGTTGCGTTTGATGATGATCGAACGGCAGCTATTGGCCGAACTCGTACCTACCACCCTTGGAGCAAAGCAGCCATTCCGGAATCCGCTGACGCACGGCTATTCTGAACAGCCAAGAGTGCCCACTTTCGCCCAGGTCGGGGAGCCTACCTGCGCTCGAACCAGTCGAGCAGTTCGAAGCGCTTTCCCTTGGCGAGGCGAAAGACGCTGAAGTCACCGACGTCCACGGTCAGGATGGAGCGGCAGCCTGCTTTCGCGGCGAGCCAGACGGTCGCGGCATCGGCGAAGTCGATGTCGCGACTTCCGCGACCGCGACCGCGCCGCTACCCCAGCAGCATCCGCCCCAGCCACCACGCGATCGCGGCGATGAACGCCGAGCAGGGAATGGTGAGTATCCAGGCCCAAATGATGTTGCCGGCGACGCCCCAGCGCACCGCCGACACGCCCTGCGTCGAGCCGACCCCGACGATCGCGCCGGTGATGGTGTGGGTGGTGGAAACCGGGATGCCGAGCGCGGTCGCGGCGAACAGCATCACCGCTCCGCCGCCTTCGGCGCAGAAGCCCCCGACCGGGCGCAGCTTGGTGATGCGCTGGCCCATGGTCTTGACGATGCGCCAGCCGCCGAAGGCGGTGCCGAAGGCGATCGTGACGTAACAGGCGATGACGACCCAGATCGGCATTGGATCATTGCTGCTCGCGTAGCCCGCCGCAATCAGCAGCATCCAGATGATGCCCATGGTCTTTTGCGCGTCGTTGCCGCCGTGGCCGAGGCTGTAGGCCGCGGCCGAGGCGAGCTGCAGGCGGCGGAACCATCGGTCGACCCGGGAGGGGGTCGATCGCACGAAGATCCATGAAACCGCCACCATCAGCAGCGCGCCGAACAGAAATCCGACCAGCGGCGAGATGAAGATGAAGGCCACCGTCTTGAGGATCCCCGGCGCGAGCAGCGACCCGGTGCCCGCCTTGGCGACCGCCGCGCCGACCAGCCCGCCGATCAGCGCGTGCGAGGACGACGAGGGAATACCGTAGTACCAGGTGATCAGGTTCCAGGCGATCGCGCCCATCAGCGCGCCGAACACGACGTATTGGTCGACGATGCCCTGGTCGACGATGCCCTTGCCGACGGTAGTCGCGACCTTCAGCTGGAAGATGAATACCGCGATGAAATTGAACAGCGCCGCGAGCAGCACCGCCTGGTGGGGTTTGAGCACGCCGGTCGAGACGACGGTGGCGATCGAGTTCGCCGCGTCGTGAAAACCATTCATGAAATCGAAGGCGAGCGCGATCGCCACCAGCAAAATGACCATTCCCAGACCGATCTGGGCGCCTGCCGCGGCATCCATGGCGTTCAGGAGTTCTCGAGTACGATGCCTTCGATCACGTTCGCCACGTCCTCGCAGCGGTCGGTGATCGATTCGAGCAGGTCGTAGAGCACGCGCATCTTGATCACCTGCTTGAGGTCGTTCTCGTCGCGGAAGAGCTTGCCGAGCGCCGCGCGCATCACCCGGTCGGCGTCGGACTCCAGGCGGTCGATTTCCTCGCAGCACCGCATGATCGCCTCGGGCTGCTTGACGTTGGTGAGCAGCGCAACCGCGGACCGGACGCGTTCGCAGCACATCAGGCAGATTTCGGCGAGTTGCTTGGCTTCCGGCGTGATGCGCCGCAGGTCGTAGAGCAGCACCGATTCGGCGACGTCCTGGATCAGGTCGACGATGTCGTCCATGCTGGTGATCAACTGGTGCATCTGGTCTCGGTCAAAGGGGGTGATGAAGGTGCGGTGCAGTTGGGTGATGGTCTCGTGCGTCACCTTGTCGGCGGCGCGCTCGGCGGCGTCGATGCGCTGCGCGTGGATCTCCAGCTCGCTGAAGCTGGTGATCATCAGCGCGAGCTCGCGCGCGCCCTCGACGATGCGCTCGGCGTGCGCGTTGTAATACTCGAAGAACCGTCCGTCGCGGGGCATCAGGCGTGCGAACATGGGGCGTCCTTCCTTCGGTGGCTGCGGTGACTGCGGTGGCTGGGCGAGGCGGATTGTAATGGCTTTTCCCGGACCGACGGTGGTGAGCGATCTTTCGATGATTGAGAGACAATCCCATGCCGCGAACCGGCGCCGGCGGCGGTGGCGCCCGATTGACACAGACGAGGTAAGGCATGCTTTTCGATTTGCCTGAGGACGTGAAGGCATTCCGGCAGAAGGTGCGGCAGGTCGCGTGCACCGACATCGCGCCGCACGCGGCTGAGACCGACCGCAGCGAGCAGTACCCGTGGCATTGCGTCGCGGTGCTGAAGCGCGAAGGCTTCATGGGCATGACCCTTCCGGTGCAATACGGTGGCCGCGGTGCTTCGTACCTCGAGGCGGTGGTGTTGATCGAGGAGATGGCGAGGGCATGCAGCACGACCGGGCGTATCTGCGTCGAATCGAATATGGGTGCGCTCGGCGCGATCATGCGATACGGCAGCGAGGCGCAAAAGCGCCTGGCGGCGTCGCTGGTCCTGTCGGGAGACAAACCGGCGATTTGCATCACCGAGCCCGATGCCGGGAGCGCGGCGACCGAGATGACCACGCGCGCCGATCGCCGCGGCGATCGATATGTGCTCAACGGCAGGAAGCACTGGATCACCGGCGGTGGCGTGTCGCGGTTGCACCTGATCTTCGCGCGGGTCTTTCACGACGGCAAGGAACAGGGTATCGGCGGATTCATCGTGGTGCGCGATCCGCAGTCGGACGATCCCCAGGGGCTCGTGATCGGCCGGCGCGAACCGGCGATGGGGGTACGCGGGCTGCCCGAGACCGAGCTGCTGTTCCGGGACCTCGAAGTGGCCGAGGAGATGCTCCTGATCCCGCCGCAGGGACTGCGCAAGGGCTTCGCCGGACTGATGGACGCCTACAACGGCCAGCGCGTCGGCGCGGCGACCGTCGCGCTGGGCATCGCCGAGAGCGCCTACGAGCTCGCGCTGGAGCGCGCGCGCGAGCGCCGCCAGTTCGGCCGGCCGATCGCCGAGTTCCAGGGGGTGCAGTGGATGCTGGCTGACATGTCGATCCAGCTCGCCGCCGCCCAGGCGCTGATCTACAAGGCGGCAAGCCGAGCCGGCGAGGGCTTCCCCGACAAGCTCGAGGCGGCGCAGGCGAAGGTGTTCGCGGCCGACACCGCGGTACGCGTCACCAACGATGCGATGCAACTCTTCGGCGCGATGGGCTACTCGCGCAATTTCGCGCTGGAGCGGAAGGTCCGCGATGCGCGCATGTTCCCGATCGCGGGCGGCACCACGCAGATCCTGCGCACGCAGGTGGCGGGCGCGATTCTCGGCATCCGCACGCCGCAAACGCGCGACGGCTATGCGCATCGGGGCGCGGGCGCCGGGCCGGAGTAAGCGGACCGATCGCCGCGCCGGTCAGTCGCGCGTGCCGAGGCCGAGCGCGCGCAGCGCGGCGATGTCTTCGGCGGTGTAGCCCCAGGCGGCGAGCGCCGCCTGCCCCGCCGCGCCGCGCTCGGGGGGCGGGCGCGCGATGCCCGCCGGAGTGCGCGAAAAGCGCGGCGCGGGCGCCGGCTGCTCGATCCCGTCGAGCGAGACGAAACTCCTGCGCGCGAGATGCTGCGGGTGGCGCCGTGCCTCGCCGAACCCGAGTACCGGCGCGAAGCAGGCGTCCGACCCCTCGAATACCTTGCACCACTCGTCGCGCGTCTTGCCGCGAAATGCCGCGGTGAAGTGCGCACGCAGCTCCGGCCAGCGCGCGCGATCGTGCTGCGCGGGAAGCGGCCGCCCGGCGAGCCCCAGGCGCGCGAGCAGCTCCGCATAGAAACGCGCTTCGATCGCGCCGATCGCGACGTATTTGCCGTCGCGCGTTTCGTAGGCGTCGTACCAGGGCGCGCCGCCGTCGAGAATGTTGGCATCGCGCTCCTCGCTCCAGCGGCCGGCGGCGATCAGCCCGGCGAACATCGTCGCAAGGAGCGATGCGCCGTCGATCATCGCCGCATCGACCACCTGTCCGCGTGCCGAGCGCTGCGCCTCGAGCAGCGCGCAAACGATGCCGAAGCCGAGCAGCATGCCGCCGCCGCCGAAATCGCCGATCAGGTTGAGCGGCGGCACCGGCGGCTCGCCCGCGCGCCCGATCGCATTCAACACGCCGGCGAGCGCGATGTAGTTGATGTCGTGCCCGGCGCGCGGCGCGAGCGGACCGTCCTGGCCCCAGCCGGTCATGCGGCCGTAGACGAGGCGCGGATTGCGCGCGAGCGCCTGCTCGGGGCCGAGCCCGAGGCGCTCCATCACGCCGGGCCGGAAGCCTTCGATGAGCGCGTCGGCGCGCTCGATGAGCCGTAGCGCCGCCTGCGCGCCGTTGCCCGACTTGAGGTCGAGGGTCACCGAGCGCTTGCCGCGCATCATCAGGTCGCTGCGGCGTTCGCGCTCCAGTCCCAGGTCGGCCGCGAGCGGGCGATCGACGACCAGCACGTCGGCGCCCATGTCGGCGAGCAGCATGCCGCAGAACGGCGCGGGGCCGATCGCTTCGAACTCGAGGATGTGCAGGCCGGAGAGCGGTCCCATGCGGGCAATGATAGCGGTACTTTGGCAAGGAATCTCCGCGCACCGGGGCGGGTATCGATTTCCCCGCGGCGGGAGCGCGCCAAGGGGCAGGCGCCGACATGGCGCCGACCTATTTGGTTTGGAATTTCTTCGATCTCCGCTTTTGGCGCGGTTGCGCTTTACGCAACCGCGCCAAAAGCGGAGACCCTGGGGGCACCTCTTCGCGGGAGGACCGACACTACGAGTTGGGATTCGCCAGTGTCTGCCGAGTTCCCGCAGTTGCGTACAGTGCAACCGCAGGAAGTCGGGAGATCGATAAGATTCGAAACCAAATGAATCAGCGCGATCCGGGCATCGCCGCGGGTGCGGATCGGCGCTACAACTCCCACGGATAGCCGATGAAGATCGCCGCGCCAACCCCTTCGTTTCCATAGCCGAGGTCGCCGCGAAACACCACCCCCGAGGCGGTGACGATGCGCAATCCCAGGCCGTACACGTCGCGCATGTTCGGGCGACGCAGCAGGTCGTCGCGCCGGTCGGAGGTCACGCCGGTCTCGTAGAAGAGCGCGAGCTGGATCAGGGTGCGCACATCCTTCATGAAGACGAGGTCGAAGGGCCGGCGCTCCTCGGTGAGGTTCCAGCGGAACTCGCTGCCGAAGAAGACGGTGTGCGCGCCCTGGAAGCGTCCCTGCGGGTAGCCGCGCAGGCGATTGAACCCGCCCAGGCCGGTCGCGGTGCCGTAGGTGTTTTGCGCCACCATGCCGGCGATCACCTGATTGCAGAACGCTTGCTGCTGTATATCGATGATCGCGCCGCAATCGAGACCGGATTGCCGTTGCAGCTGGAGCGGGTCGGTCTCGCCCGCCCGCACGACCACCGCGTCCGAGCGCAGCGCGTTGAAGACCCAGGTGCTGCGTGCGCCGAACGGCACATAGGCGGTCGCGTTGGCATCGACCACGTAGTAGGCCGCACCGGCGCCGCGCGCGGGCGATTGCGAACGCGTGAGGTCCAGGCGCACACCGCGCCGCGGGTCGGCGTAGTCGTCGGTCAGATCGAGGCGCGCGCCGAGCCGCGCGGTGTGACCGCGCTCGCGCGGCGCGTTCTGCGCACTGACGATCACGGCGCCGTCCCGGTCGCGGATGCCCTTCAGCCGCGATGCGCCCTGGTACCAGGCGCCGTTGATCTCGAAACGGCGATCAAAAAAGGTCGCCGTGAGGCGCGCGCCCTCGTAGGCGGTATCGCCCAGCTCGAGCAGGCGGTAGTCGTTCTTGTCGCCCTGCATGCCGCGCTGACTGTAGCTCTGGATCGTGACCTTGCTCACCGAGCCGAAGCCGACGTCGAGGATCAGATTGCGCGGCAGCAGGTGGATATCGGCGACGCCGACCGATGCGCCGCCCACGTCGCCGTTGAACACGATGCCGTACACGTCGGTGTAGCTGTCGGCGATATTCATCGCGCCGCCGACCAGGCTCAGACCGGAGCCGATGCCGGGCAGGCTGTAGGGAAAGGGAAACAGCGCATAGCCGAAGTCCTTGACGAACTGCGGTTTGCGGCGCTCGGGGACGCCCGCTTGCGCAGCGTCGTCCTCGGCGTGCGACAGCGGAATGAACACCCATGCTGCACAGGCGGCGAGCAGGCATCGCAGCAGGCCGCGTCGCAGGCCGCGGAGAGTTCGGGTCTCCAAATCCGGCGCGTCCGCTATTTGCCCCGGGTGATCACGTTCAGCGCCGGTGCGCTGCCGTCCTTCGCCTGGCCCGGGTAGAGCGTGAGGTGAGGGTAGGGGATCTCGATGCCGCGCGCGTCGAACGCCGCCTTCAGTCGCTTGAGGAATTCGCGCCGTACGTTCCACTGTTCGAGCGGCTGCACCTTGAGACGACAACGCAGCACGACGGCCGAATCGTCCCAGCGCTCGACGCCGATGATTTCCGTGTCATCGCGGATCTTCGGGCCAAACTGCGGGTCGTCGCGCATCGCCTGGCCGACCTCGCGCATCACGGCGAGCGCTTCGTCGGGATCCTCGCGATAGGCGATGCCCACTTCGATCACCGTCTGCGCGTATTCGCGCGTCAGATTGCTCACGATCGTAATCTCGCCGTTCGGCACGAAGTGGACATGTCCGTTGAAATCGCGCAGCCGGACGTGGCGCAGGGTGATTTCCTCGACCAGACCGCTTTGGCCGGCGATCTGGACCACGTCGCCCTGCCGGATCTGGTCCTCGAGGAGCAGGAAGAAACCGTTGAAGTAGTCCTTAATCAGGCTTTGCGCGCCGAAGCCGATCGCCACGCCTGCCACGCCGGCGGTGGCGAGAATCGGTGCGATCGAGATGCCGAGTTCTCCCAGCACGAGCGTGCCGGCGACGATCACGATGATCACCGCGGCGATGTAGCGGAACACCCGCGCCAGGGTTTCGATGCGACGTGCTTCCTCGCCGTCGCTGCGTTTCGCCATGTAGTGGCGAAACGCACGAATCAGGCGTCTGGAGAGCCGGTGCAGCACCCAGCCGAGCACGAGAATGAGCACGACGCGACCCATCGTCCACGCCATGGCTTGCCAGTGCGGCACGTTCATCAATTCACGAAACCAGTGCGTCAACTCCGTCATGATTCATTCCGATCAACACCCGGCTCCGGCGAACCGGGGTGGCCGGGAAGGATATTCCCGGCCATGGCACCCTGGCGGGCGGCGCCGCGCCGGGGAGGCACGTGTCAGTGCATCCCCAATGCGGCTTCGACATTGCGCACCATCGCCACCAGGCGCGGCCCAATGTCGTCCTCGAGCTGTCCCTTCTTGAGCGTAAAGGCGGGCACGCCGCAGTTGAAGGCGACGATCTCGCCGTCGACGGTGCGGCGCATCGGTACCCCGACCGCGTACACCTCGCGGCGCAGTTCCCCCATCGAGGTGCAGAAGCCGCGACCGCGGATGTCGTCCAGGCTCTTGTCGATCGCCGCGCGGAACTTGCGGTGGCTTTCGGGTTCCTTGACCTTGATCTGGTTGAGCAGCGCTTCGCGCTCTTGCGGCGTGCAGGCGGCGAGAAAGGCACGGCCGACCGCGGCCTGTGCGATCGGCACCGCGGTGCCGATGTCGGGCAGCGTGGTGAGTCCGTTGCCGCTGCGCGTCGATTCGACGTACACCATGCTCAGCCGGTCGCGCATGCCGATCGATACCGAACCGTTGCAGTGATCGGCGAGTTCCTTCATGAAGGGACGCGCCACCTGGCGTACGCTCATCGAAGCGAGCAGCGGATAGCCTATCGAGAGCACCGCCGAGCCGAGTTGATACTTGCCCAGGCGCATGTTGTGGCGCAGATAGCCGAGCTTGGTGAGGGTGTAGGTGAGGCGCGACACCGTCGGCTTGGGAAGGCCCGTGCGTTGCGAAATCTCCTTGTTGCCGAGCAGCGGCTCGATCGGCGTAAAGCAGCGCAGCACATCGAGCCCGCGCGCGAGGGTGGTGGCGAACTGGCGGTCGCCCTCGTGCTCATAGTCAAACCCGCCCGATGCCAGCGCAAGCGTGGCATTGGTCTCCGGTGCCCCCATGAATCCTATCTCCTTGTTCGTGTTGGTGTTGGCAATGGTTATGGCAATGGCTACGGCGGTAGTGGCGGCGCGCACTTGCCGCGCCGCGAAAACTGCAACGTCGGCGTAGTCAACCGGCTGCACCGACGTTTCACGTTTCGATATTCCTTCCGGGACGGTATTGTGTCAACTTAGCAGAATTTGATTTCGCAGGGTGAAACATTCGTGCGCGCGGGGGGCAGAACATGACGCAATCCCTTTTTGACCTTTCCGGCAAGGTGGCTCTCGTCACCGGCTCGACGCGAGGCATCGGCAAATCGGTTGCCGAGGAACTGGCGCGCGCCGGTGCCCGCGTGGCGGTATCGAGCCGCAAGGCGGAGGCCTGCGAGGCGCTGCGCGTGGAATTCGAATCCCGGGGCTGGCCGGTGATCGCACAACCCTGCAACGTATCGCGCCAGGAAGACCTGGTGCGGCTGGTGGAGAGGGTTCAGACCGCCTGGGGAGGCATCGATATCGCGGTGGCGAACGCCGCGGCGAATCCTTATTACGGCCCGCTCGCCGATCTGCCCGACGAGGCCTTCGACAAGGTGTTCGCCAACAACGTGAAAAGCGTGCTGTGGCTCGCCAAGTTGACGCTGCCGGCAATGGCGGCGCGCGGTGGCGGCAGTTTCATCGTCACCGGTTCGATCGCCGGCCTGGTGGCGAATACCGTGATCGGCAGCTACGGTATTTCGAAAGCGGCGAGCCACCATCTGGTGCGCAACCTCGCTGCCGAATGGGGGCCGAAGAAGGTGCGCGTCAACGCCATTGCGCCGGGCCTGATCAGGACCGATTT
>Ga0224495_10001891_pt1 | contig 14213 bp, 8 predicted proteins | sample SF_Jul11_sed_USG_FD_168128 | JGI IMG/M metagenome (GOLD analysis project Ga0224495, IMG submission 168128) | Sediment microbial communities from San Francisco Bay, California, United States - SF_Jul11_sed_USGS_4_1 | ecosystem: Environmental > Aquatic > Marine > Sediment | place: USA: California... | reverse complement strand
CGAACCCAGGCTCCCATGCAACCGCCGCCACAGCCGTCAGTCCCGAGGAGTCAGCCGCCGCCCGGCAAGGACCGGGCTTTGATCGGTCCTTCGATCGAGATCAAGGGTAGCCTCTCGGGCGGCGAGGACCTGTTAGTGGAGGGGCGGGTTGAAGGAAAGATCGAACTGGCTCAGCACAGCGTTACGATCGGCACGAACGGGCGCATCAAGGCTGATATCCAGGGACGGAACATCATCGTTATGGGAGAGGTCGAAGGCAATATCGTGGGGTCAGAGCAGATTGTCTTGCGGCAATCCAGCACGGTGCAAGGCAACCTTGTTGCCCCGCGTGTGAGCCTCGAGGATGGGGCGAACTTCAAGGGCAGCGTCGACATGACTTCCAAACCTGCAGTGGTAGAAAAACCGTTGCTTAAAGACAACACTGCAATGAAACCTCCGTCGCAGCAGCTGCCCAGACAGGATAAGACCGGGGATAAGGCCTGATTCCAGCGGCGCGAGACGGCCGCCATCCGGCGGCCTGCAGTGAGAGCTTTCGCCGCAGCATCCTATGACTCTGAGTGCTGCTCAAGAAACCCGGGTTTCGCCGGCGGTGTGCAAATCGCTCGGGCTGCATGCGCTGCTGGACCGGGTACGGGACGATCGAAGTTACTCCATCCTGGACCTTGGCCCCGCCCTCGAAGCGAACGTGCGCTTCTGGTCGCAATTCTCCTGTTGGCTGAATATTCACGACTTCTATCGCAGTTTCCGGCAGCAAAAGGCGTCGGTTGTGCCGGAGGAGGAGTCCAAGGAGACGACGTTTTCCTCATTGCTTGACTTCAGTGATGAAGAGGTCTTCGACATTATCCTTGCCTGGGACCTTTTTAATTACCTCGATCTGCGCGAACTCGAGGCGCTCGTTCAGAGGCTGAGCCGGTGGTGCCGTCGCGGGACCAGGCTTTTCGCCCTGATCTCGTCTCTGCCGAAGATCTCTGCGTCACCGATGGTGTTCAGGATTCTTAACAGTGAACAAATGATCTACGAAATATCAACCCAGGCTACGAGACCATGCCCGCGCCATCTGCCGCGGGATATCGCCAGACTTATGGGACGATTTAAAGTATTCCGTTCCTTCCTGTCGCGCCACGGTATCCAGGAGTACGTTTTCGCATTCGAATAGGAGAACCCGCTTTCGTTCCGCTCGGGCTGCGGAATTCTTCCGCCCTCGGATCGCCTCGGGCCGTTTCTATTCTCCAGGCCGAGCGTCAACGCTGGTTGACGTCTTCCTGTAGGACGTGCTACTTCTGTCCCACGTGCCCCGCCAATCGGCTGGAGGAGTGGGGGCCGGTCAGTTGCCGCGGTCACCCTCAGCTACCAGACCATCGCCGCGGCCCTGGCCAACCCGGCCGATTCGCTCCGCAGGGAGTGAGTCTCCGGGCCGGCCCCGATGCAGGCCCCACAGCGATCCCGTCACTTCTTCGCTTTGATGAAAATCTTCTCTTCCATGGGCTCGATGAAGATCGTCGTGTTCGGGAAGGCTTCGACAATGGATCGGTAGTCCTGCCCCTCGCTGTGAAGGTTGTTGTGCGTCACGATGAACAGTTTCGGCTTCACGAATTCGTTCATCAGGACCTTTCCCGTGTCGGTGTTCCAGTTGTCCTTGAAGACGAGGTCGATGTCTTCCTTCTCCAGCCCGAATTTTCTGAAATATTCCATGTTGGGAGGTGTATACATGTCCCCCATGTGCAGGAATTTCACGCCCCCGAGCTCGATCAAGAATTGGGTCACGATGAATTCGCGGTCGAGACGGTCGTCCGTGGTGTGCTTAACAAGATAGAGCTTCAACGGGCAGCCGTTTATGGACACCTCGCGCACATCCCCCCAGCTCGGTGTCAGGCTATCGATCTGTTGCCTGACCTTGCCGTAATTTTCCGGATCGTTTTCCTCGGCCAGGGAGAGGGTGTGCTCGTTGGCGATCATCCGGGTTTCCGGGTGTTTCATCAGGAACGGAAAGGCCATGTCCGGGGTGAAGTGGTCGGCGTGATAATGGGAAACCAGCACGAGGTCGATTTTCCGGAAGGGCTCTTCCCGAGATAGCATCTTCTCGAAAACATCGTCTGGAGTCCGGACGTGGGCGAACTTGGGATTGGGATGCCTGAACAAGGCGTCGACCAGGATGCTCTTCCCGCCGCCGGAGATGAGGTAGCCGCAGTTTCCCAGGAAACGGACCCGGACGGCCGATTCAAGCTCGCGGGCCGTGAGCGCCCGGTATTCGAACCCTGTTCCGGTGAAGACGTAGGCAAGGGGCCCGCCGGATTTCACGCCCGGCCTTGCCTGTCCTGTATTGGCGGCTTGGCTTGGCACGGTGGCCGTTATCGAGAAAAGGCAAAACGCGAAGGATAAGAAATTGGTTTTTCTGCTGTGTCGGCTGAATGAGTGTCCGAGCATCTATTTTGTTTCATCCCGTCGCAAGGAATGATAAATGTGGGATTGTCGGATGTCAACTTGAGTTGGAAAGCAGCAGGGAAGGGTCACGAGGCCGCAGGGAGGCCTAAAAGAGCCGGAAATCTTCCCCGGACCGCTTCTCTCGGGTAAAGAGAGGATCACGATGAATGTTCTGTGGAGGTCCCGGCGGCAGCTAAGCAGCCTCGGGATCGCGGAGGCGAACCTCCACACCTGGCGTCACACTTTCGCCGGCAACTTCATTAGAAAAACTCGGGATATGCGGGCGCTTCAGCTAGTTCTTGGCCATAAATCGATTAAGACGACACGGATCTATGCTCACCTGAGCGACCAGCACCTTTCCGAGTTTATTAACCAGTTCCCTGACCTGAAAATGGGCACACCTATCGTTTTGCCGGGCCGAGGGATCGTGCAAGTTCTCAATGAAATCCGAAACGCCTTCAGGAATTTATTTGAAAATATTTAATTCCTCTTATCCCCCTTGAGCAATCAAGGGGGACCTCAAACAGGCGAGATCTATCGATATTTCTGACAAGTTTTGGGCAAAATTTGGACACAAATCTTTAGCCTTTGGATTGCTTCGGACCGTTTCCATTCTCCAGGTCGAGCGTCAACATCGATGGGATTTTCTTCGCCCTGAATCCTCCTTGCGGGCAAGGCTTAATCCGTCCCGCCTAATCAATACTCCCGCGCGATCCCGGCCTAAGGTTTATTCGTACCTGATGCTGTCCACGGGATCCGAAGAGGCGGCCCGCAGCGAATGATAGGACGTCGTCAGGAAGCCGATGCCGAAAACGAGCCCGGCCGCGGCCACGAAAACCCACAGCGGGACGGACGTCCGGTAGGCGAAATCCCGCAGCCACCATCTCGCGGCCAGATAGCCGAGGGGCCAAGCGATCACGTTGGCGAGCAGGATGAATTTCCCCATGTCCCGGTTGAGGATCGCCACGAGCTTCGCGGCCGAAGCGCCCAGGACTTTCCGGATCCCGATCTCCTTGGTCCTTTGCTCGGCCGTGAAGGCCGCCATCCCGAAGAGGCCCAGGCAGGCGATGAAAACGGCCAGAAGGCTGAACGAGGTGAACAGGGCGGCGAGGTTCTCTTCGGGACCATACTCGGCCTCGAGAGCGTTCTCGAGGAAGTAAGCGTCAAAGGGAGCCCCTCCGGCGACGCCCTTCCAAACACGATTGAGCCCTTCCACGCGTCCTGATAAGTCTCCCGGCGCGAGGCGGACGACGAGGGCTTCGGCATCCTCGGGACCAAAATCGATCATCATCGGCTCGATCAGTTGGCGGACATCCCTGAAATGGAAATCCCGAACGACGCCGACGACGGTCTTGTAGATCCCCTGTCCGTCCAGCTCCCGGATCTTCTTTCCGACGGGATCGTCCCAGCCGAACCTCCGGGCCGCCGTCTCGTTGATCAGGACGGATTTCCCGGCATCCCCGGGGAAATCCTCGGAGAAACCTCTTCCCCGCAAAACGTCAATCCCCATCGCGTCCAGGTAGTCACGGTCGACGCTGATAATCCCCATCCCGGGAGACTCATCCAATTCGAATCCCTCCGGCTGGCAGATATTATGGTGTGCACCCCAGTCGGGAGCGTGAGACGACGCCCCCACCGAGACGACCCCGGGGAGGCGCCGGAATTCCTGCTTGATCGCTTCGATGGAAGTTCGCGATTCCGGGGTGTCCAACCGAACGACAACGACCCGCTGCCGGTCGTATCCGAGGTCCTTCGTGCGCATGAAGCGGACCTGGCCGAGAATGACGCCGGTTATGATGAGGAGGAAGGTGGAAACGGCGAACTGGAAGACGACGAGCACGGAGCGGAAGCGGCTTCTCGACCGTCCGCGGGACATCCCTCCTCTGAGGACCTCCGCGGGTTTGAATCGCGATAGGACGAAAGCGGGATAGCTCCCCGCCCCCAGCCCCACCAGGAGGGCGAGGCCGATAAGACCCGGCACAAGCCACGGGATCTCGGTGAAGGGATGCGGGAGGTCGACCCGGATGACGGACCGGAAAAGGGTCAGACCCGCCTGCACGAGCAGGATCCCGAGGAAGAGAGCGAGAAAGCTCTGGATGAGCGCCTCGCCCAGAAACTGCGATATGAGTTTCGACTTCACCGCACCGTGGACCTTGCGGATGCCCACCTCCAAGGCCCGCTTGGCCGAGCGGGCAGCGGCGAGGTTCATGAAATTGATGCAGGCCAGGAAAAGGATGAACAACGCGACCGCGGCGTAAATGGAGACGGTGGCGACATCGCTGTTGCGGGAAATTTCCCCGTTGAGCCGCGAGTGGAGATGGATATCCGTCACCGGCTGGAGGGCGAACCTGATCTCCCCTCCGACCTTCTTGAGGACCGGGCCCATTTTCCGTTCGATGAGGGACAGGAATTTATTTTCGAGGGCATCCGGGTCGGTCCCCTGGCGGAGGAGGAGATAGGAATAATTGTTGAAGTCCCCAAGCCAGCGAGTGAAATCCAGGCGGTTGGCGTTCTGGTACGTAACAAAGGATAAGAGCATATCGAAATCGAGATGAGAATCTCCGGGCGGGTCTTCGACGACGCCGGTCACCGTATAATCCTGAGCGCGGTTGATTCTAAGGACTTTGCCGACGGGGTCTTCGTGGCCGAAGTATCTCTCGGCCGTCTCGCGTGTGAGCACGGCCGAAAACGGGGCTGCCAAGGCCGTGCCGGAATTCCCCTTGAGCAAGCGGTAGGAAAAGACTTCGAAGGCCGGCGCGTCCGCCCAGAGGATGCCTTGCTCGAAGAAGAGCTTATCCCCGTATTCGACGGTCGTCCTATAGCGTCGGCGGATCCGGACGACGCTCTCGATCTCGGGGAGTTCTGTCATTAAGTCGGGGGCGATCGCCCCGTTCGAAGTCGCCAGGTTGAAATCCTGCCCGCTGAGGGTGCCGGCCATCGTCAGCCGGTAGATCCGTCCGGCGTTTTCGTGGAAGGAATCGAATCCTGTTTCGTGGTGGACGTAGGTCATGATCAGGATGAAACAGGCCATGCCCACGGCCAGCCCGGCCAGATTGATGACGGTGCCGAGCTTCTGGCGCTTGAAGTTACGGTATGTGATCTTCAGGGAGTTTTTAAGAAGAACCCCGCTCCAATAGAGGGAATTGAAAACGGAATGAAAGAGGGTCCGGACCACCTGGCCCCAGAGCCAGAGCGAGGCGCGGAAACGCCCGACGGCCGCAACTTGCCTTTCGTAGAGTTCTTCGATGTCGCCGAAGAGGCCGTAGTTCCTCCGTTCGCTGACGAGGGCTCCGAGAAGACGCAGGCCCCATCTCCGGTAAGGGCGCAGTTCCGTGCTTTTCATCTGGACTCCTCCCCGGCGAACTGCGAGATATTGATCCCCTCCCAGAAGGCCTCCTGGATTTTCCTGGCCTTGACCATCTCCTCGAGGCCGAGCTCCGTCAGCCGGTAATATCTTTTGCTCTTTCCGCCCCGGACGGGCGTCGGCTCGCCCTGTTCGGCCTTGAGGTAGCCCCGCTTGACAAGACGCTCGAGCGGATAGTAGATCCCTCCGATGGCCAGGTTTTTGCCGGTGATCTTGTTGATATGGTCGTAGATGGCGATGCCGTAGGCTCCTTCCCGGAGCTGCCAGACCGAGAGGAGGATTTGTTCTTCCAAGCGCGTCAATTCCGATGCCATGTTCGCCTCGCTACGCTTATATATTCAGAAAATATGAATTAATTGAAGACTTGTCAAGAGATTTTTTCAGATTTTACGTATTTATAGCTTTCTTGACGGCTTTGGACCCTAGGGCAAAAATGGCGACGATTTGACTTGCACATAGAAATGGCGCGGCAGAACTACGATGGGGATTGATCCTGCGATCCTGCTGCAGGAGTCGATAATCGGCTCTCCCGATGCCACAGAAGCCACCCAACCTTTTTAGAATCAGTTAATTCAACCCGGGTAAAAACTATTGCACAGGAACTAAGGAAGTTGACGAAAAATATCGGTCCATGTCATTGTACAGGGAAAGGCTCAGGGGATATTGAAAGATATTCTTAAAGAAGAATACATTGATATGCAGGCGGGTTTGAAGCTAAAGTTAGTCGATGATAAATTAAGATGAAAATATTAGCATTTCTGTTGCCACTATATTGTTTAGTTCTCCGGACCTCACCCGAAAACAGGTCCAGCCAAAAATGGAGTTTTTTGGCTTCTCGGGGCTCAACTTGTCTTTGACCGGGTCTTGAGCTCTTTTTAATACTTCCCTAAGATAATCAGATGGGATTATCGGGGCGGCATTGCGGCCGCGATCCGGCACGGGCAAAAAGCAAATTTTTATTGAGTTGAAGGCAGGTCCGCTTCTATGGTAAGAACTATCGTTGTCTACGACTCAAACTACGGCGGCTCCGAGCTTGCTGCGAAATAAATTGCCGAGGAAATGAGAGGGTTCGCCATGAAGATCGAAGATTTTCATGCCTCCGGAAGAGGGCTGGCAGCAGAAAGTGGAAGCATTTGCATCCCAGCTCCCGTCCCGAGGTGAGTAGTAACCCAGAAGGAAAACGGATGGCCGAATCAATAATCATTATCGGAGCCGGTATGGGTGGTCTGGCTGCCGGCATCTACGGTCAGATAAACGGCTACGAAACGCAGATTTTTGAGATGCATATCAAACCGGGTGGGCAATGCACCTCGTGGAAGCGCAAGGGCTACACTTTCGACCCTTGCATTCACCACTTCTTCGGCTGCAAACCAGGCTCCAGTGTAAACCAGATGTGGCACGAGCTTGGTGCATTGCCTCGAGAACTGGTGAATATCGCAGAGTGCACGGCCGTCGCCTCGCCGGACGGGAAGATATTCGTAGATTACTATGATCTCGAGAGGCTAAGAAACACGTTACTCAAATTGTCTCCGGCAGACTCAAAGATGATCGAACATTATATTGGGTGTATCAAAGCATTTGCTAATAACAGAATCGATGATGCGATAAGCAGCGGTTCATTCTGGAAAATGATCACGATTTTCCCTTCGATGCCTTCGATCTTAAAATGGATCAAAATGAATATGCGCACTTTTGCCGAACGGTTCTCCGACCCGTTTCTTAGAAACGCATTTGCCCAGCTCGTATATTCAAATCCGGACGGCCCCCTCTTCTTTCATTTTATGAGGCATGTCGGCGGAATGAACGGTGACATACAATGGCCGGTGGGTGGGGCAGCCGAATTTGCGAAATCCATTGAGGGGCGTTACCTGGCCTTAGGAGGAAAAGTCCGTTACGGTAGCAGGGTCGAAAAGATCCTGGTTGAGAACGACAAGGCGGTAGGGATTAGGCTTGCTGATGGAAGCGAGCACCGGGCGGACATTGTCATTTCAAACGCGGACGGGCGCAAAACGATCTTCAATATGCTCGATGGCCAGTACATAAACGAGACGGTGCGCACCTACTGCGCTCCGATCTCTGACGAGACCCCCTTTGCCGTAAATGTATGTCTGGGGATTGACCGGGACCTGTCCGGCGAGCCTTCGTCATTGGTATTACTGCTTGACCGGCCTGTGACTATAGCCAACCACAAATATGAGAACATAGAGGCGCAGCTATATGGTTTCGACAAAAGCATGGCCCCGACCGGAAAGGGAGCCATAAAAGTTGAGCTTTCGGCAAGCTATTCCTATTGGAAACAACTCTATAATGACGATAGAGAAAAATATAAACAAGAAAAACAGAAAGTTGCCGAACAGGTCATCGAGATTCTGGAAAGGCACTTCCGCGGAATAAAAGGCCAGGTCGGGGTTATCGATGTTTACACTTTAATGACCTGGGAGCGGTACATGGGCGGAACTCAGGGATGGTTTAATCTGCCAAACCGGAAGCTTGATTTCAGCATGAGAGAAGATCTTTCGGACAAGAAACTCAAAACAACGCTGCCGGGGCTGGCCAATTTTTACTTCGTTGGAGTGTGGGCCACCGCGATGGGGTCTCTGGCCCATAATGCCACCTCAGGAAAGACAATCATCCGGCGCATCTGCAAAAAGGACGGCAAGAAATTTAAGGCACAGCCAGGGCTGGCCGCCATTTCTTTTTAGCTATTCCCGACTCGTTCTCAAGTCCTTTCGGATTTCGACGGATTTCGGTATTTTTCGATGAGTTGTAGAGGCTTATGATGGCGGCAAAATTGCGAACTCAACCTGACGCGGCCTGTTCAGCATGAGATAAAAGTGAAAAATTTTAATAGAATTTGGGAATAGGAGTTGATGAAGATATTGAAGGTGTTTACTGGGTCCCCTCAAGAATTGCCGACGACCCCGAAGAATAACAAGAAAATGACTTTGGGGAAGAGTTGGGCAGAAATGATCAAATAGTTCACAATTCCTAAAAATCATGGCCAGACAACCGGATGAAGAAGTTATTGTAAATTTTGTCGGGCAAAGGCATTGCCGCCCCCACTCCATCTCCAACTCGGCCTCTGCGATTTTTTAAAAAAATGGCGGGACTCATGACGCCTATATTATTGATACCCGGAGTTCTTGGCACTAAATTTGCTGTAGAAAGCTGTGGAGTAAGAAGCATGAAACAACCACAAAGACGGATTTCCTTTTTTTTGGTCATACTGATCGTCATGGTGTTTGGGAGGGGGCCCGAACTCCGGGCCCAAGTCTGGGCGCGGGTCAACGGAAGAGTGACTGCCGAGGATGGAAAGCCGATTGCCGGAGTTAGGGTGATTTTGGTTTCTCCGGATGGTGAAAAACAGGAAACAGCAACCGATGAAAAAGGAAATTGGATGCTGGTTAATATCAGGCCCGGCTCCTGGGAGATTGGATTCATGGTCAAGGGCTTTGAGTCCCGGAATTTCAAAATCGAACTTTCAGCCATCAAGGATAATCCGCCCGTCAATATCAAACTGGGCCGCGCTCCGGAATCTGGCTTGATCCCCGGCGACGCCCTCTACAGGGATCATAAATACCAAGAAGCCCTGCAGGAATATCAAAGAGTCCTTGAAGCTCAACCCGAGCTGTATCAAGCCTATGTGCAGATCGGGCTCTGCTATTATCAGCTAGATGATATGGACAATGCCTTGGCCTTCTTTCAGAAAGCTCTGGAAAAGATGCCGGCCTCGCCCGATATTCTGACTAACTTGGCTGCGATCTATCTCCAGAGGGGCGACCTGGAGCAAGGCGTTCAATATATCAAGCAACTCGATGAAAAAAGCATTACCGACCCCAGCCTTTACTACAATATCGGGGTTCTCTTTTTCAAAGAAGGCCATATCGACCTGGCCATTGAATACCTCCAGAAGTGCGTTTCCGTGGACGGTGAATATTTGGAGGGATATTATCAGCTCGGCTTGGCATTTCTGAATAAAGGCAATGGGGATGAAGCCAAGAAATGTTTGCAGAAGGTTATAGAGCTTGCGCCTGGATCTGAGAAAGCCGACTTCGCCAAAAAAATGCTGGAAGGGATACGATAGAATATCCAACAACGAAAGGTTGAAAAGTTTACAATGAAGCGAAATAACTTTACAACGCTCTTTGTGACAATCAATTATTTGGGTTTTATCCATAAAAGCCAATTTATCCATTTCCATTGAACAAACCCCGGACCCGCACCAGGGGGTTTATGACGGCGCTCTCATTAGCTCAAACAAATGAGTTGTCGGCACATTTGTTTGGCACATTTATTGCAACTCCCCTATAGATGTCGGTGGATGAAAAACTTGGAACAGATTAGCTCTCCTTTTTGCTAGCAAGGGGATAAAAAATATTCAAGAAAGGAGACATAAACCGGGGAAAGATAAATAAATAGTGTCAAGCAATGGATAGGGAGCATGGTTTCTACAAGAAGCTTTGCTGCTTGGACCTGTTTTTGGGAAAGCAACGGAAAGCCGTTTTTTAAAAGGAGGATAAGTTGCACAGAAGGACTAGGCTTTTACTCTTCCTCTTGTCTATCGTCATACTGACGAGCTTTGTCTTTGCTATCGACAAAGGAACCCTTTTGATCAGGGTCGTCGACGACGAAGGCGCTGCTCTCGTCGGTGTTTCCGTCACCGTCACCAGTCCGGTGATGATGGGCTCGAAGGCCCTCCTCACCAATGACCGTGGCGAGGCGCTTTTTGTCAATTTGGGTCCTGGAATATACGAAGCCAAAATTACACTCCAAGGATTCCAGGAGAAGATTTCCCAGGGGATTCAGATCTCCATCGACAAGCAGGTTGAAATTCAAGTTGAACTGAAGCCGGTGACGATCTCGGAATCCGTCGTTGTCGTCGCCACGATTCCGTCCGTCGACACTACCAAGTCCGTTATCGCCGAGCATGTCACCCATCAAGAAGTGGAATCGCTGCCGGTGGCCCGCGATTTTGTGGGCTATCTGCAGTTGGCCGCCGGGGTGAACATGGTCCCGAATTCCCAGGGCACCGACACGCCCGAGGACCCCGCCGGAAAGGGCGGCATGAATTACCAAGACCGGGGGCTTCAGGGAATTGGAGGGGCCATTCCGAAGCGAGGCACTCGCGACAACGACTACTATATCGACGGGATGAACATCACCAACCTGAACACGCAGAGAGCCGGGATGAGCTTCAACAACGAAGTCATCCAGGAACAAGAGCTGCTGACCTCCGGAATCCCCGCCGAATATGGTGGGGGGAAGGGCGTTGTAGGCAACATCGTGACCAAGTCGGGCGGAAATACCTTTTCCGGCTCGGTCAACATCTACGGCCAGCCCAAATCGTTCTTCCTGCCCTACGGCGGGAAAGCCTACAATGACTCTAACAGCCCCACCATGCTGGAGGGTTACGAGGACAACAAGTACGACACGGCGGCCACCCTGGGCGGGCCGGTTTTCAAGGACGCGCTGTGGTTTTTCCTCTCGGGACAATACCGAAAGAATTCCTCCAAGTTCAACCTGTCCGAGTCGGCCTCTTCCGTCCGAGAGCAGGTGGATTACACCGAGGATCGGAAAGGGGGGTTTGGCAAGGTCACCTTCAAGCTGTCTCCCAATGATTCCTTCAGCGTCCTCAGCTTCTTGGACACCTTCCAACAAGTGGGCAGCCGCGACGTGAATACCGTCAAGGATTGGCAATATAAAACAGACTATAACATGGGAGTCGTCAGCGGCTTTTATCAGCGCGTTTTTGCCAACAGTTTCATCGTGGACGCGCGCTATGGCTATTATTGGCGCCACCAAGTCCAGAATCCCCGCTACTCCGATGCCGGCATTCCCGACAGGCTGTATTACATCCCGGGCACGGCGCCCGGCATTGAATATCAATACTTCGGCGGCGGCCCCAATGGAATAGACACAATGTCCAAACGCCATCAGTTCAACCTCAACGCCGAATGGTTCCTGGGGAATATGCGGATCAAAGGCGGCCTGGGCTATGCCTACGAAACAGACCAGACAGACCCCTCTTTCAACTGGGGGGAAAGCCGCCGCTCCATGGACTCCGCTCTTGCCGGAATGCCCTTGGGCGACCTCGTAAATCAGGGAGTTTGGACCAGAAGCGAATTTCAAACGCGGCTTATCAACTGGATGAACGGCCACTGGGATGCCACCGCGGATTACTATGACCTCAACCACGACGGAGTGGTAACCGTCGACGAACTGGGAACCGCGACCTTCACCGTGCCCAACGAGGCAGGCCTCAATTTCTTGCGGTCCTATGACGCGAAACGCGGACTCAACAACGTCAAGGCTCGGCGCTGGATCGGCTATCTGATGGATGACTGGGAGATCAACAAGTACTTCACCCTGAACGCGGGCGTTCGCATCGAGGACCACAACTATAAGACCTCCCGGAACACGACCATCCTTCACATGAAACCGAAGTTCCTGCCCCGAATCGGCGCGAGCTGGAATATTGGCGGCGCCGGCACTCAGAAACTGACCTTCTTCTACGGGCAATTCTCCGACCCAGTTCCCTTCGGCATGATTCATTTTGCCGGAAACATCTCCGGCCGGGTCATGGAAGAACAAATTTGGCTGAACGACGACTGGTACACTTATCGCTACCGCGGCTCAGCAGAAGTCCTGGATTGCGCCTGGACTCCCAACACCAAAGACGGCATTTCCCATGAGGTCTCCCTCAGCCACCAGATCGACCTGGGCAGCGGCTTTGTTCTTTCCTCTCAAGCCTATTACCGTGGGGACCGGAACATCATCGAGGACTACGACTTAAGCCTCTATATTCAGTCACTTGTCGGCGATCCGATTTGGGGCCAGTATGCCCTGACTTACCAGGACTTCGGCTATCCGGCCTCGGGGCCTGGAGACGCCAACTACTTCCTGTCCAACCTGATCGGAGGCAAGAGGGACATCTATGGTTTCGATTTCGAAGCCTCCAAACGGTTCACCAACGGCTCGGCGATCGTTGCACAGTATTCCTACAAGAATGCCAAGGGCAACAGCCAGTCCGACGGCAACGCCGACATTCAGGGCGACATGGTCGAGATCGACCCCAGAACCCCCTGGATGATGGGCCCCACGCCCGGATCGATCGCTCACAGGATCAAAATCTACGGCACCTACCGGACTCCTTTTGGGCTGGACATCGGCGCTCTGTTCTACTGGAATTCCGGCCTGATTTTCACCCAGTCCGAGACCTTCATTCCCGGCACCTACAACATCTACTTCAACAATCCGCTGAATGCCGCCTGGACAGATTTCGTCCAGACCGGTCAAGAGACAGCTCCCGCCTGGTACCAGCTCGACCTCAAACTCAACTATACCCTGAAGCTTGTGGGCCGCTCCTCTGTTCAGCTCTTCCTGGACGTTTACAACATAACCAACAACCAAGCCGCCATCGACGTCCAATACTCCCACAACGACCAGGTTTGGAGCTACAAGGAGGTTACCGAAATCCTGCTGCCGATGAGATTCTATGCAGGAGCAAGGATCCGATTTTAAATCCGCTGATCCGAAAGGCCGGCCCCCGCGGGCCGGCCTTTTTTTCCCGATGTTTTTTTTATAAAATGTTAAGCATGAGGAAGACGAGACGACTATTGACGGTGACGGCCGTCGTTTCCTCCCTGCTGTATTGTTTGCCCGGCCTCACTCCCGGCTCAGCGGCGCAGTCCTCGCCCCGGGAGCAGGAAGTCCCCAGGCTGACCTATCAGGTGGAGGTGGTGATCACCAATATCGATGTGGTGGTGACCGATAGCCGGGGCAAGCGGGTCACCGGGCTGAAGCCGGAGAATTTCAAAGTCTTTGAAGACAGCTTGCCCCAGAAAATCACCAATTTCTATGAGGTTCAGGGGTTGGAGATCAGGGCCTATGCTCCCGACTTGGCCCAGGGACAGTTGTCGGCACCCACCAAAATCGCCGTCGAGCCGCGCTTGCGCCCGCTGAAAACCATCGTTTTTTACTTTGATAACAGGCAGCTCAATCCCTTGAGCCGGAATTGGAGCATCAAAAAAATCGAGCCCTTTGTCCGAAGCACCCTATCTGCGGAGAAAGGCACCCAGGGGATGGTGGTCTGCCTGGACAACAACCTGGAGGTCGTTCAAGGACTGACCTCTAACCCCGATACACTCCTAAGGGCCATAAGCGAAGTCAAGGCCAGGACAGGCCAGTCGCTGCTGGAAAAACGGCACCGGGAAGAAACGATCCAGGAGATCAGGCGGATGGCTACCGAATCCCTTAGAGAGAATCGCTTGCGCGATTCCGATACGGCCTTGGGTTATGCCCGGAGGTATGCAGAGAGCAAGCAAAACGACATTCTATTTTCCTTGAAGGCCCTGAACGCCTTCTTAAATTATCTGGCGGGCGTTGAGGGCAAAAAGATCGTCCTTTACCTCAGCGACTCCCTGTCCAT
>Ga0224495_10001890_pt1 | contig 14217 bp, 10 predicted proteins | sample SF_Jul11_sed_USG_FD_168128 | JGI IMG/M metagenome (GOLD analysis project Ga0224495, IMG submission 168128) | Sediment microbial communities from San Francisco Bay, California, United States - SF_Jul11_sed_USGS_4_1 | ecosystem: Environmental > Aquatic > Marine > Sediment | place: USA: California... | reverse complement strand
TTTCGATCTGGTAGATCGCGTCGAGACCGCCGCCCAGGGCTTCCTTGCCTTTGAAACCGATCCGCGAATTGTTTGCGCTCTGTCCCAGCCGCGACTTGATTTCGAGCCCGGTCGGCGCCGCCGACAGCGTGGAAACCGTCGCGCCGGCCGCGGTCGCGCCCGAGCTCGACAGGCTGAACAGCTCGGGATAGACCTTGCCGTAGACCTCGACTTCCGCGAGCGCGCAGGGCGCCGCGAGAATTGCGCTCACCACCAACGTCAGTTTGCCTAGCTTCATTGCAGTTCTCCTCTCCTCGGATTGAACAATCGCGCCCGGACACTCCACCCCGGCGCGGGCCTCGACTGGGCCGTCCCGTTTTTCTGCTCTTACTCGGTTTCCCCTGTTGCGTTCCCTTCGTGTCGCGCCTTCCGCGGGATTCCTCCATACGGAATGCCGTTCCCAACTTCGCGCATAACGACCGCACGCTACCGCTTTGCCTCGAAACCTGTCAAGAAGATTGCGGGCCGTTTTGATGCTGCGACGCGTCGTCACCACGGCGTTGCGTCCGCGCGCTTCGCGCGCCGCGAGCGGCGCTCTGCCGCTAGGCGGCCTTCTGCGGAAGATCGCCCAGTTCGGCCGCATAGGCCTCGTCCATGCGCGGTTTCAAGCCGTGTTCCGCCAGCGCGTCGACAAACCATTTGCGGACCTTCGGCAGCTCGTCGGCGTAGTCGATCTGGTCGCCGCCGATGCGCTTGCTGATCCAGGCCTTCGGAACGCCCTGCGCGTTGCGGATCGCCACGCCCTCGGCCTTGAAGGCGAGATAGCGCGCGGGCGCGGTGCCGGTATTGAAGTGCTGGTGGTACCACATGTTCGGCGGCACGATGAGCGATCCCTCGCGCCAGTCGAAACGCCGCGGCTCCTCGCCTTCCGGCCACATCAGGCTGAAGCCCTCGCCGCTCATCACAATTACGTACGCACCTGGCCCGTGTGCGTGCGCCTTCTTGTAGGTCCCCACCGGAAACTGCGAAATGTGGCTGTTCATGCTTCCCTTGGCCATGCTGAAGCGGATATGGCCGCCGCCCGCGCCGCGCTCCTTCGCCGCGACCAGCGGCAGGTTGATCGCGTCGGCGACGAAATTGGTGTCGAGCAGCAACCCCTTTTGCTCGCCCTTGTTGGCGAAGTAGTCGGGCTCGCCTGAAAATCGGTCCTTGAATTCGTATGCCGTGTTGAATACGAAATTGACGTCGCCGAACGAGTTGAGGATTACCGGCGCGTTGGTGACCGAGACGAATCGCACCGGGTTCTGGCCCGAGCCGTTGAAATGCTGGTGCCAGGCGTTGAGCGGGATCGCGAAGATCGCACCGGCCTTCCACTCGAAGCTGATCTTCCTGCCCGAATCGTTCCACACGCTGGTCGAACCGCGGCCGTCCAGGATGTAGACCATCTCCTCGAATAGCTGGCGTTGCGGCGCGAGCTTTCCGCCCGCCGCGATTTCGCACACATAGGCGTCGTTCGAGGTACGCGAGGCGTCGTGGTTGAGGAACACCCCGCGCCCGCCGCGCCTGGCCCAGGGCTTGAGCTCCACGGTGTGCAGGTTGGGCACGTACATCGCGCCGATGATCTCGAGACCCTCGTCGCGCACCCAGCGCGTGTACGGGGTTTCCTTCTCGGTGGCGAACTTCTTCGCCAAGTCCTCGGAAACAATCGCGTCCTTTTTCATGAATTTCTCCGCTGCCTGTTGTCGTCACCACGCCGTTGCCGGCGCGCATCGCCGCGCCGCATTCAGACGCTCGCCTTCGCCGCGGCGCGCAGCAATTGCTCGACCAGCTCGCCGCTCAATGCCTTGCCGGGGAGGTACTCCGGGGCATCCTCCAGCTGCTCCAGATCGTTCAGGCCGCAGGCCTTGTAGATCCGGTTGATCGCCGAGATCAGCCGCACCGGTCGCTCCGCATCGGCGTTGAAATGCTGGTGGATCGTGTTCGGCGGTATGTAGATCACGTCCCCCGCCTCCCAGTCCCAGCGCTTCACCTCCGCCTGCGGCTTCCAGTGATAGGTGTCGGTGATCTCCACGTCGCAGTCCTGGTGCAGGTCGTAGCCGCGCCCCTCCACCACATACAGGCACTCCTCGGCCAGATGCCGGTGCCGCCCCGAGCGGCTGCCCGGCGGAATGATCTGCATGTACGCGTCCACCGTCTCCATGCGCGTGTTCATGCCTTCGTTCAACAGGTGCTTGAGCAGCCCCTGGCGCGACATCTCCCAGGGCATGTCCTCCGGGTGCACCACCTTCTTTCTCTTCGCATTGCGCACCGGCGCACCCGCGGCATCCTCCAGCAGCCCCTGATACAGCGCCTGATTCGCGCTGCCGCGCCTCCACGCCCTCGATTCATCCCAGGCCATTTGCGTTTCCTTTCGTGCATGCTCCGACCGCGCTCGCCGCCGGAGCTACTGGTCGTGATTGAAGTCGGTCTCGTGATGGCGCGGCACGAATCCGGCGCCCTCGGGGGTGGGTTCGGCGGGGCGCGGAATGACGCTCTTCTGGAACAGCAGGTTCATGAACATGATCAGCGGCTTGGGTTTCAGCACGAGCGCGCGCGCCGGTTTGGTCGCGCTCGCGTTGAAGTGCTGGTGCACGCAGTTCATGTGCACGATCGCCACGTCACCCGCCTTCCAGTCGTAGCGCACGCCGTCGTGGACCTCGTAGCCCTCGCCGTCGAGGATGTAGAACGCCGCCTCGTTCACGTGGCCGTGCTTCTGCGTGCGCCCCCCGGGACCGTACTCCTCCAGGTGCACGTGCAGCGTCTGCGTCAATCCGTCCACCGGCTCGACGAAGTGCTTGCTGAACGACTGCGGCCCGTCATTGAAGAGCAGATCGCGGCCCTTGATGACGCGCGGCATCGCGCGCAGACGCGCAAGTTCGTCCTTCAGGCTGTACTGCCCCTGGATCGCGCGCACGAAGACGCGGTCCTTCTTGCTGCTGTAATGCGATTCCTTGCCCATCTCGAGGACGCCTTCCGTTTACCGACTGCCGCGGAAGATCTCTTCGTACAGCTTGACCCACTTCTGATACTCATCGAGCATCACGCGCGCATCGACGAATTTCATCGGCAGTTTGTTGAGCGGCGTGTCGATCTTCCTGCTGGTCGGCACGAAATTCCGCTTCGCGAGAATCCGCTGCCCCTCCTCGCTGATCTCGAAATCATAGAACAGGACCGCCGCGTGGGGATGCGGCGCACGGCGCGCCACGCCGACGCCGTTGGGCCGCGCGATCGCGTCGCCGATCGCGAACCAGTCGATCGGCGCGCCGCTTTTCTTCAGTTGCTCGGCCTTGTAGTTATATACCGTCAGTGAAAGCGGCACCTCGCCGGATGCGACCAGCTGCGTCAGCAGCGTGTGCCCCTTGCGCACCGAGATGCCGTTCGCCGCGACGATACCGTTGAAGAGTTTCGTGCCCTTTGCTTCGCCGATGTCGCCGAACACCCCGGCCAGCCAATCGGAATCTTCCGCCTCGATTCCCAGCTTGCCCTTCCACTTGGGATCCAGAAGATCGTCCCAGGTCTTGGGCAAATCCTCCTTCTTCACCAGATTCGTGTTGTACGCCTGCACAAAGACGTTGAGCCGCGTGCCGACCCATTCGCCGTGCGGCCGGATCGCCTGCGGAATCAGATCCGCCAGATGCGGGGACTTGACCGCCTGGAGCAGCTTCTCGCGGTGCAACGATTCGAGCTCCGGACCGTTGGTTTCGACGACATCCACCGTGAAGCGATTGCCGCGCGCCTCGGTGACCGCGCGCTGCAATACCTTCTCCGAGCTCGCACGCCAGACGCTTACCTTCACCCCGTACTTCTTCTCGAACGCGGTCACCAGCGGCCCCATGTCGTTCGACTGCGCCGAGGTATAAATGGTCAGCTCGCCTTCCTTGCGCGCGCCGTCGGTCAGTTTCTGCAGGCGGTCCGCCTGGTCGTACGCGGCCACCTCGGTCACCGTCGCCTGGGCAGCGGCCTGCATCGGAAGGGTGATGAGCGCCGCGAGCAACACGGCGAGAGCGGGAACTCTATAGGTGTTCATAGTCGATCCAATCATGGCTGTTCGGTCCATTGAAAATGCGGCATCTCAATCGGATTTCTCGCGGACTTTCTGCCCCTTGAGAAACAAATCGGTCCAGATCCGCTCCCACTTATCCGCCTCATCGAGCGTGATCACGGGGTCGATCATCTCGAACGGAAATTTGTTCAGCTGCGTGTCCACCGCGAGGCTCGACGGAACGCGGTTGCGCGACTTGATGAGGTTCTGCCCCTCGTACGACAACAGGAAATCGGCGAACAGCAACGCCGCGTGCGGCCGCGGCGCGTGCTTTGCGACGGCCACCGCGTTCGGCCGGCCGAAGGTCGGCCTGAGCGGTTTCCACTTGATCGGCGCGCCCTTGACGAGCAGACGCTCGGCGTTGTGATTATAGATCGTCGCCGCGAGCGGAATCTCGCCCGAGGCGACCAGTTCCGCCATCAGGGTGTGGCCCACCCGGACCTGTGGTTTCGCTTCGGCCAGCTTGCGGAAGAAGGCGAGCCCTTTCTGTTCGCCCATCCCCGCGACGGTCGCTGCGAACCAGTCGCTATCTCCCGCCTCGATGCCGATCCGCCCGACCCAGCGTGGATGGAGCAAGTCCTCATAGGAGTTCGGCACCTCGTCGGGCTTCACGAGATTGGTGTTGTAGGCGATCGTGAAGAAGTTGAAGCGGTCGGCGACGTAATGGCGGTGCTTCGGAAACGCCGCCGGAGGAAGATCCTTGAAGTGCGGCGTGTAGAATTCATCGAGCAGTTGCTCGCGGTACATCGCCTCCATTTCAGGACCGTTGACTTCGAAGGCGTCGACCGCATGGCGCCCGGCGCGCGCTTCGGTGACCGAGCGCTGCAACACCTTTTCGCTGCCGGCGCGCCACAGCAGCACCTTGACGCCGTACTTCCTCTCGAAGGCCTCGGTGATCGGCACCGAATCCTTCAGATTGAGCGAAGTGTAGACCGCGACCTGGCCCTCTTTCCTCGCGCCGGCGACGAGCCTTTCCTCACGATCGGCGCCGCGGTACAGGTAGATCGCGGCGTTTGCCGACGCGGCGCCCTGCGCCCGTGCCACCGCCGCCGGCATCGCCGCGCCGGCGAGCACCGCCGCCAGCAGGCGCCTGCGCCGTGAATCGAATTCAATGTTGCGCGCCATTTCACGTCCTCCCCAGTGAGCACCGGACTGCGCCATTTCGCGTCGGGAGCGAAACGCGGCGGCAGGGACGCCGCCCCGCCGTCAAGCTGTCAAACCCGCGCGGACCGCGGAACGGACTCAGGCGCGCTGCCGATGCGCAGCGCCGCCCGAGCGCGGCCTGAGGCTCAGAACCGGTACGAAAGGCCGGCGGCGAGGATCTGAAGGTCGGCTCCCGCCGCCGGGTCCACGTCGGACGTGTTGAAGACCGCCGACGTTCCATTGGTAACCCGCGAAAGGAACGCGAACGCCATCGTGTTCTTGTTGAAATCGTACGCGGTGCCGAGCGAAATCTGCGTTCCGTCGAGCCCGGTCGCGTCGCACGCGGCGCCACCGCCGCGTTCGCAGGTTCCGGCCTGTGCTTTCAGGAAGTGAAACGCGGCGCGCCAGTTCCCCGCCAGGCGGCTTTCCATGCCGAGCGAATACGCGGTGTTCTTGTACGACTTGAATCTCCCCGCCGCGATCGGATCCTCGGTGTAGTTCTTCTGGATCACGTTGACTTCGACCTGATGGCCGCCGAATTTGTACTTGACCGACGCCTGCATCGCGGTGTCCTTCGAGCTCGCGCCCGAGGCCGCGCCGTTGTTGCGCAGCGCCGCCCCGACGTTCCTCGACCCGGCGAAAAAGTTGTCGTGCGACTCGTACGCCAGCCCGACGTACAGCGGGCCCTTGTCGTACCAGACCCCCATCGACAACGCCGTCGGAATCTTGTCGTTGGTGGCCGAGATGGCTTCATCGGTCGACCACTGCACCGCGGCCGCCACGCCGTTCATATCCGGCGTTTCGTAGTCCACCGAATTCCTGCGCCGCAGGTGGAAGCTGGAGGACGAGCTCGTGCCGAACCCGACCTTGCGCATGATGGTGCTGGTCGAGACGAAGTTGCCGCTGCTGATGCCGAAGAAGCTGAGGCTGTCGTTGGTGCGCTTGAACGGCGTATCGTTGATGCCGATCATCAGGGTGCCGGCCGCCGAGGTGAGGCCGACGAAGCTGTTGCGGGTCGCCAGCGCGGTCCCGGTGCCATCGTCCGTGTTGACCTGCGTTTCGATCTGGTAGATCGCGTCGAGACCGCCGCCCAGGGCTTCCTTGCCTTTGAAACCGATCCGCGAATTGTTTGCGCTCTGTCCCAGCCGCGACTTGATTTCGAGCCCGGTCGGCGCCGCCGACAGCGTGGAAACCGTCGCGCCGGCCGCGGTCGCGCCCGAGCTCGACAGGCTGAACAGCTCGGGATAGACCTTGCCGTAGACCTCGACTTCCGCGAGCGCGCAGGGCGCCGCGAGAATTGCGCTCACCACCAACGTCAGTTTGCCTAGCTTCATTGCAGTTCTCCTCTCCTCGGATTGAACAATCGCGCCCGGACACTCCACCCCGGCGCGGGCCTCGACTGGGCCGTCCCGTTTTTCTGCTCTTACTCGGTTTCCCCTGTTGCGTTCCCTTCGTGTCGCGCCTTCCGCGGGATTCCTCCATACGGAATGCCGTTCCCAACTTCGCGCATAACGACCGCACGCTACCGCTTTGCCTCGAAACCTGTCAAGAAGATTGCGGGCCGTTTTGATGCTGCGACGCGTCGTCACCACGGCGTTGCGTCCGCGCGCTTCGCGCGCCGCGAGCGGCGCTCTGCCGCTAGGCGGCCTTCTGCGGAAGATCGCCCAGTTCGGCCGCATAGGCCTCGTCCATGCGCGGTTTCAAGCCGTGTTCCGCCAGCGCGTCGACAAACCATTTGCGGACCTTCGGCAGCTCGTCGGCGTAGTCGATCTGGTCGCCGCCGATGCGCTTGCTGATCCAGGCCTTCGGAACGCCCTGCGCGTTGCGGATCGCCACGCCCTCGGCCTTGAAGGCGAGATAGCGCGCGGGCGCGGTGCCGGTATTGAAGTGCTGGTGGTACCACATGTTCGGCGGCACGATGAGCGATCCCTCGCGCCAGTCGAAACGCCGCGGCTCCTCGCCTTCCGGCCACATCAGGCTGAAGCCCTCGCCGCTCATCACAATTACGTACGCACCTGGCCCGTGTGCGTGCGCCTTCTTGTAGGTCCCCACCGGAAACTGCGAAATGTGGCTGTTCATGCTTCCCTTGGCCATGCTGAAGCGGATATGGCCGCCGCCCGCGCCGCGCTCCTTCGCCGCGACCAGCGGCAGGTTGATCGCGTCGGCGACGAAATTGGTGTCGAGCAGCAACCCCTTTTGCTCGCCCTTGTTGGCGAAGTAGTCGGGCTCGCCTGAAAATCGGTCCTTGAATTCGTATGCCGTGTTGAATACGAAATTGACGTCGCCGAACGAGTTGAGGATTACCGGCGCGTTGGTGACCGAGACGAATCGCACCGGGTTCTGGCCCGAGCCGTTGAAATGCTGGTGCCAGGCGTTGAGCGGGATCGCGAAGATCGCACCGGCCTTCCACTCGAAGCTGATCTTCCTGCCCGAATCGTTCCACACGCTGGTCGAACCGCGGCCGTCCAGGATGTAGACCATCTCCTCGAATAGCTGGCGTTGCGGCGCGAGCTTTCCGCCCGCCGCGATTTCGCACACATAGGCGTCGTTCGAGGTACGCGAGGCGTCGTGGTTGAGGAACACCCCGCGCCCGCCGCGCCTGGCCCAGGGCTTGAGCTCCACGGTGTGCAGGTTGGGCACGTACATCGCGCCGATGATCTCGAGACCCTCGTCGCGCACCCAGCGCGTGTACGGGGTTTCCTTCTCGGTGGCGAACTTCTTCGCCAAGTCCTCGGAAACAATCGCGTCCTTTTTCATGAATTTCTCCGCTGCCTGTTGTCGTCACCACGCCGTTGCCGGCGCGCATCGCCGCGCCGCATTCAGACGCTCGCCTTCGCCGCGGCGCGCAGCAATTGCTCGACCAGCTCGCCGCTCAATGCCTTGCCGGGGAGGTACTCCGGGGCATCCTCCAGCTGCTCCAGATCGTTCAGGCCGCAGGCCTTGTAGATCCGGTTGATCGCCGAGATCAGCCGCACCGGTCGCTCCGCATCGGCGTTGAAATGCTGGTGGATCGTGTTCGGCGGTATGTAGATCACGTCCCCCGCCTCCCAGTCCCAGCGCTTCACCTCCGCCTGCGGCTTCCAGTGATAGGTGTCGGTGATCTCCACGTCGCAGTCCTGGTGCAGGTCGTAGCCGCGCCCCTCCACCACATACAGGCACTCCTCGGCCAGATGCCGGTGCCGCCCCGAGCGGCTGCCCGGCGGAATGATCTGCATGTACGCGTCCACCGTCTCCATGCGCGTGTTCATGCCTTCGTTCAACAGGTGCTTGAGCAGCCCCTGGCGCGACATCTCCCAGGGCATGTCCTCCGGGTGCACCACCTTCTTTCTCTTCGCATTGCGCACCGGCGCACCCGCGGCATCCTCCAGCAGCCCCTGATACAGCGCCTGATTCGCGCTGCCGCGCCTCCACGCCCTCGATTCATCCCAGGCCATTTGCGTTTCCTTTCCTGCGCGATGCCGCGCGGCTATCCACCTCACTCGCCATGATTGAAGTCCTGCTCACGCTCGCGCACCCGGAACCCCTCGGCGCCGGGCGCGGGCTCGGTCGGCCGCGGCTCGACCTGCTGCTGGAAGAGCATGTTCATGAACATATACATCGGTTTGGTCTTGATCACCAGCGCGCGCGCCGGTTTGCTCGCGCTCGCGTTGAAGTGCTGATGCACGCAGTTGTTGTGCACGATCGCCACGTCACCCGCCTTCCAGTCGTAGCGCACGCCGTCGTGGACCTCGTAGCCCTCGCCGTCAAGGATGTAGAACGCCGCCTCGTTCACGTGGCCGTGCTTCTGCGACTTGCCGCCCGGCCCATACTCCTCGAGATGGAGGTGGAACATCTGCGAGATGCCGTCTTTCGGTTCCACGTAGTGACGGCTGTACGCCTGCGGCCCGTCGTTGAACTTGATTTCGCTGCCCTTGCGCACGCGCGGCATCGAGCGCAGGCGCGCGAGTTCCTCCTTCAGGCTGTACTGGCCCTGGATCGCGCGTACGAAAATGCGGTCCTTCTTGCTGTGGTAATGCGATTCGATTCCCATCTGCCGCCTCCCATCGATGCGCCGCGCCGACCCCGGTACGCGGCCGGTTATCGTCCGTAAGATTCGAGTTTGTAGCGCCGCGGCTTCAGCGCGCGGCAGATCTCCCGGTTCACGCCGGCCTGCGGCAGCGCGATGCCCGCCTCCGCCGCCATCTCCGCGACGATCGCCATGTCGTCCTCGGCCCAGGCCATCGTCTGCGTTCCCCATTTCTCGAGCGGCCCGTTGGCGCAACTCGAGATCAGCAACGCCTTGCGCAGCGCGTCGATATCGGCGCCGTAGTGCTTCGCCAGTGCGAGTCCCTCGTGGTCGGCGACCAGACAGGCCCAGAGAATGAGGTTGTTGACCGCCTTGGCCACCTGCGCCGTCCCGACGCCACCGGTGTGCACCACATCGGCCGAATAGGCGCGCAGCACGGGGGTCAGCCGCTCGACCACCTCGGCGCTGCCGCCCACGAAGGAGAGCAGCGTGCCCAGGTCGGCCGCCTCGCCGCCGCGGCACACGGTCGAATCGACCACATGCAGCCCCGCGGCACCGCACTCAAGCGCGAGATCCTGCACCGTCTTCGGGTGAACGGTGCTTAGAATGGCGATGATCGTTCCGGGCTTCGCCTTGCGCAACGCCCCCCCGTCGGACAGCAAGGTCCGTACCTCGCTGTCGTAGCCGACGCACACGAGGATCGCCTCGCTCGCCGCGGCAAGCGAGGCGGGATCGGCCGCCCAGCGCGCCCCGCATTGTGTCACCGCGTCTTTGCGCGCCGCGTCGACGTCGCAGGCCAGCGTCGCCCAGCCCTTGCGTGCCAGGTGGCCGATGATGGGGGTTCCCATCCGGCCCGCGCCGATCACTCCCACGGTTTGCTTGGTCGTCATATTCTGTCTGCCCATCGGTTCCGGTAGTTATCTTTTTTGCGTGATCGTGTCGATGAGCGCCGGCTGTCCGGCCTTGACGCGCGCGACGGCGCGCGCCAGCGCTCCCGCGATATCGCCCGGATGTTCGATCGGGCCTTCGGCATGCCAGCCCATCGATCTTGCGAGGGTCGCGAAATCGGGTGCCGGATCGTCGAGATCCATGCCGATGTGGGCGCGCTCCACCGGCGTGCCGCGCAGGCGCGCCATGCGGATCTGGTGCTCCCAGTCGTTGAAATAGGCGCGGTTGTTGTACATGACGACGAGCATCGGGATGCGATGCTTGGCGGCGACCCACAAGGCACCCGCATCGAACATCAGGTCGCCGTCGGGTTGCATATCGACGACGAGCCGGCCGGCTTCGCGATGCGCGAGTGCGACACCGAGCGAGATGCCGAACTGCGTCGCGGTGCCGAGCGATTTTCCCGCATGCCGGTAAGGACGGTCGAAATCCCACAGCTTGCGCGTCCAGTCCTCGAGCGTTCCTGCGCTCAGCACCCAGTCCTCGCCCCGGATCGCCTCCCATACCTCGCTCGCGAGTCGCGGCAGCGTGATCGGACTCGCGTCCCAGTCCTGCTTCGCCTCCTGCGCCCACTTCGCGCGCAGCGCGTGGTGGCGCTGCGCGGTGGCGTCTGACCGTGACTTGACGCGCGAGGCGAGCGTCGCGTCGTTGCGCACCCGCTCGGCGAGCAGGTTCGTCAGCGCCGGTACTGCAAGCATGGTATCGGCGAGAATTCGCTGCTCCGCATACAGCAGTCGCTGGTAGTCCATCGCCCAGGCCGAGATATTGAGGTCGCCGAAACCGATGTCGATCCAGCGGCAATCGGGCGGCAGCAGCGACACCAGTTCGCGTGTCGCGCTGGTGAGCGCGGTCGTCGGGCGCTCCCAGTCGCGTACGTCGAGCCCGAGCACCAGGTCCGCGTCGCGGAAGATGTCCTTCGACATGCTGAGGTTGAGCGGATGGCATCCCGGAAAATTCAGGCGCAGGTTGAGGTCATAGACCGGCGCGCCGAGCGTTTCGGCCAGCCGGACCAGCGCGTCGAACCCCTGCGGCTCGCGCCCGACGTACTCCGCGAGGATCACCGGCCGCTTCGCTTCGGCCAGCATGTCCGCAACGCGCGCGAGCGCCCCGGGATCGGGCGCGATGCGCGTCGGCACCGCCATGAAGCGCTCCGGAGGCAGCGCAATGTCGCGCTCGAGTTTCTGTTCCTGCAGCCACGCGTCGTAGCACATGTAGATCGGCCCGCGCGGCTCGGTCATCATCACCGAATAGGCGCGCGCGAAGGCCTCGGGCACGCCGTCGATCGACGTCGGCTGGTAGTCCCATTTGGTGTACTCGCGGATCGCCGCGCCCTGCGACTGCGCCGAGTGGATCCAGTCGATTTTCGGTCGCCGCCGGGATTCGTCCATCGGACCGGTGGCGCCGATGATGAAGATCGGAGCGCGGTCGATATACGCGTAATACACCGCCATGTTCGAGTGCAGCAGGCCGACCAGGTTGTGCACGATCGCGACCATCGGTTTGCCGCTCGCCTTGGCGAAGCCGTGCGCGATCTGCACCGCGGTCTCCTCATGCTGGCACAGCATCATCACCGGCCGGTCGCCGCCGTAGTTGACGATCGAATCGTGCAGCCCGCGATAGCTCGCGCCCGGATTGAGCGCGGCGTACGGCAGTCCGTACCGGTGCAGGAGATCGACGATGAGATCGGACGCCCAGCGCTCCTGCGGCCGGGCCGCTGCCGGCGTTGCCGCCGGCCGGGCGACCCCGGCGTAGTTCTCGTCTTTGGCGGACATGCGCGCGCGGCGTCCTCGATCAGCCTGTCGTGGCGTGGCCCGAGCCGCGGATCGCGACGCTCTTTTCCGCGCTGACGCTCGCCCAGATCGAATTGCCGATCGGGGTGCGCAACGACGGGTGCACCCGCGCCAGCATCACGCGATCGCCGATCTTCACCTGGAAATCGAGGAAGTCCCCGAGGAATACCTTCTGGTCGACGCGGCCCTGCCAGACGTTGCCGCCTTCGGGCTTCTGCTCGGTGAGTTCGACGTCCTCGGGCCGGATCGACAGCGTGACCGCGTCGCCGACTTTGAGCGGATCGACCGATACCGAGTGCATCAGCCCGATTCCGGTTCGCACCACGTACCCCTGCTCCCCGGACGCACGGGATTCGACGGTTCCTTCGAGCAGGTTGGTCAGGCCGACGAAATCGGCGACAAACCGGTTGCGCGGGCGCTCATAGATATCGCGCGGGCTGCCGATCTGCTGAATGCGCCCCTCGTTCATCACCGCGATCTGGTGCGACAGCGCGAGCGCTTCGCTTTGATCGTGGGTGACGTACACCGTCGTGATCCTCAACTCGCGCTGCAGGCGTTTCAACTCGAAGCGCATCGCCTCGCGCAGCTTGGCGTCGAGGTTCGAGAGCGGCTCGTCGAGCAGCAGCAGTTTCGGGGCCATCACCAGCGCGCGCGCGAGCGCAAGGCGCTGCTGCTGTCCGCCCGAGAGCTTGGTTGCCTCGCGATCGCGCAGTTGATCGAGCTGAACCGCCTTCAGCACGCGCATCACGCGTTCCTCGATCTCGCCCTTGTTCAGCCCGGCGCGGCCGACATGCAGCGGAAACGCCGCATTCCCGAATACGTCCATGTGCGGCCAGATCGCGTACGACTGGAACACCATTCCGAATCCGCGCCGGTTCGGCGGCACAAACACGCCCTTTTGCGAGGAATAGAACACCGCACCCGCCACGGTGATGTCGCCCGACTGCGGCCGCTCGAGACCGGCGATCGAACGCAGCGTCGTGGTCTTGCCGCAGCCACTCGGTCCGAGCAGCGTGAAGAAATGGCCTTCGGGAACCTCGAAGCTCACGTCCTGCGCGGCCTTGACCGGCTGCCCCAGTTCATTGGTGTATTCGGTGAACAGCGCATTGACACTAAGCACGATCAATCCCTTCGCACGCGGGTGCCGCCATCATGCAGTCGGGACACTCGCCCCGGGCCGGTCGCGGCGTCATTGTTTGATTCCGAATTTCGCGCCGAGCGCCTGTGCGAGCATCACCAGCGCAAACAGCATCAGGATGAAGAGCACCCCGAGCGCCGACAGTTCGACATACTGACCGTTTTCCCACAGTTCCCAGATGATGATGGAAATGACCTCGGTGCCGGGGCTGTAGAGCAGGATCGAACTCGACAGCTCGCGGATCGACACGATCATGATGTAGATCCAGCCCGCGAGCAGTCCCGGCTTGAGCAGCGGCAGGATGATGCGCACGAACGTGGCGCCCCAGGTGGCGCCGCTCATCGCCGCCGATTCCTCGAGGTCCTTGTGGATCTGCAGCATCGAGGTCGTGTTGTAGCGCAGGCCATACGGCATGAAGCGCGTGACGTACGCGATGAACATGATCCACATCGTCCCGTACACGCCGATGTCCACGTTCAGGTAGAAGATCATGATCGCCAGGCCGAGCACCAGCCCCGGAAAGACCATCGGCAGCGAAGCGACGTTGTCGAGCAGCCAGCGCCCCGGCAGCTTGGTCTTCACCACGATCCAGCAGATCACCGAGGTGATCAGCATGATCAGCGTCGCGCTGCCGAAAGAAAGCAGCAGGCTGTTCCACACCGAGCGCAGCAGGTTGGGGTAGGTCAGGATGAAACGGTAGGGGTCGAGCGTCAGGTTCTGCAATGCCTGCCACGACGGCACCGAATAGAACCGCTGGAACGACGACCAGAGCAGCACCGCGAAGGGCAACGCGACGATGAGCAGGAAGTAGACGATGAACAACGCCGCCGCGACCCAGCGCAACGCACCGAGATCGATCGGCCGCGGGCGGAACCCCTTGCCGGTCATGGTCGCATATTTGGAGCCGCTCGCCGACAACCGCGACACGAAGTACACGCCGATCGTCGTGATGACGAGAAGGGTCACCGCGTACGCGGACGCGAGTCCGATCTGACTGGGATAGCGGTGCACGGCCTGGTAGATCGACGAAGTGAAGACCTGTATGCCAACCGGCAGCCCGAGCAGCGCGGGAACCTCGAACGATTCGATGGCGCGCACGAACAAGATCAGGATCGTCGCGAGGATCGCCGGC
>Ga0224495_10001888_pt1 | contig 14222 bp, 12 predicted proteins | sample SF_Jul11_sed_USG_FD_168128 | JGI IMG/M metagenome (GOLD analysis project Ga0224495, IMG submission 168128) | Sediment microbial communities from San Francisco Bay, California, United States - SF_Jul11_sed_USGS_4_1 | ecosystem: Environmental > Aquatic > Marine > Sediment | place: USA: California... | reverse complement strand
CAACCACCACGATTTGATCAAAACCAGATAGTTTCAGTTGAGGCTGCATTGCCATCGTGTCGTCAAGTGTAAATTGAAGCGGGAGATCCTTTACCTGCTTACGAAATACAGCAAGTGGCATCTTGGGCCCCTGCGTTGCGCGAGCCAATATGAATACTGTATCCGTTGGTGATACCTTGTTGGCTAAAGCTGGACTCAGCGTCACTTTACCGGTCACTGCTGCCGCTGCCTCCTCTTGAACTTTTTCAGCCATCAGTCGAGCCAATTTCTCGCTTCCACCGGGTTGTTCCGACAGCAATTGGCTCGCACGCTGAATATTAGCTTCAAATCTCTGCTTACCAAATGAATCGGGTTCCATCAAACTAACCAGCTTCTGCCAAAATATAATCGCTGATGCATAGTCGCCACTCTGCATACTTGCTGTGCCAGACAATGCCAGTGCAGTAATGTTATTTGCATCAAGCTTCAGGGCTCTTTTCAGATACCCTGCGACTCTTTCCCCTTGCAAAGATTTGCCATTGGCCATGGCATAGACATCGGCATAATTTGCCCACACTTGTGCATCATCTGGAACCAGCTCGACTATTGTTTCATACACAACTGCTGCATCTTGATATCTATTCTTCGCAATGTAGGAACTCGCGAGCATAAACCATCCGTTGGGATCTTCAGGACGGTTCTTTAGCTGGCTTTCCAGCGCACGTATCCCCTGCTCCGAATGTATGATTCCGGCACTATCGGCAACAACTTTTTCATTTAGCGGCAACGCTGCATTGTAATTACCCAAATATAAATATAGCGAGAAACTAAACACTGGAAGCAATATAGATAAAGAAATCGCCAGAATTTTATTGCTGGATGGTTGTAAAACCGACTGCGTGGTAACTTTAACCTCCTCCAGCAAGCGTGCCTTGATCTCACTCTTGCCTTGTTCATACAACTCCTGATTCAATAAGCCATTACGCAAATCGGCATCCATCTCCGTAACCTGGTCACGAAGAATTTCCAGATTGGCTGCATCACGCAATACGTCGTTATTTCGTGAAGAATTACGCCACAACGGCAACACAATAAACAGCAATGCAATAACAATAATCAGCGCACAGAGTGCCCAGAACAAATAATTCATGCTTGTGTGTCTTTCTGCTCATTCAGCATTTGTGCAGCGCGTTGTGCTGCCTCAGGTGTAAGCTCTGCATCAGTTTCGGCAAGTGTACGTTTGCGTTTTCGCAATTGATAAAACAGCATCACTCCACCACCGCCTAAGAGCAGGAATGGGCCAAACCAAAGCAGCAGAGTGCTACCTTTTACCCGTGGGTCGTACAAAACGAAATCACCATAGCGTTCAACCAGATAGTCAATGATTTGATCGTCATCCATTCCCTTTGACATCTGCTCCCGCACTTCACGGCGCAGATCTTCGGCGAGTTCTGAATGAGAGCTTGCAAGAGATTCATTCTGGCATACTAAGCAACGCAACTTCTCTGCTAAAACAATCATGCGCTTTTCTAGAACGGGATCCTCCGCCAAGTCTTTGGCCTCGCCCGCAAAGACATAGGTTGGCGATAGGCACATCACGAGTAACAGTAGATATTTCATTTTCTTTGTAACTCCGCAACCATAGGAAGAATTTTTTCTTTCAGGCTCTGAACCGTCACCGGTCCAATTTGTTTGTAGCGAATCACGCCTTGCTTATCAATCACATAGGTCTCAGGTACTCCGTATACGCCATAATCAATACCAATGCGTCCCTCGGTATCTGAAACACTCAAAACATATGGATCACCACCATTGCGAAGCCAAGCCAGTCCATCCTCTCGCTTGTCCTTGTAATCCAGACCGTAAACTGGAACGATATTCTGACTCGCCAAATCCATCAACACCGGATGTTCTTGCCTACATGATACGCACCAGGAGGCCCATACATTAAGTAACCATACCTGGCCTTTCATGTCTTGCGATGAAAACTGTTGAGATGGATCATGCAGTTGCTGCAAAGTGAATGCCGGGGCTGGCTTATCTATCAATGGAGAAGGAACTTCACGAGGATTTAGACCTAGGCCGATAAACAAAAAACCCGCTAACACCACAAATATTACAAATGGCCACAAGAAGCGCATCATGGTGCTTTGCCTTCTGAAGCCATTACACTAGATGCCGACAAAACACTTGCGTTTGCATTGGCTTTCTTTTTGCTTTTGAGGCGATAGCGACGATCGCTGATCGCCAGTACCCCGCCCAAAGCCATAAACAGGCAACCAGCCCATATCCAGTCAACAAATGGTTTATGGTAAACACGTATTGCCCAAGCCTCAACTTCACCGGGAATCTGCTCACCCATAGAAACATACAGGTCGCGAACCAAACCTGTATCAATTGCAGCCTCAGTCATTGGCATTCCAGAAGCATTGTATTGTCGTTTTTCAGGAGTTAGCTCGGCTACATGTTTACCGTCTTTACTGACAGTAAAATGGCCGCGTGCAGCCACGTAATTCGGCCCCTTAATTGCATTTACTCCTTCAAAGCGGAATACGTAACCTCCTGCATCAACCGTATCGCCAAATTCCATCCGTACATCACGCTCGGTCTCGTAACCTTTTACCATAGTCACGCCAATAATGAATACCGCCACGCCAAAATGAGCCAATTGCATACCGTAATAGCTCGACGATTGCCCACGTACACGTTGAATAAAACTTCCCTGCCCAGTCAATCTCTGGCGCAACCCAACAAAGATCGTGGCAATTACCCAGAATGCCAACAACAAACCAAGTGATATCAATGGCGTCCATTTTCCAATAACATAAGGCAACAGCAGAGCAATGATTGCGGCACTGGCAAATGCCCAGCGCACACGTTTGGCCAAATCTGGCGCATCAAATTTCTTCCAGCGCGCAAGCGGCCCCAACCCCATTAACAAGACCATCGGAACCATCAACGGAACGAATACAGCATTGAAATAGGGTGGCCCAACAGAAAGCTTGCCAAAGCCCAGCGCATCCATGAATAAAGGGTAGAGTGTACCTATAAATACTGATGCCGATGCAACTGAAAACAATACGTTATTTGACAACAGCAATGATTCGCGCGACAGCACATCAAACTTGCCGCCCAAGCCAATTTTCGGGGCGCGCCATGCAAACAAAAGTAGCGATGATCCGATTACCGTAACCAAAAATCCAAGAATAAAAACCCCGCGTTTTGGGTCTGTCGCAAAAGCATGCACCGAAGTCAATACTCCGGAACGGACCAGGAATGTTCCGAGCAAACTAAGGGAGAATGCAGCTATCGCCAACAAAACTGTCCAACTGGTAAAAGCGCCCCGTTTTTCAGTAACCGCCAATGAATGAATAAGCGCCGTACCAACCAACCATGGCATAAAGGATGCATTCTCCACAGGATCCCAAAACCACCATCCTCCCCAACCAAGCTCATAGTAAGCCCACCAACTGCCAAGCATGACGCCCGTGGTTAGGAACACCCACGCTACTGTAGTCCAAGGACGAGACCAACGCGCCCAAGTAGAGTCAAGTCTTCCCCCCAACAAGGCTGCAATAGCAAAAGCAAAGGCCACCGAGAACCCCACGTACCCTGTATACAACATAGGTGGGTGGATTACCAAACCGAAATCCTGCAACAACGGATTCAGCTCTGTCCCGTCAAGCGCAGCCGGAATCAAACGATCAAAAGGGTTAGACGTAAATAGCATAAACAACAGAAATCCTACTGCAATCAGCCCCATTACACCCAGAACACGTGCAACCATTTCTTGTGGAAGGTGCTTGCTGTTCCAGGCGACTAGCACCAACCATATGGATAAATTGAATACCCACAGAAGCAATGAACCCTCATGTCCACCCCAAATAGCGGCGACACGATACATTGTAGGAAGCTGAGAATTGGAATGCTGCGACACATACAGCACTGAAAAATCATTCGCCAGAAAAGAAAGTAGCAGACATACGAATGCAATCGCGACGAACACGAAATGTCCAACAACCAACGGACGGCAAGTCCCCATCAACACTCCGTTATTTCGAGCAGCACCAAGAATCGGCAATACTCCCAACATTAGCGCTATGAAAAGTGCGACGATTAATGCGAAATGGCCAAGCTCTGGGATCATGGGCGTGTATTTCCTATATGGTTAAACAGAAGTTATTTTACCGCCGGGACGGCCGCTGAATTGCTCATGGCTTCAATAGATTTGGCTTCCTGGGCTTTTTTCATGGCATCCGCCGCTTCTGGAGGCATGTAATTCTCATCATGCTTGGCCAGCACTTCATCGGCGCGCATCACCCCATCTGCCTCAACCCTGCCCTGAGCAACCACCCCTTTGCCCTCCATAAATAAATCCGGCAGGATGCCCGTATACCTGACAGGTATGCTTCTGTGTGTGTCTGTAATCTCAAAATTTGAGGTCAGTCCATCATCAGCTCGTTTGACACTTCCCTCCTTGACCAGGCCACCAATTCGAAAAGCTCGCCCCTGCGGAGCCTCACCCTCGTGTACCTGAGTCGGCGTAAAATAAAGACTTACATTATCCTTCAACGCGAATAGCACCAAACCCACTGCCATTCCCAGTAGGGCAACAGACGCTAAAATATATATAAACTTTTTTTGCCTTGGCTTCATGCTAATCCCCATCCCCTGCATCTCTCATCATACGTAGATTTTGCAAAGTAATTTTTCTCCTGTGACGCACCAACATAACCTCAATGAGGAATATCAGCAGTGCTGCCCCATATGATCCCCACACATAAAAGGCGTAGCCTTTCATGTAAAAAAATTCGCCCCAGTTCATAGTTTGGCCTCCGGCAATTCAGACACCCATTGCGTGTTTCTTTCACGCTCCAGAATGATACTACGCACTCTAGCCAGTGAAACAGCTACCGCATACAACCAGCAAGCAACTAGCACCGTAAACATAGCCTGCTGCATAGCAACATGCATGCTTGTTCCGGTAAATTTTATAGTGGCGCCCTGATGTAAGGTATTCCACCACTTGACCGAAAAATAAATAATTGGCACATTGACTGAACCGATTATCGCCAACACAGCACTTGCACGATCAGCGCGCCGCGGATCATCAATTGAAGCATGCAATGCAATATAACCAAGATAAAGGAATAACAGGATCAATTCGGATGTTAACCGTGCATCCCATACCCACCAAGCGCCCCACATTGGTTTACCCCATAGTGCACCAGTCCATAGCGAAATTAATGCGAACAATGCTCCAGTCGGTGCAAGCGCCGAGGCCATCATTGAAGACAGTCTGGTATTGAAAATTAATCCGAGAGCCGCATAACCGGCCATAACGAGGTAAATGAACATAGAAAGAATAGACGCAGGCACATGTATAAAAATGATTCGGTAAGCCTCACTCTGCTGTGCATCTGTCGGCGCAACAAAAAATCCAATATATAAGCCCACCGCAAACAATATTGCGGATGATATGGAAAACCAAGGAATCGCCTTACCCGCAAGCCCATAAAATGTTGAGGGTGCAGAATATTTAAACCAATTAATCGCCAATTTGATTACTCCATCGATATTCGTAACGCTTGTGCCGTAACCCACGGCGTAAACACCAAAGCCAACAGCAGCAGCGCGCCCAGTAATGACAAATGAGGAGTCACGCTCATGGCAGTAGATACGGCCTCCACCGCCCCCGTTCCAAAAATCAGCACAGGAATGCACAACGGCAAGACCAGCAATGACAACAGCACACCACCACCACGTAAGCCCAGAGTCAATGCCGCTCCAATTGCGCCCACCATGCTGAGTATCGGGGTTCCCAACAACAGTCCAATAATCAGCACCGCAAGTGCCTGATTAGACATATCGAATTGCAAACCCAGCACCGGTGCCATCAACACAAGCGGTAATCCTGAGACCATCCAGTGTGCCACCATCTTACCCAACACCAACATCGACAAAGATTGCGGTGCCAACATCATCTGTTCCAACGTCCCGTCAACATAATCAGCCGAAAACAATCGCACTAGGGAAAGCATTGAAGCCAGCAATGCCGCCACCCACAAAACACCCGGTGCCATCTTGCGCAGCATCCCCATCTCCGGACCAACCCCCAAAGGAAACAGACTAACCACCATCACAAAAAAAATCAATGTTGTGAGGACATCTGCTCGGCGCCGCATGGCCAGTATCAAATCGCGGCGAACCACCAACACAAACAAATCCAACATTGAAGATTTCTTCATGACAAAGTTAGACTTCGCATTTCAATCTCCGCGACCAGCAACGGCTGATGAGTAGTAAACATCACCATTCCGGATCGCGCCAAATGCTCGGCTATCAATTCCTGAATCAGTGACACCGCTCCGACATCCAGCGCCGCCAAAGGTTCATCAAGTATCCATAGCTTGGCATTATTAACCAACAGGCGCGCCAAAGCCACACGCCTACGCTGGCCCTGCGAAAGTACCTTGGTTGGCAATCTTTCGCGCCCTCTTAATCCCATACGACGTAAAGCGACGATTGCTTCTTTTTCGCTAAGCTCTACCCCGGACAACCCAGCCGATATACGCAGATTTTCCAAAGCGCTCAATTCGTCCTTAATGGCATTCAAATGTCCAAGATACAGCATCTCGGAATAATAGTCCTCATCCAAATCTCTGATACTCTCGCCACTCCAGACAATATCCCCCTCATCCGGAGTCATAAAACCGCACAAGGTGCGCAACAAGCTGGTTTTGCCGCTGCCGTTAGCGCCTTGTACTTGCATGATCTGCCCCGAATTTAGCGTAAAGCTTAGCCCGGAAAACAGCCGATGGTCGCCACGGCTACAAGCCAGATTTCTTACTTCGAGCATGAAGGGATAGATGATCTGAAATTAACCAATTTGAAATTATATACGATTGCCTCAAAGAGCGACAACGCAAAATAAGAAGAGGCTCTAATAATGACTCCAATCCACCCAATACAATTTAATCGGTTTCTCAATAAATTATGGCCACCGATATGCAACACAAGCTCCCAGACTTCAGACAAACTTTAAAACATTGTCCGATTAAAGGCTGATTGCGCCTTATGAACCTAATTAAACCAAAATATCATCGCAATAAACAACTATCACACAGAAATATTGCAGATCACGCAAAACTGCAGACATCACTTCTGCTGTGGCATCTGGATTCAAGCCGCACACCAAAATGTCACTTAACCGAGTGGCGAATTATTTCGCGTTCGACCGCAATTTAAAGCATCATTTCACATCCCACTGGGAATTTAACTCAATAGATGCCCTTTGCTTTGCATCGGAAAGAAATGCGCGAAACATTTCGTCCCCGGTCAATTGACGTAGTTGCTGAGAATACTGGGATCGCTTGGTGTCATCAGCCCCCCCCCCCTCTTTAATCGCATCAATACGCGCTATAATGTAGCCGCCCTGTGTTGATTCGGCACCTATGTATAGCGGTAACGTGGTTACATCGGCCTGAAATACCTGCCTCACCAACCCAATATCCAGTGTGCCATATTGCCCACGAGTAATGCTTTGCGGTTTACCCCAATTCAATTCCAATTTTTTCCCTCCCTGTAACTGAACCAGTGTCGAATGACCTTGCTTTACGGCAAGCTCTACCGCCTTACGCCGCAATAATTTCTTGCGAATAGCAACCCGCACGTCACTGAATGCCTGTACAGAAGCTGGTTTGTAGCCCAATACCCGTGCTGCCATCAACTTATTTGCCGCCACCTCTACCGCCTGAGTATTACGCTTATGCTTCAAAGTCTCTTCGCTGAAAATTGCCTGCAACATCATTGGGGGCCAGCGTCCACTTTCACTATCATTCGCAAGCCACCCACTTTGCTCAACTTTGGTTCCAACCAAATCGGCGGCTGGAATTAAAGTATCGCTTTGCTCATAAACGATATTACTAAATTTTTCCGCAAGTTCAACGAACATATCAGTAGCTTTTTGCTGACGCAGCCTGTTTGCTATGCCTTCACGCACCTCATCAAAGGATAAAGCCCTAGAGGGTTTAATTCCGATAAGCTTAATGATGTGATAACCAAAATCCGTCTTCACCAGACCACTTATATCACCCACATTCAAGGCAAAAGTAGCATCTTCAAAAGATGGCACCATCATGCCCCGGCCAAAATAACCCAAATCGCCACCATTAATCGCAGATCCCGGATCTTGTGAATTCTGTATTGCCAATTCGCCAAACTTGGCCGGATTCCGTTTAGCCTGCTGCAACAACTGCTCCGCCTTCAATTTGGCCGCGTCCTGCTCCGACTGTGAGTCAGCAGCACTTGATGAAATCAAGATATGAGCCGCTTGACGCTCTTCCGAAGTGCCAAAATCATTCAAGTGCTCATCATAGTATCTGCGCATATCTTCGTTATTAATGATCACCCTTGAAAGCAATCCCTCAGCTGATAACTCCACATACTCGACCTTAGCCTGCTCACTCATTTGAAATTCAGTAGGATTTTGTTCATAATATTTCCGCGCCTCTGCATCATCAACTTTAGCTATTGCCTCAAATTGATTAAAAGATACGTTTAACACCCTTACTACACGCTGCTGCTCGTTTAAACGAATAATATTATCAACCACACTGCCAGATACATATCCGTTCTGGCTAAATACATCCTGCAATTGCTGACCAAGCAATTCATCGCGCAACCGCCTCTCAAAGTTCAAGGGTGATATTTTCTGCCTGGAAAGCACCTCATTGTAGCGATTCTTATCAAACTTCCCATCCAACTGAAACGCTTCAATATCCCCAATCAAACGCGCAACCTGTTCATCCTTTACAACCAAGCCGGCGCCCTTTGCTCTGCCAACCAATAAACGCTGCGCAATCAAATTATCCATAACAGCACGTTTCATTTCAGGTTTGTCCAGCATAGCAACATCAAAGTTAGCACCCAATTGCTGGCTCAACCTTTCCTGCTGCTGACGCATCGCATCCCCAAAGTCACGTTGGGAAATTTTCACTCCACTCACCGTTGCCACCACATCCGCAGCATTTCCAGAACGGTTGTATGAGTCAACTCCCCAGAAGGCAAAAGGCAAAATAATCAACGCCATAAAAATCTGTACGAATCTCTTGTTGTTACTGACAAAATCAAACATATCGATGTCACCCGATCAGATAATTAAAGATGAGCATATGAAAAAAGGCGAACTTTCGTTCGCCTCGATTTGGCGGAGTGGACGGGACTCGAACCCGCGACCCCCGGCGTGACAGGCCGGTATTCTAACCAACTGAACTACCACTCCAAAAAACAAATTGTGGTGGGTGCTGACGGGGTCGAACCGCCGACATTCGCCTTGTAAGGGCGACGCTCTACCAACTGAGCTAAGCACCCAACGAAGCTGACTAGTTTACAGCATCCTTCAAGCCCTTGCCAGCACTAAATTTTGGCACTTTTGCTGCCTTGATTTTAATCGTGGCGCCAGTGCGGGGATTGCGGCCATTACGTGCGGCACGCTTACCAACTTTAAAAGTTCCAAACCCAACCAAGCTCACCGAATCACCCTTCTTCATCGCTTTCTTGATAGATTCAATAGTCGCATCCAGCGCGCGAGTCGCGGCTGCCTTGGAAATATCAGCGGATTTTGCAATTGCATCAACCAGTTCAGATTTATTCACGTAAGTCCCCTTTGCGAGTGGTTAAAAAAACAGGATAAGTCCTGCAGCGGCTTTATATCAAGGCTTCACAGCTTTGGTCAAGTAAATACTATAAAAAATAAATATGCTTACTTGCTTAAATCAGTCACCAATTAACGCTCAGTATTTAGTCTCAATGTTTAGTTACCACTACCACATCTGTCGGCACGACTTCTCCAGCAATTGCAATAGGAGCAACCTTTTCAGACAAATCCTCCAATGGAGCTGGCTTGCGCTCAAGCGCCATTTCCAACACTTGATCAATCCACTTAACGGGATGAATATCTAGTTTATTTTTTATATTATCTGGAATTTCCGATAAATCCTTAGTATTTTCTTCGGGTATCAGCACCATCTTGATGCCACCCCGCTGTGCGGCCAACAGCTTCTCCTTTAAGCCACCAATTGGCAGTACTTCACCTCGTAAAGTTATTTCCCCAGTCATCGCAACATCGGCCCGAACCGGGATGCCGGTCAATACCGACACCATTGCCGTACACATCCCCACTCCTGCGCTCGGGCCATCCTTAGGGGTCGCCCCCTCGGGCAAGTGAATGTGCAAATCAGTCTTCTGGTAAAACTCTTCGTCTATGCCCAATCGTTTAGCCCGACTGCGAACTACACTCAGTGCGGCCTGAATGGATTCTTGCATCACATCACCAAGTTTTCCGGTAGTAGTAGTTTTCCCTTTACCGGGTAATACAGCCGCCTCAATAGTGAGCAATTCACCGCCAACCTCTGTCCAAGCCAGCCCAGTCACTTGGCCAACCTGATTATTTTTCTCGGCAACCCCGTAGGAATAACGTCGAACACCAAGATATTTTTCGAGATTGCGAGAATTGATGGTCACCCTGTTTCCGCGATCCTTAAGTAAAAGTCCCTTCACAACTTTTCGGCAAATTTTGGAGATTTCTCGTTCGAGATTTCTCACGCCGGCTTCTCGAACATAGTAGCGGACTATGTCGCGCAATGCACTTTCTGAAATATTTATTTCCTCCGGTCTCAAACCATTATCCTTGATTGCCTTGGGAACCAGATAGCGTGTCGCGATGTTGATCTTCTCTTCTTCCATATAACTTGACACATGGATTATTTCCATACGATCAAGCAACGCATCGGGAATATTTAAGGTATTTGCGGTCGCCACAAACATCACATCCGAAAGGTCGTACTCCACTTCGACATAATGGTCAACAAAGGTACTATTTTGCTCAGGATCCAGCACTTCGAGCAAGGCAGAAGAAGGATCACCACGCATATCCATCCCCATCTTATCAACCTCGTCCAACAAAAATAATGGATTCTTTACAGCGATCTTGCTCATATTTTGCAATATCTTCCCAGGCATAGATCCTATATATGTTCGACGGTGGCCTCGTATTTCAGATTCATCCCGCACACCACCCAATGACATACGCACGAACTTGCGATTGGTAGCGCGAGCAATGGACTGTCCCAAGGAGGTTTTTCCAACACCCGGCGGCCCCACCAGACAAAGGATGGGGGCTTTCATTTTTGCTGTGCGCTGCTGGACAGCCAAATATTCAAGAATGCGCTCCTTAACCTTATCAAGCCCGTAGTGATCCTCCTCCAACACCACCTCGGCCTTTTTCAAATCGGCACAAATTTTAGTCTTCTTCTTCCATGGAAGTCCTATTAAAACATCAATGTAATTACGAACCACCGTGGCTTCAGCAGACATCGGCGACATCAATCGCAATTTTTTCAACTCCGCCCCTGCCTTGGCCCTGCCTTCCTTTGACATGTGGGCAGCTTTGATTTTTTTCTCCAGCTCGTCAAAATCCGTACCCTCCTCGCCATCACCCAATTCCTTCTGGATCGCTTTAACCTGCTCGTTTAGATAATACTCGCGCTGGCTTTTTTCCATCTGACGTCTTACGCGTCCACGAATACGCTTCTCAACCTGGAGAATATCTATCTCGCCTTCCAGCAAACCCAATAAATGCTCCAATCGCTTGCGCACACCGAATATCTCCAACACCTCCTGCTTTTGTTCCAGCTTAAGCGGTAAGTGCGCAGCAATGGTATCGGCCAAACGTCCGGCATCGTCAATTCCAGCCAAAGATGTCAAAATTTCAGGTGGGATTTTCTTGTTAAGCTTTACATACTGATCGAATTGGGCTATCAAAACTCGCCGCATTGCTTCAGATTCGCTACTCGCTCCATCCTCAGCGAGTACGATTTCAACCTCTGCATCAAAATGCGTTTTTGCATCAAAAACATGTACTACATTAGCGCGTTGAGTGCCCTCCACCAGCACTTTAACTGTACCGTCCGGCAACTTCAGCATTTGCAGTATATTGGCCATACTGCCGATGGCATAAAGATCATCAGTACCAGGATCGTCCTTGGTGGCAGATTTTTGTGCGACCAGCGCAATGCTCTTGCCAGCCTCCATAGCTGTTTCCAAAGCTTTAATCGACTTAGAACGCCCCACAAACAACGGAATCACCATATGTGGGAAAACAACGACATCGCGCAAAGGTAATAGCGGATACAGGTTGCTCGGAACAGTTGTTGTAATATCTTGCTCTAACATGGCATTAGCCTCTTGGTTGAATTGAGGGTGAGATGGGGGCTAGTCGAAGAAATACAACCACCCCATCAGGACAAGATAAAGAACATGTGGAAGTTTGAACTATGCCACTTTATGCGTATCCGCGTAGATGATGATTGGATTGATTTCCCCGGAAGTCCCCTCATCCAGCGCAACCTTATCGACATTGTTCAGCGAAGGAAGTTCAAACATTACATCCAGCAAAGCCTGCTCAAGTATCGAACGTAGCCCCCGAGCTCCTGCCTTGCGTGCCAAAGCCTTACGGGCAATTGCCAACAGCACGTTCTCACGGAACTCCAGATCCACGTTCTCCATAGCGAATAATTTCTGGTATTGCTTGGTCAGCGCATTCTTTGGCTCGGTCAGGATTCTTATCAGCGCGGCTTCGTCTAACTCTTCCAAAGTAGCCACTACTGGCAAACGTCCTACAAACTCAGGAATCAAGCCAAATTTAATCAAATCTTCAGGCTCTACTTCGCGCAGTGTCTCACCTGTATTACGTTGACTCTTGCTTGCAATCGTGGCACTAAAACCGATACCGACCTTCTCCGACCGATTGCGAATAACCTTTTCCAACCCATCGAATGCACCACCGCAGATAAACAGAATATTGGTAGTGTCAACTTGCAAAAAATCTGCATTAGGATGCTTTCGCCCACCCTGGGGAGGAATGGAAGCCTTGGTACCCTCGATCAATTTGAGCAATGCCTGTTGCACCCCCTCGCCGGAAACATCACGGGTAATAGAAGGGTTATCCGATTTGCGCGATATCTTATCAATCTCATCCACGTAAACAATACCGCGCTGAGCTTTCTCGACATCGTAATCACAGTTCAACAGCAGTTTTTGAATGATGTTTTCCACATCCTCGCCAACATAACCCGCTTCGGTCAAAGTTGTCGCATCTGCCATCACAAATGGCACATTCAGCATGCGCGCCAAAGTTTGTGCCAACAAGGTCTTGCCGGAGCCTGTTGGTCCAACCAGCAAAATATTGCTTTTGGCCAACTCCACGCCATCCTTGTCGTTGCTTTTGAGACGCTTGTAATGGTTATACACAGCCACAGACAAGATTCTCTTGGCTTGCTCCTGACCAATTACATACTCATCCAATGCCGCACATATTTCCCTAGGAGTAGGCAAGTCAGTCTTATTATCAGTTCTGGATGGGTCATTTTGAGTTTCCTCACGCATGATATCGTTGCACAGTGTGATGCACTCATCACAGACAAACACCGAAGGACCAGCAATCAACTTGCGCACCTCATGCTGGCTTTTGCCGCAGAACGAACAATATAACAACTTATCATCCGGTGTTTTTTCATCAGCCATCTTTATTTACTCCATCCCGTTGTAGGCAATCCAATGTCTTCTTCAGACACGCTTTTCCAGAACCTGATCGACAAGGCCATATTTTGCCGCATCCTCTGCACTCAAAAAATTATCCCTATCAGTATCGCGTTCTATGGCCTCGATTGACTGCCCAGTGTGCTGCGCCAGCAATTGATTAAGTCTCTGCTTCAGGTAAAGTATCTCACGGGCATGTATTTCAATATCGGAAGCCTGACCGCGAAAACCACCCATCGGCTGATGGATCATCACGCGCGAATTAGGTAAGCAAAACCGCTTACCTTTCTCACCGGCCGCCAACAAAAATGATCCCATGCTGGCTGCTTGCCCTATACATAAAGTACTGATATCCGGCTTAATAAATTGCATGGTATCGTAGATCGCCATTCCGGCAGTCACCGAGCCTCCCGGCGAATTGATGTAGAAATGAATATCCTTGTCCGGATTTTCGGATTCCAGAAACAACATCTGAGCAACGATCAGATTCGCACTGTGATCGTTGACCTCGCCAACCAGAAATACCACTCGCTCCTTAAGCAATCGCGAATAGATATCATAGGCCCGCTCACCCCGACCACTGGTCTCCACGACCATGGGAATCAAACCAATATTCTGCGGCTCCTGATAATCCATCACATCAA
>Ga0224495_10001887_pt1 | contig 14225 bp, 13 predicted proteins | sample SF_Jul11_sed_USG_FD_168128 | JGI IMG/M metagenome (GOLD analysis project Ga0224495, IMG submission 168128) | Sediment microbial communities from San Francisco Bay, California, United States - SF_Jul11_sed_USGS_4_1 | ecosystem: Environmental > Aquatic > Marine > Sediment | place: USA: California... | reverse complement strand
TTGGGAGGTGTCATACTTACTCACTTTCTGCCGGACCTGCTTATGGATATGTCTATTGTTTTCAGTGTCGCAATGAGTCTGTTATCCTTCTGAATGATATTAATTCATGCAACCCTTTGGACTCCATTGACAATGGATATATCTGTACCAGTCCCCGTATTTGAATATCCAGAGGGTCTACCATTGAAGGCAATAATGTACAATCTTAAGATCTCCACAGTAATCCGGAAGAAAATGAGGTTAGCTGGGAAATACAGTATGATCAAGTTCGATACGGACTTTCCAAAACCTAGCGTCAAGTTTCCTAGACAGGTCTTGGTCAAGTCCATCATGGCAGGAATATGCGCGTCTGACATTCACCAAATCGATGTGGACATATCCTATTCCGCTTCAATTCTCGCTAGGAAGGACAATCCATTTCCTCTGGGTCATGAGGTTGTTGGGATTGTGGAAGAGATTGGCTCTGAGGTCACTGGCCTGAAGGTTGGTGATCGGGTGACACATTCGCCTATTGCCTCATGTGAGGCATATGGCTTTGAATATTGTAGAAACTGCAGAGAAGGAAGACCCGAAGTCTGTCAGGCAATCGCAGGAATCGGAGATGGCTCTGAATTAGAGGATAAATATGGGGGTCGATTCAAGTTCGGAGGCTTTGGAAGTGGAGGTTTTAGTGAGTATTTTGTCACTTATGAAGACCAACTACGAAAGATACCCGAACAACTTCCAGACGAAATAGCGATCTTAGCAGAACCTCTGGCAGTTGCTATTCATGCTGTAAAGAGAAGGTATCCGTCAGACAGCGATACTGTTCTTGTCATTGGAGCAGGTATTATAGGACTCATGATTATTAGAGCTATAAGAGGGCTGGGATCAAAATGCAGGCTGATTGCATTGGCGAGATATCCGTTCCAAGAGGAGGCAGCAAGGCGATTGGGTGCGGACGACGTAATCTCTACAATGAAATTAGACTTACTTTATCAGAACATCGAAAACCTGACAGGAGGGCAACTGGTGAAACCTGCGATTGGAAAAAGGATTCTCTATGGTTCTGGAGCGGATATCATTTTTGACAGTGTTGGATCTGACTCGACATTAGACGATGCACTACATCTAGTAAGGAACAATGGCACAGTTGTGATTGTAGGAATGGGTTTTGGTGTAACAAAGAAGACTGACTGGGCTCTTGGAATGTATAAGGAACTGGATATACTTTGTTCAATGATGCATGGTAAAGAGGAACATAATGGAAAATCACTGGACACATTCGATCTCGCATTTGATTTAATGAATGCTGATCAATCTTGTCTGAAAGGTCTTGTCACCCATATCTTTGGCATCGATCAATATAGAACAGCATTTTCTGTAGCTTCAAAAAAGAGCGAGAATAAGACAATCAAGGTAGCTTTTCGTTTTGAATAGAACTCAAAGGGTACAATATAGCTTCTTTCAATCGAATGAGTGAAGAACTTGTTTTCATTCGGCCAGTGTATTTTAGGCTTGGATATTCTCGCACAACGAAGAATCGTAGAGGATACAGAAATTCGGATTGTAATCGTGAGAAAATTTCATTCAGAGATTCTTCCAATTGAATTTGTTCAGATCTGGGAACATCACTAATCCACTCTCCTTTGAAGACATGCAAGTTCTTCCTCAAAAATTGAAGGATAGTGAAGGGATATTGAATGGTGCAGATAAGTAGAATTAATCCAATGGCAACCACCAAAAGAATTCCTGAGATGAGGAGAAAGTAGGTGGCAATTGCTAGGACGAAGAATATCACTATTAAACAAGTTAGGAAAGAGGGGAGCTTTTCACGATTAATTCGTAGAGTTTCCTCTATTGGATTGATGGTTTCTGAAGGCCAAGTAATCAGTCCTTTTGTCGATCTTAAGAATAGAAGAAACTTGTCTCTCTTGGACACAATCTCGCTACTTGAAAACTGTGGGATCTCATCAGAACGTACTGATGATTCGGAGTCTTTGGATTGAGATATTTGAATGTCAATATACATGATGGCCTCAGAGATTAGACTACGGGAGAGACCATAGAATTTGTATTTGCGTTGCTTAGATTGATTCATCATGATGGTCGCAATCATGATCAGTAATCCAAGAGTAATCAGGGCAAGTCCAAGGGAGATGAAACTAGAAAGACTCGAGCCCAAGAGTATAATCGTCAGTCCAATTACTGCGAGCAACATGCCAATTCCAAATCTGGCATCAATTAGATTATCTTCGTGATAGACTGAACGAGCGTCTTTTTCAAGAAGCCTTTCGAACTCAGGAAAACTTGAATTCCCATCCACCATATCTTTCCATACATAGTCATCGGTCATTTTCTCATAAATACATCTACACCAGTTTTAGACGATTAGGAGGACTTATTCCGGTGAAAGGTTGTGTGATATATCATGATAGAGAAATCAATTTTCGATTTTGGTAGACCGCTGATTATGGCCCATCGAGGTGAGTCCGGAAGAACACCAGAGAATACGATGTTATCTCTAGAGTCAGCTGTCGCATTAGATGTTGATGTTCTCGAGTCGGACGTTCGATTGACCAAGGATAATGAAATTGTTCTCTTCCATGATGACGACCTTTCGCGCACGACAGGCAGGGAAGGAAGTATTCGCTCATACACTCTTGATGATATACTGCAATTTGATCTGGGCTACACATTTACTACAGATAATGGGAAATCATTTCCATTCAGGGGAAAGAATCTCAAAATAGTTACCCTACAAAATGCGTTCGAGAGATTCCCAGATGTGATTTTCAACTTGGACATCAAAGATGACTTCCCATCTGCAACAAGTGAACTCGCACAGCTTATTTCGAATATGGACAGGAGGAAGTCCGTGATAGTCGCTTCGTTCAATGGCGTACAGCTTGAACGTTTCCGTGAACTGATGCCGGATGTTGCTACAAGCGCCCATCCAGGGGAAGTTCAGAAATTCGTGCTTAACACAAAGATAGGACTACCTAGGATTAAGAGAAAAGATATTCAATATAGAGCCTTTCAAGTCCCAATCAAATCAGGACCCCTAACTATCGTGACTAGGAAATTCATAAGCAAGGCACATGAACACAACATCGCTGTCCATGTCTGGACTATCAATGATGAACCCACGATGAACTATCTTCTTGAAATGGGCGTGGATGGGATATTCACAGATCAACCATCTCTATTGAAGCAAGTTCTTCAGAAGAGAGGAGTTCTATAGTCGAAGCAATGGCGAACTCATTCACTAGAATACAACTAACCGAAATAGCTTAATATGTATCGACCCTAAGGTCAAAAATATTAGTCCAAACCGGACTACTAGTAGTTTGGGACCGTGGACTAGAAAGACCGAATTGGAAGAATGTATCAATGACCTGTCCAAAATATAATGCGGCCGATGGTAAGTGCGGTGTTGACGGATTCAAGTTTTACACGGGAATGAACAAGCCCTGCGAAACTCCTGGTATAACTAAGGACAAGTGTCCGCGGTTTGCTATGTCTGGCTAGACATCAACGCACCACGCTACTTCTAGCAAATATGCAGTGGGTTGAGCATAGGGGCTCAGTCCCCTTTCAGCTTTTTTGATATTCTTCTCATTGCTTTTAATTCTGAAACGCTTCTCGTATACTGTTCGAAAGGATATAGGAAGTTGAGAGAAAAGAGGGTGGCAATGTAGCTTAGAGAAAGTATTATCTGTCTATTTTGCCAGCCCTCAGACTCGAGCCGGTGATTCTGACTATGGTGAAAGCCTACATCCTAATTAACACCCATGTTGGACAAGAAGACGCAGTTCTAAAAGAAGTACTCGAACTCTCAGTTACAGAAGAGGCACACAAAGTCTTTGGGCCCTATGATATTGTTGCAGAAGTGCGTGGACGAGATATGGAAACGCTTGTCGAGATAATAACACAGAAGGTTCGTAGCATCAAAGGCATTGAAGATACACAGTCAATACTGGTAATAGATTCTGAGATTGACATGACATCCACCAGTTTGGCTTCCTAGAAGGCAAAAAGGACACTTACTCTGCTCGGAGTCTGTCCAAGAATTTCTTAATAGCAATGAGTGATGAGAAGCTGTAGGGACATACCATACCATAGGAGGCTATATTCTATAATGAAGACGCTTTCAAGAAAACCGTTTTTGCTGATGCTATCCGATGATTCAGGTGAGCTCGCTCCAGTGCGGTTAGATGTTGGACTTGTGAACGCAGACCATGCGTTAATTGTGCTTGATGAATACAATGACACATGTTGGCTATGGATTGGTCGCCACGTGAGTATGCCTACAAGAATGCATGCGACACGTATGGCGAGAAGCATTCAGAAGTCTGGGTTTAAGATTGGTGTGACAACTATTGGACTCGCTTCTGGAAAGCTCATAGAAATGATGGAGAAGGATGACACGGATCCTGAAGTTGCATCTGCTATCATGTCTTTCAAAACTATTCTAGACTATAAGTGGAGTTTCGATGACAAGTTCTTGGCTTTCAAAAAGGATGTAGCTACGAGTAGCACCGAACCTATTGCTGGTGCCCCAACCAAACGACGAGAGCCAGAACCAGAACCTGTGCTGACAGCTCGAACGATACGAGATGAACCAGCAGGACAAAAATATACACCACCAAAAGCAAAACCAACTCCCCCCTTGACATCAGAACCCACAGTGACACTAGCAGACAAGAAAGCCGGCTACCTAATGATGGCGACAATCAAGAACTCAGATATTGTCTACACAGAGAAAATCGAGCGAAGTGGAACACCCGGAATGAAGATTGAAGTACCAGGAATCATGGTCATTGAAGTCCTTTTGAAGGAGAATGAAATCAGTATCACACCGGGGGATTTTGGTGGTTCAGAGGGAGCCCTGAAGATTAAATCAGATTTCACAAAAATGGTCAATACTCTTTGAGTCTACAAAAATCTAAGAGTGCCGCAGCAGGTTGCCTGTCAACAACTGCGGCTTCTTTGCTCTTTTGCACCAAGTAATTCTCTATACCAGTATCTATAGGCATGCTTGAATCCCAACTTCGTATAGAGAGCTTTAGCAAATCGGTTTTCTTTTTCAACAAGTAGATAGGCATACTCAGCTCCAAGTTTCTGCGCCCAGTCACCCAAAGCTATATTCACTGCTATTGCAGCACCCCTACGTCTCATATCAGGATGTGTCGCTATACCAAATATACCTAGCCAAGGCCTCTCAACAACTCCAAAACCGATGGCTGCGGTGATTTCTTCAACCATTGCTATTGCATAGGTTCTCGGTAGGCTGGTCCTCTCCATGATTTCCAAGCGGACGCTCATTGTTAAAGGGTCATGACCGGATGAAATTTTATACGTTTCAATCCAATCATCTGTTGCTTGAGGTAAAAGGACTGTTTTCAATTCTGTTTGAGTCGCAAGAAGTGTGGATAGATTTGCGGTCCAGACTTCCACCTGAAGACCTATCGAAAATCCTCGTTGCTCCAGCTCACTATCAAGTCCAGAGGGTTGACTGGCTTCAGTCATCTGAAATCTAGGAATGAGATCCCTACATCTATAAAATTCGATTACAGAATTGATTGCTATGGGAAGAGAGAGATTCGGAGACTCTAACGGAAGAACGCTGTTCGCACGTCTAGTTACTCCGTGATCCGCGCGAAGCAACCATCCGCCTATACGCATCTTCTCCTCAGCTACCCATGCATTATGGCCTAAGAGCTCCATTTCTTTTATTTCGCTATAGTCCATTGAGCTTTGCCTCCTTAATCTAATGAGGGGATTATTGGCACCAATTTAACGAATTTGATTTGAACACATACTGATCTTTCATGGGTAACTTCAGACATATTCTATTCCAAGAATCTTAGTAGCGCAAGAGATTGGATAACATTGAATTGATTCAAACATTTCTTATCTACGTTCATAGAGTCTACAGGACATGGACATTCAGCAGCTAGTGAGAGAGTACGCACCAATCCTTCACTTTCATCCAGAAGAAGGCGAGTATTGCTGTTTTCCAAATGATGCTGAAAAAATCTTTGAACGATTTCATAGAAATTGGTCTCTCTTCAAGGAAGATAAGACTCCAAAACGACTCAACAAATCTACACCCAGCTACTATGAAACCTGGATAGATGATGATTTGATTCAAACTCGATATTGGTTCTGGTATAACTACAACGACTTTCCTGGGGGATACTTAGGAATAGGAAAGCATGTGGGAGATTGGGAACATGTTGAGGTACGCCTCTTCAGTGAACAGAAGAGAATTTGGTTCCTATCCAATCATAAAAGTGCGCGAATTTTAACTAGTCAACAGAACCTTCCAGGCTATTGTATAGAACCACCTATTCTTGAAAGGAATCACATCCATGTATGGGTCGCTCTTGGGTCGCATGCTAACTATCCAGCACCAACCAGTACACCAAGATGCTATGCTCGAGTACTTTGTGATAGAATAGAAGCAGATGGATCGATTTGGCACACTGCACTGGGTTTGAAGCCACTGGTTGAAACTAACTTCCATTCATTCAGGGGAAGATGGGGTGATTGGAGGGCACCCAGAAGTCCATTAAATGAATACAATAATAGGTGGCGAAATGCACCCGATATTCGACTATTCTAATTCTTTTCTTGTTGGCCCTCTTGGTACCAGGGAGTCCGCCGCGGAATCCACCTTGGAACATTTGCCATTTAGAGTTGATACTCATTTCCAAAACGTGCTAGCAAGCTAGGTTCTTCGGACATGATGAAGTAGATATGATTCCCAATCAAAGATAGAACAAACCAAGCGAATATTGATAATGATGAAAATAGAATGGACTCGCCAAGCAGTGCAATCAGAACACCAGAAATCATTGGATTTCGGGTATGTCGATATAGACCACCAACAACAAGATTCTTTGTGGGCGCCCAAGGAGCTAAGGTTCCCTTACCAATGATTGAGAACATTCTAACGCATTTGATTAAAAGTACAACTCCAGATATAATCAAAGTTAAACCTAGAAGAGAAAGGAGAATGTCGATAGTCGGATTGAATCCCCACGCAAGAATATAGTCATTTGAAATCACAATCAAGATCCATGGAATCAAAATAAGCACCATGAAAGGGAGACTAAAAGACCCCACGTGATCACGGTAGCTCATATTTTCTCTTCCTCATATCAATTAACCGGGCTATACCCCTTACGCATTATAGTATCAACAATCTGGGAGGACTCATCTGGGAAGTCTTTGTTGTAGTGAGCACCTCTGCTTTCCTTTCGCATTCGTGCCATCTTAATAATCAACTCAGCCACGAGTGAGATATTTCTCAGCTCGACAAGGTCAGGAGTGATAACAAAGTCCCAGTAGAACTGGTTGATTTCTCTAGTCATGAATCCAATGCGGTTTCTTGCTCGTATGAGGCGTTTATTTGAGCGCACAATGCCTACATAATTGATCATCAAGCGACGAATCTCCTCCCAAAGATGTGAAATCACAACAAGCTCATCGGAGTCAGTAGCTTCTCCTGGATCCCAAGGAGGAATCTCAATCTTAGAAGATTTGGACTTAATCTCCTCAGCAGCTGCAATGGACGCATTATGTGCAAGTGCTGTAGCTTCGAGAAGGGAGTTGGATGCCAGTCGGTTTGCACCATGAAACCCGGTACATGCGGTTTCTCCAATTGCGTAGAGACCAGCGACATCTGTCCTACCATTGATATCTACACGGACACCACCCATCATGTAGTGAGCTGCAGGAACCACTGGAATGGGTTCCTTTGTGATATCAATACCAGCCTTTAGGCAGGTTTCGTATATCTGCGGAAATCTCTCCCTAATATAGCTAGCATCTCGAAATGAGATATCAAGCCAGACGTTGTCTGCACCAGTCTTCTTCAGCTCATGGTCAATTGCTCGAGCAACAACATCACGTGGAGCAAGCTCTGCATCCTTGTGATAGTTGGGCATGAAACGTTTGCCATCAGGACCAAGTAGACGTGCTCCCTCGCCCCGAAGAGCTTCTGATATCAAAAAAGAACGTATCTTTGGATGAAATAAGAGCGTTGGGTGGAATTGAACCATCTCAAGATTCATCACGCTGGCACCGACACGAAAAGCCATAGCAATACCGTCACCAGTAGCAACATCCGGATTACTTGTATAGAGAAAGACCCTGCCTGCTCCGCCTGTAGCTAGTATTGTCACTTTTGCCAAGAACCGTTCTACTTCACTAGTATTAACATCGAGAATATACGCACCGTATACACGATTATTCAGTGCATAGAGATTTACAGCCATATGGTTCTCAAATATTGTAATATTTGCAACATTTTCAATTTGCTTTATCAGTGCAATTTCAATATCCTCACCGGTGTGGTCCTTTACGTGTAGTACTCGTCGCTTGCTGTGTCCACCCTCGAGCCCAAGTTCATACTCATCAGAATTTACGCCACGACTGAAGTTTACTCCCAAATCAACCAATTCACGTATCCGCTCAGGTCCAGCCTTAACAATACTCTTCACAACATCATAATGACATAGACCATCTCCAACACGTAGTGTATCTTGTATGTGAGCCTCAATTGAATCCTCAGACGATACAACCGCAGCTATTCCACCCTGAGCTCGAACTGTAGAGGAGTCTGAAAGACGACCCTTTGTGACGATATGGACCGTACCATGTTTTGCAGCCTTGAGGGCAAATAAAAGACCAGAGAGTCCGCTACCAATCACAAGAAAATCCGATGAATAGATAGTGTCAGACATCCATATCATCCTCCAAGTCATTTACGGTTTGAGAATCAAAAGGCTACTTGAAGCTTCTTACAGCAGAAATACATTAACATTAGAATGATGTTGTAGTAATATTATATTCAGGAGGAGAAACTTTGACCACCTGTGAAGAGTGTAAACGTTTTGGATATTCTAGAACGAATCAAGAGTCTTATCCGTGTTCACTCTGTGGAGAATTGCGATGTATGGACCATATGATTTGGGTTCCTGCTCATGAACTAGACAAGCATCTCGAGGAAACAGAGGCAGTGACTAGTCTCATGAAGTTCAAGAAAATAGGAGGGTGGTACGGATTCTGCGGGAGAAGCTCGCATATTCCCCGCGGGCTCCCAATACGTCATGGGAAAGAGAGAGAGGGAGGAAAACTTGTTCGTCCAGTTCTGAACCATGAGAAGAAACCTGGTTTGGAATGCTTCCAGAGATGGGAGGTAGGAACCATCGAGAACGGGTACGAGGCAGAGTGGGAATCAAAACGTTATGCACTCTCATGTTCATTTGCTCCAATCATGTTACTAATAGCGAGTATGTATCAGAGTGGGAGCGATCCATCGACCGTTCCAAATCGTCTTTATGAAACCGCCTTCAGAACTTTTGGTAGCAAGAAGTCATCGTTCTTTTTGGAAACTTGGGAGGATTTTGCTAAGTCTGTAGGTACAAAGCCGGATAAAGAAACGTTAATCGATTATGTCTGTTCAAGATGCTCAGTCATTCCATGTTTGAACAGACAAGCTCCATTTCATGACAGCAAGCTGCTGAAGAGAATCGTAGAAGATCCAGACCTCATTGATATCTGGAAATGAGATGGATATTGATGCGTTACAACTACATCAAAGAGAATCTTCTGTTTTATTGAAGCATCAGTTGACTGGTTTCTCAGAAATAGAGTCCATCTCAGCAGCGCTGGAAAATCTCACTAGTGCCACGCCAATCAATGCAATACTTCCTGCAAAGAGAGTAATTATTGCAGGGGGCTCGCCTAAAACAAAATCACCAATAACACTGACGAAAGGAACAAGGAAGAGGAATGAGGAGGCTTTAGGTGCTCCAAGAATCTCGATTGCAGAAAAATAGAGTACATATGCTAATCCTGAAGCAAAGACACCTGCAAAAAGAAGCCCAGCAATCGACCAAGCATCGAAGATCAGGATGAGTTGGCTCCCCTCCAATATCATGAATGCTATGATAGGGAGGATCATTAAGGTCGAAACGGCATGCTTCACAGTCATGACAATATACCTGTTCGCTCCCTCAAGATAGTGAAGTGTCACAGTATAAGCCCCCCATGCAACCATGCCAATTACAGCAAGGAAAATGCCAAGTTCTAAACCTGGAGCGAGAGCAAAGGAATTCCAGAGGAAAATCAGACCACCTATTACTCCGAGAAGGAAACCAGTAGCTTTAATGAGAGTCACGCGTTCTTTTAGGTAGAAGACGCCATAAACTAGAACGAGAATGGGGCAGAGATTCACAATAATAGAGGTCGTGCCAGAGCTAACGAATTCGGTACTAGTATGAATTGCAATGACGAAGATTGAGGAGAAGAATGCGCTCAGAAGGAGGGTGCTTCTATAAGGTCGTATTTCATTACCTATCTCAGTCAGACCTTGCTTCTGGTAAAGCATAACAAAAATCATTGTTAAAGCTCCAAATAGGTATCTGAATAGTGCATAGAAAACCCCTGAAACTCGAACAGGATCGATGCCTGAGAGAAAACGAGATACGACGAAATTCGCTCCCCAGAGAAGAATGATCGTTGCCAGTAGAAGATAGGGTCGCTTGGATGACACAATCAGACAAGTAATAATCAACTACTTAGCGCTAGCGGAAGGGTGTTCTTTATCGGTGATATGTCAGGACAATATCATCTGATAGGGGAATGACTCGTAAGTAGGGACTTGAAGCCTTTGATGCTCGTTCGATAATGCTCCCACCGTATGCCTTTATCATAGACATGGGTACACTAGGAGGAACACAGAATTCAATCTCATCTGGAAATTCCTGCATCCCTACTTCAATCTGAATCTGATTTGCAGACATTCCAATCTCTAGGTGAACAGGTCCACTCGGCAATGGTAAGCCATCTACAATAAGCGGCCTCTTGGCAGTGAACCATTCTTCAGGCACCCCTGGTAGAACGATCAGCGACGAGTCGGTTTCAATAACTAGCATATCACTTACGAGTAGTATCAAGGCTGCAGAAGCACGGATACTTAATCCCACACTCCCAAAGCCACCAAAACTTCGGGGATTAACATACTCTGGTAGGTGATAATCTTCAGACAGGAACTCCAAGGCTCGTTTCAGAATGAGCTCTACCTTGTCGCGTTGTCGGGTGTGTATATAGAATTGAGCGAGGCGGAGAGCAAGGTGACTTGAATACCTCTCAACTGGCAAATAAGACTTCCAAAGACTATTGACTAATCGATGTGGAGATATTTTATCGTGTAAATGTAAGAGAAAGGATGGGTCGATTTCATTACTTCTGAAAAGAGCTGCTGTTGAAAGGAGATTTAAAATTTCATCCTCTACTCTCTCAGTCATTGGGTCATTTGGGCGGAGCCAGCGTGCACGATCAATTTGTGTGCAATGTTCAAGTATATGGACTTGGTATTGCTCAATCACAACATTAAGACTGTTAATCAGCTCATCTTCATGAAGTGGAGAGATTGTAGTAGTTGCAGACTTCAAAGCTGCAAGATTCCACAGCATCTGCTCTAAATTCGAAATCACACCTTCTCTGACCACAAGGTGATGCTGAAGTGTTTCAATGTCTGAGATGCTATTATTCTCAAGCTGCATCTTTACAGCTGCGACGACTCCAGAGGTTAGCCGCTTAAGAAACTTCAATATAGCCTCATTCAACGTAGCCCCCTGAGTGTACTCGATGTATTGATGAAGCCCCCAGAGCAATGGGCTGAATAGAGAGAGATCTAATGATTCATCTGGAATGCTCGTACGAGAAATGAGAGCCCCTACTACCTTCTCTACCACCGTCATAGAACCAGAACGGGTGAGGGCTAGAAGAATACGTATTCTCTCCCTCCAATCAAGAGCTGCAAGATGGGGGTTTTCTGGGAACATGACAGGAAATGCATGTATGGCAAGTGATACTGCAGCTTGAGAAAGAACGGTATCCATATGTTCTTCGGGGAATGTTATTTTGGCTCGGAGATCAGAGAAATTAAACCACTCACCAATGGTCTTGTCACGATCCTCAGTTGTCGGCTTAATTTGATTGTATGAATCTGTAAGACTAATTGATGAGAGCGGAGACCAGAAGAAAATTCTCTCAGAGCCAGCAGGGCTAAGGGAAAGATTGAATTTCATGGCAATGGTTGCAGTTCCAGATGTAGAAGCGAAATGATTATCCTGAATGCTGGAAATGTCCTTAACAGCCTGAGGGAATGCTGGGTCAAATGCTTCCCCAAATGTTACCGCAGCAGGGGTCTTGTCAAACATCAATGCCAGAAGTTGATTAATGTAGAGCTGTCGATTGTTGGCCTCATATTGGATTGATTCAATAGGTTCAACACCAAAAACAGACATTGGTCGAATAAGTACGTAAAATGTGAAATTTATTCTGTTAAGATCGTGATTTCTGAGATTGATCTCATTGCAGACATATTCTTCATCATCTATAACAAGATGGTACACAAGTCTTGTGAACTCAACAGATTTGATATGGGTCTTCCATTCATACACTTGGTCATCAGAAGACACTAGCTTGAGCTGGGGTCCATCCTTTCCCATTAATGAGGGGAAAAGAAGATTTTGATCCTCTTGTAGCCAAAAATCAATTGCACCGCAATCATATATTGAGGAAAGGAGGCCTCTGCTGTCTGTTGTTCCATACTTCCTTGCACCAACGCCTCCTATCAGAGATATGTTTCCATACATAGTATTGCGAAAATCGGTGATTATGCCCTTCTCTTTATCAACAGCTTTCATTGTCAGGAATGCCCATGATGGCAACATCCAAGATTCAGCATCAGGAAAAAACTTAGCATTCAGTTTACTCTGTAAGTAGTCTATCTCATCTGCAGGGAGCATTTTATCTTGAGGAAGGTCGAGTTCGTGATGTTTTGCAACCTTTCTGTAGCGCTCCAATCGGACAAGTTCATTAATGGTCAAGATAGAACCTCAGCTTACAGACGTTCTTTTGTGCAACGAGAATCAGTGATATCAATATGCCTTATTTGTGATTGTTGTCTGTCAGTAGGTTCAGATAAAGCCTTAATAGAGTTCAACTTGAGGGTGATTCTGAGTCTCGCAAAGAGTATGACTGAAACATTACTACCGCTCATATCAATAGTAAGGGATGGCAGATGGCTGAAGTTCTCACAAAACCTTCAAGGCGGATAAGGAATATGGTAGCGAAGGAGCTACGCCTTATAGTCAAGGATAAGGTTGCCATCCTTTTAATTTTCCTGCTTCCCGCAGCATTGATTGGTATGCTATGGTATGTCACTGATACAAGTTCTATGGGTGGCATGGGTATGGGGGGTGGCATTGGTGGCGGGGGAACATCCGGCGGCGATAATGGAACAGCGACCGATAGTGGGATCATATTAGGCATAGTCGATCAGGATACAACGAGGACCTATGATGGCGAGGATCTCTCTGAAAATCTTACTGCTTACATTGAGGAATTTGCTGGAGAGGTCATTATCTATAATAGTACAGCTGATGCCTATAGAGACCTCTATGAGAAAAAAATCGATGGTTACATTGTCATACCTGATGGTTTTGAAGCAAATCTAACCATCAACGAACCAACCTATATTGAGTTGCATGTCGATTCAACAGATTTTCTCGGCTCTGCCACAATACAAGGCGTCGTCCAAGGAGCAACTATAGTTTTCAGGGTTTCGAAACTCTGGATTCGCTCAGAGGTCTTCCCAGGTATTATAATCGAGTTCACTCCGCAAGGCGGATACTTGGAAGCTGTGTTTGGAGGATTCATTGTTATTTTCTCGAGTTATCTCGGGATAGCTATGACATCAGCTCAAAGCATAGTTGGAGACACTCCACTTCGTAGAATGCTTTTGACTCCAACAAGTCGGCTCGAGGTGGTTGTTTCGAAAGTAACTGCCTATGTCATCATCGGATTTTTGCAGTCGCTCCTCCTTGTAACACTCTGGGTACTTGCGTTTGATTTGAATCTGAACACTAATTTCATCGCTCTCGTCATTATTATGAGTCTGAGCGCCTTGACTGGCTCAGCGACAGGGATTTTGATATCATCAGTTGCAGGGACAAGGCTTCAAGCAAATCAGATGTTCCTATTTGTCCTATTTGCAACGTTGATATTATCAGGATTCTTCATTGATGTGGGAGCTTTGGATGATATACTTCCAATGAATCAGGGACTCAAGCTCTTAATTGCCACAGCTTTCAAGGGATTATCTTTACTTCAGGTACTGGATAAGATCTTCGTACTTGTGGCATTCTCTGCAACTGCTG
>Ga0224495_10001886_pt1 | contig 14229 bp, 10 predicted proteins | sample SF_Jul11_sed_USG_FD_168128 | JGI IMG/M metagenome (GOLD analysis project Ga0224495, IMG submission 168128) | Sediment microbial communities from San Francisco Bay, California, United States - SF_Jul11_sed_USGS_4_1 | ecosystem: Environmental > Aquatic > Marine > Sediment | place: USA: California... | reverse complement strand
CTTCTGTCCACCGGACAGGTGGTGGGGCGGTTTGTCCCGAAGTTCGAGGCCGTTCACCAAGCTCAGGGCTTTTTGGACCCGTTCCCGCACACACGCTTCGTCCAGTCCGAGGTTGAGAGGACCGAATGCGACATCGTCATATACCGTCGGCATGAAAAGCTGGTCATCGGGGTTCTGAAAGACGATGCCGACCTTCCTTCGAATATCCCGTCTTGTCTTCTTGGTAAGCTGAAGATCGCCGATGGTCACCGTTCCCGACGTCGGCATGAGGTAGCCGTTCATCTGCATGAGAAGTGTAGACTTTCCCGCGCCGTTGGCACCGATAATGCCGACCGATTCTCCATGGATGATCCTGAAGGAAAGGTCTCTGAGTGCATCGGTCCCGTCAGGATAGCGAAAGGATACGTTCTTGAACTCAACAATGTGATGGCTCATCTAAACAACTCCTGGGCAATGCGGCCGACCCCTTGGGTGACGGAGAAGAATCGGAAGACGAAGAGAAACAAGATGGTCGACGCCACGAATACCAGGTCGATCGCCGTGATATGGGAACGTTTGAAGGTCGGTATGTCCCCTTGGAATCCCCGCGAGAGCATGGCATAGTATATCCTCTCAGCCCGCTCTATGGTCCGGAGGAAAAGGATTCCGATGATGCGAACGAAAACCTTGATCCCGGTGCCGCTCGCGCCGAACGACCGCATGTCCCGCGCGCGGACAATCCGCATTGCCTCTTCCACGAGCACAAAAATATAACGGTAAAGGAAGAGGAGCTGCGAGACGAAGAGCGACGGCATACCGAGGCGTCTGAACGCGTGACAGACGCTGGGAAAAGGGGTTGTGGCGATAAGGAGGAGCGCCGCGCTGATCGTAAGGGCGAACTTTAGCAGGATCGAGAAAAAAGAGAACCATCCCGCAGAAATCGTGAGCCCGGAGAGAACCAAGACATGCCCGGTATCAAGTAGCGGATTAAAGATGCCGATAAAGATCGCAAAGGGAGAAACGATCAGCACTTTCTTGAGGATGAACAGGAATGGGATATCTCCGATGGTCATGAAAAGCACCGGAAAGAGAAAGAACGGGATCAGCGCTACGACCTCATACTTGGAAAAAGAGATAACGGTGAACAGGAAAAGCAGCGTGGCGATCAGCTTCGCTCGCGGGTCAAGACGATGTACGAAGGTGTTCTTGTAAGAGAGCCGGTCAAGCCGCCCGAGGTTGTAATATTCCTTATCAAATGTCATTGGTCATCCAGGAATACTGGGTGCCTTCAATAGACCCAGAATACCATACGCCCCGACGAGAATACAGGGATTTTTCACCGGGGTGATACCCTACTGTTTATGTATGTCTTCTCCTGAATGACCTGATTACCAATCCAATGAGCATGACCATTCCAAGTACGATTGCTGAACCGACGATACCGGCCACTGACGTGCCTGCTTCGATGCCCGGCCAGGAAGCGGATTCCTCCTTCTTTTTTTCTTCCGTGGAAGCCGGTCCGAAGTTATAGTCGGGAAGGAACGCCGTCTTTTCCTGGATGCTTTTGAGGACCGGAGCGATCCCGTGCTCCTGTGTCGGCAGTTCGCTCTTACCCGTAACCTTTTCGATGGACCACTCGAGGCCATCCGGATGGGTAGAAGCGAACCAGGAGAGGGCACCGCCTGTTACGACCACCAGTACCACAAATGTGATTATGACCTTCCTCACAGAAATCTCGGCGCCCAGCGGCCGTGACGCAGTGATGCTTTCGAGGATTTCTGGCCTGGCGTTGCGCACATAGTTGATGACACCGGCGGTGACAAAACCCTCGACAATGCCGATGGCAAGGTGGATCGGCTGCATCAGAAGAACGAAGGTGCCGAAAGGCAGTTCGCTCTTGCCGGACCAAAGCGTCTCCACGACGACTGAAAATGCGCCGAGTTGCAAAGCCGCGACAACGCTCACCAGCGATGCGACAAGAATTCGCCTGGGACTCCTGCTGTCCCCGACCAGGGGCTTATAGATCAACGGATAGACGAGAAAACAGGGATAGATGCCCAGGTTCCAGATATTGCAGCCGAGGGCAAGAAGGCCACCGTCCGCGAAGAACAGCGCCTGGACCGTCAGCACCGAGGCCATAACGAGAAAGGCTGCATAGGGGCCCAGCATGATGGCCAGGATCATCCCTCCACCCAGGTGTCCACTCGAACCCGTCCCGGGTATTGTGAAATTGATCATCTGCGCCGCGAAAATGAAGGCGCCGAGGACCCCCATCAACGGAATTATCTTATCGTCGAATTTTTCTTTCATTTTTTTTGACGCATACCCCATTGCCGCCAGGGTCCCTGCCCAAAGGGTCGTCCCCACTGCCGGGGAAAGAAGCGCATCTGCCATATGCATGGTCGTTCCTCCTTTAGAGAATGCGGTTATGATTTATGTAACACATGAATTAAAACCTGAATGCTATTCCTGCCAATACGGACAGGTCTGTCTCAGACGAAGTCCAGCCGTATTTCACGCCGAAGTCGAAATCAAAATTCTTAGAAACCGAATATATAAATCCGCCGATGAGAAAAGCGGGATCATTGTCCGACGTTTTATCCAGACTCCGTTCGCTGCCGATGTTGCCGACTACCTTCAAATCCTTGACGACCTCATAGGTTGTGGCCAGAGACACATGCCAGATGTTTTGCTCCTCATCGAACTTGTTCTCGTTCCGGATGTATCCAAGATTAGCATGGAACGCCCATGACCCTACTTCCTTGGAGGCGATTAAGAAAACATGATATCCGGTCTTTCCTGTGCCGAGACCCTTATTTTCATCGCCGGTCGGGAAACTGACGCCGGGCTTCAGGGCGAAGCTCCAGCCCTCTTTTCCGAAGAACAGCCATTTGACCTCAACGGTCGTGTCCGAGATTCCTTTTTCATCGTAGGCAGTTGCTCCATCTTCTTCAACCCTGCCCCAGACATATGCTAGGCTGAGAACAAGATCAGCGCTCTCGATGATCCCGTAGGACAGCGTGGCTCCAACCTGTCCGCCTGTTGACTTGGTAGATACACCCGCAACAGTTTCTTTATCACTGTCATACTGACCATTTAGCTCAAACTGGAACATGCCCTTCCCCTGGGTCCCCGCATCATCTGTAATGAGCGGATGTGCGGCCCAAGTAACTGCGGGCACGAACAGAACTGTACAAAGTACAAGTTTTCCAACCCCTCTCGCCCCATACATCCTTTTCTCCCCTTTTTCCCCTTGTTTTTCAAATATACCTTCTTGGCATATCGCTTCTTTCCTCTAAAACATGCCGACCGTTGGACTGTCTTTCATCCAGAGATGATCGCCCGGGAAAGTCCCCGCGAAGGATATGTCCCGCCTTTCTTGAAGGTTTTGTGATCCAATACCTCGCCGACAGGATGCTCGCCGAAAAACCCTTCGCCTGATAGTACGCGAAAAAGTTCAAGGTATAATCTCCGCACGCCGGTTCTGCTTCTATGCCAGGATAAACCTTTGCGCTAAGGGAAACCCTTTTCGGCTTGAACGTGAATGTCCTGTTCAGCCCATGCGCGAGCCCCTTTGACCCATTGTCCGTCCCAGGCTTACCAGGCGGCACAGATCCTGTTAAGATTTTCCATCGGACCACAAATTCCGACAAATAATGAACAGTCAGAGGAATGGTAATGATGTTACTATTTATAGTTTCGTGTGATTTAATGTTACGTTTTTAATTTTAGTAATACATTTCAACAAGTCTGTCAAGCGATTTTTCAGGATGTGTTTTACCCAAGAGAATATGTTCCCCTTAATGCCCAGGTTAAAATATCCCCATGAAAGGGGAAAAGATTTTAATGACCCAGAAGCAGTTACATAGGTTTCGAATTATTGGGTCGACTTAGGGAACGTTGCTCAATATCATCAAAACTATCGTTTGCCTGATTGAGGCAGCGTATTAAATAGAAATCATTCCTTGGCAAGCTCGATTAGATGGTCATAGGGCTCTTTATCAAGTGAGGGTCCGTGGGATCGAAGGGCACAATAATATTTATGGACGATGGCGATTGAAAAAATACTGTCCCGAGTAACGGAATTAAGCACAGAAAAAGAAGTGTTGTATTGAATAAATCGGAGATGGATTTTCCTATGGCGGAGATTTCCCGCCATTTGGGGGTAGGGGCTTCAGCCTCTGCCGTGGCCTGAAGCAAGAAGAAGGCGTGAAATACCTTTGAATTTTTTGAGCCAGGTCCCCTAAATTCGAATTAGTTAACCAATTTTAAAGATCGCATTCCATCTCAGCCAGACGGGTTTTAGCCATCGCTTGCTGCTTCCTTTTCTGGGCGAGCCACCGGCGGATAACCTGGAGGGAGGCTGTTAGGCCTGCAATATTTTTCCCCAGGGCCTCAAAGGAAGTCCCGCCAATGGCTTTCCTCCGCGAGACGATCAACTTCGGATCCTGGGCCATGGGAATAAATTTTTGCTCCATCTTCAGGCTGAAGCCTTCCTCTCGCAACGACCGCTGTAAGGCGGATGGTGAGATTTGCTCCCCCTCTTCCGCTTCGGAATATTTCACGGCCTTTTCCACCGCCATTTTGGCCTGACGAAAAGGCAGTCCCCAGTCTTGAACCAATCTCTCTAAAATGTCTGGCGCGGTGATAAATCCCTTCTGGCAGAGCCCGGCCATTTTATCCTTATGAATATGCAAGGAAGCAACAATCTCCGCCGCAATCCTGGGGGCGGAAATGCATTCATCAATCAAATCCATAATCAAATATTTTGTCCACTGGGTATCGCGGTTATATCCCAGAAAGAGGGACCGGCCGATAGACAGTAGGCTGGCCAACAGGCCTTGGGCAACTGCCGCCTTCGCCTTGATGATTTCCAGAGGGTCTGGATTGCGCTTTTGCGGCATCATTGAACTGCCCGTGCAATAGGCGTCGTCCAGACTGAACAGGCCAAACTCCCGCGTGCTAAAAAGGATCAGCATCTGCGCCAGGGAGCTCAAATGATTCATCATGGCGGCAAGGGCAAACCCCATTTCCGCTTCCGGTTCCCACCGGTTCTGAATCGGGTCGAGAGAATTGGGGCAAGGATTTTCGAACCCCAGCAGCTTGGAGGTGAGATTGCGGTCGATGGCGAAACTCGTACCGTAACCGGTCATGGAACCGAGAGGGTTTTGGTTGAAACGTTCATACCAGTCTTTAAAACGCTGCCCGTCTCGGTTCAATGATTCGGCGAAAGAGAGCCATATGTGGCCCAAGGTAGTTATTTGGGCGGGTTGATGGTGCGTATAACCGGGGAAAATGGTGCTTCGTTGTTTTTGAGCCTGATCCAGGAGGACCTTGATCAGGGAAGTGAGTTCGGACAAAAAATTTAGAGCGTTGTCCCTTAGATAAAGGCGCATGTCCACGGCAACCTGGTCGTTGCGGCTGCGGGCCGTATGGAGTCGTCCGCCAACTTTTAAACCAAATTTTTTAATCAGCCAACTCTCCACGTTGCTGTGTACGTCTTCTTCCGCTGGGTCAAGAAAAAACTCTCCTTGCTCCCAGGCATTTTCTATCTTTCCTAAACCTTTGATCAGAACTCTGGCCAAAGGCTTAGGTAAAATTCCTTGCCTGGCCAGCATAAGAACATGGGCCCTGCTGCCCCAAATATCATAGGGAACCAACCGCTCATCAGCCGAAACCGTTCCGCGGACGTCCCTCCCAGAGGTAAAAACCTCCGTAATAGCCGCTAACTCTTTGGCCAACCTCTTACCCCAGAGTCTTTTATTTTTCATGGCAAGGACCCCCTACGACGCAACTTGGCGCAGATGCACGCCGAAAGAAATATAAAAACCCTAAGGCGTAAGGCGACTTGCCTCATCACGCCTTACCAATTTTTTTGCTGTTAATCTGCGTCCAGTAAACTTTTTTGGTTTTTATCCAAACACTCCGCCCATGCGCGTGCCGGCAACTTTATTGATTGCCATGAGGCAGAAGGCTCCCAGGAGAATTAAAATAAAGCCCAAAGCAGCAGCCTCGTTCACCGAGCCACCGATGTAGAAGTTAAAAATCCCCACGGTCATCATCTCATGCCCCGGAACCACCAGAAGGAGGGTAGCCGATGCTTCCTGGAGAGCCAGAATGAATGAATACAGGGCCCCCACCAGGATCCCCTTCCAGATGAGGGGCGCTACTACATCTTTAAAGGTTTTGGCTTTGGTCGCTCCCACGCTTTCCGCCGCTTCTTCGATGGATTTGGGAACCAATAGTAGGGAGGCAAAAGTTCCCCGCACTGTATAGGGAAGCCGCCTCACCCCGAGTACGAGCGGGATGACGATCCACATGCCGATGAGGGCGGTACTCATGAAAGGGAAGGGCTCCCGGAAGGCCCGGAGGTAAGCAATACCGATTCCCGTACCTGGAAGGGCTAAGATCAGGGTCGTGAGCGAGTCCAGGAGTTCTCTTCCGGGAAGTTTGGTGCGGGCCATTACCCAGGCCACGGGAACCCCTACGATAATGCAGATCAGCACCGAAATTCCCGAAAAAAGCAAACTATTGATGATGAACTTGGGGGTCTCGATCGCCACCCGCTCAAAATACTGCAGAGTGTATTTTACCGGAATGGGCGTCAAGGCCCATCCCCTGCCGAAAGAATCAAGGGCAATGCCCAGGTAGGGGATAAAAGCGAAGATCAAAACAACGACCAGGAAAATTAAAACCAAGACCCGGCCCCAGGGTGAAATTTTTTTTCTCTCGATCTTGGAATAAGAGAGGGAAGTGTAATCCTTAATGGACACGTATTTTTTGGCAATAATAAGAAAGACGATAGCCAACAAAACCATAATGGCCGAGATGACAATCCCCATCTTAAAGAGCCTGCGGTCCACGAACTGGACGATATTCAGGTAGGCCTGAGAGGCCAGCAGGTCATCAATCCCCACCACCAGGGGAGTGGCAAAATCGGCAAAAGTCCAGATAAAGACCAAAAGGGCGCCGGAGACGTATCCTGGGGTAGTGAGTGGGAAGGTAATGTCCCAGAATTTTCTGAAACCGCGCGACCCTACGCTTTCTGCGGCTTCATCTAAAGAAAGGTCAATTTTCCCGAGAGCGTCGACGATGGAAAGAGTCATGAGGGGAAATAAGTGCAAGGTCTCTACCAGCAGGACTCCATGGATTCCATACATGAAATTGACCGGTTGGGTAAACCCAAAATAGTCCATCAGAATCACGTTCACCGTTCCGGCCCTCCCCATAATAAACACGAAGCCCATGACCCCGACCAGGGGGGGCATGATCATGGGAATGATCGAAAGGAAGGAAAAAAGTTTTCTTCCGGGAAATTCGTAGCGTAATAGGAGGAAGGCAATGGTGATACCGATGATCGAGGTAGTGATAACCGTGGCGACGCCGAGAAGAATGGAATTCAAAAGGGCCCTTAAATAATAAGAGTCAGTAAAAAACTGATAAAAGTTGAAGAGGGTCAAAGTGCCTTCGTCGGTCGTGAAGGCGTCGTAAAAGAGACGAATCAGGGGATAAATTAAAAAGACGCCGAAGAAGGCCCATATAGAAATATATCCCAGTAATCCACCGATTTTCATTTCGGACCAGGTACGGGTTTGGCTGATGGCTATAGTTTTTTCCTTCTGGGAACTCACTTTAAAAATTCTCGCTTAACGGATGGGGATCCCTAAAGTGATCTCTTTGGGAAAGTTTATGTACACCTTTTGGCCTATGGGTAATGGTTGGTGGTGCCAGGGATTCTGAATATCCACTTTGAAGAGCAAGCCGCTTTCAATTTCCACATCATATCGTATGGTATTCCCGATGTAAGAAGCAAAATTTACCGTACCGGGGATTACGTTTAAGTCTTGGGGAATGTCCTCTGACTGGCTGATTGATGCTGTTTCCGGCCGAACGCTGATCATGCATTGATCTCCCGGTTTGAAGGCATCATCGGTCCGGCAAATCAGGGAGCCAACCTTTGTCTGTACCTTAAACCACCCCTCAGCCTCGCCAATCTCGCGGACCTCACCCGGGATTAAATTGTTGATTCCAATAAAGTCGGCTACGAAGGGATTGTGCGGGTTTTCATATAAATCTCGCGGTGCGCCGATTTGCTGTAATTTCCCATGATTGATTACCGCGATCCGGTCGGAAAGGGTAAGAGCTTCTTCCTGATCATGGGTTACATAGATGGTCGTGATACCCAGTTCCTTTTGTAGCTTGCGAATTTCCGCCCGCACCTGGATGCGAATTTTGGCGTCCAGATTGCTTAACGGCTCATCCAGCAAGAGTACATCAGGGTTCAATACCAGGGCTCTGGCCAGGGCTACCCGCTGTTGCTGCCCTCCAGATAGTTGCCCGGGATACCGCTTTTCTAATCCGGAAAGGTTGACCAGCTTCAGGGCATGGAGGAGCTTGGAAGAAATTTCTTGTTTAGCCAGCTTTTTAATCTTGAGGCCGTAAGCGATATTTTCAAAAATGGTCATGTGGGGCCAGAGGGCGTAATTCTGGAACACCATCCCGATGTTCCTTCCATAAGGGGGGATCATGGACACCGCCTGGGAGCTAAAATATATTTCTCCGGCATCGGGTTTATGAAAACCTCCGATTAATCTCAGAATCGTGGTCTTTCCACAACCCGAAGGCCCCAGGAGAGTGAACAGTTCACCATCTTTTATCTCCAGAGAAATGTTGCTGACGGCTTCAAGGGTTCCAAATTTTTTAACTACATTTTGCAGTCGAATGTTCATAAAGCAACGAGGTTTTTCAACTTGGATGGACTAAGGATTCTTGCAGCGGAAAAACTCTTGAGGTCTATCCCCCAAGAGTTTTCCGCATTGGGTGGTGAGCAGAGGATCGAATCTTACTTCTTTTGTTTGATAAGATCTTTGTGTTTCTCAGCGATCTCTTTGCGGAAATAGGAGTTCACTTCTTCGATCCGCTTTTTGGGCCCGGCGATCTTATCGTCATAGACATTCCCGACGGGGATATCGAAGAAAGACCTCATCCCCCCCGTAAATTTCACCGTCATCTCTTGTTTGGAACCTGCCGGGCCCTGGACTTTATATTTTGGGGTGATGGGATAAAGGCCCAGCTCAGCAAAAAGTTTCTGTCCTTCCTCGGTGAGTAAAAACTCAATGAAGGCATGGGCCGCCTTTGGATGGGGCGCGCCTTTTAATACCGCCATGGGCTCGGGGGTAACGTAGGCGTTCTTGGGATAAACAAACATGACCTCATACCCCGCCAGGACTTCCGCAAAGGCCATGTAGCTGGGAACGGCAAAGCCAACGGCAAATTCCCCTTTGGCCACAACGTTTGGTACGTCGCGGGATCGGGCTGTAAAAATTCCAGTGTTGGCGGCTAACTTTTTCAACCACTCCCATCCTTTTTCCCAGCCATAGGTCTGAAGCATGACTTCATAGGAGGCATGGCTGGAGCTTGAACGATCGGGGGTGCATTGAGCAATCTGCCCTTTCAGCTTGGGATTGAGCAGGCCATCCCAGTCTTTGATCGTAACTCCCAAGCGCTTTAATAACTTTGGCTGGTAGATCAAACCATAAGGTTCCAAGGTAGTCCCTACCCAGAATTTTTCCGGGTCTTTCAAGGGTAATCCCACTGGCTTTCCTATAGTGGCCGGGATTTCATCCCACATCTTTTTAGGAATTTTTACCGGCTCCAGAAGGCCTTCAGCTGCCAGGTTATCGAAAAGAGTCCCTTCCCCTCCCCAGAAAATGTCCGCTTGCGGTCTCCCTTTCCATTCCAGAATCTGCCCATAGGCCACCGGGGTCCCTTTAGGAATGGCGCTGGTTTTTACGTCAATGTCCCATTTTTTCTTGGCAAAGGCCGCGAAGGCCTTCAGCGCCGGATCATGGACATCTTTGGACACAGGAGTAATTAAGTAGAGTTCATTTTCGATGGCCTGTGCCCCAACCAAGGAAGGCAAAAATAAAAAAGGAGAAAACAGCAAAAGAATTCCTATAATCCATTTCCGCTTCATAGCCTCGATCCTCCTTTAGTGATAAAATAAAAAAAAGTCTTGTATTGGGAAGCTCCAAATGGGGTAAAAATAGCTTAGGAACGAACGGATGTCAACAGGAATGTCTGGCTTAAAGGAAAAGATTTTTCTCATTGACAATCAAGGTCTTATCCACATAAATTAGTAAAGTCTTACACAGAAAGCTTATGGTCACAAGAAAAGGAAAACAACGGCAAAATATGCGTAGGGATGGAAGGGTTTTTTATGGGGGCTCTTAATTTTTCTGGCTACATTTTTGATCTCGACGGCACGATTTATCGAGGAGAAAAGCTCGTTCCCGGCGCCCGGGAAACGATAGAAAAATTAAAAGCTTTGACTAAAAAAATCGTCTATCTTTCCAACAAGCCTTTGCAGACTCGGGAAGATTATGCAGCCAAACTGACCCACTTGGGCATTCCGACTGAACCGGCAGAAGTGATTAATTCTTCTTTTGTCATGGCCCGTTGGCTCTCCCAAAGGGCACCGGGAGCTACGATTTTTATCATTGGAGAACCCCCCCTTATCGCCGAGATGAGCCGGGAGGGTTTCCACCTTAGCGAGAAGCCGGAGGAAGTCCAATATGTTATCGCCTCCTTTGACCGGAGTTTTGATTACCGAAAATTGAACATTGCCCTTCAGGCCATCAACAAAGGGGCTCATTTCATGGCCACAAACCCGGACCGCACTTGCCCGGTGGAAGGGGGAGAAATCCCGGATTGTGCGGCCATGATCGGGGCCGTGGAAGGGGCGACCGGTAAGAAGGTGGAAGTTGTTGTCGGGAAACCGTCGGATATCATGATTCAAGTTGCTGGGGAGACTATGGGCCTCAACCCGCGGGATTGCCTTCTTGTGGGGGACCGACTGGAAACTGATATGGTCATGGGTAAAAAGGCGGGGATGGCCACTGCTTTGGTGCTCACAGGAGTCACCAGCCTGGAAGTCTTACGGCAATCGCCCTTACAACCCGATTATATCTGGGAGAGCGTTGCGGAAATAATAAAATAGCATTCAGCTGTCAGCAATGAGCCAAATGAAGAGGGATTTTTTCCAATATCCTCCAGCTTCGGCTGTGGCTCACCATTTAGTTTTTCTTTTGCTGAAAGCTGAACGCTTATTGCTGAGAGCTTTTTTCTATGAAAACCGAAGTTGTGGTAATCGGCGGTGGAGCTACGGGAGCGGGAGTTCTCCGCGACCTGGCCCTCAGGGGAATCGAGGCCGTTCTCCTGGAGCAGGAAGAGCTCACCAGCGGCACCTCGGGAAGAAACCATGGCCTCTTGCACAGCGGGGCCAGGTATGCAGTGAATGATCCTGATTCGGCCCGGGAGTGCCTTGCCGAAAACAAAATATTAAAAAAGATCGCTTCCCCTTGCATCGAACCAATGGGGGGATTTTTTCTTGCTCTGCCCCAGGACCCTCCGCATTATGCGGATGACCTTCTCAGGGCTTGTGCCGGCCTTGACCTTCCGGCTGTAGAAGTTCCCCCAGCGGATGTTTTGCAAAAGGAGCCTGCGCTTTCCCCCAAGATAAAAAGAGCTATTTGTGTACCCGATGCTTCCATAGACCCCTTCCGTTTGATTCGTTCCAATGTGGAGGAGGCCGAACGACTGGGAGCGAAAATCTTTCCTCATCGTCGGGTTGTAGCCATCTTCACCGCGGATGGAACCATTCATGGCCTGCAGGCCATTGACTCCAAGACAGGAGAAGAGTTTCACATTGCCTGCCGCTTTATCATCAATGCCGCGGGGGTTTGGGCAGGAAGTGTTGCCCGGATGGCTGGAGCTCGGCTGGATATCCTGTTCTCCAAAGGAAGCCTGGTGATATTGAATCGGCGCCTGGTAAATTCCGTAATCAACCGCTGCCGCCCTCCCTCCAACGGCGATATCCTCGTCCCCCATGGACCGGCCCTGATCATCGGAACCACTTCGCAGACCGTTACCGCAATTGAAGATCCATCCCCGGAGGAAGAGGAAGTGGATCTCCTCCTCTCTGAAGGGGAGACCATCCTTCCCGAAATTGGTTCTACCAGGGCTATCCGGGCTTACGCTGGCGTCAGACCGCTCATGGGAGCCCGGGAGGCTGGCGAAGACAGCCGAAAAATCAGTCGTGATTTCCTGCTGCTGGACCATGGAGAAGCTGACCAGATCAAGGGGCTGTTTTCGATCGTCGGCGGCAAGCTGACCACCTACCGCCTGATGGCTGAACGAACTGTGGATGAAATCGTCAAAGCAATGGGAGGGAAAACTTCTTGCACTACAGCGGGAAAACCCCTGCCTTTCCCGGAGGAATATACCTTCCATGATTTAGGGTCGAAACTCCGGAAGATTGGACCTTCAAAATCTATCCCGCAAACTGGGGAGATTCTTTGCGAGTGCGAACTCGTTTTCAGAGAAGATATTGTTCGGGAAATCCAGAATCAACCTTATTCCAGTTTGAAAGAAATACAGGAAAGAACAAGGGCCGGTATGGGTCCCTGTCAGGGTGGATTCTGCTCTCCCCGTTTGACGGCACTATTATCAGAAAGCGGAAAAATCCCTCCGGGAACGTCCCTCCCCATCTTAAAACGCTTCCTGGAAGAACGTTGGAAAGGGACCAGACCTGTGATGTGGGGACCTCAGCTTAGAGAAGAGCAGTTAATCCAGGCTTTGTATACCGAGTTCTTTAACCTGGACCATTTTTAAAAAGGATTCAAGGGGTCCAGGGTTCAAGTGATATGTTTTACGATGTCATCGTCATTGGTGCTGGGTTGGCAGGGCTCATGGCCGCAGAGGCTGCCCAAAGCCAGGGAGCCCGTGTTTTGATTTTAGCCCGAGGCATGGGGTCATTACCCTTGACGACCGGATGTATCGACGGTCTGGGATATTTTCCGAGGACCGCAAATGTTTCTCTCTCCTCTCCCCTAAGTGCTTTACCGCAACTAAAAAAAGACTATCCCCATCATCCCTATGCCATCGTGGGCCAGGAAAAGATCATGCACGCCATGGCCCGTTTCCAGGAACTTTGTCGGGTCATCGGGTTGCCCTATTCTGGAACTTTTAATACTACCCTGCTGCTGCCCACCCCCCTGGGCACATATCGTCCGACCTGTTTGGTTCCGGAAACAATGAACCAAGGAAATCTTTCTATTCCTGGTCCCGTTCTCCTTGTCGGTCTTAGGGGCCTTAAAGATTTCTCTCCTTTTTTGGCCGCTGAAAATCTAAATATTTTATATGCTCAAGGAAAAGTCGCCTCCTCTTTTAGGGCTGAGATCCTGGGAAAGTTGGATTGGGGTAAAAAAGCGGCGAATGGACTTAACCTGGCCAGGGCTTTTGACGGCGAAGATTTCCGCAAAGCGTTCGTAAAAAATGTTCAACCCATTCTAAAATCAGGAGAGAGGCTGGGTCTGCCAGCGGTCTTGGGTTTTCATTCTCCGGCTGAGGTCCTGGCGGACTTGAAAAAAAAGCTTCAGGCCGACGTCTTTGAAATTCCTATGCCCCCTCCTTCAGTTCCCGGCATCCGCCTTTTCCGCAAGCTGCAAATGTACCTTCAGGAAAAAGGCGTGCGCATCATTTTGGGACTTTCAACGTTAGACCCCCGCCAAGAGTCAAAACGCCTTCTTGGCTTTTCCCTCGGCTTTTCCAAAAAAAGCCCGATTTACCAGGCTGCGGCCATTGTTCTGGCTACCGGAAAGTTTGCCGGCGGGGGGCTTGATTCGGACCGGGGAAGAATTTTTGAGACGCTTCTCGATCTTCCTATAAAATATCCGCAGAACCGCAGGGAATGGTTCAGACCTCGCCTCCTGGCTGCCGAAGGCCAACCTTTCAATTGTTTCGGGGTGGAAGTGAATGAAAACCTTCAACCCGTGGATCCAGAAGGTCGGGTCATCTATTCCAACCTCTTTGCGGCAGGAGCGATCATCGCCCATGGAGACTCAATGTCAGAAAAATCGGGAGGTGGGATAGCCATCTCTACGGGATACCTGGCAGGGAAACTGGCCGCGGGATTTGGCGGCAAAAATAAATTCACCACAGATAAGAACGGATAAACATAGATAAAATTAAAATATGCTTAACAAAATTTTCAAAGTTTGAACGTAAGCAATATAGAGATGGGATAAAAACCTAACAGGATGCGGAAAAACTCCGCTTCATCGTCACTCCCGCGAAAGCGGGAGTCCAGAAGGTATTGAAAAGACTGGATTCCTGCTTCCGCAGTAATGACAACATAAGGCCGAAAAGGACTTTTTCAGCAAACTGCTAAAGATTAAAATGCAAAATAAC
>Ga0224495_10001885_pt1 | contig 14231 bp, 11 predicted proteins | sample SF_Jul11_sed_USG_FD_168128 | JGI IMG/M metagenome (GOLD analysis project Ga0224495, IMG submission 168128) | Sediment microbial communities from San Francisco Bay, California, United States - SF_Jul11_sed_USGS_4_1 | ecosystem: Environmental > Aquatic > Marine > Sediment | place: USA: California... | reverse complement strand
GCGCCAACAATGCGTTTTCGTCCGAGCCTGGCAAGGGGACCAATGTCCTTACCGGTGAATCGAATCTGACGATTGCGCAGATTGCCCGGGCCTACAAGGCCAAGGGCATCGGTTCTATCGTTGTCGGGGATGAGAATTATGGCGAGGGCAGCAGCCGCGAACATGCCGCCATGTCGCCGCGCTTCCTGAATGTGAAGGTGGTGTTGGTGAAGGGCTTTGCCCGCATTCATGAGACCAATTTGAAGAAACAGGGGATCTTGGCGTTGACCTTCGCTGATCCGAAGGACTACGAGAAGATTGAGCAACAGGACCGCATCAGCGTGACGGGGTTGAATAATCTGACTCCCGGCAAACCGGTGCAGGTGACGATACATAAGACGGATGGCACTTCGCTCACCATCCAGGCGAACCATAGCATCACCGACCAGCAGATTGCGTGGTTCAAGGCTGGTTCAGCGTTGAATGCGTTGAACTGACAACGAGCTAAAAGAGGAAAAATCATGACGACCAAGGCCTCCAAGATTATTTACACCAAGACCGACGAAGCGCCGATGCTGGCGACCTATTCGTTCTTGCCGATCATCAATGCCTTCAGCAAAGCGGCCGGCGTATCCGTCGAGCTGCGGGACATTTCGCTGGCCGGGCGTATTCTGGCTGTGTTCCCCGAGTATCTGACGCCGGAGCAGAAGCAGCCGGATGCGCTGTCCGAATTGGGAGAGCTCGCCAAGCAGCCGGAAGCCAATATCATCAAGCTGCCGAACATCAGCGCGTCGCTGCCTCAGCTGCAGGAGGCCATCAAGGAGTTGCAGCGCCAGGGCTATAAGCTGCCGGAATATCCAGAAAATCCGAAAGACGATAAAGAGAAGGACATCAAGACCCGTTACGACAAAGTCAAAGGCAGCGCCGTCAACCCGGTGTTGCGCGAAGGAAATTCCGACCGCCGCGCGCCGCTGTCCGTCAAGGCTCACACCAGAAAGCATCCGCATAAGATGGGCGCCTGGAGCGCGGACTCCAAGACCCACGTCTCTCATATGAAGGGCGGAGATTTCTTCTCCAATGAAAAGTCGATGACGACGACGGCGGCGACCGATGCGAAGATCGAGTTCGTCGGCCAGGACGGCAAGACGACCGTGCTGAAGCCGAAAGTGGCGTTGCAGGCCGGGGAAGTCATCGATGCGACTTTCATGAGCGTGAAAGCGTTGCGCAAGTTCCTGGAGGAGCAGATCGAGGATGCCAAGAAGCAGGGCGTCTTATTCTCGCTTCACATGAAGGCCACCATGATGAAGGTCTCGGACCCCAAGATCTTCGGCCATGCCGTGACAGTATTTTACAAGGACGTCTTCGAGAAGCACGGCGAGACGCTCAAGAAGCTGGGCGTGGATCCTGACAACGGCCTCGGCGACCTCTATGCCAAGATTAAAACCTTGCCGGAGGATCAGCGCAAGGCGATCGAAGCAGATGTTCAAGCGGTCTACCAGAAGCGGCCTCCCATGGCGATGGTGAACTCCGACAAGGGTATCACCAATCTCCATGTGCCGAGCGACATCATTATCGACGCATCCATGCCGCCGGTTATTCGTGATTCGGGCAAGATGTGGAACCCGGAAGGGAAGCTGCAGGACACCAAGTGCGTGATCCCTGATGCCAGCTACGCCACGGTTTATCAAGAAGTCATCGATTTTTGTAAGAAGCATGGCGCCCTCGATCCCAAGACGATGGGCAGTGTGCCCAACGTCGGCTTGATGGCGCAGGCAGCGGAAGAGTATGGCTCGCACGACAAGACATTCAAGGCGCCCGGCAACGGGACGATCCGCGTGGTCGATGCGGCGGGCAAGGCCCTGCTCGAGCACAAGGTGGAAGAGGGCGATATCTGGCGCATGTGCCAGGTCAAGGATGCTCCGATTCGCGATTGGGTTAAGCTGGCTGTGACGCGCGCGAAGGCGACCGGCGCTCCGGCGATTTTCTGGCTGAACAAGGATCGGGCGCACGATGCGCAATTGATCACGAAGGTAAATCAGTATTTGAAGGATCACGATACGACGGGCCTCGACATCCGGATCATGACGCCGGCGGATGCCACGCGTCTGTCGCTGGAGCGGATCAAGGAAGGCAAAGACACGATCTCCGTCACGGGGAACGTGTTGCGCGACTATCTTACGGACCTTTTCCCGATTCTCGAAATTGGAACCAGCGCCAAGATGCTGTCGATCGTTCCCCTGCTGAACGGCGGCGGGTTGTTCGAGACCGGTGCCGGTGGTTCGGCGCCGAAGCATGTGCAGCAGTTCCAGGAAGAGGGCTATCTGCGGTGGGATTCGCTCGGCGAATTCCTCGCGCTGGCCGCATCGCTGGAGCATTTGGCCAAAGTGGCCAACAATTCTGCCGCTAAGATGCTGGCCGACACGCTGGATCAGGCCAATGCGAAGTTCCTGGAGAGCAACAAATCTCCTGCCCGCAAAGTGGGAGAGATCGACAACCGCGGCAGCCATTTCTATCTCTCGTTGTACTGGGCGCAGGCCTTGGCCCAACAGACGCAAGACAAGAATCTGCAAGCGCGGTTTGTGAAGATCGCCAAGGAGATGGCGGACAACGAATCCAAGATCAATGCCGAGCTGCTCGCGGCGCAAGGCAAGCCGGTCGATGTCGGCGGGTACTATCACCCGGATGACGCGAAGGCCGCAAAAGCGATGCGTCCCAGCGCGACGCTGAATGCCATTATCGACGCGATTGCATAGAAAAGCCGTCAGTGATCAGCTGTCAGCGATCAGCCAACGGGAAATCCGAAGGCTGAACGCTGATGGCTGAGAGCTGATAGCAGATTGTGGAGACCATGGCACAAGAAGACAAAGAGAACGTCATCGATCAGCCGGAGGTCCTTCGGCACAAGATGGTCACGGTCGAGATCGCCGGCAAGAAGTACGACGTGCCGGAGGGGATCACGATCATCAAGGCTCTTTGGTATTCGGGCCAGGAAGTCGTTCGCGGGGCCGGCTGTCTCGGTGGGTTCTGCGGCGCCTGCGCGGCCTACTACCGGACCAAGGACGATCCGAAAGTACGGACCTGTCTGGCCTGCCAAATGGCGGTGCAAGACGGCATGTCGATCACGATGATGCCGCCCTTTCCTGCCCGAAAGGCCAGCTACGATATCCGGGCGCTCAAAGATCCCAAACAGGACCTTTTCAATCTCTATCCCGAAGCGCCTCTTTGCCGGAATTGCAACGCCTGCACCGAAGCCTGCCCACAAAAAATCGATGTGCGGGAGGGCGTCTGGAAAGCCGTGTTCGGAGATTTTAAAAGCGTCTCCGAGATGTTCATGGATTGCGTGATGTGCGGAATGTGCACGCCGGTCTGTATTGCAGACATTGCTCCGAATCTTGTGGCCTTGTATGTGAGTCGCGCACAAGGAGCCCATTTTACCGAAAAGCCTGCGGGGCTGGACGTGCGCATCAAGGAAATTGAAGACGGTCGCTTCAACGACGAATGGACCAAGCTTCTCAAGATGACCGAGAAGGAATTGGCCGATCACTGTGCGACGGTCAAGTAGCATAACGAGCAATCAGCTGTCAGCTCTCAGTTTTGAGAATTGAGACAGACGCTGAACGCTGATAGCTGAACGCTGAAAGCGAGTTCATGGATATTCACGCCCTTCAACAAATCGTGCACCAGACGCGGGATGCTCGGCGCAAGCAGACAATTCCCAGGCTTTCCCCCGCCGACCGCGACCAACTGATCCACAAGTACCATCCTGACTTTCGGGAGAGCGCCTTTCGTCCGATCCGGTTTGGCCCCAATGCGGGCGACAAGACGGCGATCGAATTGGCAACTCTGTTGGAGGGGGACAGTTCCGTCACCGATGGGTTCGATCTGACTCCGGACTATACGACCGATGTGCTGGTCGTGGGAGGCGGCGGAGCCGGTTGTGCGGCGGCACTCCATGCCCATGCGGCCGGTGCCAAAGTTATGCTGGCGACCAAGCTTCGCCTTGGCGATTCCAACAGCGTGATGGCACAAGGCGGCATGCAGATTTCCGTCGCACCGGAGGATTCGCCCGTTACGCATTTTGTGGATACGTTGAAGGGCGGCCACATGCAGAACGACCATCAGCTGCTCAAGGTAATGGTCGAAGAAGGCCCCTCGATTGCCAAATGGCTGTTGAGCCTGGGCGTCCTGTTCGATCGCGACGGGGATGGTAACCTCCATGTGAAGAAGGGTGGCGGCAGTTCGAAGCCGCGACTCCTGACCTGCTCGGATTACACCGGCCTTGAGATCATGCGGGTACTCAAGGACGAGGTGCTGAATCAGAATATTCATCTACTCGAGTTTTGCGCAGCAGTTGAGCTAACGAGTGACGAGAAGGGAAACTGCACGGGGGTCATCTTCAAGGATCTCGACAACCATCGCGATGTCGTGGTGGCGGCCAAGTCCGTTATCCTGGCAACCGGAGGAATTGGCCGGCTTCATATTCAAGGTTTCCCGACCAGTAACCATTACGGCGCAACAGGCGACGGGCTTTGTCTGGCCTATCGGCTCGGTGCGAAACTCGCACATATCGATACATTCCAGTATCACCCTTCCGGCGCGGTCTACCCGGAACAGCTCATCGGCGCGTTGGTCACAGAGGGTATTCGATCCGAAGGAGGCCATCTGGTCAATGCGAAGGGTGAACGGTTCGTCAACGAGCTGGATACCCGCGATGTCGTATCGGCGTCGATCATCCGGGAATGTGAAGAGGGGCGCGGTATCCGCACGATGTCCGGGCGCATCGGCGTCTGGCTCGATACCCCGTTGCTCGATGCCGCCCAGGGGCCCGGGACGATGGAAAAACATTTCCCGGCGATGATGCTGCAGTTTGAACGATTCAATATCGATATCAGCAAAGATCCTGTCTTGATCTTCCCCACGCTGCATTATCAAAACGGGGGCGTGAAGATCGACACGAATTCTGAAACCAACGTGAAAAATCTGTTCGTGGCAGGAGAAGCATCGGGCGGATTGCACGGACGCAATCGCTTGATGGGGAATTCTCTGCTCGATCTGATGGTGTTTGGAAAACGGTCCGGATTGACGGCTGCGGCTCGTGCCGCAGCGATGCCGCAAGGAAAGGTGACGGTCGGGCACCTGAAGGGATTCCGCGCCGAGGCCAAGAAACATGGCAGTGCAAGCGGGGTGGTATCGCCCATGATCCTGCCGCCATATACAAGAAAAGAGTAGCGCGAAGTTCGAGGCAGGCGAGAGGCGGCAGGAGAGCCCGCCAGTCACGCCTTTCATGCCTCTCTCGCTCGTCATGCAGAAGGGGAAATATGAACGTTCATGAGTTTCAGGCGAAGCAGTTATTCGGGCAGTTCGGGGTTCCTGTGCCGCGCGGGAAAGAGATTACTTCTCCCGAAGCTGGTTCGGCCTGGGCGGCAGAGCTCAATACGCCGGTCTTTGTCGTCAAGGCGCAGATCCATGCAGGCGGCCGCGGCAAGGCCGGCGGAGTCAAGATTACGAAGGACAAGGCGGCAGTTCCCGGCCTGGTCAAGGAGTTGATCGGCAAAACACTCGTCACACATCAGACCGGCCCCAAGGGGCGCGAGGTGCGCCGGTTGTTGATCGAAGAGGGCGCTGCGATTGCCAAAGAGCTATATGTGAGCATCGTCGTTGATCGGGACAGCGGCTGGCCCGTGTTTATTGCAAGCACGGAAGGCGGAATGGAGATCGAGGAAGTTGCCGCCCATACACCGGAAAAAATTATCCGTGAAGCAATCGACCCGGCTGTCGGATTCCAGGGCTACAACGGGCGTAATATCGCTTTTGCACTCGGGCTTCCCGGCATGGAACCGGCTGTCGTGAACCCCTTTATCCAGATGCTGGGCAATCTCTACCGCATGTTCATGGAGAAGAATGCGGCCATGGTGGAGATCAATCCGTTGGTCATCACCGGCGACAAAAAACTCATCGCGCTGGACGGCAAGGTGTCCTTCGACGATAGCGCCCTGTTCCGGCATGCCGATGTGCAGCAGATGCGCGATCTCCATGAGGAAGAGCCGTTGGAAATCGAAGCAGGCGAAAACAATCTGAACTACGTGAAGCTGGACGGCAACATCGGCTGCATGGTGAACGGGGCTGGTCTGGCCATGGCGACGATGGACGTGATTAAGCTCGCGGGCAGCGAGCCGGCCAACTTTCTGGACGTTGGCGGCGGCGCCACCAAGGAGACCGTGGCCGCGGGGTTCCGGATTCTTCTCAAGGACCCGAACGTCAAGGGCATCTTCATCAACATTTTCGGCGGGATTGTGCGGTGTGAGCGGATTGCGCATGGCGTGATTGAAGCGGCCAAGGAAGTAAAGATTAATGTGCCGTTGGTGGTCCGGTTGCAGGGCACGAATGCAGAAGAAGGCCGCAAGCTGCTGGCCGACTCAGGTCTTAAGCTGGAGGTGGCGAACGATTTGTGGGAAGCGGCGCAAAAAATTGTGAAGTTGACCGGAAAAGCAGCCTGAGGAATCGGGGGCGACAGGGCTGAGGCCCTTGTGCTCCCGGAGCGCGCACGATCGGAATGTGCTCGCTCGACGGCCGCAGCCAGGGCCTCAGCCCTGCCGCCCCCGAAAAGTGCTTCTCGGTCTAGGTGGAAGTGGAAAAGAAAGAAAAGAGGACATTGTGAGCATTCTCGTGAATAAGAATACGCGGGTGGTGGTGCAGGGGATTACGGGCAAGGAAGGCTCGTTCCATGCGACCCAGTGCAAGGCCTATGGGACCAAGGTGGTTGCCGGTGTGACGCCTGGCAAGGCCGGGCAGGAGGTCGAGGGCATTCCCGTATTCAACACGGTGCGGGATGCGGTCAAGAAAGAGGGCTGTGATACCTCGCTGATTTTCGTGCCGCCGCCGTTTTGCGCTGATGCAATTTTGGAAGCAGCCGATGCAGGCGTGAAGCTGATCATCTGTATTACTGAAGGCATCCCGGTAAACGATATGGTCAAGGTTAAGCGCGCCCTCTCTGGCCGCGATGTCCGTTTAATCGGTCCCAACTGTCCCGGTGTGATCACCGTTGATGAAGCGAAGATCGGCATCATGCCAGGCTTCATCCATAAAAAGGGCATTGTGGGCGTGGTCTCTCGCAGCGGGACCCTGACCTACGAAGCGGTGCATCAACTCTCGACGTTGGGTCTTGGCGAGACCACCTGCGTCGGCATCGGTGGCGATCCGGTCAACGGCACGGGCTTCGTCGACGTGCTGGCGCTGTTTGAGAAAGATCCCGAGACGCAGGGCATCGTCATGATCGGAGAGATCGGCGGCGATGCGGAAGAAAAAGCCGCTGAGTTCATCAAGAAGAATGTGAAGAAGCCTGTTGTCAGCTTCATCGCTGGCATCACGGCTCCTCCTGGTCGACGCATGGGCCATGCCGGCGCTATTGTCTCAGGCGGAAAGGGCACGGCATCTGAAAAAATGAAGACGCTTGAAACGGCCGGTGTTCGCGTTGTGAAGAATCCTGCCGAGATCGGCACGGTTATGAAGCAGGCTCTCGGTCGCTGAATAAGAAATCGGTTTCTCGGTAGGTAATTAAGAAATGGGGATGGGCGATCAATCGCCTGTCCCCATTTTTATTTCACAGGTGAAATGGCCGATTGTGAACAAATCAAGTAATTCACCTTTTCCGAGGGATTCGTGATACGGTGAGTTCATGCGTGTATTTCTCATTCACGTGCGCGATCCCCAGTTCTACGCCCTCCCGGCAAAGACCCGTGCAAAGAACGGACGTATTCGAGTCATGGGCTTTCCGCCCATCGGCATCATGTCTCTGTCGTCGGTGCTGAAGCAGGCCGGCCACGAATGTGTGATGTTCGATCAGGCGAATCCCGATACGCCCAACGATGTGATTCTTGCAGAAATTAACCGGCAACAGCCGGATCTGGTCGGCCTAAGTTTCCTCAGTACGACCAGCTATCCCTACGCGAAGATTTTAGCCCGTCAAATTCGCGCCACGAATACGACGGTCAAACTGGCTTTCGGCGGCGTGTTCGCCAGCTTGAATGCCGCGCTCGTCAAGTTGCAATGTCCGGAAGTAGATTATGTCTGTCGTGGAGACGGCGAGCAGTTGCTCCTCGATCTGCTCGAACGGTTCGATGATCCATCCAGCGTGGCAGGCCTGACCTGGGCGAAAGATGGGCAAGTCATTCAGAATCCGGGCCGTCCCATGGAGCGCCATCTTGATCAATGGCCCTTTCCTGACCGCGAAGGCCTTCCGCTCGATTTTGTAGAGTCGATGCCGCTTGATGTGCCTGCGGTGCTGTCGATGGAGCGGTTCACGACGATGCAAACGTCGCGCGGCTGCCCCTGGCCCTGTGTGTTTTGCGATATCCCGATCTTCAACGAAGGTAAGTGGCGCGCCCGAAGCGCGGCCCACGTCGTGAGCGAACTCAAGTATCTGGAAGAATGCGGATACGGGTCCGTGTACTTTGTGGACGACCATTTCCTGCTTCAACCCAAGAGGATCGAGGCGATCTGCCAGGGCGTGATGGACGAGAAGCTCACGATCCAATGGGGCATTGAAGGGCGCGTGGATTCAGTTGCCCAGCATCTGTTCCCTGCGATGGCCAAGGCCCATTGCCGGACGGTTATGTTCGGGATTGAAAGCGGAAGCCAGAAGATTCTCGATCGCCTGAAGAAAGAGCAGACGCTGGAAGAGGTGGCGACTGCCGTCAAGAATGCCAAGAAGGCCGGTATCGAGATCGTCCATGGTTTCTTTACGGTGGGCAACCCGGATGAAACGGTCGAAGACATGAATGCCACGTTTGACCTGGCTTCCAAGCTCCCGCTCGATACCTTCGGCTTCAATCGGCTCTGTGTCTATCGTGGCACTCCGCTCTGGCAGGAATATGTGAAGCGCGGGTTGGTCAGCGAGACAGCCGATTGGTACAAGTATTTCAAATGTTCGACGATCGATCCGACTTGTTTGCCCGGCGAAGTGATTAACGAGACCCGCCGCCAAGGGCTGAAGAGGCTGTTCGTCTATAAATTGTTACACTATCCTTTGCAAACATTCCGGTTGCTTCGACGATTCCTCCGGTTCATGCCGGCAAAGGATGTCGGCTATCTGATCATTAAGCCGTTCCTGGGTCAGCAGAAGGGCGCTACGAAGGCCGAAGTGCTTTCGCGAGCGGTCGAGCATGGTGAGATGAAAGATGCGGCGGCACAGATGACGCAGATGACGGACGAGATGCTCCATAACGTGATGGAAGAGTCGAGGCTGGAGCGGCTCCGCATTCAGCAGGAAGCGGAAGGGACGCGCGAGCTACCGATGGTCAATACCCGCTAGGGCAGGATGCTGAAAACGTTCGCCAGCTTCGTTCTCGGCTCGCAAGAATCCTCAACGTACCCTGAGGGTACGCCTCCGGTTCTTGCTCCGCCTGCAGCCTTGCTGGACGAACGTTTTGAGCATCCTGCCAGGTATCGCTCTTCCTATACCGCAATTCCCCAGATCTGTTTTGCCGCTAATCCAATTGCATAGCTCACGGTTACTGCTACGGTGATGATGGCGAGGTTCATCAGGATCCGGCGTTTCATTTCCATCCCCGATAAAAATGCCAGAATTGTGGACACGAGGATGACCATCGTGCCGGCTGTCAGGACGGACACCAGCGCGTCCTTGGCGCCGAAGAGTACCGGGAGGACCGGTACGATTGCGCCGATCACGTAAGCGGTTCCCACAAAGATGGCGGAGCGAAGCGGCTGCTCCTGCATGTCGGCTACACCGGTTTCTTCGCCGAGAAATTGTTTTTTCGCAGAGTCCATCGCCCGCACTTCCTTTTCTGAACTCAGCGCGAGAAAGGCGCCGGCTCCCATCGACAGCGCACCGGCCACCGCCGTGGTTGAAGCGGCGATTAAGACGGTCATGGCATCTCCGAAGGCACCGAAGAAGCCGCTTACTGCGCCGAGGATTTCCACCAAGCCGTCGTTAAGCCCCAGAAAGATATTGCGGATTTTTTCAGGATTAATTTTGCGTTCGGTCAGTTTGGCCACCAGCGCATCTTCATGCTGGAACTCGTCCCGGAGAATCCCCTTGAGCGCTTCGCCCAGCGGCTGATCCTTATACGCGTTCCAGAGGGATAGGTATTTTTTGACTCCATAGATTTCGATTGCTTCAAGCACAAGATGGATTGCCGTCGATCCGAAGAGGCGGCAGAGCCAGGTGAAGCACCAGAGTTTCAGCCTCCGTCTCGGGTTGAGCCGTTCCAGTTTCAGGTCGAAGAATTTCTGCCAAAAGGCCAAGTGCCTGGTTTCGATTACGACCAGCTGGTCCAGCGTGCTTTGGGCTTCGGCCTCCGTCGAAATATCACGCAAAACTTTGTAGAGCGAGAGATCGAACAGCTCATCCAAAATGAGGAGTCGTGCTAAAGCAGGGTCGTATTGATAGGCGGTGGCCATTGCGAGAGCCTCGCGGATGATGAGGTGAAACGGACGGAAAAGTCCGGCGGATTATAGCAGAGAAAATCCCATCCCGCCGAGAGCGCAGGTCGAATGTCCGATCAAAGAACGGGCAGCCGTTATCGTATCGCGGTGGGGCGCAACGCTCAGACTGTCTCAGGATTCTCTGTCCGGGAGAGGTTCGATCAAGTTCTTGACGAGTGCCATAGCTCTGTTACAGTTATCGCTCATTCATTGGTATGCCACCAGGATCGACTATGCTCAATTCAGAAGACAAGTTGCGCGGTCTGCGTGAAGCTCTTCGGCTTTCTCCTGACAACCTGCCGATTCGCGAGTTGCTGGCGAATGCCTTATTAGAGCAAGGATTGGGTGAGGATGCGGAACGGGAGTTTTTGCAGGCGCTGCGGCTCTGTCCGGATAGCGTGCCGCTGAAAGTCGGGCTTGCCCGATCCTTTCTGCAACAGAATAAGATCCCGCCGGCTCTGGCCATGCTTGAAGATATGGCTGCAAAGCCGAATGTGCCAGCCTCTGTAATGTTTCTGTACGCGACCGTGCTCCGCCGAACAGGTTTAATTGAACAGGCGGTGACGGCCTATAAAACTGCGATTGCCGGAGATCCGTCACTGGCCGATGACGAATTTGCCCGTGAGCTGGGAGTGGGGGCTGATCCTGATTTGTCAGAGGTTGTCGATGGCAAGGCGCGCGCGGCGGCAGGCGATGGCCAATCATCGGCTGCTCCTGATTTTGAGAAGCCCCGTATCGCGTTTGCGGATGTCGGGGGGATGGAGCATGTGAAAGAAGAGATCCGGATGAAGATCATCGGACCCATGGCCCATCCGGAAATGTATGCGGCGTACGGCAAGGCGATCGGCGGCGGCATCTTGATGTATGGACCTCCCGGATGCGGGAAGACACATTTGGCGAGGGCCACAGCAGGGGAAGTGCAGGCGCATTTTCTGGCGGTCGGGATCAGCGACGTGCTGGACATGTGGATCGGCCAGAGCGAGAAGAATTTGCACGAGTTATTTCAGCAGGCGCGAGATCACAAACCCTGCGTGCTGTTTTTCGACGAGGTGGATGCATTGGGGGCGGCTCGCACCGACATGCGCCAGAGCGCGGGCCGGCATCTGATCAATCAATTTCTCTCGGAACTGGACGGTGTGCAGCATTCCAACGACGGGGTGCTCGTGCTTGCCGCGACCAATGCGCCGTGGCATCTCGATGCGGCCTTCCGCCGTCCGGGCCGTTTCGACCGGGTCCTGTTCGTCCCGCCGCCTGACCAGGCCGCGCGTGAGAGCATTCTGCGCATTCTGTGCAAGCAGAAACCGGTTGCGGACCTGGATTATGCCAAGGTGGCCGGCCATACAGAATATTGCTCGGGCGCAGATCTCAAGGCGGTGGTTGATGTGGCCGTCGAACAGAAGCTTCGCGAGGCGATGAAGGAGGGTGTGCCAAAACCGCTGAGCACCAAGGACCTGACGGCCGCCGCCAAAACCGTGAAGCCTTCGACAAAAGAGTGGTTTTCCACGGCGCGTAATTATGCCTTGTATGCCAATCAAGGCGGCATTTACGACGATATTCTCCGTTATCTGAAGCTGTGAGGGAACGATGAGCGTCCATCTCGACCGCGCCGGTCTCCTGCTGCAGCAAGGCCGCTATGCCCTGGCCGAACAAGAGACGCGGGCGCAACTGGTCCACCATCCGGAAGATCCCTTCTCGCACGCGATTCTGGCCCTCTGTCTCACCTATCAAGAACGGTATGGGGAGGCGACGGAGGAGGCCGGGCAGGCAATCCATTTCGGGCCGGATGTGGCCTTCTCTCATTATGTGATGGCGAAGATTCTGTTGAGCCGGAACCGCTATGCGGAAGCGGAGCAGCGGATTGAGGAGGCCATCAGGCTCGATCCTCACGATGCCGACCAGTTCAGCCTGCTGGCGAGTCTGCATCTCGAGCAATACCGCTGGAACGAGGCGCTCGCTGCCGCTCTCCAAGGGCTGGAAATCGATCCGGACCATGCGGGATGCAAGAACTTGGAAGCGATGGCCTTGGTGAAGCTGGGGCGGGGAGCGGAAGCCGGGGCTGCGCTGGAAGGTGCGTTGGCCAAGGATCCGGAGAATGCGTTGAGTCATGCCAACCAAGGGTGGGCGCTCCTGCATGAGGCCAGGCACGAAGAAGCGCTAGACCACTTCCGGGAAGCCCTTCGCCTCGATCCCGACATGGAATGGGCCAGGCAGGGCATCGTCGAGGCGCTTAAGGCCAGGCATCTGCTCTATGGCTTGATGTTGCGGTACTTTCTCTGGATGTCCAGGCTTAGCCCTCGAACACAATGGTTTGTCATCATCGGCGCCTGGTTCGGGTATCGCGCCCTTCGCGATGCCGCAAAAAGCCAGCCTGCGCTTGCGCCGATGGTGCTTCCGGTCACGATTCTGTACGGCGCATTTGTGGTGCTGACCTGGACGGCGGACCCGCTATTCAACCTGTTGCTCCGGTTCAACCGGTTTGGGCGTCTGGCTCTGTCCGAAGAGCAGGTTGTTGCGTCGAACTGGCTGGGCGGCTGCCTGGTTGCCGCCCTGTTGTCAGGTCTATGGTGGCTGGGCACGTCCTATCCACTGGCTGGCGCTGCCGCGATTGTCTCCGGATTTTTGGCCTTGCCACTTTCAGCGACGTTTCGCTGTCACAAGGGATGGCCCAGGAACGTGATGGTGGTCTATACCGCCGCGTTGGGACTGTTGGGTGTGGGCTCTCTTGCTATGCAGTTCTGGCAGGATCAGCAGGGCGAGGTCGGCGGGCTGGGGAACGTGCTTGGCGGGATTTTCCTGCTCGGGAGCGGGCTGTCTCTGCTCGTTGCGAATGTGCTGATTCACAAACAGCCTGAGCAATAGCCTCTGATAGTTGAGTTTCATCCATTTCATCGTTCAGCGTGAGCGTGGGGCATTGCAGCGCCGTAGATGTGCGGCCACGGTTTCCGGTCTCTGCTTCGTCCTGGATTCAACGGGCCGGGCCCTGCATGTGGAGCCGCCTGCTAGGCTCGCCGCTGTTCGGCGGAACGGAGGCGAATCTTGAAGATCACCCGGCGGCTCTTTTCTCGGTTCACCAGTGCCGGCGAATCGTACAGCAGATCCTGCCTGCCTCGCCCTGCCGCGGAGGTGATTTCTTGAAAGCATTGGTACGAGTCCGGCTCCGCGGATTGAATGATGTCGAGCCCCTTCACCATCACCGCCAATGACCGTTCCTGGCTTAATTTTAAATTAAACGCATCGCTGCCGTGATCGTCCGTGTGGCCTTCGATCGCAAGCGAGTCGATCTTGTTGCGCAGGGGGCCGCAGAGGGCTCCTACGTAGAAGGGCAAGGCTTCCGTGAGGAATTGGTCGGCTGCGGGCGACAGCGTGCTTTTCCCGAACTCGAACGTGAGTTTGTTTTCCGGAATCACGATCAGGAGCGCGAGCGGATCGCGGGGGTCTGCATCGAGTGAAAGCCCCACCCGCTGAATATGGTCGCGCAAAGTTGTTTGTATGTCCTCTTTGTTTTCCTGCAACTCAGATTGCGCAGCGGAGGAGGTCTTGGTGATCTGCGCCGCGAAAAGCAGGATAAAGACGACCGTGAGCGAGATCATGAGGTCGGTGATGCCGATGGTCGTGTGTGAAGGGCCGGAGCCCTGTGAAGTCGTGCGCGTCATCGTACCGCTTCCTGTGCCGCTGACAACGAGTGTGTGTGCCGGAATCGGCGCCCGTGGGAAGGCGTAGGGTCGGAATCAGTGTGCTGCTCGCCGAGCCTGTCTGTCAGGCGGACGATGAGTTCTTCAAGCGTTGCAGCAGCCTGGATCCGGTCTTTT
>Ga0224495_10001884_pt1 | contig 14231 bp, 12 predicted proteins | sample SF_Jul11_sed_USG_FD_168128 | JGI IMG/M metagenome (GOLD analysis project Ga0224495, IMG submission 168128) | Sediment microbial communities from San Francisco Bay, California, United States - SF_Jul11_sed_USGS_4_1 | ecosystem: Environmental > Aquatic > Marine > Sediment | place: USA: California... | reverse complement strand
GGGCAACGCGGAAGCACTCGAGCGACTGGGGGACATCGCGGACGCCTTCCTCCTCCACGACCGCGACATCTACTCGCGCTACGACGACTCGGTCGTCCGCGTCGTGGACGGGATCGTCGAGCCGGTCAGGCGTGCGCGAGGCTACGCCCCTCACCCGCTCCCGCTGCCGTTCGAGAGCGACGTCGACATCCTTGCCACGGGTCCCGAGCAGAAGAACACGTTCACGCTGATCACGGGCCGGCACGCTTTCGTGTCGCAGCACATCGGCGACATGGAGAACGCCGAGACCATGGAGCACTTCGAGCGCACGCTCGAGCTCTACCAGCGCCTGTTTCGTATCGAGCCTCGCATTGTCGCCTACGACTTGCACCCCGAATACCTATCCACCAAGTACGCACAAACGCTGGACCTGCCGAAGATAGGCGTCCAACACCATCACGCGCACGTCGTCAGCGTGACGGCCGAGCACGGCATCGACGAACCCGTCGTCGGCGTCACGTTCGACGGCACCGGCTTCGGCCCCGACGGCACGATCTGGGGCGGCGAGATCCTGCTTGCCGACTGGGTGGGCTTCGAACGGGTCGGGCACCTCAAGACCGTGCCCATGCCGGGGGGCGCGGCTGCCATCAGGCGTCCCGCCCGCATGGCCGTCGGGACGCTGCACGCTCTCGGCCTTCTCGATCACCCGGGAGCGGAGCCGCTTCGCTCCCGACTCGCCGACGGCGAGGAGCGCATCCTAGCCCAGATGATCGAGAAGGGAGTCAACTCGCCGCTTACGTCCTCGATGGGACGACTGTTCGACACGGTTGCCGCGATCGCCGGCGTCCGCGACGACGCTCTCTACGAGGGCCAGGCAGCAATCGAACTGGAAGCACGCGCGGACCGCCACGCAGTCGGTGAGTACGCGTTCGACATCCAAGATGCGGGTGGCCCCCTGTTGCTCGACCAGAGCCCTGTTCTCGAGGCGGCGCTGACCGACGTGCTGGAGGGGGTTCCGGCGGAGACGATTTCGATGCGCTTTCACCGCGCGGTCGTCCGCTGCGTCGTGGATGTCTGTCTCGCAGCCTCCAGGCAAGCTGGCACGCGACGTGCAGTTCTGGTGGGCGGTGTCTTCATGAACCGGTTGGTGTTCGGCGGAGCGGTGTCCAAACTCGCCGAAGCAGGCCTGGAACCGCTGACGCACCGCAGCCTACCGGTCAACGACGGAGCAGTGTCGTTCGGGCAATCAGTGGTTGCATGGGCCAACCGACATGGGGTATAGACGCCGTGTGCGAATTCGTGGCAGGAGAAGGAGGATTCGCGTAGTAGTCTACACTTGTGAATGGGGTAACAACCGGCAACCGGCAGGCATTCCCGGGGTGCTTGCCCGCACAGGAGGCCCGCACTATGTGTCTCGCAATACCTGCAAGAGTCATCTCGCTTGAAGACCAGAACATGGCCGAAGTCGACATCATGGGCGTGTCCCGTCACGTGAGCCTGGATCTGGTTCCCGAGGCGCACGAAGACGACTATGTGCTCGTCCACGCCGGATTCGCCATCCAGGTAGTCGACGAGCAGTACGCCGAGGAGACCCTCGAGCTGCTCAAGGAACTCGACATCGCCGACATCGAACTCGAGGCCCTCGAGCCAGAAGGGACGTAAGACCGTGGATCTCGACGGATTCCGGGATCCCGGTGTCGCCCGCTCCGTCATCCAGGCCATCCACGACACCGCGACCTCGCCAGTCAAACTCATGGAGGTCTGCGGGACGCACACAGTCGCGATAGCAAAGCACGGGCTTCGCGAAGTCATGCCCGAGACGATCACCCTTCTCTCCGGACCGGGCTGTCCCGTTTGCGTCACGAGCAACTCCGACATCGACACCGCCATCGAATTCGGCAAGCAGCCGGACGTCATCGTCACCACATTCGGTGACATGATGAAGGTGCCGGGCTCGTACTCCTCGCTTTCCCAAGAGAAAGCGGACGGCCGCGACATCCGCGTCGTCTACTCACCTCTCGATGCTCTCGACATCGCCGAGAAGAACGCCGAAGCGCACGTCGTGTTCATCGGTGTCGGCTTCGAGACGACGGTCCCGGTGATCGCTTCGGCAATCCAACAGGCCGGCCGACGGGGCATCGAGAACTTCTCGGTGTTCTCGGCTCACAAGACCGTGCCCGAGGCCTTGCGCGCTCTCGTCGACGACCCCGACGTGGCCGTAGGAGGCTTCATCCTGCCGGGCCACGTGTCGACGATCATCGGTCTAGAACCCTATCGCTTCCTTGCCGAGGAATACGGCGTGCCGAGCGTGATCACCGGCTTCGAACCCGTTGACGTCCTCCAGGGCGTGTACATGCTCGCAAAGCAGGTCGCGGAAGGCCGAGCGGAGGTCGAGGTGGCCTACACTCGCGCAGTCCCCCCAGAGGGCAACCCTGCCGCGGTCGCGAAGATGAACGAGGTCTTCGAACCGTGCAACGCGGAGTGGCGTGGCATCGGCGTCATCCCGGGAACGGGTCTTTCGATCCGTGAGGAGTACGCGCGATACGACGCGCTTGTGCGCGTTCCCGTCACGCCCCCGGAGCCCAAAGAGGTCAAGGGCTGCCAATGCGGCGAGGTCCTGCGCGGAGTCACCCTCCCGTTCGAGTGCAAGCTGTTCGGCCGGGCATGTACCCCCGAACACCCGGTAGGACCGTGTATGGTCTCTTCAGAAGGGTCTTGCGCGGCTTACTATCGATACACTGACTACGGCAAGTCGCCGTAGAATCCGAACCGACCCACACGGCATCCAGGGGAGTGCGCATGCGACAAGAACGTATCCTTCTCGCGCATGGCAGTGGGGGCACGATGATGCGCGAACTCATCGAGGATGTCTTCGTGCACGATTTCTCCGACGAACTCCTCACGGGGCTCGACGACGCCGCCTCTCTCGACATTCCGGCTGGCCGACTGGCATTCTCCACGGACACCTACGTGGTCAACCCGCTCTTCTTTCCGGGCGGGGACATCGGCCGACTTGCGGTGTGCGGGACGGTCAACGACGTGTGCACGGCGGGTGCGACTCCCCTGTACCTGTCGGTCGGTTTCGTGCTCGAAGAAGGGTTCCCGATAGAGGACCTTCGGCGAATCCTCGTATCGATGCGCGACTCGGCGGCTGAAGCGGGCGTGCACATCGTCACCGGAGATACGAAGGTCGTCGAGAAGGGTCACGGCGACGGCGTGTACGTCAACACCGCCGGCGTCGGAGTGATCCCCGAAGGCCGCACTCTGTCGGCCTCCCATTGCACACCCGGAGACAAGGTGCTGCTGTCGGGCACGCTCGGCGACCACGGCATCGCCGTGATCTCCACGCGCGAGGGACTCTCGTTCGAGACAGACATCCGCACCGATGCGGCACCACTCAACGCCATGGTCGCAGCTGTGCTCGAAGCGGCTCCCGGCACGCGCTGCTTCCGCGATCCCACACGAGGTGGGCTCGCGTCCACGCTCAACGAGCTCGCTTCGGCATCGGGCGTCTCGATAACCGTCACCGAAACGGACGTGCCTGTTCACAGGCAGGTCCGCGGTGCCTGCGAGATGCTCGGCTACGACGTGTTCCAGGTCGCCAACGAGGGCAAGATGGTCGCCGTCGTGCCGGCCGATGAGGCGAAGCCCGCTCTTGCCGCCATGCACGGCTCTCCCTACGGGGAGGACGCCGCGATCGTGGGAGAGGTCGCCGAGGGGCCGCCGGGGAAGGTCTACGTGCACACCGCATTCGGCGCGAAGCGTATCATGGACATGCTCGTCGGCGAGCAGCTGCCCAGGATCTGCTAGGCGCGGCATTCGCTCGATCGGCGCAGGCGCTTCTCCGCGAGCGACGGCACGGCAACGCCGATGCACCACCGGCACCCTGCCGTGAGCGCGTAGGCTACACTCGACTCCATGCCCAGCCGCACGGAATCTGAACTGTCGGGACTCTTGCGGATCGCCGTCGCCGCGACGATCTGGGGATCGATCCCAGTCCTGGTGCGCGCGGTCGACGCGAGCGCCTTCGTCATCGTCTTCTGGAGGGTCCTGCTGGCGTCGCTCGTGTTGGCGGCATACCTCGCTGTCCGAGGCCGTCTGGCCGAGGTCGCCAGTCTGCCGAGGTCTCGGAAGCTCGCACTCGTCGGCATGGGTGCCCTGCTCGCCTTCAACTGGATCCTGTTCTTCACTGCGCTGCAGCTCACGCAGGTGGCGACCGCGGTGCTGCTCGGCTACCTTGGGCCGGTGTTCGTGGCAGTGCTCACACCCCTGTTCACGCGCGAGCCCTTCGACCGAAGAGTCGTCCTGCCTCTGGCGGTGGCACTGGCCGGCACCGTTGTGATCGTGAACCCGGCACAGATCTCAGTGCGCTCCACTGCCGAAGTGGCAGGCGCCGCGGCTGCTTTCGTCTCGGCCATCACATACGCCCTCCTGGTGCTGAACGCCAAGCGCCTCGTGCAAGGGATTCCCGCAACCGTCTACATGCTCGTCGAGTACACGACCGCATCCGTCCTGCTCCTCCCGTTCGCGCTCACGATGAAGAGCCCTAGCACGCTTGCCGAATGGGGCTCGCTCGGGGCGCTCGGCATCGTGAACACGGCACTTACCGGCTTCCTGTTCCTCTCCGCGCTGCGGCACGTGAGAGCCGACCACGCGGCGATCCTCACCTACGCGGAACCCGCAAGTGCGGTCGTGTTCGCAGCCGTGTTCCTCGGCGAGGCGCTGACGCCTACGACGATCGCCGGGGGCATAGCCATAGCTGGCGCGGGGATGCTCGTGTCTCGTATGCGCGCGGGGGCCTCCGTCGAGGGTCCGCCCGTCGTTCTGGCCGAAGAACCTGCGCCGGAGTCGGACGAACCCGCACACAAGAGATAGACTTGTCTTTGCGCCGAAGCAGACGTGCACGACAGGAGTGAGACATGGACGCCATGCAGCGCCTCATTGAGACCGATGCCGTCAAGCGACTGAAGGAGCGCGATCCGCTCCTATTCTCGGACGAGGTCGACATGCGTCAGAAGATCGTGCAGCGCCTGGGATGGACTGACCTTGCGCAGACCGCACCGGGGCGCCTACCCCTCGTCACGAACCTAGCCAAGGCGCTGGTCGAAGAAGGTGCGCGCGACGTGGTGCTCCTCGGGATGGGTGGATCGTCGCTGGCGGCGCTGACGATGTCGAGGGTTCTCGGCTCGGCCCCCGGGATGCCCAGACTGCACGTCCTCGATACGACGTCACCCGCGGTGGTCCGCACGATAATGGACAGCTGCGACCGAGCGTCCACCTTCTTCCTGCTTTCCAGCAAATCGGGTACGACCGTCGAGCCGCTCTCGCTGAACGAGATCTTCCGCGCTTGGATGGAGGAGGAGATGGAGCGGCCGGCGGCCGGCAAGCACTTCATCGCCATCACCGACCCGGGCTCGCCGCTGGAGAAACTCAGACAACGTGAAGTCATGCGCGTCGCTCTCTCCGCTCCGGCCACGGTCGGCGGTCGCTTCTCGGCTCTTAGCATGTTCGGGCTCGCGCCGTCGGCCCTGATCGGCATCGATCTGGAGACGCTGATCTCGCACGCGCAGGCGATGGAGAAGGCGTGTCACCGTCGCCCGAAGGAGAACCCCGGAGCACAGCTCGCCGCCTTCCTGGTCGATGCATACGAGCAGGGGGCCGACAAGGTCACGCTGGTATGCTCCGAGCGCTACAGGAGCTTCGGTGTGTGGGTGGAACAACTCGTCGCCGAGTCGACCGGCAAGAACGCGGTCGGCCTGGTACCGGTGATCGAATACGACGTCTCCCTTCCGACGGGATTCGGCAGCGACCGTGCCGTCATCGTCATGCGAGAACACGACGATAGCGAGTTGGCGGGCTATGCCACACAGGTCGCCGCGCAGAACGCGCTCGTCGAGTTCGCCCTTCAGAGTCATCTGGAGATCGGGGCGGAATTCGTGCGGTGGGAGTATGCGACCGCGCTTGCCGGCCATCTGCTAGGCATCAACCCGTTTGACGAGCCGAATGTTGCCCAAGCCAAGGAGACCACCGCGCGCGTGCTTGCAGGCGACGCCGAGGTACCACGGGCGATCGCCGACGTGGGCGGATCGTGGGTCACCTACGCCGGCGGACTCACCGGAGGCCGCGCGCCCGACGATATCGCGAGCGCCGCTAGGCGGGCACTCGAAGCCGCCGGCGTGGGCGACTACTTCGCCTGGCTCGCCTATCTGCCCGATGAGGACTCTCTCTTGGAGCCGCTCCGCGAAGCCGCGTCGACCGTCTCGCGGTCAACGGGCCGCGCGGTGTGCCTCGAGACAGGGCCGCGATACCTGCACTCGACCGGGCAACTGCACAAGGGCGGGCCCAACACCGGCGTCTTCACAGTGATCACGGCCCGCGATCGCGCAGACATCGCTATCCCGGGACAAACGTACACGCTCGCCCAGCTCTTCCGAGCCCAGGCCGAGGGCGACCTCGTCACGCTTGCCGCGCACGACCGTCGCGTGATGCGGCTCGACCTTCCCGACTCCAAGCCGGCCACAGTCGCCGCCCTGGCGGACGCGCTCGTCTCCGCAAGCACATAGCCTCGCGTCAGACAAGGTCCGACCCCGACTCTTGGGACGAAAGAGTCGGGGCCGGCAATCCAACAGGCCTCTGGGGGTTGAGACCTGAAGGCCTAGGGAAACGGGCTCACCATCTTGTGCCCGTGTCGAAGAGATCGGATGTCCTGTCGAGCCTGTGCGTGTGTCCTTACCCCGTGCGTGTCGCCGTGGATACATGTCCGGATTCCGTCCACGGTCCTTGCCAGTCCACCATCAAGCTTGCTCAAGATGATAATAGCGATGGCGGCTGCTGGGAAGGCGAATCGGCTCGGGAGATTCAATGTCTTCAAGAAGCCGATGATGCCAACGGCCTCGACCGGGACGATCTTGAGAGCACCGAAAACGTACTACGACCATACGGATTGCGATCGAGACAAGACAATATCAGGCGCTTCGGGTGACTAGAGACTGGAAAGTTCGACGATCTCGGCGGAGAGGGGATCAGCGGCGAAGGACACGAGGGCGACGGTCGAGCGCCCATCGGCGGAACGGCCGCGAGACGCGGAACCGGGGTTGACGAACAGCGTCGAACCGAGCCAGGCGATCTTGGACTGATGGGTGTGACCCGCGATGACGACATCCGCACCGCCGGGCGCGCGCCCGGCGGACAGGTCGAAACGATGCGTGACGAAGATGCGTCGCCCCGCCACGTTCACCCATGCCGTCGGCGCAAGGGGCCAGCTCGCGAAGAAGCCGTCCATGTTGCCCTGCACGGCCACGACGGGCGCGATCGCCTGCAGCTCGAACAGGATCCTCTCCGAACCGACATCCCCTGCGTGCACGATGAGGTCGACACCCTCGAGGGCTCTTGCAGCCGCCGAGTCGAGCCTTCCGTGCGTGTCGGACAGGACACCGACGCACTTCGCATCGGCGTAGGAACTCACAGTCCGAGGGCCTTCTTGAGAGAGGGAACCCGGCGGCGGGAAACAGGAACCTGTGTGGATTCCGGATCGCTGAGCGTGAGCAGCATGGTGCCCCCGTACATCGGCACGACCTCTTGGACTCTTCTCAGATTCACCAGATAGCGTCGGTGGATGCGGAAGAACTCTTGCGGCTCGAGCCTGGCCTCGAGTTGTGCAAGCGATATCGTCGACAGGTAGCGCTCCTTCTCGGTGTGGAGGTACGAGTAGTCGTCCTTGGCCATGATGTAGTAGATGTCGTCGACCTGGAGCAGAACCTTTCGGCCGGCCTTCTCAACGGGAATGCGCTCGATTCGTGCGGGAGCCTCCTCGGAAGGGTGCAGGCGCTCTATACACTGGCGAAGTCGCGACACCTCCACCGGCTTCACGAGATAGTCGATGGCGGCCACCTCAAAGGCTTTGACTGCGTGCTCTCCGTGAGCGGTGACGAACACGACTGAAGGAGGCCGGTCCGTCGCGGCGAGCACTTCGGCCAGTTCGACGCCGGAAAGCCCAGGCATGTCGATGTCCAGGAACACCACGTCGTAGGGTATGGCCTTGATGAGCTGCAACGCCTCCGCCGAGTTGGAAGCCTCGCCGACCACTTCCACGCCGCCGGCTTCGTCCAGCAGGTAGCGTAGTTCAGAGCGGGCGGGTGCCTCGTCGTCGACGACAAGTGCCTTCAGCTTGGCCTGTCCGGTCATCACTCCATCTCCGACTCGGGTGTCCCGGGCCCCCCTGAACGTGCGATCTGCATCGTCACGATCGTGCCCTCGCCTTCCCAGCTCTGCACGACCAGTCCGGAATCGCCGCCGAAGTACCCCTTCAGCCTATCGTCCACGTTCTTGAGCGCGATTCCAAGCCCCTTGCCGAATCCTGGTTCAAGCACGTGAGGAAGGTCCTCGCCCTTGATGCCCACACCGTCATCGGCGACGGAGACGAGCACGTGACCGTCGTCCTTGCTCGCGTCGAGAGCGATGTGAAGTATCTTCTCGGAGCGCATGCCGTGCTTGACGGCGTTCTCCACGAGCGGTTGCAGCACGAAGGCGGGCACGAGGAACCCCAGCAGGTCCGGAGCGACCCTCTCCGACACGCGAATGCGATCGCCGAAACGAGCGCACTCGAAGAGCAGGTACTGCCTGACGTACTCGAGCTCTCGGTCGAGTGTGATCAGCTGGTCGCCTGCCTCGAGCGTCCGCCTGTAGAAGGCGGCGAACTGCCGAAGGAGGTCCCGCGCGCGGTCGGGATCCGTTCGAATCATCATCGCAATCGTGTTTATCGTGTTGAAGAGGAAATGCGGGTTGATCTGAGCCTGCAGCGCTTTGAGTTCCATCCGAGTCGCTAGTCGCGTCTGCCGCTCCAGTTCGGCAAGTTCGAGCTGGGTCGACAGGAGCTTCGCGAGTCCCTCGGCGAGTGTCACCTGGGTCTCGTTCAGAAGTCTCGGGGTAGTGTAGTAGAACTTCAGCGTGCCGACGGAAGCCGCACCTTGTTCCAGGGGTACGACTATCGCAGCGCGGAGAAGACAGTCCGGCGACGGACAGCCGATCTCCTCCTTGGCATACAGAATCCTGTGCTTCCCGTCCCGGAGTGTCTCTTGAGTCGCGCGCGTGATGATCGGACCGCCGACCGAATGATGGCTCTCGCCCGTCCCGGCGAACCCGAGCACGTGGTCGGTGTCAGTGATAGCTACCGCTGCCACCTCGGTTTCCACGAGGATGATCCTGCAAACCGCCCCCGCCGTTTGCTCGTTCAGGCCCTTGCGAAGGTAGCCTAGGCTTTCGTTGGCGATCTCCAGGATCTTGTGCGACTGCTGCGCCCGCAGGTGGTCGGGGCGACGCACGAACCTCGCCACGACACTGCCCATCGCCACAAGCGTCAGGCCACTGAGCGCGGTCATCAGCAGCCACTGAGGTGCGTCCGACACGACCACCACGTAGGCGGTGACGACAGCGAGCACCGTCACCGCGAACAGCAGCAGCATGTCGATGATGATCCTGCGCGTATGCATCATTGGCCTTCTTCGACCCGGGAGGACCCGCCAAGACCTGTTGGGCACTGCAAGAACAGCAGGCGCTCCCGCTGCTCCTTCAGTCCCGCGCTCGCGTAGAGCGCCCTGGATGCCTCGTTGGCTTCCTGCGTGCAAAGGCTCACTGCGCCTGCACCGATGCGCACCATCCAACCGAGAGCTTCCACAAGAAGCGCAAACCCCACACCGCGACGTCTATGCACGGAATCCACGGCGAGACGTCCGAGCGTCCCGCAGCCCTCTTCGACAGTGCAGAGAGTATACCCGACCAAATCCGCCGAGCACTCGGCAACCACGACCCGCTGAACGCTCATGTACTCGGACAACTCCTTCGGTCCGTACCTCCAGAAGTCGTCGAAACATCGCGCGTCGAGGCGAAGGATGTTCGCGATGTCTGCCGGCACTCCCTTCCTGAGGGTGATGCCGCGTGGCGCGATCGACTCCAGCCCTTCGATCCCCCGCGCGTTTGCTCGAAACGCGACGATTCGCTCGCGTACCGACAGGCCCGCACTCAGATATGGCGCCGCCGCAGCCTCCACCAACAGCGGACTCAGAAGGGTGTCGAAGCCTTGACGTGCGGCCGTATCCCGCAGTTGCCGCATCGCGTCGCCGACCTCGTGCTCAGAACACCACAACCCGCGTACCGCCAGGATGCCAAGGTGGTCGCGCCACCGAGCAAGCAGCGCCGCCCTGCCGGTGGAGCCTATCAACACACGCCACGGTCCCGAAGCGTGGAAGCGCACGAGGTCCTCGCGCGAGGGAAACAGGTGCGTCGACCTCAGAGTCGGCCACAGCCGGTCCAGGTCTTCGGCAGAGGCCGTGTGGAGACGCAGAGCGCTCACAAGAACACACCCGCCTCGTTCAATGCCAGGACCGCACCCGTCACGACGAGGAGCACGGCGAAGCCGATCTCAACGTGGATCTCGCGCGCCAGCGCCGTAAGCTTGGCCCCGATGAGCGCTCCCGGAACGACTCCCAGCGTCAGCCAACCCGCGAGAGCGGCGTCCACGTGGCCCAGCGTCCAGTGCGCCACGGTACCCGGCACGGCCAGAAGCGCGATCGCTACGAGGCTGGTGCCGATCGCGCGCTTCATGGGATAGCGCAGCCATCGGACGAGTAGTGGGACCACGATGAAACCACCGCCGAGACCAAGGAACCCCGAGTAGAGACCTGTGACAACACCGAGTCCGGCGAGGTGTATCCAAGGCGGTTTCGGCACATCAGACCCCGAGGACCCCTCGGCTGCCGCGCCATCCGCTGTCGATCCCCGCGACATCGCATGTCGTGCCAGATCCACAGCCATATACAGGATAAGTGCCGCAGTCGCGTACATGACCAACGATCCCCCAGCGATCTCGCTGAGGAACGCTCCCGCCACGGAGAACACGGCTCCAGCGGCACCAATGGTGGCGCCCGCACGCACGTCCGCAAGTCCACGACGCACGTATGCTATGGCCCCTACCGCCGCAGTCGGGATGATGATCGGAAGCGGTGTGCCTACCGCGATCAGTGCGGGAGCGTCGAAGAGCAGCCGGATCGCCGGCGTCGTCACGACTCCACCACCCACGCCGAACATGCCGGACAAGACGCCGGCTGCAAGTCCGACGGCTACTGCAGTGTAGGCCGAAGGCACTGCGCCTTCACTCACCCCGAACGACTGGGAACCGCCCGCTGATCGCCGAACGATCGACACGCCGCTCGCCCATGAACAAGGAACGCAGTGGATCGTCGCCCCAGATGCGCTCCATCAGCATCGGCCAGCGCCGCTGGAAATCGAAGTAGTTCTGGCAGTTCGTCCGAGCGTATTCGGCAGCATCTCTCGCGGCTGTCCGGGCGATTCGGAGGTAGCCGGTACCCCTCTTCGACGTGATCCCGCGCAAGAGAGCCGTCGCCATCGCGCGCCACGTGACGCTTGAGGTCACGAAGGGACCAGGGTACGGCATCAGCGATTCGGGCGTGACCTGCCTAAGGTCGACCTGGGATTTCGCGAATTCCATCTTGCGCTGCTCGTATACGAAGCGGTACACGTCCTGCCTGAACTGCAGAGCCTCGCTCTCGAGCATCGGGGGCTTGTGGATGACACTCCACTCGCCGTCCAGGAACACGTCTCCGCCATGCATCCGCGCGTTGATCACGTAGTCGATGTCCTCGCCTCTTAGCACCCATGGGTCGAAGGACACGTTGCAGAACATGTCCCGATGTAGCGCCAGGCACCCACCGAACGCCACGGGTGTCTCTCTCATCCGGGGAGGGGCATCCACGATGGAGAGTGCGTCGTTGAACCCATCCTCTCCTCTCCAGAACATGTCCGCGAGCCGTGGTTCGCTGTGGCGCTGATACCGCCCCTCGGTGTCCGTGTAGTAGCCGGTCTTCGCGAGTATCTTCCTGCCGTCGCCAAGGGAGGCGCCGAGCCCTTCCATGGCACACTCGAGAAAGGACGTGTCGCTGATGATCTGATCGTCGTCCAGGAACACCAAGGCCTCGCTCGCAAGTACTGCAGCGGCTATGAGCCCGACGTTCCGGACCGCACCGTAGCCGACGAGGCTCACACCGTGGATCATGTCGGCGAACTCCACCTGCTCCAGGCGCCGGTGCAAAGACCCTAGTTCGGCCGGGCCGAACAGCAGCGTGTCGATCCCGGGGTAATCGCCCAGGATGTCGCGGACCCGATCTTCGGCCGTATGCTCGATTCGCGGATCCGTCGCCGCAACGATAACCACGACCTTGCCCAGGCCTTCGACGTGCTCAAGAGAGCGAAGACACGCCCCCAGCGTGCCCTCTTCGTCTATCGATGTCGGGTGGTCGTACGTTGTGAGAAGGTTCTCGGTCACGCGGCCTCGACGCCGCGTCCAGAACGTGGGTACTACCACGCAAGGGTTCACATATGCTCCCTCATTCTCGAACGGCCCGTCCCGCGCCGTTCGGCGTTCCATCATGATACCGCGCTGCGAATGCTTCGTCCTGCCTCGAGCATGTGACACGGCCTAGAGCTCGGGCCTACCTTCCGGACTGTGCCCTTCCCCTGCCGCGCCAGCGCCCGTTTCGACATTCGGCTCTTCCTCGGCCCCGTCGAGACAGTGGTCGACCGAATCGCGGAACACCTGGTAGGGACGCGAACCGATGTGGAGTTCGTCACAGATCAGAGCTGCGGGCGTGGAGTCGAGCCCCATGTGTATCGCCACGTGTCGGAACTGCTTGAGGCGCTCGTCGTACGCACCTTCCTGCCACATCTTGCCGACTTCCTCGGCGGCCAGTCCTTCTTCCTCGGCAATCTGGAGCAACACGTCCCTCGAACCGATGTCCAGCCCCTTCCCGAAGTACGCGCCGAAGATGGCATGGTGCACCGCAATGTGGCTGGACTCTCCGCGATCTCGAGCGAACTCCCCGAGCGACAATGCAAGATGAGTCTTGGGCAGGAAGCCGGGGACCATCATCGGGAACCCGTCGCGCTCGGCGACCCGATACAGGTGTTGTTCGACGCGGTCGGAGTGGCCACCTGCCTCGAGCTCACTCATCTGCCAGCCTTCTTCGGGCATGTCCGGCCTGAGTTCAAAAGGCACCAAGACGACCTCGACGTCGCGGTCTTCCCTGAGTCTGTCGAACCGGAACTGGTCGACGTAGCAGAACGGTCAAGCGTAGTCGAAGAACACCAGCACTCGTGGCTCGGTGATAGGTTCGTGCCCTTGCTCGTCGGACATGTGCTCTCCCAAGTGCAAACTCACTCAACGATGTTGAGTTCGGCACCGCATCTCGCACAAACACCCTCGCGCATGTTTCTCGCAAGTATGGTGTACCCGGAACGGCGGATGGCGACCGCGCCGCACGACGGACAGAACGTGTTCTCGCCGCCCGACTCGTCGATATTGCCGAGGTAAACGAATTGCAGACCCGCCTCCTCGCCGACCGCCCGGGCCATTCGCAGGGTCTCGACAGGAGTTGGCGACAGGTCGGAGTAGTCGAGATACGGGAAGAACCTCGTGATGTGCCATGGCGTATCGGTGCCGAGGCCTTCGGCGATCCAGGTCGCCATCGCTCGAAGTTCCTCGGGCGAGTCGTTGACCGTGGGAACGACGTTCGTCACTACCTCGACGTGCATGCCCCAGTAGTGTCGAGCACGTTCGGCCATCTCCTTGACGGGCTTGACGCTGGGAACCTTGCAAAGCTTGCGATAGGTTTCGTCACTTGCCCCCTTGAGATCGACTCGCCACACGTCGATGAGCCCGCCGAGAAAGTCCAAGCCCGCCTCGGTCACATACCCGTTGGTGACCATGATCGTGAAGAGGCCCTCCTTGCGGCACATCCGCGCGACATCTGCGACGTACTCTGCCCATATGATCGGCTCGTTGTAGGTGAAGGCGACCCCAGGGCAACGATACTTGCGTGCCATGTCGACGACGACGGACGGCTCGAGGTAGTGCAGATCGACGCCGTCGTCCGAGGGGTCGGCGCGCGATATGCGCCAGTTCTGACAGTGCCCGCACTTCATTGAGCAGCCGACGCTCCCGATCGACAGTACCAAAGTGCCGGGGAAGTAGTGGAACACCGGCTTCTTCTCTATCGGATCCGCAGCGATCGACGAGATCTGACCGTAGGTGACAGCGAACAGCGACCCATCGACGTTCTTGCGCACACCGCAGATGCCGGTGTGCCCTTCGGCGATTCGGCAGGCATTGGGGCATAGCTCGCACCGTACGCGATCGTCGTCGGTCGACCACAGTGTGGCCACGTGCACGGAACGCACCCCTC
>Ga0224495_10001883_pt1 | contig 14231 bp, 16 predicted proteins | sample SF_Jul11_sed_USG_FD_168128 | JGI IMG/M metagenome (GOLD analysis project Ga0224495, IMG submission 168128) | Sediment microbial communities from San Francisco Bay, California, United States - SF_Jul11_sed_USGS_4_1 | ecosystem: Environmental > Aquatic > Marine > Sediment | place: USA: California... | reverse complement strand
AAAAAACAGGAGATTTTTATGCCCAAAATAAACAGATATGTTGATATCAGCACCGTTGATCGGGAAGCGAAAAAAGATTATATAGATAGACACTCCCCCTTTATCAAATGTTCAGATAAAGCGACTAAAGGAGAAAAGTTTCCAGTGACTGTGCAGGTAGGCAAAGAGTATACTCACCCGGATGACCATGATCACTATATTCAATATGTGCAGCTTTTTAATGGTGAAACTTTGTTGGCAGAGGCCAGATTTGTTGCTGGAACCCTTGGTGGTACTGGTTCTAAATCACAAACAGAGGTAACTTTTCATGTTTTACCCGCAAGTGACAAATTGAATCTGACCGCTGTTTCATATTGCACCAAACATGGTGTTTGGGAGTCAGACCCGGTTGCTGTTTCTGTTCAGTAAGAAACTCATTGGTATTATTAAATAATACTGAAGAACGAGAATTTTAAATTCTATGAGATGATTAAAAAAGCTTTTTTGCTTAAATGCGAAAAAGCTTTTTTATGACCTGCTTCTGCATAAAACTTTGTTGCAGGGGTTTGTATATAATTGCGAAATCCAAAAGAATTATTACAGGTTGCGATCAAGTCAGGCTACAGGCTTGTATGGGAGTTTGTGTAAACCAGATTTTTTAAGTTTATTGACGGCCAGGTTTTTTCTGATCAGCAGGTTTGATATAAAGTTTTTGGATAAAAAGAATCAGCTCAGACATTTTACCTTGCGTTTTTTTAGGATGAAGAAGATCGAGATCAATGGTTTTTGCATAGATACTCCTCAAGTGCTGTTTCAGAGTCTGGTTGGTTATATTAAAGATGCTTAACAGGTTATTACGATTGGATTCACTTGTCAACTGAATTGCCATGGTTGCCTCTTGAGTGGTTAGTTGATAATTTTCTTTCAGCAAGGCAATGACATCATTGTCATCAAATTTTGATTCCTGGGATTGGAACGATTTTAAAAACTCTTTACCGATAATAATCTGGTGGGCACGTTCTGCAGCATGGAGAAATCTCTCATATGATACTGGTTTTAGCAGACAATCCACTACTCCGGCATCAAAAGCCAGCAATGCGATATCTTTTCTCATTGTAGTGATAATAATATTCAACTCTTTAGGCAGGTTCTTTATTTGGCTAATGATAGAAGAAGGATTCTGATCTATATCCCAGAAGATTAGATTATGGTCAGATGGCCTGGTCGTCTTGCTATAAATTTCCTGGGTAGAGTTATCCTGTTTTATATTTTTTTCATTGAAGAGCATGGTATTTTTTATATATGTGTTCATCTGATCAGCATCGGTATTGCTAAAATCAATTAAAATGGCATCTATTTTTTTTTCTAAAACAGACATATCTATACTATACAACTAAATATTCACTTTGCGATCAATTTTGTAAAAAAAGGAGGCATTATGCCTCCTGATAAATATGTGAAATACAGTTCCTGCCATCAGGAAATGATTAATACATAAATATTTACTGAATAACAGTGGACCAGACAACACACCCTGGTATTATGTCAAATATTAAAGAAAAATTTTCGCATCTTCATACACAATGAAATTCAGGAGTTGACGAATTAGGGCTTTACAGCCTTTTAGAAAAGTATAGTTAGTCGTAATTGTAATGAATTTACTGAAGAAGATAATTGCTTCGTTTCGATTGTTGCTCCCCAATCCTCTTTTTTTGGCGGGGATGACTTTTACTATGGTGCTTGCCATTATTCTTTTGTTGATTTCCCTGGTTAAAAGTGAGAATATTTCGACTGTATCTTCTTCTCCATTAGAATTGGCAGGGGAGATTGCATATCACGAGGCTGGTTGTATCCACTGTCATACAATGTATATCCGCCCGGAAATTGAAGAGGTATTCCGTTATCTCCCTGAGTATGGATCATTTAAAACACCCTATACCGATACCAGCAGATATAGTCGCGATCACCTGGTTTCATGGGGGAGTCGCCGTATTGGGCCGGATCTCTCTTACCTTGCATCATATCCTCAGCAACGCGCCTATGTCCGGGAGTATATTTTAAATCCCCGTCATTTTTTTAAAGGTTCGTTTATGCCCTCTTATGAATACCTTGCAAAAGATTTCGTCAAGGGGAGCTATGTCATTCACTTTATGAAAGGTTTGTCTGTAATTGAATCTTCATATTCCTTTCAGAACAGTACATACCTGGAAAGTATTCTTAACCAAACAACCAGACTCGATGCCATTATGAATTTTTTATATGGTGAAAAAAATCGTTTTTATTAAAGCACTTGAATAAAAAGGAAAGTTGTTGTGAGCAAAAAAAAAATAATTAAAACCTCATCAGGATTGCAAAAGTACTGGATATATGGTTTTATATTTATAATCATTTACCTATATGTTTTTTACAAAACATATAGTCGTGTTCCTACTGATGATTTTGATTTAAACAGATCTGCACACAAAGAAAAACTTTTACAAAACAGTGCTGCTTTATCTTCAAGTGGTTTAAATCCTTTTTCAGGCAAAGAAAATGCATTAAAAAATGGAGAGGAACTTTATAATTTAGTTTGTAAAAATTGCCATGGTTTAAAAGGAGAGGGTGGAGCAGCGCCTGCCCTGAGAGGGAAAGCAAAAGTAAAACTGAGCCAGGCGGATATTTTTTATCTGATAATGAATGGAAAAAATTCTGGCAGCAGTAATATCAGTATGCCCGCTTTTCGTTCAGTTCTGGGTTCAGAGAAGAGTTTATTTATAATGGCCTGGATGGATTCACTTGAGGATAAATAATTATTTCATTAAAATTAAATTTAGAATTTAAGTTATGATATCTGGATTAAAAAACCAGGGAAAAGCTTTTTTTGTAAGAGCAATAATCATTAAACATCTGTTTGATAAATGTCTAATAAACGATGGAAAATTTTATAAAGGGTGACATAAAGTTAAAAATTTCTTTTTTATTTTGAAATGTTATTGCACTGTAGTCAAAATCAAATCCACTGCTGATCGCAAATGATGATTTAGAGGGGGTGATGATGCTGTCTAACGGGTTCACCAATATCTCAATACCTGTGCGATAGCGCCAGATTTTTTGAATATTTTTTTTATAAAGGGTAATCGGCAGTTCAAAAGGGATTTTAAGTATTGATTTGCTGGTTAAAGAGAGAGAAAAGGTTGATTTCAGTCCTGTATAAATTGTATGGCTGCTTTGATAAGGAGCCCCTGCAAGGTATCCGTGGTGCCCCATGATTATACCTAGATGAGTAAAGATAAAATTGTGTTGCATAAGTAAATATTGAAGACTAAATGACCCAAAAGAGTAGGGAAAAATATTTTTTTCGGGAATAAAAGAGGAGTCGTCATGATAATAATTTGTCAAATGAATCAGCTCTGGATTAAAGAATATCTCTGTAATAATATCAAATCCTCCCGAGTTTCCCTCCATCCATACCGGTAAGGTGTAGATGTATGTCTGGCTTTTTTTCAGGTAGGTTCCTGTAATTTTTGCATTTACGGAGAGGAAGCCACCATCCATGCTTTCTCCGTATAAGGGGCTGAAGAGAAAAAAAAACAGGATATATTTATTCAAGGATTATATTTTTCTCCTGGTTTTCCATTGTCATCAAGGACCAGTTCGTCGACGGGAATATACATTGCTTTTTGGGCGATTATAGCGCTATGTAGATGGTTTGCATTTTCGCTGCTTTGATCGATATTGCCTTGTGCCGGTTGCGCAGAGGCGGCTGGTTCAGGCCTTTTTTCAGCTGTTGCGACTACTGAAGGTGGTGGTTCCTCTTTTTTTTCGGAGGGAGCAGGGACGGGTACCTTTACATATTTAATTACGACTCTTTCTCTGGGAGCGGCGGCAACTTTTTCAAGCTGGCTCTGTGATGTTTTATCATCCACTACTTTGTAAAAGTCTTCAGCACTAAATCTGTTTTGAAATATTGTTTTTTTCCACATTCTTCTTTATCCATCGGACTGGTAGTTGCTTTCTGGCAACATATTTTTATTTTTTTCTTCCAGATTTTAACTTCGTCTGAATTTGAATATTCATACACACCTTTTTTAAAAATACGAACTCTTCCCCGGTTGTTGCTGATTTTTCCCTCAAAATCAAGATATATGTATCGATGAGCCTCCCCTAAATCACCCCAGAAGAAACCATCAGAAGAAATACTGGATCTCTGAAGAGTGTAATGAACCAATTTATCTTCCGGTTTTTGTTCCAGAAAAAGGTCATAATGGTTCTTTAAGCTCTTTTTTTCAAAAAAATGATAGGATATTGTAAATTTACCTTTCAACATCCGGTAATATACTCAATTTTTTTTGGGCGCTATGGCGTTGAATTCCCAGATCAATGATTTTTGCCATAAGCTCTGAATTAGAGACACCGCTTTTTTCCCATAACATGGGAAACATGCTGATAGGGGTAAATCCCGGCAATGTATTGATCTCGTTTAACACTATTGTATTGCTTTTTTCCTGAATAAAAAAGTCAATTCGCGCAAAACCAGCCCCTTGAATTGCTGAAAATGCTTTTACCGCAAGGGAGGTTATATTTTTTTTCTGCTCTTCTGAAAGATTAGCAGGTATCTGCAGGGAAGCTCCCTCGCTATCGAGGTATTTTGCGCTATAAGAGTAAAAATCTTTATTTACAATGATTTCACCAATAATCGATGTCTGGTAGTCGGGGTAATTGCCCAGAATCGAAATTTCTACTTCCCGAACTTTGCTGCCTGCTTCGCATAAAACGGAATAATCAAATTCAAAAGCATGATCAATGGCTTTTTGCAGTTCGTTTTTATTGTTTACCTTGCTGACACCCACTGATGAGCCCATATTGCATGGTTTTACAAAAACAGGTAGTTCAAGATTTTGCAGAACATTATCTAATGTAGAAGGACTTTCTTTTTGCCACTGGTGATGATCAATTTTTATAAATTTTACCTGGGGTATTTCAGCCATTTGAAATATTTTTCGGGAATAAGATTTGTCCATAGCAAGGGCAGAGGAGAGCACACCTGAACCGGCGTAAGGTAGGTCAAAAAACCGAAAAAGCCCCTGTAGTGATCCATCTTCGCCGAGAGTTCCATGAATGATGGAAAAGCCAAAATCAACTTCGTACTTTTTTTTTGCATCCTGAAGGAATACTTTTTCTGCTTTAACCAGGTGACATGGATCTTCAAAATTTTTATCAGGGTGCGGCTGTACAACTTCTTGTTTATGCCATACCCCTTTTCGATCTACGTAGACAGGCAAAACAGTGTAGTTTTTTTTATGAAGGTTTTTTTCAATGAATTGGGCAGATACACATGATACTTCATGTTCTCCTGATTGCCCTCCGTATAATAATAAAATATTCACAACGAATTATCGCAAATCATGAGAGAAATCAGATTCAGGCAGGAATATGGTTATCAGTTTCGTAAATGGTAAAGAATTGATCCAGTGTGGCAAGTTTTAATACATTTAAAACTTCATCTCTTAAATTTAACAAGGCAAATTTTCCACCTTTTAATTTAATTTTCTTTTGTCCGGCAACGAGGGCTCCGATTCCAGATGAATCAAGGTAGCTCGTTTCCCGCATATCTATGATTAAGGAGATTGCGTTTTCTTTTTCCACAAGGTTGAATATGGCCTGCTTCAGTTCGCTGACATTATATAAGTCTACGTCACCAATTACTTCAATAATTTTGTGTTTACCCATATCTCTTTCGCGTATTTCCATCGTTTTACTCTTTTTCCATCAATATTATATTACTAAATTTAACTGTATAACCAAATTAAAAACCAGCATAGATTGTTCTTACAATATGTCAAGAATATCACACTATACAAAACTATTAAATTATTATAATGATAAAATTATCTGACTTCAAGGCATTATCATTCAGATAAATCCCAGGAAAAGAAAAATGTCAGCAAATTTATTTAAAAGTCTTTACAGCTCATTCGGTCAGTTGCGATTATCCAATCTTATCATTTAAAATTGGTGGAAAATATGCCTTGCGGTAGAAAACGAAAACGTTGGAAAATTAATAATCATAAAAGAAAGAAGAAAAGAAGATCAAATCGTCACAAAAAGAAATAACTTATTTGAGAGAGCTGATTTTATAAATACCCCATGGCTTTTGGCTGTGGGGTCGCATTAAAATTTAGGTTTGTCAAATCTTAAAGAGTCAAGTTTTGTGGTTGGGTGATGCCGATAATATGAGATAAACACCCGGCAATGAAATATCAGAATTTACACTATCAATTTGAAAAAGCTGTAGTTGAAGAAGAGTTTTATAGAATTTTAAATATACTTTTTTTTCTGAAGGCTAAACGGAGTTTTATAAGTCTTTATTATGGTGATAATAAGCACACATGCAGAATAATTAAAATAGATAATAAAAAAAAAGAGGTAGAATTGCTTGTTCCGGGCTTTATAGAGGGGCAGGAGAGGCGATCATCTATAACCTTTGAGGCCTTGAACAGATATTATTACTCTGATATATTAATAACGCACACTGAAAATAATAGCGTTACCATTGGAATGCCCGAAAAACTGGCCTATCTCAGAAGGAGGCTTTATCCACGCATAAATTTTGATGATCTTTTTATGCGCTTTGTTATTTTATTTTCCGCAGTATTTGAAAAACCCCAGGAAGAAAAGCTGCTCGAAAAAAAATTCCCCTTTGTCTATCAGGAGATTCGCCAGGAAAATCCGTCACTGAGGGTTATTTACCAGATGATCTCTGCTGAGGCGGCCAACATATCCCCGGACTTTGACTTTGTCATGATTAAAGACCGAAAAGATCTTTCGCCCATAGAAAAACTGGTTATCGAAGATATGAAAAATATTTTAATAACCGATACCTCCCGAATCAGTTCGTATAACAGACCTTTAAAGAAAGAACATATTGAATCATTTTCTCTGCTTTATGAAAAATTCTGCAAAGAAGATGGAATGGAAGAGGCTGATAAAAAGTTTTATGATTTGCAAAGAGATGATCTTGTTCAATTTATTCAATCGTATTATTATGGACCGATAAAGCTTTATGATAAACCCATCGGCTATTTAAAAATACAGACCTATATTTTTAACAAGTACTCCATACCTGTCTGGCAGGCAGAGGAGATTTCGGCGTTGCTGAAGTTGTTTTCTTATGCCCTGACTAAAATTAAAATGAGAAAAACTCACTTTGATCCGCTTCAGATAAAGACCAGAATTGTGAATATCTCCATGAGCGGTCTTCTTATGGAGATTGATGATCTCGATGCCTTTAATTATCTGCAAAAGAACAAAAGAATCGTAATGCGCATTCCCATCTATGGAGAGGAGCTTGAGATCAGCGGAGAGATCATCAGATTTTATAAGGAGGGGGAATATTTTTATATGGGAGTTCTTTTCTTTAAAACCAAACCTGATGATATGCAGAAACTCGAAGATTTTTTATATGAAAATATTCATTACCAGTTCTTTTAAATTACTTTCTGCACCAGTGCGGAAATTCCGCTTTCCTTCAGGCGGTTTGACCTGATTCTCTCGTAAATATCTGCAGAAGAAAAGAGGGTACCATCATAGAGAATTACAATACTTGTATCGCCAGGTGCAAGAAAATTCTTTTCGCCATATGGAGTATAACGTGTTGCGCCGATTGAGATGATAATTTTTTCAGGAAAGCCCGCCTGTTTCAGCAAAGGTAAAATGGGCTCTACCGGATCTTCATCTTTCTGGTGATTTATTTTTTCGATAATCCAGTCGATGAGCTTCTGGTGAAAATAGCTGTACCCACATACCGGGCTGTCGACCCCATACTCAAAAAGGGTTCCGCCCCGCTCGAGAAAAGATGCGATACGGAATTGATCCATAATTCCGCCCGCTTCAAAACGGTCCATTTCAATAAGCACATCAGAGATACCCTTGGTTTGTGCCCCCCAGTTTTTTTTCTCGCTGATTTTACGGGCATGGGGGTTGCGAATAGAACAGTCGTTGTAGGCGCCAAAATGCAGAGGTTTCAAACTGCGCACTTTTTCTTCTTCGTAGCCAACCTGGCATATGAGAGCAACCTCAGGCTCTATTTGCAGATTATCACCCAAATGTGGAAAAACAATGGTATCTGAAGAGAGCGGATAAACCGATAAAAAACCCGGATTTTCAGGCACATAAAATGGAAAAACAGCTTTGGGCGCAACGCTCTCTTTTACCGCCACATGGCGAAAACTTTCCGCTTCACCAGCCTGCTCCAGATGTCCCGCAAAATTTCCGGCTACCCCAAACCCCGCCATCTTTTTCATTGCATTTCTCCTTAAAAATGTAAATGTTACATATCACAAATATGATATCAGGTTCAAGATGAAAAAAGTTCTCAGGATTACTATTAAAAAACAGTAGCCTGTTCAGGAAAAAGAAAAGTTAAAATTGAATATTATTAAAAAACAATGCGTATGAAAAACGTTTTGAAAAATATCTTTTAATAAAATATTAAACAAGAAAAAGCCATAAGAAAATTAAAAAAAATGGTGATACAGGTTGAAATATGATAAAAAACTCAACTCCATTCCATTCCATTTCATTCAATGGAGGAGGCATGAAGGGGGCATGAGCAATTTTAGTTTGCGCTATACTTTTTCATACCCCTGGCTTCGGCCGCCTGCGGCCTTTGCCACCCCGTAATAAATTTTCAAGCCTGCTCAAAACTATTGTCGATATGTGGTTTATATTTTTTTTGGCAGTACAAACTTTTGTTTGTTATTATAATGATGAAATAGTCATAATAACAGACAAATATTTAATGAAAATAAAGAGGTAGACAAATGAAGAAATTTTCTTTTTTAATAATTCTTGCTTTTTTTACAGCTGCAGCAGGTAATTGTGGCAATGGAGCTCCTTTTTCGGGCGGCAGCTCTTATAACCCACCACAAGAGTGTTTTGCAGCTAGCCCGGCAGCCACAGGCGCTGTCGTCTCTGATGCGGCTTTGTTAAGCCATAATGCTGGGGCAGATTGCTTAGGTTGCCACAGCACATTGCAAAACGGCGCAAATAAAAAATGGACCATTGCCGGCACAATATATGATGGAAATTCTGTTTCTGCTCCCGGGGCGAGTGTTACTGCGGGCGGTCAGACAATGGTAAGTGATCAGTGCGGGAATTTTTATTCAGATGCAGGTGTTAATGGTGCAATCATTGCGGGACCAACATCAACTGCAAAAGGTACAATGAATCCAGGAGATTATTCGAATAATACAAACGCAGGTAGTTGCAACCAGAGTGGCTGCCATAATGGCGCCAGTGTAGGTCGCATTTATTAAGCAAAATATAATATAAGATAAACGGTGTGAACCTTTGGGGTTTATTCCGGGTAATTTATGATTGGGGTAGCCGGGCACCCTTAAAAAGGTGACCGGCGGCGGGGAAAGACTTTTCCCCGCAAATAATATTTGAAGTAATTATTTCAAGGCATCGAGAATGGTGCGGATTTCATTTTGTTTAAATGCGTATGACGCACGGTTTACAATAAGGCGGGCAGAACTTTTTAGAATGGTTTCACCACGGGTAAGGTTGTTTTCTTGCAGTGTTTTTCCGGTAGAGACGAGGTCAACGATGGCATCAGCAATTCCTGTCAGCGGGGCGATTTCAATCGAGCCGTAGAGTTCAATTATCTGGGCGTTGAATCCTTTTTCAAAAAAATAGCGTGATGTCAGGCGGGAATACTTTGTTGCAATTTTAACATTTTTTTTGGACTTCCAGTCGCCCCGACCAACAGGGTAGGCGATACAGAGTTCGCACTCGCCATAGGGAAGGGTCATGGGAATGTAGACATCAAAGTCGTGTTCGGTGAGGAGGTCAAAACCGATTATGCCGAGATCACAGGCGCCCTGTTCCACATAGGTGCCTACATCTTTTGAGCGGACCAGTAAAAATTCCAGGCTATTTTTAGGGTCTTTAAATATCAGTTTGCGGTTTTGCGGAAGTTCTGTTGTTTCGATCAACCCTTTTTCATGAAGGTAAGTAATTGTTTCATCGCTCATTCTTCCCTTGGGAAGAGCTATACGGATTCCCTTTTTTGTCAGATTTTTCTGCATTAAGGACCGGAGGCGATCAGGCAGAAGGCTGACTTTTTTTCAGCTCAATCAGTTTTTTATATTTTTTAGCTTCCTGGGTATAACTGCTTGTTTTGTAATCATTTAAAATAGTGTCAATCAGTTTAGACGCCTCTTTCAGATTATTACGATAATATTCGATTCTTGCCTGATGAAAAAGAGCGATATCTTCTTTGCCTGTGCCTTTTAAAATGCTCTGCAGAGAGCTGTAGAGTTTGTAGGCATCGTCGAGATTATCACTATTTTCATAGTTGTAGGCTGCGTAAAAGGCCGTGTAGGCTTTTAATGCTTTGCTGCCTGAGTGTGTCGCATATGTTTTCAGTGATTCTGCTACTTCCCTGGTCTGTTTCAGTTCAAGGTGAATCAGGGCAGTGAGAAGGCAACCGCTGTTGCTCTGTTCAGTGGACCATGTTGCATGGCATAATTTACTGGTTTGAGCAAGAAGTTCGTTCAGTGCCTTCTCTTTTTCGGTTTCATTTTTTTTAAGTGCTTCATCATATTTTCCGATTGCGCTGAAGTATTGGCTGCTCTGTTTTTCAATTACTCCGTTGTGTACAAAAATAATCAGAAGTGCGACAACTACAAGAGCAAGTAGTGATAAAAGTACCATTTTGGCACGCTTGCTGTTTAACTTGATCCAGTGTCGCAATGCAAGCAACCAGTTTTCTATAATATTTCTTTCAATTTCTACAACATCAACAGGTATACGATGGATTCCCATTGCTTCCTGGGGATTTTTTTTCTTTCTAAAGAATGATTTGCGTTTATTATTGTCCTGATCTGCCATGCTTCCAGCGTTGAATTTTTAGTGAATCTGGCAACTGTTTTATTGGAGTGATTTCATTCCACCTAAAATAAGAGATCGGGTGAACAGATAAGACATTTATATTTTTTCTGATCTCTTTTACAGTTTTTTCTACAGGATCTTTTTTAGAGAGAGCAACAAAGATTTTCCGGCAATCGTATTTTTCAAGAAGATAGAGGTTATTATAAACTTTTTTTCCAAAGAGAAGGCAGCTCTGTTTTTCAAGCTTGATTACCTGCTCTACTTTTTGTTTTCTTTCAATCGGCAGATAAATGAAATCATTGGGCAGAAGTGAAGTGTAGATAAATTCTGCATGCTGAGGTTCGGCATGAACACTCGATACCGGAATTTCGGGCAGGTGAATTTTCAGTTTATCTTCTTTAATAAAAGGCGCTCTTTCGCCCGAAATAATCATTTTTCCCTTATGGTAGTAGACTACTCCATAGGGGTATACAAAAATTGTTTCGGTTGGATATTTTGTAAATAACAGATTAATAAAAAAAAGAAGTGAGGTCCATGCAACAATAGCTGCAAAATGTTTTCTTATGGTCCATAAATAGTTTCTGTGATAAAAGAAGAGAAGTGAAGCGAATATTATAAACATTAAAAATAGCCACAGAGAGGTTATCTGGTGATTCAGTGAGGGAAACAGATGGTCAAAAACAGTGTAATGAAACAGGGCCGTTTTTTGAATTATCGAATCTATAAATTGAACCATTATAAGTGGGAAATCAAAAAAAAGGGCCGCTAAAATGGTGCCCAGATAAAATGCGCTCAAAGGTACAAGAAAAAAGTTGTAAATCAGTGAAAGAGGATTCACATATTCAAAAATATACCATGAGAAGAAAATAGAACCTGTGTATGCAGAGAGTGTAATTGCTGAATGGGTTTTCAGATAACTGTTTTTTAAGGTAAATATTTTTGTATAAACCGGGTAGAATATGATTATCGAAAGAGTAATTCCAAAAGAGAGCATAAAAGATGGTGAAAAAGAAGAAAGCGGAAAGATTAACTCAATAATAGTTGCAGTATGAAAAAGAGTATGAAAAGAGCTGTTTTTTCTTTTGAGTAGTTTTAATAATGTTAGGAGTAGCAGAAAAAGCAGGGCTCTTAATATGGAGATTCTAAAGTCAAGTAGTGCAGTATAGAAAAAAGCTACAGGCATTACGATAAACGGGGTAAAGCGATCAATCTTTAGTATGGAGCAAATAAAGGCAATAAATCCATAGATAAGACCGAGATGAAGCCCTGAAGCTGAAAAAAGATGCGCAACTCCCATTTTTCTTAGCAACTTTAGGTCTACGGGGTTTATGGTTGAGGTATCAGCCAGAAGAAAACCCTGCGCAAAAGAGTCTTCAGGAAAGCGCTCCAGACGCTTATATAACAGAGAGAGAACAGTGTGCTGATAGCTGGCTAATAAGGAGTCTCTTTTATTTATCCTTAAAACAACGGGATCTCTACAGCTGAACAGAACTCCCTGGAGAAGTTCTAATTGCTGAAAAAGATTGTCTGCTTTGTTTTCCATGATATGAGCGCATCCTAATTCGGTATGGTCGCCGCTTTCGAGACCGTGCCGGGGAAAGTAGACCCGCACTTTCTTAGATTTTATGTGAGAGACTCCTTTGTCGCCTGTTTGGATTGTTTTTATTTCAAGAACAAAAGATTTTAAAGATGTATTTGTAATTTTTCCGTAGATTCGGTTGTCCGCAAAGAAAATCTTTTCTGGCTGGTTGGAATTAAACCGGGTTGTATATTTTTTTTTTGAGGCAGCAGATTTTTTTAATAAAAGCTGTTTGTTTTGTTTTGGGGCAGGCAGCTCTGAATTATTCAGTGAAGTTTCATAAATTTGAAAAGGTTCTGTCGTTGATTCCGGTTCGAGGTATTTTACATAGATTTCACCTCCATAGAAAATGGCGATTAACAGGGCAATTAGATTCTGAAAAATCAGACTCTTTGAGCTATGGGCAAAGTTTTTATATTCATAACCGATTATGATAAAAGAAAGTAAAATAAAGCAAAAGAGTAAAAAGGGATTTGCTGCACTTTTTATAAGCAGATAAATTATATAATATACCCAGAAAAGTGCGACTGTCATTGTTTTGCAAAAATATTAATGGTTTAAATTATTTTTGCGGAATAGATAACTTTCAAGCAAAAATCAAAATTTATGAAGAGAGATCCTGCAATGAAACGAATCATTGCAGGCGTCGATGAGTCAGGGCAGCTTTTTGTTTCTTAAAAATGCTGGAATATTCAGTTTCTCCAGATCCGTTTCCAGAGCGGGAAAGTTAAGACTTTGTTGTGAAGTCTTTTCACGGTAATAGCTGTTTTCAGTGCCGGTTTTTTTCTCTTCATAATATTTTTGATTGCTCATTGTATCAATGTCCGCATTTTTATTATAGTGAGATTCGTTGATTTTTTGCGGTTGCGGATCATTTTTTTTCATGTTCTGGGCAATATTAAAGCCGGTGGCAATAACGGTTATGGAAAGGTGATCTTCACGGTTATACTCTTCTGTAAAACCAACTATAATCTGGGCATCACTTGCAACTATGTCATGTATGGTTTCCTGAATTTCATTATAGTCATAAAGGCTTAAATCGCTTCCGCCAACAATGTTGATCAATACAGCTTTGGCTCCGTCAATACTTCTGCCTTCAAGAAGAGGGTGGTGAATTGCCTGTTGAAGAGCATCGGTAACCCTGTTTTCTCCTGATCCTTCGCCGACACCGATTACGGCATCACCATTCTGGCTCATGACCGTGCGGACATCTGCAAAGTCAACATTGACATGACCTGTAGAATTAATGATATCACTTATACCAATTACTGATTTTGCAAGAATGTCATCGATTGCCTTAAAAGCAATATTTATAGGTGTAGTCCTTTCGATTACCTTGAAAATGGCATCATTCGGAATAGTAATTAAGGTATCTACTTTTTCACGAAGAGCAGATTGTCCTTTTCGTGCAATATTCATCTTGTTGTTACCCTCTGCCTTGAAGGGCAAAGAGACTACGCCTACCGTTAAAGCTTTTATTTCACGGGCAACTTCTGCAACCACCGGAGATGCACCGGTTCCGGTTCCTCCACCCATGCCTGCTGTAATAAAAACCATGTCGGCACCTTTTAATACGTTAAAAATTTTATCGCGGTCTTCCAGTGCTGCCTGTGCACCCACTTCTGGTTTAGCACCGGCTCCCATTCCTTTGGTAATTTTACTTCCAAGGTGAACTTTTACATGAGCCGAACTTTTATTTAAAACCTGCTCATCAGTATTCATGCAGATAAGTTCCACACCTTTTAAATTAAGGCTGACCATTCTTTCTACTGCATTCATGCCGGCACCGCCGACACCA
>Ga0224495_10001882_pt1 | contig 14237 bp, 12 predicted proteins | sample SF_Jul11_sed_USG_FD_168128 | JGI IMG/M metagenome (GOLD analysis project Ga0224495, IMG submission 168128) | Sediment microbial communities from San Francisco Bay, California, United States - SF_Jul11_sed_USGS_4_1 | ecosystem: Environmental > Aquatic > Marine > Sediment | place: USA: California... | reverse complement strand
AACTGCTTCGGCGATGCTCCCGTAACCAGGCTTAGTCACTACCACATCGCTGCTTGCGACCAAATCTTGAAACGGCCATCCAAAATCCGGGTGCTGTGCAATGTCGGCGCGCCGCAGTCCCCATTGCGCAGGAAGTATCCAGACAATCTGCGAGTGGTACGGCCAATCCGCATGCGGCGTCCCGGTTTCTATACCGCCGGGTGTGACCAACGCGATTTTGACGTTATCCGCCACCTGCAAGCGTGCACGCAACTCAGCGTTTCGATTGACACCGAGTGTCGCGATGGGCCCGACCAGGTGTTGGCGCGCGATGTCCGTCATCGGCATACTGGGCGTTGTGCGAATGAATAATATGCTTTGATTATAGGCGGTATGCAGTTTTTCGAGCAGTAATTGAGCGCCCGACAGGTTACGAAAATAATACTGTAAGATCGACAACCAGTTCAACGATCCTAGCGCCACCGCGGGGATTTCAGCCTTTGCCGCAGCAGCAAGGGTGATAAAAGGGACGTTCGCGAGTATCAGATCCGGTTGCAAACTGCGGAGTAATTTGCACTCAACGTCTACGCGTTGCTCCCACTGCGCCAACAATTCCAGGTAGGCGCGCAGACTTGCCTCGACATCGACATCAAACGCGGAATGCATGCGCAGACCAAAATCGCTAGCCGTGGAAATGACCTCAAACTCCCCATTCAAGCGCGAGGCCAACACGCTACGGCCCAAGCCCGTCAGCAAGCTTACACGCAGTGCAGGGATACGGCGCCACAAGGCGTTCACTACCGGCGCTATTTGTGCAAAATGACCAAATCCATGGGCGGAAACTGCAACGACGAGATGTGGGTTGGACATATTTGCGTGGCCGTTAGCGATAGGAATTTATTATATAAATGAAAAATGGATCAAGACTGGGTCGCGCGTGCGGTAAGTTCTGCATCAAGTTCCTGCAAACGTTCCGGCGTCCCCACGTCAGTCCAGCGACCGCGATAGTGCTCCCCACTGACTTCCCCGCGTGACATCGCACTACGCAACAACGGCGCCAATGGGAAACGCCCTTCCTTGCTGCCGCGAAATAACACCGGGGCGTACACCCCAATTCCGCTAAACGTGAGCAGTGTTGCGCCTTCCGGCATCACGCGCCCCTGTATCAACGCAAAATCTCCTCGCAGATTATGCGGCGGATTATCGACCAGCACCAGGTGCGCGACACCTTGCAGCGGATTTAACAACCGCTGATATGGAAAATCCGTCCACACGTCGCCGTTCACAACGATAAACGGCGCCTCTCCCAACAACGGCAGCGCGCGAAATATGCCGCCACCGGTCTCCAACGCCTCACCCTCCGGCGAATATTGGATGCGCGCCCCGTAGCGTGTGCCGTTGCCTAAGGTCTGTTCGATTTGCACGCCGAGATGCGCGTGATTAATAACAATGTCAACCACACCGATGGCTGCCAACGCGCGCAAGTGATATTCAATCAAGCGTTCGGGCCCGGCACGCAACAAGGGTTTTGGCGTATGATCGGTCAGTGGACGCATGCGTTCCCCCCGGCCTGCGGCCAAGATCATCGCCTTCACAATGCCGCCCCGTTCTGCATATCTAGACGCGGCAATACCGCGCGCTCCAATAATTGCGCCAGGGGTTGCAATTCCGGGTATTCACGACACACACCCAACACATAGTTGAGGGTACGCGGAATGTCTTTTAAATAGCCCGGTTTGCCGTCGCGGTGCAATAGTCGGGCAAATATGCCTATCGCCTTCAGATGGCGTTGTGCGCCCATCCAATCAAACCAGCGCTTGAACTGCAGAGGCTCCACCGCCTGCAAAATGCCCTTCTCTTCCGCACGTTGGCGATATTGGTCGGCCCACGCAAGCACGCGCGCGGTAGGCCATGCGACATAGCAATCGCGCAATAACGAAACCAAATCGTAGGTCACAGGGCCTTCTACCGCATCTTGAAAATCCAGTATGCCGGGATTGCGTTCGGATGTGACCATCAAATTGCGCGAATGATAGTCGCGGTGCACCCACACACGCGGTTGCTCAAGCGCCGATAGTATCAAACGTTCAAATACCGTGGTAAGGATATGCGCCTGTTCGTCGTCCACAGGCAAATTCAGATGGCGTTGTAAAAACCATTCGCGAAATATTCCCAATTCACGAGACAACAATGCGTAATCATACAACGGAAGTTCGATTTCCTCGGGTTTGGGCGCCGATTGCAGGCGTAAAACCGCCTGTAATGCGTCGCCATACAATTGTTCGACACTGCCTTCGTTCAACGCCCCCAAATATTGCCGGGTACCCAAGTCGGACAACAATAAAAACCCCTGGTCTAGACGAGCCTCAATAATTTCCGGCACATTAAGGCCGATGCCCAACAAGGCCTGCGCAATGGTAATATACGGCAGGCAATCTTCTTGGCCGGGTGGCGCGTCCATGACGATACGGCTGGTGCCGCCATAGGTGACACGAAAATAACGTCGAAAGCTCGCATCCGTAGACGCCGGTGCCAAGTTGAATTTGGTGATGCGTAGGTCATCGTGCAACCATTGCGCAAGTTGTTGTAAACGCGGATCAGAAAACAAATTCATCGTAAGAATAAAACCAAGAGGTATTCGGGTCATGATACAAGTTTTATGCCCTCGCCGTAAACTCGGTCGCAGGCCATTCCCGCTAATTCCAAAGTGTTTTCGTTATATACGTTTACAGCGTGGCGTCTTCCTGGGAAAATACCGCCCGCAGGCCCCTGCTGGAGACTTTTACGCACCCATGTCCGCCCGTTGGACCCGAATCATACGTCATTTGTGCCTGCTCCACCTGGTGTGTGTTGTGCCTGGTCATGCTGCCATACCTGTCGCATTGGCGGAAGATCCCGCAGTATGCACCAGCAACCAGCCCCTGGTAATTCCACGTCCCGAGTTGTTCACACCGGGTCAAGACATCCATATCTCAGCCGGTCGTTCTACCACCGAACAGGGTAACCTGTATATCCTTGAAGACAATGTCAAACTTGACCAAGGCACGCGCGCGCTATATGCCGATCGCATGACCTATGACAAACAAACCGACCACGCGGACGCCGAAGGCCATGTACGTTATGAACAACAAGGCGTGGTATTGCAAGGCAACCATGCAACCATCAGCCTGACCACCAACGTCGCGCAAATTGACGACGCGCAATATGTATTGGGGGATCAGAAAATGCGCGGCACCGCCGAACATATCGACCTGTCCAATGGCAATGTGATATTGACCGGCGCTACCTATACTACCTGTCGCCCCGGTCAAGACCATTGGCTGCTGTCCGCTTCAAACTTAGAGGTAAATAACGACACCAACACCGGCACGGCGCGCAATGTTGTGTTGGAATTTTTCAGTATCCCCCTCTTTTATTTTCCTTACCTCAATTTTTCTCTAGGCCCGCGCAAATCGGGTATCCTGCCGCCGCTGATCTCAAACAGCAACAACACAGGCGTAGATTTGGCGCTGCCTTATTATTGGAACATCGCCCCCGATCGCGACGCCACACTGACACCGCGTTATATGAGCGCACGTGGCGTGCAGCTCAACAGCGAATTTCGCTATCTCAATCGCACGAATAAAGGTACGCTGTATGCGGAGTGGATGCCCAACGACACGCTGATGCAGGCCTCTCGCTCGCTAATTTCTTGGGACCACAAACAACAATTCAGTTCCCATAGTGATGGCGGTTTCACCTATGCAAAGGTCGGCGATGGCAAGTATTTTCGTGAATTGGGCAGCAATCTTAATATCGCCAGTCTTTCCTATTTGGAACGCAATGCACGCCTGCGATACGGTTCAGACCAATATGCGCTTAGCGCCCTCGCGCAAAATTTCCAAGTCTTGGACCCCAACCTACCTATCCCCTATCAGCGGTTGCCGCAAATCACCGGCACCTGGCGCGGCACGTGGGCGCGCAGCCAACTTGAAACACAGGCCGACTATGTGCATTTTTTTCGCGCCGCCACAGACCGCGTGCAGCGCTTGCACCTCGCCCCTCGCTTGGCCATGAATTGGCGCAATGAGTCAGGTTACTTTGTCCCAAGCGTTACCCTCCGCGCGACGCAGTATCGTATTTATAGTGGCCAAAACCTCACGCGGGTGATTCCTACCGCGTCATTGGGTAGCGGACTGTTTTTTGATCGCGACGATGTGACACGCCGCCATACCTTGGAACCACAGGTGTTTTATACCTTTACTCCCTATCAAGACCAGACGTCACTGCCCTCCCCGTTTGAAAGCGGCGTGCCGGAAGTCAGCCTCGCCCAACTGCTGCGTGAAGACCGTTACACCGGGATCGACCGCATAGGCGATCAACAGCGCCTGGTCAGCGCGTTGACCTACCGCAACTTTTTACGTGAACGCGGCGTCGAAGAGCTTGTGGCGAGCGGGGCCTTGATCTATCACCTAAGCACCGAACGGGTAACCCTTCCCGGACAGTCCGCGACTCCTGCAGGCGCATATGACACTTTTGCTGCGCTAGACACCCATTGGGGGCCGCGTTGGAGCACCCATGGTGATATTTATTGGCCTATGCATGAACAAAACCCCGCGAAGGGCGCCGCTTTGCTAAAATACACCGGGAACACCCAACGTGGCGAGCTCGCGTACCGCTACCGGCGCGACCAATGGGAGTTAATACAAGCATCCGTGGGATGGCGTCCGCAGGCCCGTTGGCGGGTTGCTGCACGCGCCAATTATTCTTTGGACACACGTCGTCTGGAAGAAACGGTCGCCGGAGTGGAATTCAGCGATTGTTGCTGGGGCGTGTCATTTATCTTACGGCGGTTTGTCACCGACATTCATGGTGCGGAAAACACCGCAATAGGTTTGCAGTTTGAATTGAAAGGTCTAAGCAGTGTAGGCAGTCGGCTCGATCAGGGGCTGGCACATGATTTATTTACGTTTTAGGTTAAAAGTATGCGACGATTTACGACCCTTTTAGCGTTTTTCGCACCGTTCATCGTGCATGCCGCAGATGACAATACACGTATGCTGGATCGCGTAGTAGCGATCGTCAACGACGACATCATCACGGAATCCGAATTGGACGCGCAATTGAAGGTGATTAAACAACAGCTGGCAGACAGTAAAACCCAGCTGCCACCCGCCAATATTTTGCGCCACCAAGTGCTGGAACGCGAAATCGTAAAGCAGATTCAATTACAGCTCGCCAAGGCAACCGGCATCATTGTTGACGACAACGCCCTAAACAATACACTGACCACCATCGCCTCACAAAACAATATGCAGGTGCGCGAGTTTGCAGACAGTCTGGAAGCGCAAGGTTATCCTTTTGTGCAATTTCGAGAAGATATACGCAATGACATGGTAATGGCCAATCTACGGCAACGGGAAGTCGTCAACCGCATCGTCATCAGTGATCAAGAAGTGGAAAACTTCCTGGCTACTCAATCCGTGCAAGGTAATGCAGATGACCAATATCGCCTAGGCCACATTTTGATTTCGGTGCGCGAAGCCGCCTCACCCGCAGACATTAAAATCGCACGCGAAAAGGCCGAGTCTATCCTCGAAAAACTCAAAAAAGGCGCTGATTTCCGCCAAACCGCCGTTTCATATTCGGACGCGCCTCAAGCTTTAGAAGGGGGTGACTTAGGTTGGCGCAAGGCAGGTGAATTACCCACCCTGTTCGCAAACCGCGTAGTCACTATGAAAATCAATGAAGTCAGCGAACTGATTCGCAGTGCCAGTGGTTTCCATATCATCAAATTGCTAGAAAAACGCGCCGTGGCGCAAAATAAAGTGACCCAAGCCCTGGTCCGGCATATATTGATACGCCCGAATGAATTATTGTCAGAGAGCGACGCCCTGATCCGTATTCAACAACTAAAACGGCGCATTGATGGCGGTGAAAACTTCGCTGAACTGGCGAAATCAAACAGTGATGATCGTGCGAGCGCGAGCCAAGGCGGCGACCTAGGATGGAAGGGCCCAGGTGATTTCGTCCCGCAATTTGAAAATGTCATGGATAAAACCGCCATCGGAAAAATCAGCGAACCCTTTCAGACACAATTTGGCTGGCACATCTTGCAGGTTATGGAACGCCGCACCATGGGCAATGATGAAGAATACAAACTCTCCAAGGCGAAAGACCTCTTACGCCAACGCAAACTCGAAGAGTTACACGAAACTTGGCTGCGCCAATTGCGCGACGAGGCCTACGTTGACATCAAACTCGAGAACTAACATTCCGAAAATCGCCATCACCGCAGGGGAACCCGCAGGTATCGGCCCGGACTTGTGTGTGATGGCGGCGCAACGCCCCTGGAACGCACTGTTGGTCGTCGTCGGCGACGCGCAAATGCTGCGCGCACGCGCCGCGCAATTGGGTTTGCCGTTGCGCGTGGTACCGTATCACACCGATATGCCCGCCACACCGCAGCCTACTGGCGCCTTGTGCGTATTAGACACCCCCACCACTGACGATGTGCATGCGGGCATCCTCAATGCCAGCAACGCGCACTACGTTTTAGAGACGCTAGTGCGGGCGACCTCGGGTTGCCTGTGCGGAGAATTTGCGGCGCTGGTCACAGGGCCGGTGCACAAAGGAATCATTAACGATGCCGGCATCCCCTTCACAGGTCACACGGAATTCCTCGCCGAGGCCACGCATGCGCCGCAAGAAGTCATGATGCTGACCACCCAAGGCTTACGCGTCGCACTAGTCACCACGCACCTTGCACTACGCGACATCGCCAACGCGATAACGCGAGAACGTATTATCGCCGTCGTACAGACCTTACACCGAGATTTACGCCGCTATTTTGCGATCGCCTCACCGCGCATCTTAGTTTGCGGGCTCAACCCGCATGCCGGCGAAGGAGGCCACCTCGGGCGTGAAGAAATTGATGTCATTATTCCTGCGTTAGAAACCTTGCAACGCTTAGGGATCACCACCCAAGGACCGCTGCCTGCGGATAGCTTGTTCACGCCACAATACCTAGATCATGCCGATGCCGTGCTCGCGATGTATCACGATCAAGGGCTACCGGTACTCAAATATGCCGGGTTTGGCAACGCCATTAATGTCACACTCGGTCTCCCCATAATTCGCACCTCTGTGGACCATGGTACTGCGCTGCCTTTGGCGGGCACGGGTCAGGCAGACGTGAGCAGCATGTGCCTTGCAATCACTACGGCACTGGAGATGCATCAAAACGCTATATGAATCATCGACCACGCAAACGCTTTGGGCAAAACTTTCTCCACGATCAAAATGTCGTCGAACGTATCGTACTCGCGATTTCTCCGCGGCGCGATCAGCACCTGGTTGAGATCGGCCCGGGAAAAGGCGCACTTACCCGCCCGTTATTGGACCGCGTAGATAAGCTTGACGTCATTGAAATAGACCGCGATCTGGCGCCGCACCTGGAACATGAACTCGGCCAGTTTGGCCGCTTGCGTGTACATCAAGCCGATGCGTTAACCTTTGATTTTCGACATTTGGCGCGCGACGGGCGCAAACTTCGCGTCGTGGGCAATCTGCCCTATAACGTCTCCACACCTTTGCTATTTCATCTGCTGGATCAGGTGGACGTCGTTGAAGATATGCACTTTATGCTGCAAAAAGAGGTTGTAGATCGCATGGCGGCCGCACCCAACAGCGATGACTACGGACGTTTGAGCGTAATGATACAATTTTTCTGTAAAGTGGAAAAAATGTTTAATGTCAAACCCGGTTCATTTTTTCCAGCGCCAAAAGTGGATTCCGCGGTGGTGCGCCTCATTCCGCACACGCAGCCCATTGTCGCGGTAGATGACGTCGCGATGTTTTCCCGGGTCGTGACCGCTGCATTCGCTCAACGCAGAAAAACGTTACGCAACGCGTTAAAAGGTTTGCTTGATCAAGACGGTATTATCGCCGCAGGTGTATTGCCCGATGCGCGCGCGGAAACTTTAGGACTCGCCCAATTTGCATCGCTTAGCAATGTCACTCACAAATCATTGCTAACAAAAACGTAAATTCTAAGACTAATTTTTTGAACTGATTTATTGCGCGCACGTTTTCCGAAGAAACGGCAGTTGGGTGCCGTGAAACGTGCGCTTTTCCGTGCGCAGGGTAAGACACAGCGCCGTGCGGGCCGACCCTTAACAAGATTTGCAGTAGATGCGTGCGGCGAAGCACGCAATCTGCTGCATAGCGTCCATACCCAACGGGCGCATGCATCATTTGAAATAAATGCATGCGTATCATGGCACTAAGATTGGCTACAGCGGTAATCTGCTTTTTCTAGATTCAACTCAGATTGTCCATTAGCCATCTACAGTGAACGATCAATCCACTGGATCTGGTCGCAATAATCCACAATTCCCGCTGTCGACACAGAACCGCTACACATCTGCGTGTTTTGCGTATGCGTTCCCCCCTCTTCAACTCCTTGATAGCTCTCGCTACGACGCCAAAAGGACAATCTGGGTTGAATAAAGATTGCGCGGAAAAAATGGGTTACACGTAGACAATAACAAACTGTTACTGCCGCTTCTAACATTTTGATCCTCATGAAATATTCGCAAAAAAATCACCCAATGGGTACGCGCGCTATTTCGCCGTTTCTAGAATAATTGGATGTGCATGCCATGATTTCTTGTCAATTCGCTTGAATTGAACAACAATTGGACACTGTTTACTAGTGCATATCGCGAATTTACAATTCATCATTGACGTTTATGCAGTTTTTTTCTTGACTTTCACTCCTTGGCCAAGTAATTTTTAGTTGTGCCTATTACGAAAGGAATCGAGGCGTGCAACTTTCCCACTTTGCTGAAGTCACTACAGGACACGGCTTTCGACGCCGAATCACCGCACAACCGGGCGGTGGATGTTATGTTATTCAAATGAAGGACGTCACCCCAGCACTAACAATCGACTGGCACAGCGTCACCGAAACGGCGGTACAGGGTCGCCGACCCAATTATCTAATTAAAGGTGACATCTTGGTTGCGGGAAGGGGTAATCACAACTACGCTGTTCTCATAGAGCCTATAGAACGGCCGCTTGTGGCCGCGCCCTATTTCTTTGTCGTCAGAAATCATCGCCCAGACATGGTCTTACCCGCCTACATCGCGTGGTTACTAAACGCCGGTCCGGCGCAAGCGTGGTTCAAGCAATCTGCCCTTGGTGCCAAGAGCAAGCATTTGCGCATAAACACCGTTAAACAAGCCCCAGTATTTAGCCTGCCCCTGCATGACCAACACCGATTGTTAGCGATAGACAGCAATCTGTTTGCATTACAGCAACATTACCAACATCTAATGGCGCTGGACAACACCCTAAGAAAGCATCTTGCCACACAACTATTCAGTGCCCGCTATTTTACTCGGCTACATTCCTTTTTGGCACTCAGAACGCAGCGAGATAGATACTTTGCTGAATTAGAGTCACTCATCACCGATTCGCAATTGCTCCTTGATGAATTAGCAGCCACCGATAGCGTGCGCGAATCGACAGCGGCATATCACCAAGATATACACAGGCCACCGTTTAGCAGTCGACTTAGTCACTATAAACCTCCGGTCACGCGCATGTCATCCCTATTTGTCAGTTGACACTAGTCCCGATTCGTTTTGAATGAGACGCGCCACTTCTGCAACAAGCGACACAAAAATGAGAACCTAAAATGACCCTGCGTAACACAATTAAAAATCTATCCAAGTCCCTGTTCCTTGATCAAGACACGACAAGGTCGATAGATTCACTCATTGCAAACGTATCAGAGAAGGCCCAACGCTACTTTTTGCACGACCTACATCTCATAGGCGCGTTCGGCTCCTACTCGCGCAATACCTTGCTACCTAGACAAATGGATAGTCGTACCGTCATTGACGTCATGGTATGTTTGAATATCTCCTCAAAAATGGCGTCAGACCACCTCAACTATTTGCAACAATTTGTTGAGCACGTTTTTCCAAATCAGAATTTTTCACGCACACCGCGTTCGCTTACTTTGCATTTTTCGCCCTATCCTGTACGATTACTGCCCGCCGTTGCATCTGACGCCGCAGCCTACCGAATTCCTGCACGGTCCACCGCTGGCTGGCTCTATATCAATCCCACTGAATGTATGCGACGCTTGGAATTTGCCGATCAGTTTAACCGTGGCATGGTCCGTCCATTAATACGCGTAGCAAAATACTGGAACGCGACACACGACTATCCGTTTCATCCGTTTGAAATTGAGCAAGCGATAATCAACAAAGGTTACCAATATTCGGGTGGATTATTTTCTGCCCCAGATCTATTCGACTACGTCTATGATTTTCTGACCCATCCACCCACGATGCAGGAAACTCTCACGTGGAAACTACAGGCCATCCGACGCACACAGATTTATCTGGAGCGCGCGCGCCGCCTCGATGCAGGTTCGCGCAAACAAGCGGCCATTAAATGCATAACAAAGGTATTACCCCCGATTCCGACAAAACCAACGACAAACATCGGTCAAGTGTGGTTGGGGGCGTAAGCTATCAATGGTGATGACCACCTTCGGCGTGGGCATGTCCGTGTTGAATCTCTTCTTCGGTGGCTTCACGTACGTTAACGACGTCCAACTCAAACGCGAGCGTCTTGCCGGCATAAGGATGATTCGTATCCACATCCAACATCTTCAGGCCCACCTTAACTACCGTCGCAGGCACGTAGCCTTTGGATGAGTTTAACTGGACTACCATGCCCGGCACGAACTTAATTTTGGCCTTGGCGGGTTTTACCACGTGGTTAATCGACACACGTTGGATGGCATCGGCCACACGTTCTCCATAGGCGACCTCCGGTGTCAACGTAACGCTGATATGATCGCCTGCCTGCTTACCTTCCAGCGCATTCTGGATACCAACGATCATGTTGTTATAGCCGTGGAGATAGGCCATAGGCGCGCCGATGCGCGAATCTTCCAATTGATCTCCGCCCACTTCGCGTACGGAATAATGAAACTCTACGATTTTACCTTTATTCACTTGCATGCGATGTCCTCCGACAATCAATTTGTGCTACCAAGAAACCCATCATCTACTCGCTACCACTGGCCGCTTCAACTTGATCCGATATTTCCAACCAACGCGACTCCAACTCCGACAATTCGCTGCGCAATAGTTTTTGTTGATCCAACAGTTTTTTGAGTTGATCTTTAGCTTCGGCCTGATAAATCTCCGGCTCGCTCAAGCGCCGCTCCAACTCGCGCTTTTGCGTGGACAACGCCTCCATACGCGCCTCAACCTTTTGCAGTTCTTTTTTCAATGGTTGCAGTTTTTGCCGCTGCTCGGCCTGTGCGCGACGTTGATCTTTGCGTTGCGCCGCACTTTGGCCTGGCACGCTAGCGTCCGCCGCAACAAATTGTTGCGCACGCCTTTGCGCAATCAACTTGGCATAATCGTCTAAATCGCCGACAAATTCCTCTACCCTGCCGTCCGCCACTAGTAACCACTTGTCGGTAATCGCACTGAGCAGGCCGCGATCATGTGACACGATGACCATCGCGCCTGCATAATCCTGCAACGCACGACTCAACGCATCGCGCATATCCAAATCCAAGTGATTGGTTGGCTCGTCCAATAATAACAAATTAGGGCTTTGATATACCAACATGGCAAGCACCAAACGCGCCTTTTCGCCGCCAGAAAACGGCGCGATAGGCGTGCTGACCCGCTCTCCTCTAAAATCAAATCCACCTAAAAAATCACGCAGTGTTTGCTCGCTAGCCTTGGGGTCCAAACGCTGAAGATGCATCAGCGCACTATCATTCGCATGCAATTGTTCTAGCTGATGTTGCGCGAAATAACCGATGCGCAAATCCGGCGACGGCGTGCGCTTGCCTTGCTGGGTATTAAGATCACCCGCCATCAACTTTATCAACGTCGATTTCCCTGCGCCATTCGGCCCCAGCAACCCTATCCTATCACCCGGCACCAGGCTCAGTGTCACATCATTTAAAATGCGTTTCTCACCATATCCCAATGCGATATGTTCAAGATTCAACAACGGATAAGGCATTTTCAACGGCGGGCGAAACTGAAAATGAAACGGGCTATCGACATGCGCGGCGCCGATCAATTCCATACGCTGCAAGGCCTTAATGCGACTTTGCGCCTGCCGCGCCTTCGTCGCCTGCGCGCGAAACCGATCGATATAACTGCGTATATGCGCGATCTCGCGTTGTTGCTTTTCAAACGCCGTTTGTTGTTGCGCCAAACGCTCCGCGCGCATCACCTCAAACGCGGAATAATTGCCGGTGTAGAGCGTAATTGTCTCATTCTCCAAATGGGCGATGTGGCCGACGACATGATCTAAAAATTCTCTATCATGCGAAATCAACAACAAGGTGCCGGGATATTGTGCCAACCATTCCTCTAGCCACAATACTGCATCGAGGTCCAAATGGTTGGTGGGTTCATCCAACAACAACAAATCCGAGCGACACATCAAGGCCTGGGCAAGGTTCAACCGCATCCGCCACCCGCCGGAAAAGCTACGCACCGGCGCCTCCAGTTGATCGGGTCTAAACCCCAGGCCGTCCATCAACTTGGCGGCACGTATGCGCGCGTTGTATCCGTCTATGTTGTCCAGTTGGACATGGAGGTGGGCGATCGCGATGCCGTCATGCGCCGCTTCGGCCTCAGCCAGCGCGGTTTGAACCTTGCGCAACTCCTGGTCGCCGTCCATCACATACTCAATGGCGGCCCTGTCTACCCCGGGAGTCTCTTGCGCGACATGCGCGATGACCCATTGCGGCGGCCAGCTGACCTCGCCATGGTCACTGCGTAACTCGCCGCGCAGCAACGAAAAAAGACTGGATTTGCCGGTGCCATTGGCGCCCGTCAAACCCACCTTATAACCGCTATAGATCTGCAACGTGGCGCCCGCGAATAATACGCGACCACCGCGCCGGAGAGAGACATCATTGAAGGCTAACATGGGGCGAGAGTGTAACAGCCAGGAGGGGGGCTTTTCCAGCGGGTTCGCTGGCAAAACGGCCTGGCCGCAGGGCCATAGACTACTTGCCCCTCAAGATATTGGATCGTGACCCTGGTATCCTCAGCCCCCTGTGGCGCCCCCTCACGGGTATACAAAATACTTTGTAATTTGCCAGTTACACACCATTAAGCGTACGGTGCCTTATCCAATGAGTATCAATATGCTTTGCCTCGCTATGACAACGTTGCGATAGGCTTTTCTAGAACACATGGCGCCCCCCCTGAAATTCTTCGGATCAATAGCGTCGGAGTCGTTATTTTAACGCCCCACAAACGACCACGGCTTGTCTTTAAAGGCAAGCTGATCGCGCTGCCACCAAGTTTGCCAGGTGTTGATCGCGGAAGTTTGTTGCCAGATAAACCCGTCGGGTTCGAACGCGGAAGACTGGCCAGAACGTATCAGCAATTCCATATTCGCTTGCAGACGTTCGTTCGCCGTGCGCTTGGGGTCGGCCAGGTCGTCGATGCAGGTCTTGAGTGTAAAGGCTTGGCCGTGTCGCCAGCGTGGCGCGCTCGCAAAGCGCTTCGCTTGGGCCTGCCACCATTGCCGCCACGGTTCGTGTTGCGTGTTTATCCGCGGCACCTCGCGTGTCTTGGGCGTGGCGGCGTCTTTGGGTCCCGCTTGTGGCGGCATACCCGTCACCTCTTCCGGCGCGATTACGTCGTCGTGTTCTTCGACCGTCCGCGCTTCCATCAGTCCCGCCGCGGTGATGAGGTTTAATGCCTCCGCGATGACTACGCGCGTTGCATCGTTTTTGTTGGTTTGCAGGGCATCTAACAACAGCGGCACCGCGCGCGTATCGCCGAACACACCCAACGCGGCGTACGCGCCTGGTTTTAGATCTTCGTGATGGGCGGCGCTGGCGAGACTGTCGAACGCATCGCGTGGCCCGGCCATCGCCAGACACATCAGGCCGGTGGAGGACGCGGTTTGGGCGGAGGAACACAGTTGTTTGAGCGTTTGCAACGCGCGTTGCGAACCCATCCACAGTAATAATAACAACCACTCTTGTGCCGGTGCACCGCCCCCGCCGAGTATCGCATTTTCTAACGCCGGTAACGCGCTGCGATCCCCCATGCGCACTAACGCGGTGACGACCGCGCCCAATACCGTCGCGTCTTTATGATGTAATAACGGCCACAGACGTTTGATATCCACGTCGCGGCGATAACCCAAGATCTCCACCGTCGCGGCAACCAGGATTGCGCGCTCATGGGTCAACAGCG
>Ga0224495_10001880_pt1 | contig 14258 bp, 14 predicted proteins | sample SF_Jul11_sed_USG_FD_168128 | JGI IMG/M metagenome (GOLD analysis project Ga0224495, IMG submission 168128) | Sediment microbial communities from San Francisco Bay, California, United States - SF_Jul11_sed_USGS_4_1 | ecosystem: Environmental > Aquatic > Marine > Sediment | place: USA: California... | reverse complement strand
ATCGGCGATCGGGGTGCTTGTCGGGATAGGTTTCTATTTTGCAGCGATCATCCTTTCAGTCATTTCGGCCAGCGTAATGATGTGGATTTCAAAACTTGAGGCATTGCTGCCGTCCCGGCTCGCGATAGCCGTTACATTGACCTTCCGGCAGGATACTGAGCCGAGTGAGCAACTGGTATCCGATGCGATAAGGGGGTATGGCTACAAGATTGCCGGAGGTTCTCTGGTTATCAGCCACAGTGCTACTGGACAGATGTGGCAATTTTCCGCTTTCGCTGTGCGGAATGATACCAGCTACTCGATTCCTACCATTTCGCGTGAGCTATCCAAGATCAATGGCGTGGAAAATTACCAGCTTTCCTTTGCCAGAAATTGAAGCTGGCAAATCGGCTCGATTACCCTCGTCTGGGAGTCCGAAATCTGCCGCTGTCGCCGGATATATGTTCAAGCCTTGCGCTGGTCCGGAGTGCCAATCCGCACATTCATCTTTTCTGCTGAATCCCAGTTGACTAGGTATATGTTGAATTGCGCGGGCTTTCCCTTGAATTCTGCTCGTTCGAGTTTTTTAGTCTTGTCTCTCAAAGCGGGTGGCAGTGCATCCACTACTGTCTGGGTCACGATAATCTGGTTTGCCCTGGTTATCGCCGATACCCTCGCAGCAATATTGACGGTATCACCAAACACATCGCCTGATTGGTGTATTACTCCACCATAATGAAAACCGATGCGGATATGCATCCGGGTTCCATCCTGATGTCTGCCGTTTCCAACCGCATGATGCATCGCGCAGGCAGCATGAAATGCCTGTTCCGCAGTCGGGAAAGTGCACATTATTTCATCGCCGATCACCTTCACCAATGTACCCTGGAAGGCAGGGAGCTGATCGGTCATGATGCCAACGCACTGTGTGATCGACCGGAGCGCCAACTCGTCCCCCAACCTCTCAAAAAGATCGGAACTGCTGGAGACATCAGCAAACAAAACCACCAATTTTTGTTGCATTTCTGACAAGTAGCACTACCAAATCGCTTCGACCTGACGGATTGTAAACGATAAATCGGTTAATTTGGCAAGATATCCACTTGGTATTATTGTACTGTTGCGATCATCTGTCAGCCAAGCCAGGACTGCGATGCAGAATCTGCGGCTCGATCTCCAGCATTCCGGCAGCGCTGGTCATCATGATGTGATCTTCCTGAATCGTGCATTGCAATTGCATGGTGCGGTTGGCCAATAATGCAAGTAACTGCGTGGTTTCCCCAGCCAGTTTGAGCACCGTCAGGTTGTTCTGGCGTTGCAGCTTGTCGCGATTCTCGTTCCACCAGATGTCTGCTGCCCGGCCATAACTCAGCACCACTACCTGATCGGCACGTCCGCCGGCCTTGCGTATGACGCGCGCATCCGGCAATCCGACCTCGATCCAGAGCTTGATTTCGCCGGTAAGGTCCTTGTGCCACAGGTCGGGTTCTTCGTCGCTGCTGATGCCCTTGCCGAAAGTCAAACATTCATCCGCAAAGAGCGCAAAAGCCAGCAACCGCACCATCATGCGTTCATCTGTTTCGGAAGGGTGGCGCGCCAGAGTCAGGGCATGGTTGGCGTAATAATGACGATCCATGTCGGCAATCTGGAGAGCGGCTTTGAAAACAGTTGATTTTATGGCCATCTGGAAAGTGGATAAATTGGGTATTTCAGCCCCGCATTCTATGCGACTTACCCGAATCCCGCCGGATGGCATTGCGCGGCCGTTCCGACTATAATCCGCCCCCATACTGACTTACTGTTGGAATATCAGAATGCAGTTATTTACCTTTGGTATCAACCATCAAACCGCGCCGTTGGCTGTGCGCGAACAGGTTGCGTTCAACGCCGACGGGATGGAAAACGCCCTGCGCGATTTGGTCGATAACGGAGCAGCCAAGGAAGCTGCGATTCTTTCCACCTGCAACCGCATGGAACTGTATTGCAACGCAGAGCAACCCGAGCATGCCATCGACTGGCTGGCACGGTATCACCATCTGCCGCGCAAGGACATCGACCCCTATCTCTACACCCTTCCGCGCGAGCAGGCTGTCAAACATTCATTCCGCGTAGCCAGCGGACTTGATTCGATGGTGCTGGGCGAACCGCAGATTCTCGGGCAGATGAAACAGGCGGTGCGACAGGCCGAGCAGGCCGGTACGCTGGGTTTCCTGCTGCACAAATTGTTCCAGCGCACCTTTTCGGTTGCCAAGGATGTGCGCACCCAGACCGAGATCGGCGCGAACCTGGTCTCGATGGCCGCTGCCGCGGTGAAGCTTGCCGAGCGGATCTTTCCCAGCATCTCCGAACAACGTGTGTTGTTCATCGGCGCGGGAGAGATGATAGAACTGAACGCGGTGCATTTTGCGGCGCGCTCGCCCAAGCACATCACCGTTGCCAACCGTACCATCGAGCGAGCGCAGGTGCTGGCACGTCGCATCAACGGCCATGCGATCACCCTCGCCGATCTGCCGGAACAACTGGCCCAGCACGACATCATTGTCACCTGCACTGCCAGTCCTTTGCCCATCCTCGGCAAGGGTATGGTGGAACGCGCTCTGAAGGCGCGCAAGCATCGCCCTCTGTTCATTGTCGATCTGGCTGTACCTCGCGACGTGGAAGTTGAAGTTGCCGAGCTGAACGATGTCTTCCTGTATAGCGTCGACGATATCGCCGAAGTGGTCAAGGACGGGCTGGACGCGCGTCAGGGAGCAGTAAAGGAAGCGGAAGTGATCATCGATTCCAGTGTGTCGGAGTTTATCCACTGGATGGAATCACGCGAAGTCGTACCGGTAATACGCGCATTGCGCGATCATGCAGAACGCAACCGCCGCCACGAACTGGAAAAAGCATTGCGGCTGCTGGCAAAGGGCGACAATCCCGAAAAGGTACTTGAATCCATGAGCAGCAGCCTTACCAACAAGTTCCTGCATGCACCGACCCATGCGTTGAACCAGGTGCATAGCGGTGACCGTGAAGCCTTCCTCGAGGTTATCCATCGTCTCTACCACATTCAATCCGAAGAATAAGCAACGGACAGAATGAATCCCAGTATTGCCGCCAAGCTCGCTCAATTGAGCGAGCGTCTGCTCGAAGTCAATCAGCTGCTGAGCACCGAAGAAGCCACACGGAACATGGACTCATTCCGCAGGCTGAATCGCGAGCGTGCCGAACTCGAACCGGTGGTGGAGCTGTATCAGGCATACCAGGCCTGTCAGGCCGATATCACCACGGCGCAGGGAATGCTCGGCGATCCGGACATGCGTGAATTCGCCGAAACCGAGATCAATCACGGACAAGAACGATTGACACAATTAAGCAGTGAATTGCAAGTGCAATTATTGCCCAAGGATCCCAACGACGAGCGCAACGTGTTCCTTGAGATACGTGCCGGAACCGGAGGCGATGAAGCGGCCTTGTTCGCTGGCGATCTGTTCCGCATGTATTCCCGTTTCGCCGAACGGAAGCGCTGGCAGGTCGAGGTGATCTCGGAAAGCCCTGGCGAGGTGGGCGGCTACAAGGAAATCATCGCGCGCATTGTCGGCCATGGAGCATATTCGGTGCTGAAATTCGAATCCGGCGCTCACCGCGTTCAGCGTGTTCCTGCCACGGAAACACAGGGCCGTGTGCATACTTCTGCATGTACCGTGGCGGTGATGCCGGAAGTGGATGAAGTCAACGATGTAGTGCTCAATCCCGCCGATCTGCGCATCGACACATTCCGCGCCTCGGGCGCCGGCGGACAGCACATCAACAAGACTGATTCGGCAGTGCGCATCACCCACCTGCCGACCGGCGTGGTGGTGGAATGCCAGGACGGCCGCTCACAGCACCAGAACAAGGCACAGGCGATGCGCGTTCTTGCAGCGCGCATCAAGGATGCGCAAGTACACGAGCAGAATGCCAAGACCGCCGCAACACGCAAAAGCCTGGTGGGTAGCGGCGACCGCTCCGAACGCATCCGCACCTACAATTTTCCACAAGGCCGTGTCACTGACCATCGCATCAATCTGACGTTGTACAAGATGGATGCGATCATGGACGGCGACATCGGCGAAATCACCGGCGCGCTGATGGCCGAACATCAGGCCGAACAGCTTGCCGCAATGGCGGAAGATGCCCTCCAGTAGCATCCTGGAATTACTGCAGCAACATGGCAAGCAGCTTCAAGAAACGCTGGGACTTGATGCCGGCAGTGCGCGCATCGAGATTCAATGCCTGTTGCAGGCCGTGCTGCAAGTGGACCGCGCCTGCCTGCTCACCCACCCGGAACAATCATTGAACGAAGACCAGCGTTCACGATACTCGGCATTGCTTGAACGACGCTTGCGGGGCGAGCCAATCGCTTATCTGCTGAGCTCCCGTGAATTTTACGGACTGAACTTAAAGGTAACTCCTGCGACGTTGATCCCGCGACCCGAAACCGAATTGCTGGTCGAACTTGCTTTACAACGCATCCCACAAAGTGGCCGATTCCAAGTGCTGGATCTTGGCACGGGTAGTGGTGCGATTGCATTGAGCATCGCTCATTCTCGCCCGGACACGGAAGTGGTGGCAGTGGATGCTTCGAACGACGCGTTGGACGTCGCGCGTGAGAATGCAGTTCGCCTGGCCATCGCTAACGCGCTCTTTTTGCTTAGCGATTGGTTCTCGGCGTTAAATGGCAAGCGCTTCGATCTGATCGTTGCCAACCCGCCTTACATCGCAACTGGCGATACACATTTGTCTCAGGGTGACTTGCGCTTCGAACCAAACACTGCGCTGATTTCCGGTGAGGATGGGTTGTACGATATCCGGCACATAGTCTCGCAGGCCAAAGCGTATCTCAATCCTGGCGGATGGTTAATGTTCGAACATGGTTATGACCAGGCGGAACAGGTGCGCGAACTATTGAATCAGGCGGAATTTTCCCTGGTTTTCTCTGCGCGGGACTTGTCTGGAATAGACAGGGTGAGCGGCGGGACAAGGGAAGTGTGATTTGTAAATTCCGAATTTGGCAAAGTGAAATAAGCAGTGATTGAAAAATCTTCCCCGGAAGATGGCAGGACGACACATCTGCCATTTTGAAAATAGCGTTCCCGAAGGGATAAAAGTAGATATTGTCAATGATCCATTTTGACACCTTACATCCCTTGTTACACAGGTAAATCACGACAGCAACAAGCGACTCCCGACACAAACCGGACATCGATTGGTTCCCAGGCAGAAGATACATGTAGAACCAAGGGGTAGGGCAAATGAATAACTTGACTTACCCTACCTGAGCGTAGCGTTAATTTATTAGCTATTCTGATGGTGGCAAGCCCTGCAAAATATGCATTTTCGTTTGAATTGTATTGACTGACATGAGGCAGTTTTCCCCGGCAAAGCCGGGGGGTGCCAAACCGGATTGGTAATCAGAAGAAAAATGACCGGCATCCTTTGGATTGACTCAGCAACGCGGCTGCCCCCATGAATTCACTGTTGGCAATCATGTTCTCCTTGGTGACACCATGGGTCTTGGCGCAGGGCGGGCACACACCGATGCGCCCGCCGTTGCCAACGAATTCTTTCATCAGCTCTGTAACGGGGGAGAAACTGATCGGTTTCAGGGTTTCTGCTTCGCCGGGTTTGACGAGCTTTACACCTTCCATGGTCAGCCACAGCAATACTTCTTCTCCCGATACTTGCGCTGTGTTTGCCAGCACCAGTGGAACGGCAACTTCATCCGCATCCTTACCGAACTTTGTAAGTGTTATTACACAGCCTTTGCTTGCACTCATGATCTTCTCCTTGTGGACTGAAAAAAATTAACGCACTGCTATCTCTCAGGGTTTGCGCGCCAACACCGAGATACTCTTGACACCATATTTGCGGGTCGCACCTTGTGCGCTGTCGGACAGGAAGCGGTATTCGTTGTTTTCCTGCACTTTCTCCACGCTCAATCCCACCGACTCTATCGCCTGCAAGTAATCATCGATTTGCATGGCGCCGCCGATGCAAGCCGCCCACAGATCCGAATTGCATGTGATGCCGCTAGGCAGATGCGTGGCGGTCACAATATCAGCCAGCGCCAGGCGTCCACCGGAACGCAGCAAACGTGATACTTCGCGAAAAACCTTTTGCTTGTCGGGTGCAAGATTGATTACGCCATTGCTGATGACCGCATCGAAGGTGGCGTCTTCACAGGGTGCGGCCTGTATATATCCCTTGAGGTAGGTAATGTTGTCGAAGCCCGCTGCTTTGCGCAGCGTTTCGGCTTTGTGGCGTTGCGCATCGGTCATATCTATCCCGACAACGCGTCCTTGTTCGCCGACGCAAAGCGACGCGAAAAAAGTGTCCATACCGGAACCGCTTCCCAGATCCACCACTCGCTCACCCGGTTGCAGATCAGCAAAATGAAAGTAGTATCCTACGCCTGCAAACGAATCGATTGCTGGGGCAGGAACATTATCCAACCGGGACGCCGGGTAGCCCAGGCGTTCGGCCATCACCCGGCCCATTTCAAAGTGATATTTCTCGTCCGGATTTTCTGCCACGGCACGATACATTTCCTTGACCTTATGCTCGAGCGCCTTAACGTCCAGTTCCAATGGGGTAGACATAACTGTAGTGGTATCCATCGTGTATCTCCTCTGAGTGTTGTTGAAGGGTGGAGACACTGTAGTGGTGCAACAGCCGAAGTTCGCGGAAGCAATGGGCGTAAAAAAAGGGACTTTTGTCCCTTTTTTAAAAGTTGCCGCCGTTCTGATTTTTACCAGACGCCTGGAAGACGCCTGTTTAACACCAGACCGATGCGGGACTTGCTCACATACCCGCTGCCCTTCAAGTCCTGCATGATGCGCCCCACCATCTTGGGTGAAGCACCCACCCGTGCGGCAATATCGCTTTGGGTCAGCTTGCCTTCAATTACCTGCACGCCTTCCCGTTCAATGGCAAGACTTGTCAGCAAGCTTGCCACCCGCCCATATACATCCACCAAAGCCAGGCCCCTGATATTTTCGCTGAGCGCCCGCAGACGCTGGGCCAGCCCGCGAATGATTCTGAGTGCGACATTGGGGTTCTCCGAAATACAATTCAAAAAATCCTGCTTCAGCAAAACCGCAAACTGGCAGGCTTCTTCAGTCATCACGGAAGCCGAGCGGGGTCCGTCATCCATCAGGGAAATCTCCCCAAAGTATTCTCCCGCCCGCTGGACATTCAGGATCACCTCCTTGCCTCTACCATCCGACAGATAGACTTTTACCCTTCCGGACAGGATGATGTACAGCGATTGGCTATCATCGCCCTCGTTAATTACCACCGAATGTTTCGGATGACGGCGCAACACAAAATGCCGAGCCAACACTTCACGCTCCTCCGGACTCAGGCTGTCAAAGAGGGGAATTTGATCAAAAATCCGGGTATCCATACCCTATAATACCAGCCGATCACGTTTTCAAACTCGGTGAACTGATGTGAGCGGGTTGTTTAAGCGATACGCATATGCCGGTTGCCTGCCGGATGACACTCCCCAGCAAAGGCTGCAAAAAGCCATCATGGTCATCGCGCCATCGCTGCTGAGTTTTTTCTGCATATTCTGGGTCTCTGGCTATTACCTGCTCGGCAAACCTGTCTCCGCCTCCATCCCCGGTGGCTACGCCATCTTCTCAATGGCCAGCGTGTTGCTGTTTTTCAAGACCAAGCATTACGAATTTTTCCGGTTCAGCCAGATATTCCTGATTCTCTGCCTGCCTTTCTTGCTGCAAACCAGCCTGGGTGGATTCCGTGCCGGCAGCGCGGTGCAAATGTGGGCCATGCTGGCCCCGGTTGGCGCACTGATGTTTCAAAGCACGCAGGCAGCGGCACGGTGGTTTGCCATCTTTGTCCTGCTTACCATTGCCTGCGGTTTTTCCGAAACCTATCTGGCTACTCATATCGATCCGCTACCGGATGTTGCCATCACCACCTTTTTCGCTTTCAATTTTATCTGCGCCTTTTTCCTGATCTTCATCTGCGTACACTACTACGTAGTGGAAAACAAACGCATCCTCTCCATCGTTCGCGAGCAAGCCGACAAACTGATGGAGATGGACAAAATCAAGAACCGTTTTTTTGCCAATCTCTCACATGAGTTTCGCACGCCACTCGCACTCACCATCGGACCGCTGGAAGATGCCCTCAATGGGCAATTTGGCGAACCCGGCGCAGCGCTCAGGAAGCAACTGGAAGTCATGCTGCGAAACAGCCGCCGCCTGTTGAGGTTGATCAACCAATTGCTCGATATCAGCAAAATCGAATCCCGTGAAATGAAGCTTGAGGTCACCACCAACAACCTCCATACCTTTACCAGTGAAATCCTTCAGGCGTTTACGCCTTACGCCGAACGCAAGCATATTACCCTTGAGTGCGAATCCACCCATCGACATATCAACATCGGATTTGATCGCGAAAAGATGGAGAAAATACTTAACAACCTTCTTTCGAACGCCCTTAAATTCACGCCGGAACATGGGCGGGTAAAGCTGATTCTGGAAGTTGGCGATCCATCGGAAGGCATAACGATTCGTCTGCGCGATACAGGTCCCGGCATCCCCGCGAACAAGCTGGACAGGATTTTTGATCGTTTCTATCAGGTGGACGGTTCATCCACCCGCGACCATGAGGGTACAGGCATAGGCCTGTCGCTTGTCAAGGAATTGGTGGAACTGCATGGCGGCACGATTAGCGTAAAAAGCGAATTCGGGTTTGGCTGTGAATTTGTAGTATCCATACCCGGCAAGGTAACACACGAAGAAAGCACTGACGCACCAAATGGAAACCACCGTACAGCGGACATCGAGGCATCCGTTCTCAGCGAGAATTCCGCTGCCGATATCAAATCCGCAGTCGTGGATGCGCCTGAGACCATACTTGTCGTGGACGATAATCGCGATATTCGCGACTATCTTGCCACCTGTCTCCACAATGAATTTAATGTGCTGCAAGCCACCAATGGCCAGGAAGGTCTGGAACTGGCTGATCTGCATCAGCCGGATTTGATCATCAGCGACATCATGATGCCCGTCATGGACGGCTACCAACTGTGCCGAGCGATTAAAAACAACCCAAAGCTCGACCAAATTCCAGTCATTTTCTTAACGGCCAAGGCATCTGAAGAAATGAAGCTGGAGGGGCTCAAGACCGGGGCCGACGATTACCTCGCCAAACCATTCAGCGCTAATGAGTTGATCGCGCGCAGCCGCAATCTCATCACCTTGCGCCGCCAGGCAAAAGAGCTCAAATTCATGAATCAGCAATTGGAGAAACAGGTGCATGATCAACTGGAAGAGTTGATACGCAATCGCCGCCTCAGCAGTTATTTTTCCAGGAAACTGTTGCAGCGCATCATGTCCCAAGAGGAAGCAGTCGGCCTGGTGACTGAGCGGCGCAACATCACCATATTTTTCAGTGACCTGTGCAACTTCACTGACATGACCGACCGCATGGAATCGGAAAAGGCGACAAAGTTGCTGAATGAATATCTCAGCGAGACCGCTGCGCTGGTCGAACAACACGGTGCCACCGTCGTGCAAATTATTGGCGATGCCATCATGGCTTTCTTCGGAGCCCCTGACGAAATGGACAGCAAACAACAGGCGATCAAAGCCGTTGAACTAGGCATCGCCATGCAATACAAAGTCAAGGAACTATCCGCAAGCTGGCTTTCACGCGGCATGGAATATGAAGGGCAGGCAAGAATTGGCATCCATCAGGATTATGTCACCGTCGGCAACTTCGGTTCCCACAACTTGATGGAGTACACCGCCGTGGGGCGAGGCGTAAATCTGGCTTCACGCTTGGAGACATCATGCACACCGGGAAATATCAAGGTCAGCCACCCGGTATTTTTGCTTACCAGCGAAATCTTCAACTACGGCCCGCTCAAGGACGAAAAATTCAAAGGTTTTTCCAGGCAACTCAAGGTTTGTGAACTGAGACCGGATAGTTAAACTCTTCACCTTTAGCAGTATCTTCAGCCTTACTGGGTACCGGCCAATGAATACTGGTTGTTTTGGAGAGTACTCTCGAAGAACTGGTGTTGGCACGAAACGTAAGTTCGCATTGAAAACCACCGGTCCCGCACAGTTTTCGTACGAGTTCTGTGGATTGATGGTTGGACGGCTTGATAGGATCAAGCCAAGAAACGTTCAACCGCGTTTTCATTCCAAGCGACGCCTGTCCCAACTGCCCCGCCCACGATCGCGACTCCCTTGCTGATCTCAATGGGCTCGCTCATGATCGGATTCCACCAATCCGCATATTCGAGCCAGTGTGCGGTCGGCGTCAGGCATAAGAGCTGCGCGCTGATTTCCGGCCAGAGATGACTGGAAAGGCGAATGCCCTTGGCTTGGGCCAAGGCTGCAGCACGCAGCCAGCCCGTTACTCCACCGATCTTCATGACGTCCGGCATCATGAAATCAGAGGCTTCAGCATCGATGGCATGCTGCATATCCAAGGTGCCCCACCAGTTCTCACCGCATTGGATCGGCGTTTTCACCTCACGGGCAATGCGAGCATGTCCTGCGTAGTCATGGGCCAACGTCGGTTCCTCTGCCCAAGTGAGGCCTTCCTCATCTAAAACACGTAGACGCAGCACCGCCTCAGCTGGAGTTAAACACTGGTTGTAGTCCACCATGATCGAGACAGCATTTCCGACCGCGCTGCGCATGGCGCGAACCACCGCCAGATCTTCTTGCACGGTGGCATAGCCTATCTTTGCCTTGATGCCGGTGAACCCCTGTTTGGCCCACTGCTCAGCAACCTTGGCGCAACCTTCGACTCCGTCATAGCCCACTGCGCCATAGGCAGGAATCGGTTTTTCCGAGCCCCCAAGCATACGTACCAGCGGTACAGCATGGCTTCGCGCAAGCGCGTCCCAAAGCGCCATATCAATGGCGGAGAGAGCGATCCCGACAAGGCCTTGGGTACCCAGTAGGCGAAAGCGCTTGGCCAGCTTCTGTTCAAGCTCCGCAGGAGCGACCTGTTCGCCAAGAATCAGCGGTTCAATATTCCGGATCAGGTCAGCCGTTGGTTTCAATGCTGCGGCTGTGTAGGTAAACACCACACTGTGGCCAACAATCCCGTCCTCTGTCGTTATGTCAGTCAGAATCAGTGGGGATTCTGAAATGGTTCCACCAGCTGTCTGATGTGGGCGCGCCATTGGCAACCGGACTGATCGTACCTTTATCGCTCTTATTCTGGACGTTGTGTCAATCGTCATGGAAGCATCCCTATTGAGTCGGCCCAACATTTATTCATATAACAAATTCGTCCAGACAAGTTTTGATAATACAGACAGAACACTAAAGATGGAATGTTATATGAAAGTGTGGCTTTGGCACATGGCAGTCGCGCGCCAGTATCTTTTGGATGACATAGCATCACATATCTGAATCGTGCCCAGATCTATTTGTATTGGTGTATGGTGATTATGGCTGAAACCTTGTTTAACAAGGGTTCCAGGAATGTGGCGCGCCCGACAGGAGTCGAACCTGTGACCCTTGGCTTCGGAAACCAATACTCTATCCAACTGAGCTACGGGCGCTTATATCAAACATCAGGGGTGCGCATTTTACCCCAGATTGTTATTCGAGCGGTTTGATGAAACCATGCAAGTGAAATGTCTTCGCCGATGTTTATCAATTCTTCTTTTTAACGACGAAAGGGTGGGCATGACGGCTCAAAATGAAGTCGGCAATGATTTTGAGCCAGATAGTAATGCCAGCGGCAGCGCTCCATGTCGCATAATCGTAATAGGCTGTCAGTACGCCGATGATGACGCTTAACACGATCACCCCTGCCAATAAGTTGATCGCGGCAGCATAGGGCGCATATTTCTCGGGATTGGCTGGCGACTGGCCGCCCTTCAGCGCGACATCGAAAAAATCACGCTTGATTGCGATGCGCCAGGCACGTCGCAGCCAAATGAACGTCATTGGAAACAGGGCGAGAAACAACAACCAGGTCATCGCCACGCTGATATCAAATTTCATGGATTCTCCAAAAAAAACCCCGCCGATATTCGGCGGGGTCGGTGTTACACGCAGTCCAAACTGCTAGGCGTGTGCGCCGTCGACCGCCTTGGATCCGCGCGGTGTACGAACATGCTCGACCAGATGCTGGATGTGTTCAGGTGGCTCTTTGGTAAATTTATCCACTACAAAGGCCACGAAGAAGTTGATCATAGCACCCACTCCGCCGAACGCTTCCGGCGTGATCCCGAAGAAGCTGTTGGCACCGCCGATCGTGTCCAGATACTCGGTGCCCTTGATGAAGAAGATACCCTTGTGAGCGAACACATAGAACAGCGTGATGAACAAACCGGCCAACATACCGGCCATTGCGCCTTCCTTGTTCATCTTCTTGCTGAATATCCCCATCATGATAGCCGGGAACAATGAGCTGGCCGCAATACCAAAGGCCAACGCCACCGTTCCCGCCGCAAAGCCGGGCGGATTCAGGCCCAAATAGCCCGCCACAATGATGGAGCATGCCATTGCGATCTTGCCTGCCATCAGCTCGCCTTTCTCGGAGATGTCGGGTTTGAACACGTTCTTCACCAGGTCATGCGAAATTGCGGAAGAAATCGCCAGCAACAGACCCGCAGCAGTGGACAGCGCCGCGGCCAAACCACCGGCAGCAACCAGTGCGATCACCCAGTCGGGCAATAGTGCGATCTCCGGATTGGCCAACACGATAATGTCGGCATTTACGGTCAATTCGTTGCCTTTCCAGCCAGCCGCATCGATTTTGGCCTTGACAGCTTCATCCTTGACCTTGTCGTTGTAGTACTGGATACGCCCGTCGCCATTCTTGTCCTCGAATTTGAGCAGGCCAGTCTTCTCCCAGCGCTTCATCCAGTCGGGACGCTCGTCATACTTTATTGCACTTTCCGCACCATACACGTCCGCGTTCTGCAACACCACCCCTGGGGTAATGGTGCGTATAAGGTTGGTTTTCGCCATGGCAGCAACCGCCGGGGCTGTCGTGTACAGGATGGCAATAAATACCAATGCCCACCCTGCAGAAGAGCGGGCGGCCGCGACAGTCGGGACAGTAAAGAATCTCATGATGACGTGCGGCAGGCCGGCGGTTCCGATCATCAACGAAAACGTATAGACAAACATGTTGAGCGTGCTGCCCGCAGTCGTCGTGGTGTACCTGCCAAAACCAAGTTCAGTGACAACCTGGTCAAGCTTGGCAAGTAACGGAACATCCTGACCCGACAAGCTGGAACCCAAACCGAGCTGAGGAATGGGATTGCCGGTCAGCTGCATGGATATGAAGATCGCCGGAATGGTGTAGGCGAAGATCAGCACGATGTACTGCGCTACCTGAGTGTAGGTGATGCCCTTCATGCCACCGAATACAGCATAGGTGAACACAACGCCCATGCCGACATATACGCCAACATCCTTGGAAACTCCGAGGAAGCGCGAGAACGCGACACCGACACCAGTCATCTGGCCGATGATGTAGGTAAGCGAAGCCACCAACAAGCAGAGTACGGCCACTGTCGCAGCAGACTTGGAGTAGTAACGATCGCCAATGAATTGCGGCACGGTAAACTTGCCGAACTTGCGCAGATACGGTGCCAACAATGTAGCCAATAATACATAACCACCGGTCCAGCCCATCAGAAACAAACCGCCGCCATAACCCATGTTGGAGATCAAACCCGCCATGGAGATAAAGGAAGCGGCAGACATCCAGTCTGCCGCCGTGGCCATGCCGTTCAACCTCGGTCCGACTCCGCCGCCGGCTACGTAGAATTCACTTGTGGTACCGGCACGCGACCAGATTGCTATGCCGATGTATAGCGCGAAAGTCGCGCCTACCACGAGGTAGATAGTTGTTTGCAGATCCATGATATCCCCCTAGTTATTCGTGAACGTCGAATTTGCGATCGATCTCGCCCATTTTCTTGGCATAAACAAAGATCAACGCCACGAATATGTACATGGATCCCTGCTGGGCAAACCAGAAACCCAGCGGATAGCCTCCCAAGTGAATATTATTGAGCCAATCGGCAAACAAAATACCGGCACCGAAAGAGACCAGAAACCAGACTACCAGTATCTTGGCCACCAATCCCAATGTGGCCTTCCAATAGGCCGCTCCGCTTTTATCCATTGCAGTTCTCCTCTGTTATTGTTGCAATCGAAACAGAATTATCCCGGACATCTCAGCTTGAGATAAAGGGATTGTATAGAAAGAAAAGTAAATTACCAAACAATTCG
>Ga0224495_10001879_pt1 | contig 14260 bp, 14 predicted proteins | sample SF_Jul11_sed_USG_FD_168128 | JGI IMG/M metagenome (GOLD analysis project Ga0224495, IMG submission 168128) | Sediment microbial communities from San Francisco Bay, California, United States - SF_Jul11_sed_USGS_4_1 | ecosystem: Environmental > Aquatic > Marine > Sediment | place: USA: California... | reverse complement strand
ACTGCTCCGCCGTCGCACCGACCTTTATTTTTACAAAACCTGGATTTTTGCTTTCTCGGATAAGTCTTATTATCTCGGTCGCTTGCATCTTAAGGGATTTTCGCTTTACTCCAAGGTTTAAGATAGGAGCAAGTTCGACGGATGTGTTTATAGGTTCCTTTATAACCCGCGGCTCGGCAAAAATGCACTGTACTCGATTGCTCGCTGCAAGCAGCCTTCCGCAGCAATCAAGAATCACACCCCTTTGAGGCTCCCTGATGAGCCTCCCGCTCTGCTGCTTCGTGCTAAGGTCGGTATAATGCTCGTTTCTGAGATGCTGAAGGTAAAAGCAGCGTCCCGCCAGTGACAAAAATGCCACTATCAGAAGCAAAAAAAAGATAATAATCGTGCGAGCACTTCTCATGTTCATTGCATCTGGTCCCACCTTCCACCCATCACGGTCCGTTAAGACGTTCAGAGACGGCAGCGGGATTTATTAAAGTTTCAACCTGAAGCTGCTTGTGCGTAAGCTCCTGCATTAGCCAGCTTTGTTCGGCCTCAAGAGTGTAAAGTTGGTAGAAAATTCGATTGTTGGCACTACGGAGATAAACAGCGAAAATCAAAACAGCCGTAAAATAAAAAACAACAAAAACAAAACGAAATTGTGGCCTCATAATTTAATCAGCGCATATTGTTCAGCGGATTGCGGACAGAACTTATTTTCTTCTGCTCAACGCTGCAGTTATCCCGTATTTCTATTGAGCGGGCATTTTCAAAGTCATACCAACGGTCAGGCTGTCCTCATCGGATAAAACATCCTCATTGAGTTTGGCTACTTCCGTATATCGGCTGCCGTCTCCAAGCTGATCAGCGGCAATTTTCCATAAACTGTCACCATCCCGAACCGTGTACGACTTTCCCTGCTTTGGGGGGTCCGGTTTTTTCAAAGATAGATGCTCACGTCCGATAGATTTGACCTTCTCAAAAATAGAACTCGCAAGGCCGTCCTTATTTTCTTCTTTGGACGACGCCAAATCACGCAGAGGCGGTATGATTAATTTTTGGCCCACTTGAATCTCATCCGCCGCTTTCAGAAGGTTACGGTTAGCCTCGAATATCCTCATGATGTTGGCCCTTTTGTTTCCCTCTACATCACCGTAATACTTTTTGGCTATCAAGGCCAGGTTGTCACCATCGGTAACTTCATAAATTTTGGGCAAAGATGGCTTGGGCTTGACTGTTTCGGTCTTCCTGACATCCGTTCTCTCATTTTCAATCCGCTTCGGGGTAACCATCTTCACAGTATCGCTATTGTTCAGACTTGAAGCATTATTACCTTTTACGAGAACAGGTCCCTGAGGCAGTTCTGTTATGTAGCGGATATTCGGCTCGTCGGGCAGCGGGTACTCAACTCTAAAGGGCTCCTTTTCAATGGAGCCCGTCCATTTGATGACATCGCGCTCGTTGGCCCCAATACCAGGCTGCTTATTATGGGGTCTGACCATTGATTTAGTCAACTCATTGGTGTCGCCTCGAAAGCTCGGCAGACCGTTAATAACAAAGGCTATCATAAATATGAAAGCCAAACCCAAGAGCAATCCAATTTTGACATCGCGAGTCATAGCAAAACTCCTTTTTCACTATTACCTTTATTGTCTTTCTGCGATCCTTAACTTCGCACTTCTTGCCCGCTGATTTTCCCCAATTTCCTCCCGTGATGGCACAATCGGTTTCTTCGTGATAATCTTATAAATTCCGGCTTGTTCATTTGCCTTAAAATTATTCTTAACCAATCTGTCTTCAATGCTGTGATAACTGATAACCGCAATCCGGCCTTTTTGAGCCAAAAGGGCCGAAGCTGAAGCGAGCAGCCTCTCAAGGTTCTGAATCTCGTTATTGACAGCGATTCTCAACGCCTGAAAAGTCCTTGTTGCCGGGTGTATTCTGCTCTTTCTTTTTCGCCCGGGCCTGGCCAGCGCCCTTGAGACTATCGCAGCCAGTTGGCCCGTTGTTGTTATCGGCCGGTCCTGACGCTCCCGCACGATAAAACGTGCAATCCTACGCGAGGCTCTCTCCTGGCCGAATTTGTAAATCAAATCCGCCAGGCTTTTTTGGTCCGCCTTATTAACAATATCGGCTGCACCGCTCTTTATACTTTTGTCAATTCTCATATCCAGCGGCATGTCCGTCTGGAAACTAAGACCAATCTCAGTGTCTGCCAGCTGACCCGAGCAGAGGCCCAAATCCGCTAATATGAAATCAACCTTCTCTACCTTGTGCTCACGGACAAGCTCGCCGATTTGGGAAAAATTGCCATATATGAAAATAACCTTGCACTCAAGGTCCTTCAATCTAATTTGGGCCCCTTGGATAGATTTTTTATCTACATCAAGAGCGAAGATCACACCGTTGGGGCCCAAAGTCCTGCCGAACAGTAAACTATGACCTCCTTGTCCTATGGTCGCATCGACCATCACCCCATCCCGGGGTAAGTTTACCTGCTCGACCAGCGTCCTTGCCAAAACCGGAATATGCTCTACTTTCGAGCTATTCACCTCCATTTTTTCTCTAATTTCATATCGCGTCCCGCTATATCAAGCCCCGAAACAATACGATATACCGGCAACGCACTACGGTTTAACCTACGGCCACTGCCCTGTTTCGGGCTTTAAGTTCCATGACTTGGGGCGAAAATGTAACACCGTAAAAAATCTTGTCGACGTTCTTAAGATGCTCAAGCCTTTCAGAAAGAATTGTCAGCGAGTCAAATGTTTGTTCGTCAACCGCCCTGTTTCCGGCGAGACTCTTCTCTACGATTTGATAATGGTTCGAATCCGATTCAATCATTTCGCCTCCAGTCAAGAAAGTTCAAGTTCATCGTTCTGTTTCTGTAACACCACCTGCCGAGCCTGCGACATCTGTTTCTGGTATTGGGCCATGTGATCCGTCAGGTACTGTTCCCAGTTTTTATTGTTCCACAGCTCGATATGGTCGCGGACACCGACTAAGGTAATTTGTTCTTTCAAACCCGCTCGCTTTCGCAGTATTTCATTCAAAAGCAATCGGCCCTGACCGTCCAGCTCGACCTTGCTCGCCAATGCAAAGCTTATCCGCTCGAACGCCACCGCCTCATCCGGCGCAGTGGCATTTGGTGCGACCGCTAAGACAATCTGCTCGAAATATTTCTCAGGATACAGACAAAGAATGCCGTTAGCTCCGAGGACCAGATAAAAATTGCTGCCGTGTTCGTCGACATCGATTTGATGTCTGAGCTTGTTGGAAATGAGAACTCTGCCTTTGCCATCGATAACGTGTTGATATTCGCCTGTTAATAACAGCATGGCTTTAATCCCATTAAGTAGAACAACTATGGGAAAGTTTACCACTTCTTACCACAAAGTCAACAAATAAACACACTTTTTTGAAAAATTCTGCAAATTTTCTTATAGGACTTATTGGCCGGATAGCTAATTCCCGCAAACAAAAGTGCTTACGAGAATTAGATGCCCTCTTGAGGGTGGCCATTTTTTTCACATCCCAACCTTTTTCTCACAAATTTCCGTGAATTTCTTACCTGGCGTCTGACCGTTTCACCGTCTCACAAGCATCGAGGATCCAGCATCTCCACAGTCTGTAAGGACTCCTAAGGAGGACGCATATCGGCGGAGTATCGAGAATCCAACCTGATCCTCTCAAATATAAACTCTGTAATTGAGCTTTCTGTGTCAACCGTAACAGCCGATAGTCGTCCTAATATAATGAGCAGGGACAATATCGATTCCTGTTGTCGAGTTGAAGTTAAATGAAGTTCTGTTGTGAAAGGGCGTGGAGATGAGAATAAACACGAATATCACATATAAATTTGTGCCGGTAGTGGTTCTGTCGTTACTTTCTGGGGTGGCGTTGGGCAGTTCGTCATGCTGGAGGTTCAACGAAGGAGCGGGCGAAACGGCATTCGATTCTCTCGGCGGCAGGCACGCAACAATTCGCGGCAATCCGGTCTGGGTAACCGGTTCGTTCGGCAAGGCGCTGCAGCTCGACGGCGACGGCGACTATCTCGAAGTCGGCCGGATCCCCGGACTGTCGGCCGAGCAGACAAAAATGCTCTGGATATATATAAGTTCTATCACCTCCGATGGCGTCTATCTCATCGACGAAGGCGGCAGTGGTAATAATAACTGGCTTGAGCTGTACGACCCGAATGGCGGCGGCAATCCATACATCAGGGCCGGCTTCGATTCATTCAACTACATCGACAGTAAGGTCAGGATAAAAACCGGCTGTTGGTATCATATCGCTGTTGTAACAAAGGCTTCCGGCAACCTGGCGATTTATATAAACGGGCTTCTGGATAGCTCGGCATCCGAGATGTCCGCCGATAACAGACCACAGGCAATCGTAATCGGCGCCGATGCGGCAACCAAGACAGGATGTTTCAACGGCATGATTGACGATGTGGCAATCTACGACAGACCATTCTCGTCCGGGGAGGTGAGGCAGGTTTATCAGGAAGGCGTCGCCCGATACAGGCATACATTCGATAATACAAGGATTGTCATCAAAAGAATTCAGGAAACGATAGCGGCCAATGATGAGGCCGTGGAACGACTCGACGAGGTCTTGAACAAAGCACAAATAGCGGTCCAGGCCCTGGCCGCCGTCCTCGCCACCGACTACAATCCTCATTCCAACCAGGGCAGCGAGATGATTACAGCCAAGCAAAAGATTCAGGCCGCGATGATGAATATTCAGCGGTCCAGAGAGTCGCTGACCATGTGCACTGAGCAGTTAAATGGTGCCCTTCGCCAGCTCGGGCATTTCCTGCCAAAATCTGAAATTCCGGATTCTTGATTTTACTTTCTCAATTCTAAATTTGGCCCGCTGTTTATTGCACGGGTTGTCATTTACGCCAGGGTATCGAATTCATTAAAACAAAAGCCGGTCCTGGTGACTTCAATTGGCTAAATACCGACGACTAAATAACCGATAAGGACAATGATGGCAAAGGCCGGAATTATTTTTGAATGTTTCTCATTGACCCGGCCTGGATAGCGGCCAGGGACAGGCCCTGTTAAGGAAATATCAGCAGTGACATGAGCAAAGGTTATTGGGATTCTCTGGCACCCTGTTTCGAACAAAGTGTTATGCAGATCGCAGAACACGATCTGGATAGTACGTTGAAAGACGAAATCAGACGTGTTTCCAAAGGCAGGCGTTTAGCCGCCGACCTTGGTTGCGGAGTTGGCAGCCTGCTGCCCTTATTGTGCGAAAGTTTTACAACGGTGTACGCAGTAGACTATTCGGCGGCCCTGCTGAACGAGGCCCAGCGTCGTGTGACCAGTCCCAAGATTAATTTTATACAGCACAACCTTGCCGGTGACAAACGTTTACCCTGGGTCGCCGATGTTACCTTCTGCGTCAATGCCCTAATTACCGCCAAGCCATCCCATAGAAGAAAGATTGGCCGGTCGGTATTCAACGCCACAAAGGAAAACGGATTGGCCCTGATAGTCGTTCCCTCACTGGAATCTGTCTTTCACACATACCACACCATCGTTCGCTGCAATGTCCGAGATGGTTACAAGCGCCACCAGGTGCTGCGGTCAGTCAATCGGCTGTTTAAAACCGAGGTCATCTCTCCAGCGGACGGCATCGTTAACATAGGCGACAGGGCGACAAAGTGCTTCATGCGTGAAGAAATAATTACGTTCCTGTCCGATATCGGTTTTGAAGTGGCAAAGGTTCAGCGGGTCCAGTATCCCTGGCATGAGGAAATGACCGATGCCCCGAGCTGGCTCAAGGCCCCTTACCCTTGGGACTGGCTGGTCGTTGCCCGACGACCAAACTAAACCATCAACGCCTGCCTGCAACCATTCGAAAGCGTGGGTCCACTCATCAAGAATCGAGTATCCAGGATCAAGTATCCTCGTTTTCCAGGCATTTTTATCTTGCTTTCCCCCATTACCATACGATAATAACACCAAGCCGAGAATCGCTTCAAATGATAAGAGATACGAAAAGATGTAAGGTGGGCATTGTACACCATTGTTTTTTAGAATTATATTTTTCGCGCAAGATATATGAGTGTTTTAAAAGTAATCTTATGTGTATTGATTTTTACTGTTTCAATACTGAGAATATTATTCAGTGTGATGGGAGTCAGGCTGGGAAGGTATAGAATTCTTTTTGGGTTAACGCATATTCTTACTGTTGTAATCTCAGTTATTAGAATAGTTCAATATGTTGATCTTCATATAAAGGGCCGTCTGTCACTTGGAGATTTCGAAACATTATTTGTGTTGGAAATAGGAACGTATTTTCTGAGCTTATTGAGCGTTGCCGCCTATTCTATCAAACAAAACGTAGTCAAAATGACAGGTGATATGTATGACAAGTGCGAAGTGTGCAATGGAGATTTATATGCGCATGGGACCCCGGATATCATTAAAAACCATCATATCTGTGGCGCCTGCATTCAAACCATCAATGAAGCAAAACAAAAGAGATAATAGAAACAGCCAGCTATTAATGGCTGCGGTACAAAGAACAGAAAACGGTGAGTCTCATTAATCCTGGAGAAAGTAAAGATGGCAAGAACACCAAAACAATGGGTTTACCGCCCCCGCCCTGCTTCGGGCGTGCTGGATTCGGTGAAGAAAAAAGTCACAGCCAAGGCAGACGAAATCGTTCAGACCTTGTTTAAGCCGCGGTACATCAAGCCGCCGCCAAAGAAGCCGAGGTTCAACTACATCGTCGATATCTATACAAAGTGGCTTAAGAATTGCTTATACTTCCGTGCCAAATACGCCTGTCCAGGTCCCAATGCAATATCACCATTTTTCGAAGACAGCTTTACGCGACTTGCATACATGGCGAACGGGCGTTTCAATCTGGCGTACATGCGACACACCGGCAAGTGGTGCGAAGTCTTCACCGATCTGTCGATGGAGGAAGCGTTTGCCAGCATCCGAGATGAGCCATTGTTCCACCCCCCAGGTTGAGCAGATTGTAGCGACTCCGGGACTGGGTTTTTTGCTCCTTCGACCTTTGCTCAGAGCCTGTCCTGCTTGTCCTGAGCTTGTCGAATGGAACATTGTTGAAGAGACAAGTTTTAATGTCTGCCAACGAATGTATTGGTACGTTATGCGGAAGCCATATAAACAGTAGTTACGGAAACGAAAAATGAAAAGAAATCTGACTATTTTTCTGTTTGTTCTAATCTCAGGCGGGTGCCAGCCTGATGAAGAGCCGAAAAACAAGACGACGATTGACTATATCCGGCAGACCGGTCGGCTGTGGGGCGTCACCGAAGTCGCTCTAAATGAAAACGGCTCAATCACCATCGTCGATGCCAAAAGTTCAGGGGTCGGATTAAACCTGATGATGCGTGATTCGAACAACAAGGTCGTCGATTCTGTAACATTAAGCCCCGGCCAGTCATGTTCCCTCTCCGACGGCCGTCATGTATTCATAACTTATGAGTTGAAGGTAATAAAGAATAGCCGAATTATCATAGCAGTAACCGACAAATTCGACGCGCGAAGTTTCGGCGATGGCATCAAACGAACGAAAGCGGTCGTTACCATTTCATCATACAAAAAAGAAGAGAACCCAAATAAACCGATAATTTAACTTCTCCGCAATAGCTTTCCGGTATTTTTGTCCCATCGGACGGAGCGTAGTTTGAGGCGATGGTTTCCGTGGCAGTCGGTACAGATAATTGGATCGGTTTGTTCTTTTTGGCCGGTTTGTTTCTGCCATCGTCGGACGACCTTCTCCGCCGGGAAATCGTGACTCTCGTGACATTCCTTACACAGCACATCTGTTTTTGTATCGCCGGTACGCTGTTTCCATCGACGTACAATTTCTATAGCCGGGACATCGTGCCCGGTATGACACTTTTGACAGGCCTTGTCAATCTCTCCGGCCGGGTACATCTTATCAGGCGGAGTGGTATGGTTTTCATCGTTTTTGTGGGCGATGGATTCGCCGTGGCAGTCGGAACAGGCAATATCGGCTTTAGCGTGCCATTGAGCTAACGGTTCTTCTGCATAATTGGCGTGGCATACAAAGCAGGTCGCGTTTTTTGCATCCGCCCGGGTGGTATGTTTTCCAACCTCGGTCGGCTCATCTAAGACAAGCGGCTCATCTAAGATAAGAGGCTCATCCAGAAGCAGGGGGGCGTTTTTATCAACAAGTAAGGGAGGCAGCGCGTTCGTTCGGCTGTCCGCATCATTTGATGATCGGGCACAGCCCTGGAACGTAACAGCAACTGCCCCCCCCAATAAAACAACTACGAAGACTCTAACCGTCATATTAACCTTTTTATATTTTGTTAATTAGTATTTCGAATTTGTTTTTAGACTACTTCTATTTCTCTCAGTATAAATTCGCTCATTCACCCTTTATTAAACAAGTCCTTTGCGAGATACGCCTGGCGATTGGCGCGTTAAACGTATTCCCAATCCTTTAGCCACTGATAATTAGCGGGCAGGTTCGCCCATGCACGCTCCATCGCGACGTTCAACCGGGCTTTTTCCTTCAGGTCCAGCTCTCTTCGTTCCTTGACGGCCCTGCAGACGTTGTCCACCTGCTGGGCGCTTATCATCCCGGGAATAGGAGCGGTGATAGCCGGGTTGCACAGGATATAGCGGATAGCCAGACGCGCTATCTTATTGTCCTCTTCGAAGTGCGGACTTTTCGGCGAGCTGTCACCTTTGAATACGGAGTTGCTTGCAAAAGGTTTTATTCCGAACCATCCGACATCGTACTTTTTCAGCGTAGCCCACAGTCCGCTCTCGTCGGTGACCATTTTTGTTTTGGCCGTATACGGTGTAAGAATAACGTCCATCTGTTCGGGGTAGGTCTCGATAATCTTTTTTATGTGCGGGCGGTCGTGCGAAGAGATTCCGATGAATCGCGCCCGGCCGGTCTTCTTCGCCCAGTCCAGCGCCGCCACCGCCTCCTGCACCTCCGCTTCGCTGTGCCGGCTGCTGTCAACGAGAAGACTGATGCGCCAAAGGTCCACGTAGTCCAGCCCCGCTTCTTTCATGCCGGCCTCGAGCCCTTCCCTCAGTTTTTTTCGCGGGCGCCACTCTTCGAACCGGCTCTCCCATATATGCCACGAATACCCGAAGTACATTTTATCGCGCCGGCCCCTGAGCGCCTTTGCGTAGGCCAAAATCTCTTCCCGGCAGCAGGCATCGACGTAGTTGATACCTCGCTCGATGCAGCGGGTGACGACATCGTGGCGGTTCTTCTGGAAGTCTTTTCGGTCGATTTTCTCCGTCATCCATCCCTCCGGCTCTTCGCCGCCGATTATCCTGACTATCCGCTTCCAGTGACCCCCAAGGCAGGCCGCCGAGACCATCAATCCCGTTCTCCCACATCGGCGGTATTCCATATCGGGGTTGTAGTTGAGTATTTTGCCAGTAGGTGTTTTGGATTTTTCCGCTGCATCCGCCGACTTTGCGCCCGCGAATCCCGCCGTCAAAGCCGCCGCCGCAGCCGCGGTATCCCGTATGAATTCTCGACGTGTTTTATTATCAGCCATAACAGTTTCCTCCTGTTTTTAGCAATATAATATACAGGAAATAGTATAGCAAAGTCATCGGAGGGATGCAAGTATTGTGATTGGGATTGGAAATATTACCGTCGGTGACGGTATTTGTCTGTTTGGGACATATTATTTAGTATTTCCCGGCCAATTGCTATTTGCAATTTTAGTTTTCAACTTTTATAATTGTCAGTGCCGAAAGATAAATTATATATAATCAATCGTAATGCGGGCGTAGCATAGTGGTAATGCACCGGCCTTCCAAGCCGGCTACGTGGGTTCGATCCCCATCGCCCGCTTTTTTTGTAACTGCATTTGATGGGAAAAGTTCAAATCCTTGTTTTGAGGGGGATTTATCCTGCATTTTTGTCGGGACACTATTTAGTGGGGATTCTATTCTTTATGGCGAAAGCATGGGTGCGGAGCGGAGGGAACCGGCCTCGGAATGGACTGAGCCTCCAATTCCGTCATCCCCAGCGTCATGGAAGGATCCGGCCAACAAATCAATAACAAAGAATATTGTGGAAAATCCAGGTCAATACACTATAATTGACTGAAAATGGTTTGCGGAGATTTAAAGTGACCAAATACCAATTCAAAAGGAGACCTTAAAATGTACTGCCCAAAATGTGGAACACAAAATCCCGATGTCGCCCTGGTGTGCAGCTCTTGCAGCGCCGTTCTGACACCCACTGTGGCCCAGCAGCCGATTAGCCCAGCCAAAACAAGCGGAATGGCCATCGCTTCACTCATACTTGCGATTCTAAGCCCCTTTACCTGCTTTATCACGGCCATACCGGCAATAATTATGGGTATTGTGGTTTTAGTAAAAATTTCCCAAAGCCGTGGTCAACTGAAAGGCACCGGTCTTGCAATCTCAGCAATAGCCTTGCCTGTAGTCCTGGTAGTCCTGGTGCCGGTTGTCGCGTGTTTGATGGGAATGTTGATGCCGGCACTGGCCCGGACCAGACAAATCGCCTTCCGAATGGTCTGCGGCCAAAACATGTCCGGCCTCGGCAAGGCCATGCTTATATACGCCAACGACTACGATGATAAATTCCCGAAGCAAACAGAATGGTGCGATTTACTGATGAAGTATACAGAGGTTCCTCTTGCAGGATTCCGCTGTAGAGGAGCGTTGGAGGGTCCCTGTAATTACGCCATGAATAAAAACCTGGAAAACTTCGATAAAGGCGATACCCCACCGGATATGGTGGCCCTCTTCGAGACCCACCCCGGCTGGAACCAGGTCGGCGGACCGGAGATTCTCACCACAGACAACCATCAGGGCGAAGGCTGTAACGTGCTCTTCGCCGATAACCACGTCGAATTCGTAAAAACAAAAGACCTCAAAAAGTTAAAGTGGTAAATACAAAATAACCAAAACTTCACTGAGCCCAAACATATAAACTATACGGGTAAGTCGTGAAAAATGATTCGGCTGAAAAGTCAGTTAAAAAGCCAAAGACCAGCCGACTGGCCATAGCATCACTTGTCCTCGCAATTTTAAGCATACTCTTTCCACCCATCGCCATAATCGCAATAATACTCGCTATCGGTGGCATCTTAAAAATCAGAAAAAATATCGGACGGTTAAAGGGCACACGCTACATCACCGGTGCAATGATAGCTTCTGCTCTTTCCATAGTTCTTTGGATGATGGCGTTTATGGTATGGAGCATGGATGCCGACCCGATACCCAACGATTATACAATAGCAGATTTCCGCTCCGCCCCAACGGAATGTAATCTCTCATATAAGCTTCTCAAGTCTCTGGCTGACAAAGAAGATTACGACAGCAACGATGCACCTGCCATAGGACTATTTGAACAGGATATTACCGTAATCAACGAACTTAAAGAAATCTTCAAGGAAGATGATTGGGCCAAAATCCCTCCGGCAGTTAAAGAAAATGAGGCTAACATAATCAAGGCTTGGAAAAATGCCAAAAAGGGCAGAGAAATCATTAAGGAACTGAATACATTCGGTGAAATTGCCGACCTGACTGATCCAAACATCCCTGCTCAATTCAAATTATCGTACAGAATTACTGTTAATTTAATGCGTTTAAGCCGTCTTTATTATGCATATATATATCTGCAATGCGACCAAAATAATATCCATAACGCAGTAACCGGATTGATTGAAATTGACACAGTCTGTAGAAAGCTCTGTTCAAATGCTCGATCCCTCATCGCAAAATTAGTCTGCACCACTGTCTTGAACGCAAACATACAAACAGCAAACTTCATAGCAAATAATCCACATTGTCCCCGAGAATCACTGAAGTTTTTATCTGAACACTTCAAACCACTTACAGACGAGCAATTCTCCTTGCGAAATCCATTTATTTATGAATATCTTTTCTCCAAGCAAGATGCCCGCCTCTTAGAAACAACTGGATGCACAAAGTTTCTATTTAAACGAAACTCAATCCTTCGAGTCTACAGAAATTTCTATGACCACCAGATTAATTTCGTGAGTAATTCACCGGAAACAACAAAGCGGCGCTTATCGGTCTGGCCCTCAAAATACCTGGATTGGCTGCCTGTCTCAATTGGCTCACAAGGTCACTTGCCATGGTATTACAAATGTTACAATCCCATGGGTTCAATGTTCATTTTATACCTGGCATACCCTCGGATTTGGCGGTGTGAACTAGAAGTTACCACAAACATTCCAATCCGGTCAGACCTGTTTCAAGTGGTCTTAAACAAAAGACTCGGCAAAGACATAAATATGAAAGCCCGTGCCTACAGCGATGAGTATATTATTGATGTTGAGAACAAAAAGATTTTCAATCCCGGGCCGGACGGACAGCCTCATACCGAGGATGATATCAAACTTATCATCAATCCCGAGGTTCTGGGTTTTTCAGATTAGCCATTTAGGAGCAAACCTGTAGAGGTCCCCCCATATAAAATCAATGTATTTTTCGTCTATGCTCTTTTTTGAAAGGGTTTATATGAATAAATGTACCCTAAGGGCTAATCCTCAGCGATAATTTCTATGCCGCAGATAATTGTTTCGAAATCATCGGCTGTCGCTTTTAGGGAGACTGTAAGTGTGTCGGAGATATTGATTTGCGTGAACTCTTTCATCAGGCCGACATCAGGGGATTGGATTTCTTTTATGATATCGAAGTCTTCGAGAACGGTTTTGCCCTGTAGTGCGACGTCGAAGAGTCGCCGACCCGGTTGTATGTTATCAGGCTCGATAAAATGCAGACGCACGGTGTACGGTTTGGCCTCCTTATTATGTCCACTACCGGAAACCATTTTCACAGAAACAGATGTAATTCCTCTGGCGCCGGAGGCCTCCACCCATTTAAGATTGCCGTCCTTCAGGAGCGCCGAATGCCGCCTGAACCACGTCGGCTTTTTCGGTTGTATCGTGACATCCAGGGCCGGCGATTTACCCCCAAGGCTCGGATAGTCGAGCCAGAGTGTTCCGTTGTCGGCTTTTCTGTCGCCCGGTGCACCGAAATTGATCCCGACCCTTTTTACCACGGCTTTGCTCTTTTCAATACTGTTGAAGGTCCAGGTCTCGACCTCCGGCATCTCTATCATCGCCAGAGAGGTTTGATTTTGATAACTGCACGTACAGGTTCTTGTATAGTCAGGGGCGTTTAGGACTCCGTTTGCCACTATGAGATTCGAGGTACATCCGGACTTGAATCCTCCGAAGTTTCCCGTGCCGCTATCGCCGGCAAGATCAAGGTATCCGGCGGCAGCCGAACGGAACGTCAGCATATTCTCGCTGGCCATAGGTGTGTCGCAACCGTAATTTCGAGAATACTGCCAGCGGACCAGTTCACCGGTCAGAGGATGTTTGCGCATTTGCTGCAGTCCTGTCAGGAGGCTGTAGGCACTTTCCTGGGTAATGATTCTATCGCCGGCCAATATGCAGGGGCCGTTGTAGTCAATCTTTTTGTCCCAGATGACCTTGCCGCTCTGGCCGTGATACGTTGCCATTCTGTCACCGGGCTCCCAAACCATATCGCGAGACTTCCGGTATGCCTGCAGGAGTATATCATACTGCGCCGAATACCCTAACCAGCTCCCGAAGACATCCTCTGTGTTTTCCCAGATAGTGTCACCGCTACCAGCTTCCAGGGCCAGCAGCCGATAGCGAGGACCGAGGTCAATGCGGCGATCGCCTGCTATTTTCCTTATGTACGGAGGGATACCATCAAGACAAAAGATTTTATCATTCCCGGCAACAATCCCATTATGGAGGAATCCGTGGCGGGCATCGATTGTCCAGAGAACTCGGCCGGTGTGACGATTCATCACCACTAATTGTTTACTGGCGCTCTTATCCAGGAAAGAGAACTGCTTTCTTACGCCCTTGTCGTTTTGTTCAAACAATCCTGAATACCGGACAAAATCCAGGCCGCCAATCAAATAATCTTTGAAGACACCGATGTAGGCCCAATCCTTCGGCTGTTCACCATTCCGCACCGGCAAAGACAAGGTCCTAATGCTCTCTCCCGTTGCCGCGTTCAGGACATGGCATTGGGCCCCTTCGAGGACGTATACGTGTTCTTTGGCGGCGACAAAGTTGGTCCCGCGTACGTTCGCCCCGGGGATGTGCAGTTGATTATAACTGAGGTCCCGGAAATCGTGTTTGTAGGAGCTGTCGTAATAAACGCCGAAAGTGTTCACGTTCTTAAGGGTCTTCTTCCACAAGGTCCTGCCCGTGTAGACATCCCGTGCACTGATG